>JACXTT010008401.1_pt1 | contig 14319 bp, 12 predicted proteins | sample 9270951 | NCBI WGS metagenome assembly JACXTT01 (sample SAMN15532306, study PRJNA645909) | rock metagenome | isolation source: weathered quartz diorite | place: Puerto Rico | collected 2017-06-21 | reverse complement strand
GAGGGGGGAAAAGGAAAGGCCCGAAGGGCCGGAACAGGTGTGTCCGCCTACAGGGGGTCCTGCGCCCGCCGAGACGGCAACATCCAGAGAACCGGAAGATCTCCTGGGGTTGGAATCCATCTTCGAGCAGCACGAACCCCTGACGGCCGCGGCAAGTGCGCTGACAGAAGAAGACATCGATCGCATCGCGGACCGCGTGATTCAAAAGCTTTCGAGTCGGGCCGTCGAGAGCATCGCCTGGGACGTTGTGCCGGATATCGCCGAAAAGATCGTGCGCGAGGAACTGAAACGAGTGAAATGAAAGCCGAACTCCCGAAAACTTATAACTCTCAGGAAGTCGAGAGCCGCTGGTATCAATGGTGGGAATCGAAAGGATATTTCCGCGCCGATGCGAAGTCTACAAAGCCGACGTTTGCCATGGTGATGCCGCCGCCGAACGTCACCGGCTCCTTGCACATGGGGCATATGCTGCAAAACACCGTCGACGATGTGGTCGTCCGCCGGAAACGTATGCAAGGTTTTAACACGCTGTGGCTTCCCGGCATGGACCACGCGGGAATCTCCACGCAAGTTGTCGTCGAAAAGGAGCTTCTGAAGGAAGGGTTGACTCGTCACGACCTCGGAAGGCAAAAGTTTGTCGCGCGCGTCTGGCAATGGAAGGAACGGTACGGCGGCATCATTCTCCATCAGATCCGGCGCATTGGGGCATCCTGCGACTGGTCGCGCGAGCGGTTCACACTCGATGAGGGGCTGTCACGAGCCGTGCGTGAAGTGTTTGTGACGTTATACGAAGACGGCCTGATCTATAGGGGCAAACGGCTGATTAACTGGTGTCCTCGTTGCCGTACTGCGCTTTCGGATCTCGAAACGGTTTTCCAGACGGTGGATTCCAAACTTTACTACATCAAATATCCATTGAAGGGCAGCGCGGGTTCCTTCGTCGAAGTCGCAACGACTCGGCCGGAAACCATGCTGGGTGACACTGCCGTTGCCGTGAATCCGAAAGATGAGCGCTACAAAAAATATAGAGGGTCATCCGCAATCCTACCTCTGCTCGATCGGGAGATTCCATTCATCGAAGACGAGGTTGTCGATCCCGAATTCGGTACTGGTGTTGTGAAAGTCACGCCGGCGCATGATCCCGCCGATTTCGATATAGGCCAAAGACACAATCTCGCTCAGATTACCGTCATCGATGAAGATGCAAAGATCACAGCGGAGGGTGGACCTTATCAGGGACTCGATCGAAACGAAGCTCGCAAGCGTGTGCTCGCAGATCTCGAAGCAGCAGGTCTCCTTGCGCGGACGGAGTCGCTGAAGCACAACATCGGCCATTGCCAGCGGTGCAACACGGTTGTGGAGCCGCTGTTGTCGACTCAATGGTTCGTTCGGATGAAGCCGCTTGCCGAGCCGGCAATTGCAGCCGTGGAAGACGGGAGGACACGATTCGTCCCACCGAATTGGTCGAATACATATTTTCAATGGATGCGGAATATCCGCGATTGGTGCATCTCGCGCCAACTCTGGTGGGGCCACCGCATTCCCGCGTGGTACTGCGAGTGCGGCGAGATCATCGTTTCACGGACCGACGTCGAGAAGTGCGCGAAATGCAGTTCAATTAAGCTCCGTCAAGATCCGGACGTTCTCGACACGTGGTTTAGCTCCGGCCTCTGGCCGTTCTCCACGCTCGGCTGGCCCGATGAAACGGAGGATTTGAAAGCGTTCTATCCGACAACCCTGCTTGTAACGGCATATGACATCATTTTCTTCTGGGTCGCCCGGATGATGATGTTTGGTCTGAAATTCATGAACGACGTGCCGTTTACCGCGGTTTACATTACAGGCCTAATCCGGGACGCCGAGCGGCAAAAGATGTCGAAGTCCAAGGGGAACGTCGTCGATCCTCTCGAGATTTGCGACCGCTTCGGCACCGATGCGGTGCGCTTCGCACTTGCGCGCATGGGCGCTCCGGGAACCGACATCGCGCTATCCGAGGAATTGCTGGATAGCTATCGCGCCTTCGCCACAAAAATCTGGAACGCCGCCAGATTTATCTTTCGGCACGTCGATGAGACGGATAGGTTGCCGGCGTTGAATGAGCTCAAGCAGTCGAACTTGTCTCTCGTCGATCGTTGGATTTTGTCGCGTCTCGCGCGAACGATCGAGGACGTCAATCGTTCCATCGAGCTGTACAACTTGCATGAAGGCGCTCGGCACGTTTATGCATTCTTTTGGCACGAGTTCTGCGATTGGTATCTCGAGATGATCAAGCTGCATCCCGAGCGGTCGAAACCGACGCTGCTCTACGTGTTTGAGACTGCGCTGCGGTTGCTTCATCCGTTCATGCCTTTCATTACCGAGGAGCTGTGGCAGAATCTGCCTCACCATGGCGAATCGATCGTCATCGCTCCATATCCTGAATTCGATCCGGAGCTGCTGGACGAACGCGCCGAAACGCATACGGACCTGATCCAGGAAATCGTTGTGAAGGTGAGAAACATTCGTGCGGAGATGAATGTGGATGCGAAGCAGGCTGTTCCGGTTCGCATTGCAACCGCAGATTCCGAGTTGACGAATCTCCTGTCCGATGCGCGTGAATATATCTTCAAGCTCGCGCAAGTGAGCCAGGTGGAAATCGTGCCGCAACTCACTGGGGACAAGCTGGCCGCACAAGCCGTGGCGGGCGGTCTTGCCCTGGAGGTCCCGCTTGCCGGCTTGATTGATGTCGAGGCGGAACGCGCCCGTGTGCAAAAGGCGCTCGAGAGGGCTCAGTCGGAAATCGCCAAGATCGAACGAACACTCTCGACTGCCGGCTTCGTGGAGCGGGCGCCAAAAGACGTCGTTGAAGAAAACCGGCGGCGGTTGGGAGATTACAAGGACCAATTGGAGAAGTTGTCGGCGGCGCTGACGAGACTGTGCTGATGTTTGAATTTAGTGTTTGTTTTGGCTGCGCCCTAAACAAAATGTCACGCTACCTTAAACAGGGCGCAGCCGGGCCCGCAGCGCAAGCGCGACAGCGCGCAGCCTCAAGAGAGGTCAGAAACAGTTGTTTGACCTCCTTGCCGCGCCAATTCTAAGGAAGCGATGCAGTTTTTTGATCGGCGCGGCTGCCCCTCCTCGAAGGAGTGGAAAGAAACCACGCAGCTCCACACGAGAAACATGGATTCTTTAGATCTTCGATTACTCCAAGACATACTTTTGTCTGCCCTGTGCGAAGATGTCGGCAGTGGGGATTTAACGTCTCGCTCGACCATCCCACCGAATGCGCACGCGATGGCTCGATACACCACAAAACAAGCACTCGTTGTGGCCGGGGTCCAGGTCTTGCAGGAGATCGTCCGGCTTGTTGATCCAGCGCTCGAGTTTAAGCTTCTCTCAAAAGATGGTACATCCGTCGCCCCCGCTACGCCGCTCGCCGAGATGCGGGGCTCCGCCCGCTCGATCCTTATCGCCGAGCGTACTTCTCTCAATCTCCTGCAACGGATGTGCGGAATTGCAACTCTCACGCGCCAGTATGTCGATCGTGTTCACGGCACGCGGGCGAGAATTGTAGATACCCGCAAGACTGTTCCCGGCCTGCGCGTGCTGGATAAATATGCGGTCGCATGCGGCGGCGGCATGAATCATCGCATGGGCTTATTCGATGGCGTGCTCATCAAAAACAATCACCTTGCCTTCCATTCGTCGGTTACCGAGGCCGTTCAAGAGGCACGACGGCACCTCGGCCACCTGGTGAAGATCGAGGTGGAGGTCCGAGATCTCAACCAACTGCAGACAGCCCTCACGGCGGGCGCAGACGTCGTTCTTCTCGACAATTTCACACCGGAGGAAACGCGCAAAGCCGTACAAATCGTTGCCGGCCGGGTTCCGATCGAGTCGTCCGGTGGAATCACCCTCGACACTGTGCGAGATTTTGCTGAAACCGGAGTGGATTACATTTCTGTCGGCGCCCTCACTCATTCCGTTCCCGCAGTCGACATCCATTTGCGGGTGACACCCGAATAATCGATGGATCGTAAACTCGACGAGCTTCTCTATGCGCTCATGCAAAACATGATGCTTGCAGTTTCCGGTGAAAAGCTCGCTAGAGATTTGGGCGTATCCCATTCGACGCTCGTCCGCTGGGTCGACAAACTTCGCGAAACTGGAATCGAAATTCGCGGCGAACTTTTTACCGGTTATCGATTAGCCCGCCTGCCCGATGTGCTGTTGCCGCAATTGATACGTCCCCGATTGCGTACGACGTTTGTCGGACGAAGCTTATTTCACTTCTACAGTGTCGACTCGACGAACCTTTTTGCGGGTAGACTTCTCACGCACGGTCACAAAGTTCCAGAGGGAACCGTCATTATTGCAGAATCGCAAACGGCAGGCCGCGGCCGTCTCGGACGCAGTTGGCATTCGGAGCGGGAGGCAGGAATCTATTTTTCGATGGTTCTGTTCCCGAAGGCTCCACCAAGCCTCGCGCCGCTGTTCACACTGGCGACGGCCGTTGCGATGCATAACGCCGTCGAACGGTATTCGGGGCTGGACATCGACATTAAATGGCCGAATGATCTGCTGATCGGAGGCAAAAAGTTTTGCGGCATTCTTTCGGAAATCCAGGCGGAAGTCGATTTGGTGAAGACGATGATCGTTGGAGTCGGATTGAATGCGAATCACGAGCGGCTGCCTGACGAAATCGCAGATCGAGCGACCTCGCTCCGCATGTCCTCGGGTAGGATCCAATCGCGCATCGAGATTCTGTTGGAGTTCTTCGAAGAGTTTGAAAACATCTACATGGATTTCGAACGGAAAGGACCGGTCGGCATTATTGAGCAGTGGACACGCTTTTCCAGTTTCGCAAACGGTCGTAAGATCGAAATCCACGACGGGGTCCGTAAAATAGCCGGAGTTACGCGAGGATTGAACGCGCTTGGCGCATTGCGTGTGGAACAAAAAAGTGGTCACGTTGAAGAGGTCTACAGCGGCGATGTTGTCGCCTGGAAACAGTAATGCTTTTGGCGATTGATCTGGGAAATACAAACACCGTGTTCGGCGTTTACGATACCAATGACAAACTCGTCATGCATTGGCGATTGTCCACGCAAAAAGAGCGAACTGTTGATGAATACGGCATCTTGCTGAGAAATCTGTTTGCCCTGGAAAAGATTGACGCCAACAAAATTCGGCGGGTGATCATTGCGTCGGTCGTGCCGCCCCTGGATCCCATCCTCCATGAAATGGTTGCGAGTTACTTCTCCGTAACACCTGTGTTTGTGACCTACGAGAATGCCGGCATTCCCGTGATTTACGATAAGCCAAGCGAAGTTGGTGCGGATCGGATCGTCAATGCCGTCGGTGTCCTTCACAAATACGGGAAACCGGCGATCGTCGTGGATTTTGGAACTGCGACCACATTCGATGCGATCAGTGCCGCGGGAGAATATCGTGGCGGCGTGATCGCTCCAGGCATTGTGATTTCTGCCGATGCTCTCTACGAGCATGCGGCGAAGCTTCCACGCATCGAGATTCAGAAACCTGCACACGTGATCGGGACCTCTACGGTCGGCAGCATGCAGAGCGGACTCTTTTATGGGTACGTCGCATTAGTCGATGGAATCATCACTCGAATGAAGAAGGAATTAGGTTCGGCGACGCGTGTGATCGGCACCGGCGGCCAAGCAGCATTCATCAGCCAAGAGACAAAGCTGATCGAAACGGTCGATCAAAACCTGACTCTGGATGGTCTCCAACTCGTAGCCTCTCGACTTTCCCGCCGCTAATAAGTCGTCGATGCGTGGAGGCTGCGGTGAATGAGGAAACTTGTGTAGTAGAGGTCGACGGACGCCGTGTAGTTCAAATCGATTGCGAGTGTCGTTAGGCCGGACTCGCCGTCTGTATTTCGGCGCACCTTAACCTTGTCGACGGCCAAACTGTAGATCATCGCCTGCCGCGTGATGTGGTCCACCAGATGTTCTTTGGTGTCCTTTTCCCGAATCGGCGCAAATTTAACCTCGTCCTTTACAAAGTCATCGAATTCGTACACATAGAAATACACACACACGAACTGAACGCCGACAAAGAATGCGGCTGCCATCAACGTAAAGACCAAAAGTCGTTTCACCATATACCTGGACCCAATACGGCGTCGTAAAGGCCTCTAATCTTAGTATCGGCCGACCCGCTGGCTGACGTTAGTGATTGCTGTGCATTCAAGTCACCCATGTAATAATTACGCGAGGTCTGTGACGAACCCGGAGGGTTTTAGACGATATGATGCGTCGACGGTGGTTCCTTTCCGCGATTTTTGTCCTTCTTGCCTTTTCATGCAACCGGCCTGATCGCAGCAGCGAAAAGTCGACAGTGGATGCCGGCCAACCTGTGCAGGGTGACTGGGCCATCGTGCGTTTCGAAAGCGATCCGGACACTCTGAATCCCCTAACGCAGACCACAGCCCTCGCGCAATACGCGTTGTGGGGGGCAAAGAACTCCCAGATTTATGAATTGCTGATGGGCTACAACACCACAGACTGGGATGTCACTGAGCCGCTCCTCGCGGAATCTCCGCCGACTGTTTCCGAGGACCACCTGATCTATACGATCAAGATCCGCGATGGTGTGAAATGGCACGACGGCCAACCTTTGACGCCCGATGATGTCCTCTTTACTTACAAGGCGACAGCATGCCCGCTGACCGATGCAGCACCTGATCGAAGCCATTTAACGGACCTTGCGGATATTCAAGTCGACGGCCAAATGATGCGTTTCATCATGAGCAAGGCGAACGTGTATAACCTTCGGAACGTCGTAACCAACATTTTGCCGATCATTCCCAAACACGTGTTTGATGAGGAAGGACTGCTCGACAGCTTCACCTACAAAGACATGGTTGGCCCCAAGGGAAAGACCGATGCGAAGATTAAGAAATTCGCCGAACACTTTAATCATCATCCGGCAAATCGCGCACCGGTAGGAACGGGACCTTACAAATTCGATAAGTGGGACAGCGGGAGAGAGATTGTTCTGACCCGCAACGACAACTATTGGGGAAAGAAACCGTATCTCGACAAAATCGTTTATCGGATCATTAACGACCCTACGGCAGCACTAACAGCGTTAAAGGCCGGCGAGATTGACTTAAATCCGCGATTGTCGCCCATTCAATATCAGGAACAGACCGCCGGTCCTTCATTCGACGAGCAATTCACCAAGGTCAAGTACTCGATACCCGCGGAATACGACATCTTCTGGAATAATGAACGTCCGTTCTTCAAGGACAAACGGGTGCGGCAGGCGTTGACGATGTTGATCGATCGGGGGAAGATCATCGACACTATCCGCTTAGGATTCGGGCAGATCGGCGTCTCACCGTTCCATCCGCAGTCGAAAGATTTCAATCCGAATCTCAAACCGTTGCCTTACGATCCGAAACGCGCAGCCGAATTGCTCGACGAAGCCGGCTGGAAAGATCACGACGGCGATGGCGTCCGCGACAAAGACGGCGTGAAGTTCAAATTTGAGTTCCTTGGATCTACGGGTAGCGCGACATTCAAGCAACTGTCACCGATTATGGCCGAGGCGTTCCGACAAGCCGGCATCCAAATGACGGAGCGCGTTATCGAGCTTAGTCTGTTAACCTCGACGCTCAGGGAGCATCGATTCGATGCCAGTGTGTTGGCGTTTACTTTCGACCTCGTTCAGGACCCATTTCAGGAATGGCATTCCAGTTCGGCTTCAGGCGGATCCAATTTCGAGAATTTCAAGAACGCCGACTCCGATCGCTTGATCGAGCAGGCTCGTCTCGAATTCGATAACGAAAAGAGGAAACAAATCTACTGGCAGTGGCAGGAACTGATTCAGGACGAGCAGCCGGTGACGTTTTTGTACTATGCGCAAGACCCAGCCGCCTACAGCAAACGATTCCAAAACGTCCAGTGGTTGCCGCTTCGGCCCGGCTACGACTTGACGACTTGGTGGGTGCCGACGGCCAGCCAGAAATACAAGAGCGCGACAGCGACTAGATGAGAAGCTATTTTCTTAAACGTCTTCTCCTAATCGTTCCCACCCTTTTCGGAATCTCTCTTATCTCATTCCTGATTATTCACCTCGCTCCGGGCGATCCTGCCTCTTTGAAATTCGGCGAAGAAGCGCGCAGCGGTAATCAAATGCTGGCCGCACAGATCATTGAAGAGACGCGTGCTCTTTACGGTCTCGATCAACCGCTTTCAGTTCAATATGTCCGTTGGTTGAAGAGAATCGTGACTTTCGATTTCGGCGAATCGTTACGCGACCATCGGCCGGTCATCGAGAAGCTCAAAGAGCGAATTCCGGTTTCAGTTAAACTCAGCGGCATCTCACTCCTGTTCGCCTATCTCCTCTCCATTCCGCTCGGCATCTATTCAGCGCGGCACCGGCACACAGCTGGTGAGCGGTTGACGACGGTTTTGTTGTTCGCGCTCTACTCGCTGCCGAATTTTTGGGTTGCGACGATGGCAATTGTTTATCTCGGAGGCGGTGATTTTTGGAATGTATTCCCGGTTTATGGGCTGCAATCATTGGGCGCCGAAACATGGCCCTGGTGGCAGCAAATGCGGGACGAGATCTGGCATTTGATTTTGCCTGTCATGTGTCTGAGCTATTACACGATGGCCGTTCTTTCGCGTTACATGCGGACAGGTATGCTCGAAACGATTCGTCAGGATTTCATTCGCACAGCGCGGGCGAAGGGTTTGAACGAGCGTCTGATTGTCTACCGTCATGCGTTACGAAATTCGCTTATCCCGTTGATCACCCTAATGGCCGACGTGTTGCCCGCACTGATCGGGGGAAGCATCGTGATTGAAACACTGTTTTCGATTCCGGGAATGGGAATGCTCGGCGTTCAAGCTGTGTTTGATCGTGACTATCCGTTAATCATGGGCATCTTCACATTGAGTGCTTTGCTGACTCTGCTGGGAATTCTCATTTCCGATTTCTTGTATACCCTCGTCGACCCGAGAATCGCATATGCAAAACGAGCGGCGGCCTGAAGGATACTGGCACAGTCTCGTGCGGCAGTTTCGAAAGAGCCGAATTGCAGTCGTTGCCGTTGCCATCGTCGTGGTTTTGTTTGCCGTTGCTGCCGCCGCTGACTTCATTGCAAACGACAAACCGCTGGTCATGAAATACGACGGCCGGGTTTATTTCCCCGTGCTGAAGAGTTACGCCGTCTCACTCGGCATTTCTCGATGGAATTCGGAATTTCAAAATATCGTGTTCAAGGAATTCGCGAAGGTCCATTTCAAGGGCAGCGACTGGGCACAATTTCCTCCCATACCGTACTCGCCAACCGAAGTCGATTTGGATAGTCCACTACGGCGCCCTTCCGGGCTGCACTTCTTTGGGACTGACGATGTCGGGCGGGACATCGCCAGCAGGGTCATTCACGGATCGCGTGTTTCGTTGTCGGTCGGATTCGTCGCCGTATCGATTTACGTGCTGATCGGGCTATTGGTTGGAGCGATGGCCGGCTATTACGGCGGCATTGTTGACATCATTGCCTCGCGCCTGATCGAGATCATGCTGACCATTCCAACGTTTTTCTTGATCATTACGGTCGTGGCGTTCTTGCATCAAAGCATTTTCAACATCATGGTTGTGATTGGCGTCACGAACTGGCCGACTGTGGCGCGGCTGACTCGCGGAGAATTTCTCAAGACGAAATCGCAAGACTACGTCGTTGCCGCTCGAGCGATGGGCGCTAGCGATTTTCGGACCATCTTCAGGCACATTCTCCCGAATACGCTGGCGCCGATCTTTATCGCAGCCACGTTCGGGATCGCGTCCGCCATTCTGATCGAATCGACCCTCAGTTTTCTTGGATTTGGAGCTCCGCCATCGACCGCAAGCTGGGGTTCTATCCTCTTCAACGCGCGACAGTTGCTTCCCAGCGCATGGTGGTTGTCCGCATTTCCCGGCCTCGCAATTTTTCTGACGGTGACTTCGTACAATCTTATCGGAGAAGGCCTGCGCGACGCCGCGGACCCCCGATTGAAGAGCTGAGTTGTGTTTTATAATGGCAGTGCTCTATAAAAAATGCCGCAGATAAAAACTTTCTACGACGAACTGGGTATTCCTCGCGACGCCAATGCGGCTGCGATCAAGCATGCCTTCAAGGAGCTCGCGAAGGTCTATCATCCCGATAAGAATCCGCCCGACAAACAGGAATGGGCTCACGAGCAAATGAGCCGCTTCAACTTCATCGTGGAAACGTTACTCAATCCTGCTACGCGCCGCGAATACGACGAGCTGGTGAAAAAATACGAAGAGATGCCGCTGACCACGCGTCCTCGCCGGCGTCCTCACGAGCAAAATGCACTCGAACGAGAGTACGCCCAGGTGTCGGTCGAAATCATGAACCTGGCGGGAAAGTATTCGAACTGCAGGCTGAAGATGATGATCGGGTCCATCATTGCCAGTCTGGCCGCCGTGATGCATCTTTCGGCGTATTTCGTGCCGACGGATATCTTCGAAGATTTTCCGATTATTTTCGCCTTCACTTATTTCTTCACGTTGATTGGCGGCGTCATGCTCATCATCGGCATCTCGGATTATCTCGGCCGCGGCCAATACCGCCGCCGCATTCATGAGCTCGAGCAACGCCGCTCCCATCTTCGCGAACGAATGTACGAAGCGTTCGCATCCAACTAAAATTCCGGGACGGTTGCGTCGTTTCCCTAATTCACTTGGGATCTTTTATGAATTAGGGAAACGACGCAACCGTCCCGGAATTTAGCGACCATCCTCAGAATTACATGAAATTCGGCGTGTGGAGTTGCGAGAGTTCTTCGGCTTCTCGTTCAACGAACCCGATCGCTGTGAGGCGGCGTACACGGTTTTCATGCATCGTTTCATAAAGCTGAAGGCGAGCTTTCGTTGCAGCGGCCAGTTGTTCCGGAGAGAGACCGCCTGCAGCAAGAATCACAAGGGATTCTTCAACGAGAGGATTCAAGCCCTTCATCCCGGAAAGAACAGAGGCTCGCTCGGCAATGGCGCGATAGAGCTTGTCTTTCACCAAAGGGTCGGCGCGTAGGACTGATCGAATGTGGTCTAGCGCGTAATGAACGTGTCGCGTTTCATCAATTCTTGTGCGCCTAGCGATTTCGTGAGTGACCGGATCGGACGCGTGCGTTTCGATGTACCGCAAAAGATCCAGAAAGGTCCCTTCGCCAAGCACACTGAGCATGAAACTCGCTTGAACGAAATCTTCCTGTTCCAGCAGCGTCTTCAAGGATGCCTGCGTTGAAGCTGATGAAAATTGAAGACCTCCACCGTTGGCGAGCGCGCGCTTCACAAAGACTTCGATATGCCGCGCCTCGTCGCGGACCTGTGTGGCGAGAAAGAGCACGGTTTCAGCAAAGTGCGGATGAATGCGGGGAATCCATTTCGCGGGAACGTACAGTGCTGAGAACTCGTTCTCGGCAAGAAACGTCATGAGCTGGCAGACAGCACGCTCAAGGTCATCGTCCAGTTTGCGTAGCTGACCCCATGGGATGTCGCGAGAGCCGTCCCAGTGTCCCACAGTAGCTTGTTCGTAGAATTCGGCAGCGCCTTGGCTCCAGGCAGTATTCCGATCGATAACGTCAAAAGGAAAGTCGGGACTGCCTTGTTCAACACTGGCGCCGCGAGGCGCGAATCCATCTGAGCACCGGGCCGTCTGCTGAATCTCGGAAGCATGGCCAAGCAACCAATGACGCGTGTCGAAGCGGCCATCGTGGATCGGCGCTTGGTTACCCCAATCGAGATCGCGATCAGTCAAAACGCGGAGGAGAGGACCCTTTTCGATGCGGTGAGACCACCGGCCATCCAGCGACGCCGTGCCCAACCATCGATGGCCGGCCAGCCGTGTCCATGCGGGAAGGTCATGCTGGACAGACGGGTTGTCCGAGAGGATTTCAAGGATGCTGCCGGGCTCGATCTTGTCCAGTGAACGGGTGATTAGAACCAACAATCCGTCGGCAGCGGAGAGATTCTTCGCCTCGATTCTAGGTGTTGAAGAATTGGAGGTCATTGACGGCATCAAATAGAGCCCGATACCCGGCAAGCTGCGGACGGACCCAGCGTTTCAGGCCTTCCATTTCGAGGATCTTTCGCTCGGCCGGTTTGTTGTAATCCATCGTGAGGAGAGCATCAGTCCATGCGGCAAATCGGTCTTCGTCTTCTTTTTTCCGAATGGTGAAATTGCAGTGACAGTACTCAGGCGAAGTCCACACCGCCCGCACCTTCTCAGGGTCTACCAGATTCTCGGTGAGAGCGCGCGCCCAATACTGATCTCCTACAGCGCCGGCATCCGCTTCTCCAGTGCCCACGGCCCTGAGGACTTCAACTTCGCTCGTTCCAGTGTCGCCGTGCTTTCCCACGTCGAGATCAAAACGAATCGTTGTCATATCTTTTGCGGAGTCGATTCCATTTTGTTTCAAGAAATAGACCGGCAGAATGGCAGCTTGGCCGGAGTCGCGGCTGCCTAGAGCGAATCGTTTACCTTTGAGATCGCGGACGGTTTGGATTCCCGTTTTCGTGCCGGCGATGATCTTCGTCGTAAATCCGACGTCGACATCACGCATCGCGAGAACTCCGCATTGCCCTCCAGTGCGGCGATGAGCTTTGACGTAAGCAAGATTCGTGTTCCAGGCAATGTCAATCCAGCCGTCGAGCAACGCATCAACTTGCGCGTCGTAGTTTGAGAACAGGATGAAATCCATCGTGATTCGACGATCGGCAAAGTAATCCTTGATTCCTTCCCAAATGGTGACGACCTTTGGATCGTAGGCAACAACACCGACTTTGATCACACCCGCCAAATTGAACCTCCGCTAGAATAGTGGCAATCCGCTCAAGGCTTTTCCCATGAAATCGTAGAGCACGTCGGTCGTCGGCGCCATGATGGAAGCGGCGCGGGCATCGCGGAAGTTGCGCTCAATGCTCAGATCACGGCTGAACGCAGCACCTCCGCAGACGCGCATGGCGTCATCGGTGACACGGAGAGCCATTTCGGCGGCTGCGGCCTTCACGCCCAGAACGAAGAGCATTAAATCTGGCGTACCCTTTTCGATTCGGTTCAACGTTTGATCGAGATACGCTCGCGTGGCGTCGATGGCGATTCGCATCTGAGCGAGCCGCGCGCGAATTCCGGGTACAGCCGAAGCTAACGATTCCTTCAAATGCTCGAATCTTGAGTTGCTCGCATGAGCGACAGTAGCTGCGAACGCAGCCTCTGCGATGCCGATTGAGACCGCTGCGCTTCCAATCTGAAACCAGGGAAGGACGACTTCCATCATCGCCTTGAATCCCTCTCCTTCCGGTGTCAAGCGGGCATCGGCTTCAACGTGGCAGTTTCGAATCGACATGGGGCCGCTGGCATTTCCGCGCAGTCCAATTCCGTTCCAAGCTGTAGTCCAATTCAGTCCCGAAGCACTCTTATCGACGAGATACAGAGTGGATTCGGTCGATGATTTGGCGGCGACGGCGAGTGAAGACACGACATAATAATCCGCGTGGCCCGCGCTCGTAACGAACGACTTGTCGCAGTTCAACACGACGCCGCGATTGTTCTGTGAAGCCCGACTTACAGGAGCCCAAAAATGACTTCGCGAACCCTTCTCGCTGAAAGCCAGCGTGGCGACTGCTTTGCCGGACGCGATCTTCTGAATGAATTCTCGGCGTAGAGGTGATTGCGAAGCCGCGATTGTCTGAGCGCCGCATATGTGCATGAGGTAAATCATCGCGGTTGATGCGCAGCGGCTGGCGATCTGCTCGGTAGCTTTCGCGAAGTCCCGCATGCCGGCGCCTCCTCCGCCATCTTCGCGCGAGAGCGTTAGGCCGAGCAGTCCGGACTCAGCCAGGGCTTTGATTGATTTCGAAGGCCACTGAGCTTCGCTGTCCGTACGACGCGCTTCTTCTTCAAGCAAAAGCAATAGATCCTCGGTCATACAGCCGCCTCCCGGTTCGATTTCTAAACAGTAATTAAAACAGTAATTGTAGCAGCGCCATCCACCAAGTTTGTTGATCGCACGCAAATTTGGCGTAGCGTCGAGGCGCAACTTACGAATAATGAACGGCGCCCGCACTTTGGTCTCTATCGTGCCAACGACCATCGGTATGCCAAATCAAGATTGTGTACCGACAGCCGATCCCAGCGTGGGAACACGGCCGCGATCAGACGTCCAACAGGACTTAAACGACGCGCGTCAGCTTATCGAAAAATCTGGAACCAAAGAAGAGAGGAAGAAGTATCGCAAGGCGGCTGAACTTATCCTGTTGAAAACGCTCTATACCGATTCGCAAAACGAAGGAGCGAAA
>JACXTT010008400.1_pt1 | contig 14322 bp, 10 predicted proteins | sample 9270951 | NCBI WGS metagenome assembly JACXTT01 (sample SAMN15532306, study PRJNA645909) | rock metagenome | isolation source: weathered quartz diorite | place: Puerto Rico | collected 2017-06-21 | reverse complement strand
ATCATCGGTACGGAAGACGTAGGTACCCATGTCTCCCACGCCGTGGCCATCAAAGGTCACGAAGGCGGTGCCTTCAGCGTATTTGCTGGATTCGATCCAAGAGACGCCCACATCTTTGGGGACACCTTCGATGTGGCTGCGTAGGTTCGTCCAGGACTTTCCACCGTCCTGAGTGAGCTGGACATTGCCGTCGTCTGTGCCCACCCAGATGACCTTCGAATTCTTGGGGCTCTCGCAGATGCTGTAGATGGTGCAGTGCGTTTCTGCGGCGCTGTTGTCCGTGGTCAAGCCGCCGCTGTCTTCCTGCTTCTGCTTGGCCTTGTCGTTGGTGGTGAGATCGGGACTGATGCGATCCCAACTCTTCCCTTGGTTCTTGCTACGGAAGAGGATCTGGCTTCCGAAATAGATGACGCCTTTCTGCGTCGGACTCGTGGCCATGGGGGTGTTCCAGTTCCAACGGAATTTAAAGGTTCCGTTCTCTTGCCTCGATTCCTCGGCCGTCTCTTTGGGTTGGATCTGCGTGGAGGTCAGGGTCTGGGTATTCACCCGCACCAACGTTCCGCCCTGAAATTCGACGTACACAAAATTCGGATCCGCGGTGTCGGGAAGAGCCCAGAAGCCGTCGCCTCCATACAGGTTGGTCCAGTGCTTATTGGCAAGCCACGTGCTGCTGTAACCCATCCAGGTGCTGTTATCCTGCAACCCGCCGAACACCTTGTAAGGACGGCTCTCGTCCACGGACACGTGGTAGAACTGGCCCACGGGGAGGTTACGCACCATCCGCCAGGTATTGCCGCGATCCTCGCTGATGTAGAGGCCGCCATCCGTACCGAGGTAGAGCACCTCTGGATTTTGCGGATGGAAGAACATCGCGTGGTGGTCGCTATGGACACTTCCACCGAGGGTGGAGAAACTCACGCCGCCATCCTCGCTCGCAGCGAGGTTGAGACCGGGCTTGTAGACCTTGAGCGGATCCTTGGGGTCCACAAATAGAGCGCTGAAGTAGAAAGGGCGAATGGTGATGTTCGCGCCGGCATTGCCTCGCTTCCAGGTCTCTCCGCCATCTTCGCTTGAGAAGATCGCGCCATCTTTGGCTTCGACGGTGGCGTAAACGCGCTTGCCATCTGAAGGGGCGACGGCCACAGCAATGCGTCCGATCTTGCCCTGAGGCAATCCACGCTTCGGATCGTCCGTTAACTTGGTCCACGTTTTCCCGCCATCGGTGGATTTGAACAATCCGCTTCCGGCACCGCCGCTTTCAAAGGACCAGGGTTTGCGTCGGTACTGCCACATGGAAGCGAAGACCACATTGGGCTGATGGGGATCTAGGCTGAGGCCTGAGCAGCCGGAATCCTCGTCGGTGTAGAGAATGCGATTCCACGTCTTTCCACCATCGGTGGTCTTGTAGAGGCCGCGCTCGCCACCGGGAGCCCAAAGATGCCCCATCGCAGCGACGTACACAATGTTGGAGTCGACAGGATCGATGGCGATGGATGCGATGCGCTCGCTGGCGGGCAGCCCAACTCGATTCCAGGTTTCCCCGCCATCGGTGGTTTTGTAGAGACCTTCGCCGATGGACACGCTGTTGCGTACCCAGGGCTCACCGGTGCCCACCCAGATGGTCTTGGCATCTTTGGGGTCGACGCGAATGGCTCCGATGCTTTGAGCGTATTTATCGAACACCGGCTTCCAGGTCGTGCCGCCATTCATGGATTTCCATACGCCACCACTAGCGGCGCCCACGAAGAGGGTCAGCCGGCCTTTTTCCATCACACCGTCGATGGCGGAGATGCGGCCCGACATGATGGCGGGCCCGATGTTTCGTGCCTGCAATCCGGAAAGGGAATCAGCATCGAGCTTGGCTTCGGGTGCTTGAGCGATGAGTGCGATTGTGAGCAAGGGCAGTGCGAGAAAAAAAGAACGCATGGCGACTCCATAAAGAGGCCCCTCGAAAGGGGCCTTTTGGAATGGGGAGTGTTATTTGCCTGCAGGCGCAGCAGGTGCCGGTGTTGGCGCAGGAGCAGGCATCTTCAAACGGGCCGGATCCAGCGTGATGTTGGGCTCGATCTTATCGATGATGACCTTGGCGCGCTGAGGCATGCCCGGCATGCCCTGCTCAATGGCGAAGGGATAGAGCACTCCCGCGACTTCGCGGAAATCGCCGAAGTAGGTTTCGGCCTCGACTTCCTGCTCACGAACTTTGCGCTTCGAAGTCTGCTTCACTTCAAGGTAGGAATCCGCATCCAGGAAGTAGGTCTGGATATCACCATTCTTGAGCGTGACCTTGAGTTTGTGGGCGGCAGCGCCTTCCACACTGTCCTTACCCATGTACTCGATCTTGTGGCCCTTGGCGGCGTAATCGACCAAAGGGCCATCCAGATCGGCCTGGACTTCGGCGCCCTTGAGCTCATCTGCGGTCATGACTTCGGCGTTCTTGCCGCCGCCATAGCCCTGGAAAGGATCAATCTTCCAACCAGACTTTCCGTCGTAGACCATGATTTGAGTCATGCCTTGAACGCTGACTTCCATGCGGAACGAACCACGGCCCATCTCGCCTTGGAGGCCAATCTCCATGGGGCCTTGCATGATGCGGCCGGTCATTTTCACGGACTTGAGGGCCTTGATCTTGGCGAGTCCGCCCTTCGCTTCGTAATGCTTTGCGAGGATTTGGTCGACAGAGGGTGCCGGCGCTTGTGCGACCAAGGCTGGGGCGAGGAGAAAGAGGGCAATGGGTCGCATGGTACTCCTTGCTGAGGGGGCCGAGAGGTCCGGCGCCCATTAGGGTCGCATGTCTGGCAAAGGAGGGCTGGCGCTCGTACCAGCGGCGAGGACTCGCCGCCGGACGGGGGCACTGCGCCGCCCAGCGGTTGGTCTAGCGCATGGCTTCCATAGGGGAGAGCCGGCTGGCTTTGAGGGCGGGGTACAGACCGAACACGAGAGAGAGCCCCAGAGCCACGAACCGGGGCATGAGCAATCCGAAGGGGTTGACCACCAGCCCGTAGTGGAAGCTCGCGCTCAGCGCCTGGCAGAGCAACTTTCCGAACATGGTGCCCGCGAGCGCGCCCAAAGCAGCGAGAACGAGGGATTCGAGAAGGAACTGGATGAGGATTTGCCGATCGGTGGCGCCCAGCGCTTTGCGCAGGCCGATCTCGTAGCGGCGGTCGGAGTAGGAGATGAGCATGACGGAGAGCACGCCGACGCCTCCCACCAGCAGCACGGTGGCCGCAAGGCTTTGGAGCACGACCTGCCAACCCCAGATCTGGTCTTTGAATTGGGCGTAGCTCTTCACCAACTCGGCACCGAGGTCTTCGACTTCGACATCCTCGATGCCGTGGTGAGCTTGCTTGGCGCGGCCCAACATCATGGCGCCCACCTCGTTGACCTTTTGCTTGGATTCCAGCTTCACCATCAGCTGCGTCAGCTTATGCGTGGGCTCCATGCGGTCCATGTAAGCTTCCAACGGGACAAGCACTCCATTGGCGTCGATCCAGGTGTCATCGCTCATGATCTGCAAAGGCGCCAGCACGCCGATGATCTGGAAGCTCTGCCCATCGAGCACCACGTTGCGTCCGACGGGATCCGAACCTCCGAAGAGCTTTCCAGCCAAGGTGCTGCCGACCACGGCCACGGCACTTCGGCGCTTGGCGTCATCCTCGGTGAGGCGGCGGCCTGAATTGACGGGTCGGTTCTGCCAAGGGAAGTAATCCGGCGTGACGCCAATGACGAAGCTGCGTTCCGTTCCGCCTTGGATGCGGACGGGCACTTGGCGGAAAGCGCGGGGAAGGAAGGCTCTCACATCGGGATGGGGCGTGGTCAGGCGGCTGAGATCTTCGTAGCGCATGCCCGGGCTCATCGCGAATCGCGATTGTTCGAACGTGGTCTCGGGGGTCTTAGGAGCCAAGGAAATGGTGCCGTCAAAACTGAGGCCGCTGAACCCGGTGCTGATCTTGTCGACGACGCCGTCCATCACGCTGGTCATCACGACCAGGGCGAAGACTCCGAGCATGAGCAGCGTGAGGGTGAGGAGGCTGCGGAGCTTGTGACTCCACAATTCCACCAGGCCTCCGCGGATGATTTCCCATCCCATGGAGAAGGCGGCACGCACACTGGATTTCGGAGCGGGGGCGGGAGCCTGCTGCGTGAGGAGGCTAGGGCCGGGGCTGAGAGGGAGAGCTTGATCACTCATAACGCAGAGCCTCCATCGGCGACAGCTTGGAGGCCTTCCAGGCCGGGTAGAGCGCGAAGACGATGCCGAAGACCAGGGCAAGACCATAGGCCCAAAGGAAGCTACTTAACTCCATGCCGAGGGGGACGCCGATGGCCGAGGTGATGGCCCAAGAGAAGCCGATTCCCATCACGAGCCCCACGAGGCCGCCCAGCACTGTGAGCAGGATGGCTTCGGTCATGAACTCCTTCAACACTTCCCGACCCGAGGCGCCGATGGCCATGCGTACACCCACTTCACGGACGCGCTCTTTGAGCGAGGCCAGCTGGATGTTGACGTTCACAATGCCGCCCCCGATGAGGGAGAGGATCCCGCTGAGCATGAAGATGATGTCGTAGGCATCCCCGTTATTGCGGCGCTTACGCTCACGCGCGGCCAGATCATCCATGCGGAAATCATCCTGAAGGCGATGGTTGGCTTTGAGCAGCGAACGCAACTCCGTGGAGAAGGCCTGCATGCCGTCCACCTTCGGCATGCGGAAGGTCACTCGATCCACCCGGGCGTGGCTGTCCCCCTGGATGCGCCGTTGGACGAGGGTGGCGGGCACTGCGACGATGCGGTTCCTCCGCCAAAAGATGTTTCCCTGGCCGGGCACGTTCCGGAATCGGAACACGCGTTCCTTGAGTACGCCGACGACGGTGACCGGGATTTCGCCGACGCGCATGGTTGCACCCAGGGCGTGACCATCGGGGAAGAAGGTCTTAGCGACTTCGCTTCCAATGACGGCCACGGGCGCCGCACCGGCCTGGTCCTCGGGTGAGAGGGGGCGTCCCGATTGGAGTTCAAAGCCTTCGATGGCCAGATGGTCTCCACCTACGCCGGTGACCTGGCGCTCCTGGTCGGCATACGCAGAACGTAGGCGGGCGCGGAGGTTGCGTTGGATACCCACGCCGTGGATTTCCTCCGCCTTGAGCGCGAGGCCCTCTTCCTGATCGGCGCGGCGAAGGCCGAGGTTGGCGGTCTGGTTGGCCGTGGGGGTGCCATCGCTGGCGACCTGGTTGGGCGAGATGTTCAGTTTGTCGAGGCCGCCCATCTTGATGTACAGCGCCTCGCTGCGCTTTCGCATGGAGTCGCTGATGGAGAATCCGCCGAGCACCGCGGCCACGCCGAGCATGACGCCCAGGGCCTGGAGGGAGCTCCGCCCCAGATTCTCGCGGATCTCGATCCATGCGGATTCGAGCCGGACTCGGAAGGCACCGCTGGCCATCTAAGCCACTCCTTCCGCATGCTGGACGATGAGGCCGTCGCGCAATTCCACGCGGCGTTCGGCCTGGGCGGCGATGGCGGGATCGTGGGTGACCAGCACCAACGTATTGCCGCCCGCGTGCAGTTCCTTAAAGAGCGCCATTACTTCCGCGCCCGTCTTGGAATCCAAGGCGCCCGTGGGCTCATCCGCCAACAGCAAGGCAGGGTCGTTGGCGAGGGCTCGCGCGATGGCCACGCGCTGGCGCTGACCGCCGCTGAGGGCACCGGGAAGCTGCGAGGCCTTATCTTTCAGGCCCACCTTCTCGAGGAGCGCCATGCCGCGATCCCGCCGTTCACGACTGCTGACGCCGGCGTAGAGCATCGGCAACTCCACATTGCGGAGCACGCTGGCTTTGGGGAGCAGGTTGTAGCTCTGGAAGACGAATCCGATCTTGGCGTTGCGGATGGCCGCCAACTGAGCACCGGCCAGGGCTTGGACCTCCTGCCCATCCAGGGCGTAGGTTCCATCGCTGGGTCCGTCGAGACAGCCGAGGATGGCCATGAGGGTGCTCTTGCCGGATCCGGAAGGGCCGATGAGGGCGACGAATTCGCCACGCTCCACGGTGAGGTCGATGCCGCGAAGCGCGTGCACGGTGTTGCCGTTTTGCCCGAAGACCTTGGTGAGGGTGCGGGTTTGAATCACTGGGGACATAGGGGCTCCGCGCTCAGGTCATCAGCTTCTCGCCGGGAGGATCCTGGGACCCTCCCGGGCGATGAGGCTTGGATCAATTGTTCTCGTCGTCCTTCTCCACCTTCTTCTTGGTGGGGTCTTCGAGGGAGACCTGATCACCGGACTTGAGGCCGGAGAGGATTTCGACGCGCTCCAAGGTGGCGATGCCCGCTTTCACAGGGACCACTTCGAAGTAATCCTGCCAATGATCAGAGAGCCAGATGAACTTGGTGCGGCCGGAGAGCCCGTCCTTCGCTTTGGCCATGGCTTCAGGCTTCAGGCCCTCTTTGAGGCGATAGACCACCGGCTGGCCATCCTTCCGCTGAAGGGCTTCGAGGGGCACCGAAATGGCCTTTTCGCGGCGATCACCGAGGATCTCCACGTTGGCGCTCATGCCCGTGCGGAAAGCTTCGGTGAGCTCATCCAGCTGGATTTCCACTTCGAAGACCTTGATCTTGTCCTGCAGTTTGGCGGCGGGCGCCACGAAGCGGACCTTCCCCGTGAAGGATTTCTGAGGGTAGGCGTCGAGGGTGATGCGCACCGGCAGGCCCATCTTCACCTTCGCGATATCGACTTCATTCAGATTCACGCGGATGATGAGCGATTTCAGATCGGCGACGGTGAACACGACGGTGCCCGCGTTGAAGCTGGACACGCCGCTGGTGATGGTGTCGCCCAGTTCCACGCCCTTCTTGATGACCACGCCGTTCATGGGGCTGGCCACGCGGGCGATCTGGGTGGAGGCGTTGCCGCTGATGGGGATGCCGCGATCTTCCACGATCTGGTACTTCATCTGGGAGTTCTTCAGGGCTTCTTCCGCGAGATCCCGCTGGGTCTTGGCATCCCGGTGCACCTGCTCCGAGATGAGACCCGCCTTAAAAAGCGCCGCTTGCTGATTGTAGTTGCGCTCGGCATTGAGGAAGTTGAGCTTGGCCTGGGCCAGGCCGCCTTTGACCTCCGAAAGGGTCTGGGCCTGATTTACGTCGGGTTCGACCTCGGCCAGGGTCTGGCCGGCGGTGACCGTCACACCCTCGCGGACTTTGAGACCTACCACTCGGCCGGAGACGGTGCTCTTCACATCGACCTTGGTAAAGGGATCCACGGTCCCCACTTCACGGACGCTGACCTGGAGATCCTCCACCTGGACTTTCCCGAGACGGAAAGGGGTGCTTTGGTCGCCGTTGGATTTCTGGCCGCCGCGGGCCGAAATGAGGAACCCGCCGATCACGACCACACCGACAACGGATGCAATCATCCACTTTCTACGCACAGACCACACCCCTGGGCCGTTCATGTCAAACACTCCTGCTAGCCAGACCAGCTGAAGTTAAGCCGTCTACGAGGGGACCTGGGGGATGTTTAGGCCGTTTTCCGCCGCCCACCGGCGAAGTCCCCCTGGGGACCGGCGGGTGCCCTGGGGTCGCAGGGCCTGAACCTATAGCTAAGCCAGGCGGTAGTGAGTCGTGAGGGCGCTGAGCTGCTGGGCCATGTGGGCGAGGCCGTCCACGGCCCGCGAGGTCTCCCCGATGGCGGTGGAGAGCTGCACGGTGGCGGCGGCGTTGCGCTCCGTCAGCAGGGTGGTGGTCCCCATGGCCCTCACGACGTCCTGGCTGGCTCGATCCTGCTCTTCCATGGCGAGGGCGATCTCACGGACCCGTGTGGCGTGGGTGCGGATGTTGGATTCGATGAGGGCGAGGCTCCTCTCCACGGCCTCCACCGCCCGGCTGCCGCTGGCTACGGTGGCACGGGATTCCTCCATGAGACCCGTGATCTCCTTCGCGGCGCCGGCGCTGCGCTCCGCCAGCTTGCGCACTTCCTCGGCCACCACGGCGAAGCCCTTGCCATGGACTCCGGCCTTGGCCGCCTCGATGGCCGCGTTGAGGGAGAGCAGGTTGCTCTGGCGGGCGATGTCCACGATGACGCGGGTAGCTAGGCCCACCCGGTCGGCGCTGTCCTGGATGGCGCCCATGGCCTGGGTGGATTCGCTGACGTTCTGCAGGCCCTCCAGGCTGGCCCTCTGGCTCACCTGCGCGAGGCCGTCCACCTCCTGCGCGTTCTCCTTCACCTGGCGGATGGAGGCCCCCATCTCTTCCAGTGCGGCCGAGGAGCGCTCCACCTCCGAACGCTGATCCACGGCGCCCCGGCTGATCTCGGAGGTCGTAGCGTCCAGCTCCGTGGCCGAGGCTGCCAATTCGGAGGAGCTGGACGCGATGCGCTCGGTGAGCGAGAGGATGGTTTCCAGGTCCTTCCGCTGGTGGGCGATGACCTGGTTGAGGCTCTCGGCGATGGCGCCCAGCTCGTCCCGGCCCTCCACCTCCGCGCGGTGGCGCAGATCTCCGGAGGAGAGGGAGGACATCACCGCCTCGATGGTCTGAGCCCCCGAGGCCACCTGGCGGCCCACGACCCGGGTGAGGATGGCGCCGAGGAGGAGGGCCGCGCCGACGCCAGCGAGGATCACCCACTGCTGGCGGTCTGCGGTCCGACCGTCCTGCGCCACGGTGTCGGCTCCCTGTTTCTGCAGCAGAGCGATGAGCTTCAGAAGCTGGTCGCGGCCTTTGGCCTGGTCTTGGAAGTTAGCCTCGATGAGGCTCGGCAGCTGCTGGAGGTCCTGGTTGGCCTTGGCCTGTTCCAACACCTGGGGGAAACCCTCGGCGTAGCGGCGCATGGACGCTGCACCCTCTAGAGCCAGGGGTCGGGCCAGTTCGGACCAGGGCAGACTCTCGAGGATGGCAATCGCCTCCCTCAGATTGCCCTCAACCTCGGTGAGGCGCTTGCTGCGCTTGGCGAGGTAGTCGGGATTGTGGGCCGCGCCGATCATCGAGACGTGCACAATGCGCAGCACGTTGCCTTCGTGCAGCACCTTCGTGGTGGTGCTCAGCTTGGGCAGCACGTCATTGAGCTGAGCTTCGCCGTGCTGCAGTTTCTCGATGCCCCAGTAGCCCAGGCCTCCCACGATGAGGAGCAGGGCGCCCAAGCAGGAGGTGAGGAAGAGGACCTTGCCTTGGATGCGGAGATTGCGGAGCGTGGGGCCGATGAACATGACTGCTCCATGACGGTCGCCCGTTCATCGAGCGCTCATGCACTGCTCTTGAGTTCAGTTCACACGCAAGCGCTGCATCCGGGTTTGCAGATCCTGGGTGAGGCCGGCCAGCTGCTCAGTGGTGCGTGATCTCCCTGAGCCCCTCGAATCACGTACTCCTGTTCGTCAGACCAACTGAAGTGAAGCCTTCGACGAGGGCTTGAGAGGGTTTTAAGCCATCCGGAAGCGGCGGAGCCGAGTCTGAAGGTCCTGAGCGAGGCCGGCCAGCTGCTCGGTGGTCCGCGATGTTTCTTGTATGGTGGCAGCCAGTTGGATGGTGGCGCTGGCATTGCTGTCCACCATGCTGCTGGTCTCCCCCATGCCCTGGACGACGCTTTCGGTGGATCGGCCTTGTTCCTCCATGGCCCGGGCGATCTCTCGGATATGGGTGGTGTTCTCGCGCATATTCGCTTCGATGAACTCCAGGCTGCGACCTGCGGCGGCCACGGCGCTGGTGCCGGTGCCGACCCGCTGCGTGCTCTCCTGGATGAGCTGGGTGATCTCCTTTGCCGCGGCGGCGCTGCGTTCGGCCAGCTTGCGCACCTCTTCCGCCACCACCGCGAAACCCTTACCCATCGCCCCGGCCTTAGCGGCCTCGATGGCGGCATTGAGGGAGAGCAGGTTGGTTTGGCGGGCGATGTCCTGGATCACGGTGGTGATGCGGGCCACCTTGTCAGAGCTTTCCTGGATGGCAGTCATGGCCGTCGCGCTTTCCCGCACGCTATCGGCGCCCTGCTGTGTGGTGAGCTGGCTGGTCTCGGCCAACTGTTCCACCTGCCGCGTGTTTTTCAGCACCTGCTGCATGGATGAGCTCATTTGCACCAGAGCGGCCGAGCTCTCCTCCACCGCGCGGCGCTGGACCTCGCTGGCCTTGCGAAGATCTTCGGTGGTGCGATTGATCTCTTCCGTGGTGGCGCTCAGCTCCGTGGCGCTGGAGGCGGTGCCTTCCGCGGTCATGGAGATGGCCCGGATATCAGAATGCAGCTGCTCCACCACCCGGTTGTAGGCCTGGCCCATTCTTCCCAGCTCGTCTTGGCCGGACAGGACGCTGCGTTTGGAGAGATCACCTTCTGAAAGGGAGGCCAGCCGGGCGAGCAGATGGTCCGTAGCGCCCGTGATTTGGCGGCTCACATAGCTGGTGAATGCATACCCTGCGATGAGGGCGAAAAGGATGGCGCCAGCGATCCATTTGATGGTCGTATCGGTCTGGGTGCTCACCACAAGCATGTCTTCCTTGTTCTGCTTGATCTGAATGTCGAGCAGTTGCTGAATGCCCTCACGGGCGGCCGTAAGCGAATCGCGGTTCAAATCCTGTCGTGCGGCCATGGGCATGGTTTTGGATTGAGCGAGGGCCGCCGCGAATCCATCCACGTAGGCTTTGAGCGAAGTTTGAGTCTTGGCCCAGATCGGGGTTTCCTCCTCGTCCCATTGGAGGGCGCCCGCGGCGGCCATGGCCTTATCCAGCTCGTCTTTGGCTTTGCCTACCCGGCTGGCGGCATCCGCATCGAAGGTGGCGTCCTGGGACGCGCTGAGGGCCATCTTGTGTTCGCCGCGAAGCAGGCTGAACCGGTAGCGGAGGTTCGCCAGAGCCGTGAGCTGGGCCGTATTGTTGGCCCCAGCCTTGGCGTACTCAGCGGACGTATTCAACGCTTTCAGGCACACCAGGCCCAGGGCGAGGGTGGCGAGGCCCATGCCGGCCCAGAGCACGCGGAACTTCCCCTTCACGCTCATGTTTTTGAGAATGGAAGACACGCGCATGTCGACCCCAGCAAGTACCTGCGGCTTATCCGGTCGCTGGGCTGCGCGCTTTAATTCGGAGAGGCCCAGAGGCCTGTCGCGAGAGTCGCGGGATCGGGCAGGGGCTCCGCCAAAGCCGCTTCAGCCGCGGCGGCCAATTCCGCCTCAAGGCGGGCTGCCAATCCTGACTCGGGCGCCCAGCCCTGTTGCCGCAGCCAGGCCTCAAAGCGGGGAAGGGGGTCTTTGCTGGCCCATTGGGCCTTCAGCTCGGGATCCACGTAGCGTTGGTCGTCATGTTCCGCGTGGCCGCCGAGGCGAAAGGTTTCGCAGACGAGGAAGACTGGTCCCAGATTCATGAGGCATTGCTGGCGCGCGAAGGCGGCGGCCTGGTAGACGGCCTTCGCGTCATTGCCATCGACGGTGAGGGTGTAGGCGCCTTGGCTGCGTTCGCTCAGATGCCCCTTCATTTGCTTGTCGGGTGGGGTGGAGTAGGCGAAACCGTTGGCCTCGCCCACCACGATGAGGGGCAGCCGATGCACCACGGCGAAATTGAGCCCTTCGGTGAAGGCTCCGGTGCTGCTTCCGCCGTCCCCGATCCAGGTCATCGCGACGTTGGCCTTGCCTTGCTGGCGCATGGCCATAGCCACCCCGGCCATCACCGGCACCAGCGCGCCAAGCATGGACGTGGGCGCCACAATGCCTCGGGTGAGATCCCCAAAGTGGTTGTTGTGCTCCCGACCTCCCGTAGGGGATGTGGCTCGGCCGAGGTATTGGCGGAACACTTCTTCGGGCCTGACACCCCGCGCCAGCATGGATCCCAGATTTCGGATGAGGGGGCCGATGGCGTCGCCCTCTTCCAGTGCCAGGGCGCTTCCCACGGCGGTGGCCTCCTGGCCCAGAGAGCGGTAGATGCTCCCCATGGTCTGCCCTTGGCGGAAGAGCTTCACGAGGCGCTCTTCCGTGAGCCGGGTGAGCAGCATCGTTTCGTAAAGGCGGAGGGCGGTGAGCTGATCCATTGGCTAGGATTAAATCATGTTAAGCATCCGCAAGGCGCAGCCAACCGACATCCCCCTCATCCTGGATTACATCCGGGAGCTGGCGGAGTATGAGAGGGCGCCTGAATGCGCGGTGGCCACGGCCGAGGATCTCGAGCGCTGGGCCTTTGGCGACCATCCCCTCGTCTTCGTGGAGCTGGCCGAGTGGAATGGGCAGCCGGCCGGGTTCGCCCTTTGGTTTTTCAACTTCAGCACGTGGGAAGGGAAGCCGGGCCTCTATCTCGAGGATCTCTTCGTTCGGCCTGAATTCCGGGGCAAGAGCATCGGGAAGTCCCTGCTTCAGCATCTGGCGGCGGTGGCGGTGGAGCGCGGCTGCGCCCGCTTCATCTGGCAGGTGCTCGATTGGAACACCCCGAGCATCGAGTTCTACAAGGCCCAAGGGGCTCGCATCATGCACGAGTGGCTCACTTGCCGCGTGGATGGTGAAGCGTTGCGTGCCATGGCTGGGGAGCAGGCTCGATGAAGGAGGCTCTTCGGCGTCTTCGCCAGGCCTTAGGGGCAGGGGAGCTTGTGCTGGTGGGCGGCGCGGTGCGGGACGAACTCTTGGGTCGTCCCCATAACGATTGGGATCTGGCCACCAACCTCTTGCCGGAGGAGGTGCTTCGTCGTGCGAAGGAGGCCGGGTTACGAGCCATTCCGACGGGGCTGCAGCACGGCACGGTGACCGTGATGGTGGAGCAAGTGGGATTCGAAATCACCACCTATCGCGCGGATGGTGATTACTCGGATGGACGCAGGCCCGATGCGGTTCACTTAGGTGTCTCCCTTGAGGAAGACCTGGCCCGCCGAGACTTCACCATTAACGCGATGGCCCTGCCTGTGACTGTGGAAGGCGATCTTGCGGATGTGGCCTGCGTGGTGGATCCCTTTTATGGGCGGGAGGATCTGGTTCACGGGTGCATCCGCGCGGTGGGGGATCCGCTCGACCGCTTCATGGAGGATGGTCTTCGGCCTCTAAGAGCCTGCCGATTCGCGGCTCAGTTGGGATTCGCGTTGGACCGGAACACCGCCAAGGCCATTCCTTCCCGACTCGAAGTGGCGGCCAAAGTGGCGCCTGAGCGCGCGTTTACCGAGCTCACCAAATTGATCTGCGCCCCTCAGGCGTCCTCTGGGATGCGGCTTCTGGAATCCACAGGGCTGCTGGATCTGTGGCTTCCGGAACTGCAGGCCATGGTTGGCTGCGGCCAGAACCATTACCACCGTTACGACGTGTGGAACCACACCCTGAGAGCCTTGGACGGCGCACAGGCTGCAGACCCGGCGATGCGGTGGGCCCTTCTGCTGCACGATGTGGCGAAGCCGCCGACCCGCTCGGTGGGCGAGGATGGGGAGGCCCACTTTTACGGGCACGAGGATCTCTCCATCGGCATGGCCGAAGCGGCGCTCCGCCGTCTCAAGGCCAGCAATCAGCTCATCCAGGAGACCACGGCGCTGATCCGCCATCATGGGGTTCATCCCAATGGGGAGTGGAGCAATGCTGCGTGTCGTCGATTCCTGCGCCGGCTGGAAGAGGATGGATTGACCCTTCACCGGTGGACCCAGTTCCGGATCGCGGATCAGTTGGCCAAGGGGTGGGCGGATGAGCCGCAGGCCGAGGGACGCCCGCCCTTTGATACCGCGAGGCAGACCATCTTCGAGGCCTGCGCCGCGACCCGAGAGCGCCTTCAGGCCCTGCTGGATGCGAAGCCGCCTCTATCCGCGAAGGATCTCGCCTTGAACGGGCGAGCTCTCATGGAGCTGTTAGGCCGGCCCGGAGGACCATGGCTGGGGGAGCTGCAACGGCACCTGCTGGAGCTGGTTCTGGAAGACCCCGCCCTCAACGAAACCGGGGCCTTGAAGGCTATGGCCCAGACTTGGCTTGACGGCCAACGCTGAAAATCATCCCCTCCGGGACAGGGCCGATAACCCTTTGGATTGTCGATCCTGACCAGATTCCGGAGGACGTGATGCAGTTCCTCAATAATCTGACCGTGAAGGTCAAGCTGTGGTTGCTGGTCGGCATTCTCCTTCTCGTGGCGGCCGTCGTCTGCCTCGCGGGCGTGATCGCCTTAGGCAAGGTTCGAGACGATTTCCGGGGCGCCGTGGACGCCAGCAACAAAGGGGCTCAGGCCGCGGATCTGGCGCGGCAGACCCAGGCTGATTTCATGACCCAGGTGAAGGCCTTCAAGGACACGTTGCTGCGGGGGCACGAACCCGACTTACTCACAAAGTACCGCGGCGAATTCGAGAAGCTGGATCATGAGGTCCAGGGCGATCTGGAGCGCGAAGCCAAGCTGCTTCCAGGGCTTGGCCTGGACCCTAAACTCGCGAC
>JACXTT010008399.1_pt1 | contig 14325 bp, 15 predicted proteins | sample 9270951 | NCBI WGS metagenome assembly JACXTT01 (sample SAMN15532306, study PRJNA645909) | rock metagenome | isolation source: weathered quartz diorite | place: Puerto Rico | collected 2017-06-21 | reverse complement strand
GCTCGCTCAGGATCGCGGCCGCGCCCGAGGCGATCGCGGCGTCCACGAAATCGTTGCCGTCGCCGTGCGCGCCGCGCAGCGCCGCGAAGAGCGCGCCCGGGGTCACCCGCCGCGAGTCGAGCTTGATCTCGCGGATCTCGGGGTCGCCGGGGGTCGCCTGCGCGGCCGGGAGGCGGGGGAGGAGTTCGCTGAGCTTCACGCGGCCCCCGGGGCGGGCGGATTTTTTTGCGCCACGCGCACGCCGTCGGCGGCGCCCGGCGCGGGCGGCGCCGGCGCGCTCTCGCGCGCGAGGCTGGAGCGGATGTAGATGTCGCGCGAGAGCGCCGAGAAGACCGGCGCGGCCACGTCGCCGCCGTGGAATTTCGGCCCCTTCGGCTCGTCGATCACCACCAGCACTACCGCGACCGGCTTGTCGAGCGGGAAGAAGCCGATGAAGGAGGCGATGTAGCGGCCCGCGAGGTAGCCGCCGCGGCCGGCCTTCTGCGCGGTGCCGGTCTTGCCCGCCACCTCGACCCCGGGCAGCGAGGCCTTCTTGCCGGTGCCGTCCTCGACCACGCCGGTCAACATGCGGGCGACCGCCGACAGCGTTTGCGGCTTGACCGGCACGGGGGTCGAGAATTCGGGGTCGTCGAGCGCGATGCGCGGGCGCGGCAGCCGCCCGCCGTTGGCGATCGCGGCGTAGGCGGCCAGCAATTGCAGCGGCGAGACCGAGAGCTCCTGGCCCATGCTGAGGGTCGGCAGCGTCCGCCCCGACCACTTCGCGCGCGGGGCGAGGATGCCGGCCGACTCCCCGGGCAGCCCCGCGCCGGTCTTGGCCCCGAAGCCGAAGCCGCGGATGTAGCGCTCGAATTCGGCGGGGCCGACCCGCAACCCCAGCTGCATGACGCCCACGTCGGAGGATTCCGCAAGCACCTTCTCGAGCGTCAGCCGCCCGAACGGCTTGTGGTCGTGGATCACCTGGCCGCTCACGGTCAGCGAGCCGTTGAGGCAGTTGATGACCTCGCCGGGACGGGTCTTGCCCGCGTCGAGCGCGGCGATCATCGTGAAGGCCTTGAAGGTCGAGCCCGGTTCGTAGGCGAGCTCGGCGACCTGGTCGCGCGGCAGCCCGCCATTTTCAGGGTCGTAGGGCGGCCAGTTGGCGGCGGCCAGCAGGTCGCCGCGGTCGGGGTCCATCACCGCGACCAGCCCGCCCTTCGCGCCGGACGCCTTCACCTGCCTCTCGAGCTCCTGCTCGGCGCGGAATTGCAGCGCCGCGTCGAGGGTGAGGGCGAGGTCGCGCCCCTCGCGCACGGGCTTCGCCTCCCGCCACTCGACGAGGCGGCCGCGCGCGTCGCGACGGGCGACCCGCAATCCCCCCTCGCCGGCGAGGCGCGACTGGCGGGCGTATTCGAGCCCGGCGAGCCCCTCGTCGTCGCGCCCGACGCGGCCCAGCAGGGCGCCGGCGAGCGCGCCCTGCGGGTAGGCGCGCCGCGTCTCCTCGACCATGCCGATCCCCGGCGAGGCGAGGCGGGCGACCGTCAGCCATTCCTTCTCCCCGGCGCCGCGCTTGAGCCACGCGAAGCGGCCCGGGCGCGCGAGGATTCCCGCGACCTCGGCTTTCTCCATCCCCAGCGCGGCGGCGATCTGCGGCGCGAGCGACGGGTCGGTCATGGTCGGGTCGGCGTAGACGGAGGCGGCGCGCGCGGCGACCGCCAGCGGCCGGCCGAAACGGTCGGTGATCTGCCCGCGCGGGGCGGGCTGCGGGATTTTTTCCTCGGTGATTGCGTCCACCTTGCGGGCCGCCTCGGCGTGGCGGAGGATTTGCAATTGCACGAGCCGCGCCTCGATCGCCAGCGCGAGCAGCAAGAAGCCGCCGCCCGCCCACGCGAGCCGGCGGGGATCGAACGCGGGCTGGCGCTCAGCGGGCGCCACGGCCGTCCTCCGGCGGGGTGCGCGCCGGCGCGGCCGCGGGCTTCGCGGCGGCGGGGAGCACGTTCTGCATCGGGACCCGCGCGAGCCCCAAGGTTTGCGTCGCGGCCGCCTCGACCCCGTTCAGCCCGCGCAGCGCCTCGAGCCGCGCGTTCGCCTCCTGCAGCGCCGCCTTCAATTGCCGGCGGTTCTCCTGCAGCCGCTGCACCTCGAGCGCCAGCGCGGTCTGCCGCGCCCGCTGCGACTCGTAGACCCACACCGGCACGAAGAAGACCAGCGCGTAGAGCAGCACCGCGCCGACCGTCGAGAGGCGGCTGCGGCGCGAGGCGATCGCCAGGATCTGCTCCCGGTCGTCCGGGGTGACCGGGCGGTAGAGGCGGCGCTCGAAACTCACGGCAGTTTCTCCACCACCCGCAGGCGGGCGCTGCGCGAGGGGGGATTGGCCGCGACCTCGGCCTCCGAGGGCATCCGCGGCTGCGGCCCCACCGTCCTCGCGCGCGGCGTCCGCCCGCAGGCGCAGACCGGCAGCCGCGGCGGGCAGACGCAGCCGCGGGTCAGTTCCTTCAGCCCGGTCTTGATCGCGCGGTCCTCGAGCGAGTGGAAGGCGATCACCGCCAGCCGCCCGCCGGGGCGCAGCGCGGCGTGCGCGGCGGCGCAAAATTCGCCGAGCCCCTCGAGCTCGCGGTTGACCGCGATGCGCAGCGCCTGGAACGCCTCGGTCGCGGGGTGGATGCCGTGGCGCTCGCGCGAGGGGGGGAGGTGGGCGGCGACGAAGGCCGCGAATTCGTCGGCGCGCGCGAACGGCTCGCGCACCCGTCGGTCGCAGACCAGGCGCGCCAGCTTGCGCGCGGCGTGAATTTCGCCGTAGCGGTGAAAAACGTCGGCCAGCGCCTTCTCGGGCGCGGTGTTGAGCAGGTCGGCCGCGGTGGGGCCGCCGCCGTCGGGCTCGAGGCGCATGTCGAGCGGGCCGCTCTCGCGGAACGAGAAGCCCGCGCCCAGCTCGTAGTGGACCCGCGAGATGCCGAGGTCGGCGAGGATGCCGTCGGCGTGCGTCCAGCCCGCCTCCCGCAGCCCGGTTTCCAGGGTGCGGAAATCGCGCCGCTGCGCCGTCACCCGCGCCGCGAGCTGTCCCAGGCGCGCCAGCGCGCGGGGGATCATCCGCGCGTCGCGGTCGAAGGCGAGGATCTCGCTGCGCGGGTTCGCCTTCAGCAGCGCCTCGCTGTGGCCGCCCAGCCCGAAGGTGCAGTCGACGAAGCGGCCGCCCGCCGCGCCGTCCAGCGCGGCCACGCATTCGGCCGCCATCACCGGCGCATGGAGCGGTGCGGGAGAGGGGGCCGGCGCGGGGGACGGACGCAGTCCGTCGCGCTCGCGGGCGGGGCCCGCCAGCCAGAAGCGGTCGGCGATCATCACCGCGCGCGCTCCGGGTCGTCGTCGTTCCGGGCAACCGGCGAATGGGCGGCGGGAACCGCGGCGCTCAGCATCCGGGCGACCCGCATCCGCTCCTTGCGGGTGAGCGGCTTGCCCGCGACCGCGCCGGCGGCGTTCGCCTCGGCGAGCAGGGTGAGGTGGCCGGACGGATCGCCCATCACCACGCAGTCGCCGTCGAGCTGCGCGGCCTCGCGCAGGGGGCTGTGGATGACGATGCGTCCCTGGCTGTCGAGCTCCCCTTCCCGGCCCCAGTAATTGACGGTCAGGCGGAATCGCTCGAAGTCTGGGTTGAAAAGCGAAGCGGGATCACTGAGTTTATCCTCGATCTCCATCCATTTCTTCAAAGGGTAGATGATCGCGCTCATTCCATCGAGCGAAGTGATGAAGAGCTGCGGGCCGAATTTCTCAAGAAGTGGACCAAGATAAGAGGAAGGTAGCTTGAGCCGCCCCTTTTCGTCAAGTTTTGCGCGCACGCTGCCGCGAAACATGGTAAAATCCTCGTAGTCTTGGAAATCAGCAGAGTTTTCCGGTTCTTCTGGAAAATTCCATTTTTTTCCACTTTTGTCCACGCGGATTATCGGCCTCTTCTCGCAGAGCGTCAAGCGCGATATGCCGGAAGGTGCTTGATTTAGATAAAACGAAAATTTAAAGAAAATTAGTTAAAGTGATAGTTTATGAATTTGACGAGAAATTTGGATAGAAAGCCTGGGTCGAGGTCGATGCTCGTCGGTTCCCTTGCCCGTGCTTCAAAACATGACGGCGGCGGTAGGAGGGCGCGACGGGCTGGTAAGGGTCGGCGGCCATTTGATCGCGCATCAAGATCGGTGACGGCGCCGCGAAAATAAGATCGCGCAGTGACGCCGAGCCGGGTCCCCAGCCCCTCAAACTCCGCGGCCGTGACGAGCGGCGTCGATCATGCCCTTCGCCCTCTCGGCGCCACCCTTGCCCCTCGCCTGCTGCGCTGATAAAATTCCCGTCCCAGTTGGGGAGTAGTTCAACTGGTGGAACGCCTGGCTCTGAACCAGGAAGTTGAGGGTTCGAGCCCTTCCTCCCCAACCATCCGCCGGGGAGCGTTCCCCCTTCCCGGCGGCCGGCCGCAAGCCGGTTCCCCGTCGCCCCCGCTTTCGTAACGCGAAAGCCGGTTCTCCTGCCCGAATCGAACGGCGACTTCCTCCACTTCGGTGGCGCGTTGGTCTAGGGGCTAGGACACCGCCCTCTCACGGCGGTAGCATGGGTTCGATTCCCATACGCGCTACCATCCATCCGGCCCCGAAGGTCGCCATGACCATTTAATTGACAACTTGCTCGTTACACGAAGCTCGGTAGCGCCAGGGACTTGGGTCTTGGCGCTCGACGGCGAACAGCGCCGCTAAACTTCCCGCCATGCCCCCGACCCCCCACGCACCGATCGCCCTGGATTGCATGGGCGGGGATCACGCCCCGGGGGAGAATCTGAAGGCGGCGGTCGAGGCGCTGGAGGACGGGCTGCCGCTGCTGCTGGTCGGCAGGGAAGAGGTCCTCCGCGAGCACTTGAAGCGGCTCGACGGACTGCGCCACCTCGGCCACGGCGCGGAAATCGTCCACGCCACCGAGGTCGTGGAAATGGACGACCCGCCGGTCACGCCGATCAAGAAGAAAAAAGACTCCTCGATCCGCAAGGTCGCCGACCTCGTGAAGGCGGGGCGGGCGGCGGGATTCGTCTCTCCCGGCAACACCGGCGCGCTGGTGGCGGTCGCCTCGCTGGTGGTCGGCCGCATCGAGGGGGTCGAGCGGCCGGCGCTCACCGCGGTCGTCCCCGGCGAGAGCCACCCGACCGTGATGCTCGACATGGGCGCCACCCCCGACTGCCGCCCCGAGCACCTGCTGCAATTCGCGGAGATGGGCGAGATCTACGCGCAGATCCTCTTCAACATCGGGCGGCCGCGCATCGCGCTGATGTCGGTCGGCATCGAGGACCACAAGGGGAACGAGCTGACCAAGGCCGCCCACGAATTGCTCAGGGGGTCGGGGCTCGATTTCATCGGCAACGTCGAGGGCAACGACCTCTTCCGCTCGAAGGCCGACGTGATCGTCTGCGACGGCTTCACCGGCAACATCATGCTGAAGACCGCCGAGGGGGTCGTCACCGCGTTCAAGAAGACCCTGCGCGCGGAGATCGAGAAGAGCCCCGCGCGCAAGATCGGCGCGCTGCTGATGAAGGGCGCCTTCAAAGGCTTCGAGAAGAAATTCGACGACAGCGAGTACGGCGGCGCGCTGCTGCTCGGCGTCGACGGCGTCTGCGTCAAGGCGCACGGCAAGTCGAACGCCAAGGCGATCCGCAACGCCATCCGCGTCGCCCACCGCTTCGCCGACGCCGGGCTCCTCGAGCGCATCGCCGCCGCCGCCCGCCACGCCCGCAAAGAACCGGCGGCCGGTCAAGCGTGAATTTATCACCGCAAAGTGCGCAAAGAACCCGCGAGGATGCGAGCGCCCGCATGGGTTCGAGAGATGTCGAGAAACGAGCAAGCGAGGGGGGCGAAGAGCAATTTTCACCCGCCGATCCTTCCCTATGCCCCTGATGCGTCTTTTGCTGTGAAAATCCCATGAAATAGAGGGTTTGCGACCGGTTGAACAGCCCGGTAGAATTCCCGCAATGTCCCTGCCCCATTCGCGCATCTTGGGCACCGGCTCCTCCCTGCCGGCCAGGGTGCTGACCAATGCCGACCTCGAGAAGATGATGGAGACCACGGACGAGTGGATCACCACCCGGACCGGGATCAAGGAGCGGCGGATCGCCGCCGAGAACGAGGTCCTCTCCGACCTCGCGATCGCCGCCTGCCGCAAGGCGCTCGACATGGCGGGCGTGAAGCCGGAGGAGATCGACCTGATCGTCCTCGGCACCGTCACCCCCGACCAGCCGATGCCCTCGACCGCCTGCTTCGTGCAGAACGCGATCGGGGCGAAGAACGCCTCGGCCTTCGATCTCTCCGCCGGCTGCTCCGGCTTCGTCTACGGCCTCACCGTCGCCGACCAGTTCATCCGCGGCGGCGGGGCGAAGAAGGCGCTGGTGATCGGCGGCGAGGTGCTCAGCAAATTCGTCGACTGGGAGGACCGCTCGACCGCGGTCATCTTCGCCGACGGCTGCGGCGCCTTCGTGCTGGGGGCCGAGACCGCGAGCCCGCGCGGGCTGCTCTCGACCGCGATCCACGCCGACGGCTCCGGCTACGAATTGATCCAGACCCCGGGCGGCGGCGGGCGGGCGCCGGCCACCCCCGAGCGGCTGAGCCAGCGGCTGTGCAAGATCAAGATGAAGGGGAACGAGACCTACAAGATCGCGGTCCGCTCGCTGGTCGAGGTGACCGAGCAGTGCCTCGAGGCGGCCGGCCTGCACCACTCCGACATCGACTGGTACATCCCGCACCAGGCGAACCTGCGCATCATCCAGGCGGTCGGCGAGCGACTGGAATTGAAGCCCGAGCAGCTCTACATCAACATCGACAAGACCGGCAATACCTCCGCCGGCTCGATCCCGATCGCCATCGACGAGGCGAACCGCAAGGGGCTGCTCAAGCCCGACGACATCGTCATCTCGGCCGCCTTCGGCGCCGGCCTCACCTGGGGCTCCGCGCTCATTCGCTGGGGCTGAGTTCTTTCCGCGCCGCCGCGATGTCGCAACAGCTCTCCACCCCCGCGTGGCGCGCCGAAATCCTCGCCGCCCAGCCTGCCGGCTCCCCGGCGCCGGCGCTGCTGCCGCCCGGGCAGTTCCCGCGCGAGGGGGTCTGGGTGAAGATCGAGCCGGACGGCGGAGCGGCATGGTTCGCGCTGGCGGCGAAGGGGATGCACGGCTGGACCGGACTGAGCGCCCACCCCGACCCCGCGAAAGTGGTGGTGGTCGCGGGCGGGCGCGGCTGGGTGCTCAACGCGAAGGGCGGGGCGGGCGCCGCGCCGCTGCCGGCCGAGCGGGTGTGGGACGCGCGCTGCTCCTCCGCCGACGGCGTGCTGCTGGTCTGCGCGGGCGACACCGTGATCGCGTTCGACCCCGCCGGCGAGCGCTGGCGCCTCCCGCCCGGCCGCCTGCGCGATCCCAACATCCTCGGGTGGAAGCGCGGCATCGTCACGATCATCGGTGAAACCGGCCACGATTGCACCGACACCCTCACCCTCGCCGCAGCCACCGGCCAACCCGCCGAGCCGGTCGGCGGGGAGACCGAATAGCCGCGGGCTCACGCCGGCTTGGCGACCAGGTTCTCCTCGAAGACGTTCTCGACCACCACCTCGACGAATTCGCCGGGTTGCGCGTCGACGCCGTTGAGGATGACGCAGCCGTCGATCTCGGGGGCTTGGCCGAAGTAGCGCCCCTGCAAAACCGGCAGCTCGTCGCTCTCGCCGATGCCGTCGACGTTGACGGTCAGCTTCCGCCCCACCATCTTCTTGAGCTTCTTCGTGAGGATCTTCGACTGGGTCTTCATGAAGGCGTCGTTGCGCTCCGCCTTGACGTCGGCGGGGATCGGATCGCCCAATTCAAAGCCGGTGGTCCCTTCCTCCGGTGAATAGGAGAAGACCCCGGCGCGATCGAACTGCGCGAACTCCAGAAAATCGAGCAGCGCCTTGAATTCCTTCTCCCCTTCGCCGGGATGGCCGACGATGAAGGTGGTGCGGATGACGAGGTCCGGGATGTGGGTCCGCAGGTCGTCGATGAGCTTCTTGATCCGCTTCTCGTCGCCGCCGCGCTTCATGGCCGTCAGGACGGACCCGCTGATGTGCTGGAGCGGCACGTCGACGTAGTTGACGACCTTGGGCAGCTTCGCGACCGTCTTCATCAGCTCGACCGGGAAGCGGTAGGGCCACGTGTACATCATCCGGATCCAGTCGAGACCGGGCGTCTTGTCGAGCGTTTCCAAGAGGGGAATCAGGCGCGGCTTGCCGTCCTGAGACCAGTCGGAGCCGTAGTCGGTGGTGTCCTGCGAGATGAGGATCGCCTCGCGCTGTCCGCCGAGCGCCAGCGATTTGGCCTCGAGGGCGAGGTCGGCGATCCGCCGCGAGCGGTGCTTGCCGCGCATCTTCGGGATGGCGCAGAAACCGCACGGGTTGTCGCAGCCTTCGGAGATCTTGATGTAGCCGTAGGAACGCGGGGTGACGCGCAGGCGCGGCGAAGCTTCCGAGAGGATGTACTCCGCCGGCAGCATCTTCCGCTTCACGCGCGGCTTCTCGAGGTAGCTGGTGACCTTCTCGACCTCGTTGAGCCCCATCATCCCGTCGATCTCCGGGATCTCCTTCGCCAGCTCGTCGGCGTAGCGCTGCGCGAGGCAGCCGGTGACGATCACCTTCTTCACCTCGCCGGCCTTCTTGCGCTCGATGGCGGCGAGGATGGCGTTGACCGACTCCTGCTTGGCGGCGTCGATGAAGCCGCAGGTGTTGACGATCAGCGCGTCGGCCTGCCCCGGCTCGCCGACCGGGGTGTGGCCGTCGGCGGCGAGCCGGCCGAGCATCACCTCGGCGTCAACGAGATTTTTGGGGCAGCCGAGCTGCACGAGTCCGATTTTCATGGGAGAAGCCCGGGAGGGACGGGCGGTAACGCCAAGCGGAAGCGAATCGGAATTTTACCAAGTGCGAATGACGGAACGGGCCTTTTGAAAACAGCGACGAAGAAAGTTTGCGCAAGGCGATGCGGCACGGCGACTCGCCGGCGCGTTGAAAAAAACTCGCGCGAGCGAAGCAAGCGCGCCCGTTACGGCGCCGCGACGATGGACCGCGAACGCGCTTGGAGTCCGGCTTGCGGCCGTCCGCGCAGGCGGGGCCCCACGCAGTGGGGTAAGCCGAGCCGGGGGGCAGGCGGAATCGCGCAGCGATTCCCCGCCGACCCGGGGGGCTTGCCCCCCAGGGAAACCGGGCTCCATTCGGTATCCGGAAACGCAAACGGACGACCGTTAGAGTCGTCCGGATCAGATCATCAACTTAGAAGAGGAGCGAATGGAGCGGGACACGGGACTTGAACCCGCGACATCGACCTTGGCAAGGTCGCGCTCTACCACTGAGCTAGTCCCGCTCCGGGCGAGGGCGGGAATTATAGCGGAATCTCCGGGTCGGGAAAAGGGGGTTATCGCTTGCGCTTTTTCGCAGCTTTTTTCCGCGCGGGCTTCGGCGCGGGCCGCCGCCGCTTCGCGGCGGGCGGAGCGGATTTTTTTTGGGGACCGGCTTTTTTCGCGGGGGCGGGCGAGCCGGCGAGGTGGGCGAGGACCTCGGCGGCGTGAATTTCGGGATTCACCCTGGGCCAGGCCCGCTCGATGCGGCCGTCGGGGCCGATGAGGAAGCTGCTGCGGAGGATCCCCATGAAGACGCGGCCGTAGAGATTCTTCTCCCCCCACGCGCCGAAGGCCCCGGCCAATTCGTGCCCGGGGTCGCTCAACAGCGGGAAGTTGAGGGTGTATTTGGCGCGGAATTTTTCGTGGGAGACGGCATCGTCGGGGCTGACCCCGAAGACCGGAATGGCCAGCGCGCCGAATTTCGGGAGCTGGTCGCGGAAGGCGCACGCCTCCTTGGTGCAGCCGGGCGTGTCGTCGGCCGGGTAGAAGTAGAGCAGGTAGCGTTTCCCGAGCAGCGCCGCCTTCGAGACGGTCGCGGCGGGGACGGCGGTGAGGGAGAAATCGGGGGCGGAGTCGCCGGTTTGCAGCATGGGGGCCTCCGGACAGCGGAATTATTTCAGACGCCACAGCGCGCAGAGCGCGGCCAGCGGCGGCAGCCCCTGCAGGAGCGCGCCGCGCAGGAATTTTCGGTCGGTGGCGACGAGGACGCAGGCCGCGACGACCATCGTCCCGGCGCAACCGGCGATCAGCGCCGCGCCGCCGGCCCGGGCGCCGGCGAAAAAAAGCCGCAGCCCGGTCGCCATCCCGAGCGCGAGGCAGAGGTTGTAAAAGCCCTGGTTGAAGGCGAGCGCGCGGGTCGTCTTCGCCGCGGCTTCGTCCTGGCGGAAAATTTTTCTGACGAAAGGTTTTTCCCAGAGAAGGGATTCCATCGCGAATGCGGCGACGTGGAAAAGGATCGCCAGGCCGGCGGAGAACAGGAGCAACCGCGACATCGCGTTCACTTGCTCCGCCGCGGACGGGCGGCGACCCCGGAGTCGAGTTTGGGCTCCCGCCCGCGCAGGATCCACGCCCGCTTCAGCCTCGGCGAGCGCATCAGGTCGTCCGGCGTGGTGTTCTTCTCGTGGGCGCGCAGCAGGCGGATGCCGGCGGCCTGGAAGCAATGATGGACCATCGCCGAGCAGTAGAGCGCCCCCTCGCGGGCCATGAGGTTCTCGCGCGCGCGGAGTCCCGGGCGCGTCATCGCGAAGAGCGTGCCGACCAGCTCGCGCAGCGAGTAGACGGTGTGGCCGGCGAGCAGGTTGAGCCCCTCGACGATCACCGCGTCGGCTTGCTTCGCGTCGAGTCCGAAATCGAGGATGGCGAGATGGGCGTGCTGATCGGAATCGTGGTATTTCTCGATCCGGTTCTCCTGCACCCCGAGCCGCACGGTCTTGTGGCGCGGGTCGATGTCGAGGTCCGACTCGATCACCCACAGCCGGCCGTCGCTCCGCGCCTCCGAGACGAGAAACGCGTGCGACCAGAGGCTGGGCTTGAGATCCGGGCGCATGAAGCGCTGCGCGCGGCGGATGAGGCGGCTCACCAGCTCCTTGCCGCCCGCCAACCCGACCCGGCCGGGGGCCGCGTGGGCGGCGAGGAATTGCGCGGGGGTCAGATTCTCGATCTCGACGATCTCGGCGGTTGCTGCCATGCCCGGGGATTTTATTTGAAGCGAATTGAACCCCCTGGTCAAGAGGCGGGGGCCCCGCGTTTTGTTTGCGAGCTTCGTGACTTCGGCGTCCATCCCCTTCCGCGCTTCAGTATCGGGGGCTACGCAATATCGAAGGAAGAGAATTCGCCCGTCGCGGCGTCCCACCGCGCTTCGACGCCGTCCACCCGCGCGGCGGGCGGGCCGTGCTGGAGCCAGGCGAGCAGCGCCTCCAGCGCCGGCCGCTCGCCTTGGGCGACGAGCTCGACCGAGCCGTCGGGGCGGTTGCGCACCCAGCCGGTCAGCCCCAGCCGGAGCGCCTCGCGCCGAGTCGCCGCGCGGAAGGAGACGCCCTGCACGAGGCCGCCGACGATCGCGCGAAGGCGCGCCATCACAGCCACCGGCGCACCCGCGCGCGGTAATCCGCGTACGCCTCGCCGAATTTGCCGCGCAGGTAGGCTTCCTCTTTCCGCACGATGAGCCGGTCGAGCAGCAGCCAGGAAAGCGGAACGAGCGCGAGGGTCGCGGGGAGCGCGAAGGCGAGCGCGACGCCCGCCTGCACGAGGAGGAAGCCGAGGTAGATGGGATTGCGGGTGAAGCGGTAGGGCCCCCGCGCGGCCAGCGCCGTGGTCTCCTTGAACGGGCTGGGATGGGTCTTCAGCCGCCGCATGGTGATGATCGAGGCGGCGACCAGCGAGAGGCCGCTGAGCGCGATCACCCCGCCCGCGACCCGCCAGGGAATTCCCGCGGGCCACCAGGCCGGGTTGAAGCGTTGCAGCAGCGCGCCCGCGACGATCATGGCGAGCGGCGCGAGCGGCGGCGGGAAGGGGACTCCGGAGGTGGTTTTCACGGGAAGCTCCTCGAGCGAGAATTCATCCGGCGAGACTCCTCTCGATCCGCCGGTCGGGGACGAGCCAGATCGCCGCGACGACCGCGAAGACGAGGTGGGCGAGCCACGGGCGGAGGAAGGCGAGCGCGATCGCGGCGGCGTAGAGGACGATCGAAAGCTTCCCCTTGAAATCGTCGCCGATCGCCTTTTTCAGCAGCGACCCGGGGCCGTGGGTCCGCAGGATCGCCTGCACGAGGATGAAGTAGGCGATCGCCGCGCCCAGGAGCGCGACGCCGTACGCCGCGGCCGGGACCGGCTCGCGGCGGTGCCCGCCCATCCACGCGGTCGCGAAGGGGAAGAGCGAAAGCCAGAAGAGCAGGTGGAGGTTCGCCCACAAAATCCCGCCGCTCACCCGCTCGACCGTGTGCAACAGGTGATGGTGGTTGTTCCAGTAGATGCCGAGGTAGAGGAAACTCAGCAGGTAGGCGGAAAAGAGCGGGGCGAGCGGCGCCAGCGCGCGCCAGCCCGCGCCGGCGGGAACCTTGAATTCGAGGACCATGATCGTGATGAGGATCGCGATCACCCCGTCGGAGAAGGCCTCGAGGCGCGATTTTTTCATGGCGGCGCGGAAATTGTAACGGCGGTTCCCCGTCCGGCGGGCGGCTGAACTCCCGCCCATGCCGCTGAGCTGGAACGAGATCAAGGATCGGGCGCTCGCCTTCTCGAAGGAGCGGGCGGACGAAACCTCGGAGGACGCCGAGACGAAATCGTTCTGGGACGGCTTCTTCAACGTCTTCGGCGCCCCCCGCCGGGGCGTACTGCTCCCGCATTATTGCGTAATGGGTTCAGTGCTGATTCTCTGCTCTGCGGTCCGGCCCTTCAGGCCGTTTCTGTATTTTGCGAGAATCAGCAAGCGCAGAAAACTGCGCCGGGCGCTAGCGGGACCGGCATTTGGAGGCAATGGTTCATTGCAACAACTCCCTGAGGCCGTCCGCCGCCATGAAGCCGGCCGCGACGGATGATAGGCGATAAGGGCCCGCCCGCCAGAAACCCGACCTCCCCTATCCCGGGTCCCGGTTGCGGACCAGGATTTCGGCCAGCGGCTTGCGGGCGATGTCGGGCACCGTCGCGTCCTTCGCGGGCAGCCCCACCGGCAGCAGCAGAAAGGCCTTCTCGTGGGCGGGGCGCCGGAGGATCTTCTCGAGAAACTGCATCGGGCTCGGGGTGTGGGTGAGGGTGACGAGGCCGGCGTGATGAATGGCGGCGATCAGCAGCCCGGTCGCGATCCCGACCGACTCCTGGCTGTAGTAATACTTGTGGATGGAGCCGTCGGGGTTGAAGCCGTGGCTGTGGCGGAAGACGACGATCAGCGCCGGGGCGATCTCCAGGAACTCCTTGCGCCAGTCGGTGCCGATCGCGGCAAGATCTGCCAGCCACTCGTCGGTGGCGCGCCCCTCGTAGAACGCCTTCTCCTCCGCCTCCGCGGCGACCCGGATTTCCCGCTTGAGCGCGGGGTCGGTCACCGCGACGAACGTCCAAGGCTGCATGTTGGCGCCGCTGGGCGCGGTGCCGGCCGCGGCGATCAGGGCCTCCAGGATCCCTTCGGGCAGCGGGTCGCTGGAAAAAAAGCGGACCGAGCGACGCCGGCGGATCTCCTCGTGAAATGCCCGGGCCCGGGCCAGCCGCTCCTCGTCGGGCAGCGGATCGTGGAGGTAGGGCAGGAAACGGGGCATGCCGGAATTCTAGGTGGATTCGCGCCGGGGGATGCGGCCCGTCGGAAAGGGGCGCGGGAATCACGCCGTGGGTCCGGGATTGGGGGTGGCGCGGGAATTGTAGCGGCGGTTCCCCGTCCGGCGGGCGCGGTGGAGCGCGAGCGCGGAGTCTTTGCCCCCGCTCCAGCACATCAGGACTTTCGGGCGGGCGGTCACGGGGCCGCCCGCTCCCACCCGACGCCTTCGTGCCCGAAATTGAAGCGGCCGGGATGGAGCATCTCGGCCAGCATCTCCGCCGACTCGACCAGGCGCGGCCCCGAGCGGTTGAAGTAGGCGTTGCCGTCGGCGAGATAGACGCGTCCCGCGCGCACCGCCGCCAGTTCGCGCCAGCCGGGCCGCGCGGCGAGCGCGGGGAATTCCGCCCGGATCCGCTCGAGGCCGAAGCCGCAGGGCGAGACGACGATCACGTCGGGATCGGCTGCGCGCAGCGCCTCCCAGTCGATCACGCCGGAATGGACGCCCGGGGTGCCGAAGAGCGGCTCGCCACCCGCGCTGCGGATCAGCTCGGGCATCCAGTTGCCGCCCATGAAGATCGGATCGATCCATTCGACGAACGCGACGCGCGGCTTCCGTTCAGCCCCGCCCGCGCGCGCGGCGAGCGCGGCGAGGCGGGCGCGCAGCGCCGCGACCAGCGCCACTCCC
>JACXTT010008398.1_pt1 | contig 14325 bp, 12 predicted proteins | sample 9270951 | NCBI WGS metagenome assembly JACXTT01 (sample SAMN15532306, study PRJNA645909) | rock metagenome | isolation source: weathered quartz diorite | place: Puerto Rico | collected 2017-06-21 | reverse complement strand
GAGGAATATACTTTGGAAATCCAGGCAAGGCGCTATCTGAGGCTCTATAGCGAAGCTCTCGAGAAGAATAAGGGCACTTTATGACGGATGGTCCCTTATTTGAGCGGCTAACACGATTCGCCGCTAAGCCTTGGCGGCTCAAATTTCAATCGTTTGGTTTCCGTTGGCTTCGATATCTTCCCGGAATCCCGCTCCCATTGCATCTTCCGTTTGGGGCGTGGTGGCTCGCGGAGAATGATTTTGCAGGTGCTGCCCTTCTTGAAGGGCATTTCGAGGATCCTGAGCGAACCTTTGTTACTCGGTTCCTGAAGCCTGGGATGACAGTTCTGGATATCGGCGCCCACAAAGGGCTCTACAGCCTGATTTCCGCGTTCAAGGTGGGACCTTCCGGTCGCGTATTTGCTTTTGAGCCCTCTCCGCGGGAACGGAAGAGGCTCAAGCAGCACATTTGGCTCAATCGGTGTCGAAATGTCCGCGTGTTCGATTTTGCTTTGGGAGAATCCGAAGGCAGCGCGGAGCTATATGTTGTTCAGGGGACGGAGACGGGGTGTAACAGCCTACGCCACCCCGACGTTTTGCAACCCGTCTGGTCCGTACGCGTTTCAGTGGAAATTTTGGATGAAGTCCTTCGCGAGCAAAAAATCTCAAGTGTCGATTTCATAAAGCTTGACGTCGAAGGAGCGGAACTCAGCGTGTTGAAGGGCGCTGCTCAATTATTGAAAGGCGCACATCGCCCGTTGATCTTGTGCGAGGTGCAGGATTTGCGGACCGCGCCCTGGGGATACGCCGCAAGCTGCATCATCGAGTATCTCTGCTCATGTGGATACTCGTGGTTTACACTGGATGAGGCCGGAGTACCGCGCCCGCTTCCGATGGGCGCTGCGCATTATGACGGAAACTATGTCGCGGTGCCGAAAGCATTGCTGCACGTCGTCAATCTTTGATTTGCAGAAAATCCTTCCAACGGAATGGCCGCGCCTGACAGCTACATTCGCACGATGAACACACTGCCCATCACGATTCTTGCGATGCCGAAGCCGTTTCGCGGCCACATCGGCATCATTCAGCGCAACGCCATCACCAGTTGGACGAAGCTGCAGCCGCGGCCGGAGATCATCCTCTTTGGCACGGAAGAGGGTGCGGCGGAGTGCGCGGCCGATTTGGGACTGGTGCACATTCCCGAAGTCGCGAGGAACCAGCACGGCACGCCGCTGCTGGCGGACATTTTTGCTCAGGCGGAGAAGCGAGCCACGCACGACACCCTGGCTTACGTGAATGCGGACATTATTTTGCCCGCTGCGTTCACGCCAGGAGTCGAAAAAACCCGGCAAGCCTTTCCAAACTTTCTCGCGGTGGGGCGGCGCACCAATCTTACCGTGCGCGAGCCGATGGACTTCTCCAATGGCTGGGAAGCGGAACTGACAGAGCGGACCCGGCGCGAGGGGCAGTTGGAGAGCTATACGGGGATTGATTTTTTCGTCTTCCGTCGCGGTACGTATCGAGACGTGCCCGCACTGGCCATCGGGCGCGTGTGGTTCGATCAGTGGTGCATCAAATACGCCCGCAAAAACGGCTTGCCGGTCATTGACCTGACGCCGTTTGTTTCCATCGTGCATCAACTGCACGATTATGATCATGTGGCTGGCGGCAAGCCGTGGGTCTATGGCGGCGCCGAGGCGGATGAGAATCTGGTGTTCTATGGCGAGAAACCGCACACCTACACGATTCTGAGCGCAACGCACGAGTTGACGCCGGGCGGCCGGTTGCGTCGCCTGTTCTTCCGCCAGGAGACGGCTGGCCTGCGCAGGATTTTCTGGAAGATTTTTGTGGAGAAGACGTTTTCGCTGCGCAAGCGGCTCGGATGGAGCGGCCGCACGTGAGTGGAGCGTTCGAAACGAGTCTTCGGAGGAAACGCTTAGCGGCCGTCTGGAAGCCGGTCGCTCTCTTGAGTTGGAGTAGGACCGCTCCCGCTGGAGCGGTGCAGGCCTCTCAACTCCTGCTCCGCCTGAAAACGCTGCTTGGCGATCTCGCGATCGATACCGGGATCCTTCGAGGCCCAACGGAAAAGCCCAAAGAAGAGGAAAAGAACCCCGACAGTGAGTACGATCAAGCCCCCCCAGAACACGATACCCTTCTCCCTTGCTTGAAACGGCAGCCTTTACTTGTTCCAGCTTCCCCTGTATCCAGCAGTGAAGTCAAACCTGCAACGTTCAAACCTGCCAACCTTCTAACGTTTTTGTTTCCTATGGTGTATAATCTGTGGCTCCGGGCCAGAAAGAGTACAGTCCCATGTTTTCCCTCAGGAAGTCCCCCAATTGTCCCGAATGTGGCAGCGCCTCCGTTCACCGCTCCAAAAGAAGAAGCCTCGGCGAGCACATTCTCCACAAACTGTTCTTTATCAGTCCGTACCGCTGCCTCAGCTGCGACTCCCGCTATTTCCGCTTCCGTCTCGGCAATACAGTCGACAAGCCCCGCCAACACCACGCCTAATGCGGTGCCTTAGCGTTTCAACAGTGATCCCGTATCCCGCCCAACTGCGCTTTCCCCACACAGTCGCTCTAACTCATTTAGAATGATAGACTTTCAAAAGTCTATCAAAACAAACAGCTTTAAATCTCTTTAGAAATATATACTTACAAAAAACAGGGGGTGGGGGCCGTTATTGTTAGCCAAATTCCCGAAAAGGGAATCTGCTCTCGAATATCGTTCCAACCTTCTTTCTCGACCTTCAGACGTTTAGTCGTTCAGACGAGTCTCCTCGCTCGCTACTTCCTCATCTCCTTACCTCCTTGCTTCTTTGCTTCTCTCCATTACAATCGCTGCGCTTCCGGCAGGGGGAGAAATGAGCTTCAACCAAAGGCTGCAGGAAATCCGCGACGGTTTCGAGCGCCCCTTCTGGGTCGCTAACATCACGGAAATCTTCGAGCGGCTCTCTTACTACGCCGCATTTGCCTCCTTGGCAAATTATCTTCACGAGAAGTTGAATTTTCCGACGGAACAAACAACCACGCTCGCGGGCATTTTTGGATTCGTATGGATCATCGCTATCTTTGGCGGTGCTGTTGCCGACCGCCTCGGCTTCCGTCGCGCCCTTTCGATTGCTTATCTCATTTTGGCGACTTCTTATTTTCTTCTCGGCTCTGTTGGAACCTCCTGGCTGGCTCCCGTGCGAGCTGTCGTTCCGCTTTTCTTTTTTGTCGGGTTCATCTTGCTTCTGCCGGCTTTGGGAGTCTCTCTTGTAAAACCGTGCGTCGTCGGCACCACCGCCCGCGCGTCCAAGGAAAACGTCCGCTCCATCGGTTATTCCATTTACTACACCATGGTGAACATCGGAGGGGCCGCCGGTCCGTATGTCGCCTCCTGGGCCCACCGCCATCTCGGCGTCGAAAACGTGTTCCGTGTCGCCGCCCTCAGCGTCTTCCTGATGTTTTTTGCCGTAGTGCTCTTTTTCCGCGAGCCCAAGAAGGCCGGCGATGCTCCTCCGCCGAGCGTCTCCGAAACCTTGCGGAATTTCCTCGTTGTTCTGGGCAATCCCAGGTTCATGCTCTTCCTGCTGATCTTCACCGGCTATTGGATCGTCTTCTGGCAGCAGTACATCTCCCTTCCAGGCTATATTCACGGCTACATCAGCGCGGGCGCCGACGTCGAGCTCATCCTGATTACCGATGGCCTTGCCGTCATCTGCCTCACGCTCCTCATCAACTACCTTATCCGCAAGCTGCCCGCGTTTCAGGCGGTTATTCTGGGAACGCTCATCACGTCCCTGTCCTGGCTCATTGTTGCGTTTCAACCCACTGTCCTCGGCGCGGTACTTTCCATTTTTGTCCTCGCTCTGGGTGAAATGATTCAGGCGCCGCGCTACTACGAATATATTTCGCGTCTCGCGCCTCCCGGACAGCAGGGCACCTACATGGGTTTTGCATTCCTTCCCATCGGCGTCGGCTCACTCATCGGCGGATGGTTCGGCGGCCGCGTCATGCATCACTTCGGAGAAGTCTCGCACCAGCCCCAGCGGGCCTGGTGGGTGGTTTCCGGCGTCGGCGTCCTGACCGCGCTCTTATTGTGGATTTACGACCGCGTCATCAAACCCGGGAAGGCAGTGACCGGTGATTAGTGACTGGCGGCACGTGATTAGAACACATTTCAATTTACCATACGGCGGAGGGAGGCCAGCGCCTGGCGGGCCAGCGAATACCGCGGCTCGACGTTCAGTGCCTCCTGGAAGCAGCGCATCGCCTGACCGTACATCTCTTTGCCGAGATAAGCGCGGCCCAGGTTGTAGTGCGGAAAATGGCGCGGTTCGTAGCGCCGCGCTTCCACGGCGCGTTCGAGCCACGGAATCGCTTCATCAAAGCGGCCCAGTTCGATGAGATACGCGCCAATGTCGTTGTACGGATTGCCGAATTCCGGATCGAGCTCGATGGCGCGCTTGCATTCGGCGATAGCGTCCTCGATGCGCCCCTGGTAATGATAAGTCCAGCCCAGGAAAGTATGAGCTTCGGCGGTGGGATGCAGCTCCAATGACGATTGATAGAGCTCGACGGCACGATCGTAGTCGCCTTCCATCTGTGCTTGATAGGCGTCCTGCAGGACTTCCCAGGCGCGCGTGAGGGCTTCCATGCTCATAAATTCTTCCCAATAGTTAGCACACGGTTTCGCCCCGGTCAAAAGTACGAAAGTCCAAGTCGTGCAGACAAGGAACCTGTACTTTGTACCGGGGGAGGGAGTGGAAATTCGCGCGCCAATTGGGGAGAATAGAAGCGTTTGGAACTGAGCAAACTTGAACTATGTCAGGATCATAACTGACGAAAACGAGAGGGCATCGTGAAGCGGAATACTTTGATTCTTGGGATGGCAACTCTGGCGGTGGCCGGTGCGGTGCTCGCGCAGGATCCTCCTGCTCCACAGACAAAGAGCAGCTCCAAAAAGGCGGCGAGTCACGGCTCGTCAGTAAAAGGTAAGGAAGTCTTCGAGAAAAAATGCGCGATCTGCCACTACGCAGATAAGGACTCCAAGAAAATCGGCCCCGGCCTGAAGGGAATGTACAAGCGGGGGACGTTCACCGTGAACGGCAACAAAATCACGGATGAATCGCTAAGAACGTGGATCGAAAACGGTGACTCGCTAATGCCTCCCATGAAGGAAACGCTGGAGCCAGACCAGATCAAGGACGTGATCGCCTACGTCAAGACGCTGTAAGCATGATTTGTTGCATTGCGCTTACAGAGGTCAGCTCACATAACGACAGCCACGCACAAGGAATACTCGACCGGGTCTGAACGTCCGCCCAAACTGGTCAATTGATCTTGATGGAGGCGGGATCCCCGGCGAAGGAATGATTTTCTCAGCCAAAAGGATGCAAGCCGCACCTCAAGTGAATTGATTGGGGATCAATGTTTTCTTGTTGCCGGCCAACCGGATCAGAACGAATATTTCAGCGCGACCTGCAAGGCCCGCGGGCCGCCAGAGCCGAAGAACTTTCCAGCTGTGTCAAGCGCATGGTTGAAATTCGGCGCATCGATGGTGTTGCCAAACCCGGAGTAGTTCCGGTTGGTGGTGCCCAGAATATTCGTGATGTTGAAGAGGTTGAATATATCCATTCTAAACTCCAAGCTGTGCGGTTCCGTGAAATGGAACGTCTTGCTCAGAGCTAAGTCAAACGAATTGAAATCATCACCAAAACTGGGTTTGGTGCTGCAGACAGGACATAACACAGTGCGACGCGTCCCGTTTCCAGGCCCGTTACAGGGGACCGGCCCGGCAGTGTTTCCGTTTGCGAGACAAGTGGGCAGCGCGTTATACGCCGTGATCGCGGCGTTTAAGGCTGCGCCGTCTGGAATCTGCCGTCCCAAAGCGTTCCGGGGGATATTGGGGAGCCTCCCTCCCAAGGCTCCTACGAAAGAATCGATTGGGACATGCGAAGCCCACGTCCAGATGGGCGAGACGTTCACCTTCCAGGGGATTTCCATGTTCGCGTAAGCGACCAAACGGTGCCGTTGATCTCCCACCGCGTAGCTCTTTTCCAGCCTCAGATTGTTCACGTGCTCGGCGAGGATGGCCGGGTCTTCCGTGGGCTTCCCGCTGGGGCTGACTTGGTCGTCTTGCTGCTCGTCGAAGGTCTTCGATAGGGTGTAGCTCACGTGGAATCCGGGGCGCCACGGTCCGCTTCCTGGCCGCTTCTGGAAGGTTACCAGCATGGCGTCGTACCAGGTTTTCGCCGCAGACTGGACATCGGTGATCTGTTGGCACGTTGACGGGGCACTGCTCGTGGAGCACAGGGCGACGCTCTGACCGCTGGCCGGATCCACGACGTTACAGGGATCTCTGCCATTGGGACAATCCACGAAGGGGGAGGTGACCCCCGACGGCAAACTGCGTAACAACCTAGGGATTAGTATGCGGGTGCCGAAGTCGTGGAGCCCATCTACCGAAAGGATATAGTCCCTTCCAAATTGGTGCTGGGCGCCCAAGGTGAACTGCTGCACGTAGGGCGTTGCTGCGCGATTGTCTATAACAGTTACACCTATGCCAAAGGGGCCGAAACCGCCCGAGAATGGATTGGCTAGCGTGGGAGTGCCGGCGTTGAAACGCGCACCAGGTGCCGTACAGCCTCCGGCCACATTGCTGCATGCCGAGCCATTGAAGAAGTTAATGGGCAGAATGCGGCCATTGAGCAATGTTTCCAGGATGGGTACCTCCAGTATGACCCGATCGTAGTAAATGCCATAGCCGCCGTGCACGACCGTCTTCCCGTGACCAAGCGCGTCCCAGGCAAAACCCACTCGCGGGCCGAAGTTCTTGTATTTGGCCGAGGAATCATGCGGTCCCAGGATGTTGCGAATGAACTCGCAGTTGAGGATGATGGATGTCAGGGAGGGACAAGCCTTGTTCTGGTCGGTCTCTCCTAACGAGTCGAAATCCACATCCCAACGCAGTCCCAAGTTGAGCGTCAGACTGGGTTTGATACGCCAGTCATCCTGCACGAACAATCCCAGATAGTTGTTATGGGATATAGGAGCCATGGGCGGGCGAACGGGCGCCGCGCTCTTTAGAGCAAATGAAATCGGAATGTCCCGGTCATTGATGACGCCGTCGTTGTTCAGGTCCTGCGTGGCGAAGTCCTGGGCCGTGAAGATACTGCCACTGCCGAACAGGTCAAACAGGACGTCGGATCCATAATGCTGGTATTCGATTCCGAAGCGCAGGCTATGCTTGCTCAGGGACCAGTAGAAAGTGTCACGCAACTGGTAGCGGGATAGGCGCGTGCGCTGCGGGATGCGGTAATTCGCGCCGTCCTGCAGATCGGAGGAGAATCGAATCTCGTTGCCTGCTGCCAGCCCCGCCGGGTTAGTCACCGGGTCGTTGGGCGAGAAGGCGGGAATAGAATTAATAAAGTAATTCGCATGGAAGATCAGGCTGTTTGTTTGGCGAGGTGAAAGAATCCTCGACCAACTGGCCAAGAAGGAATTGTAGCGATTCAGTGACTGCTGGCGATTTGCAGCCGCGCCTGTGGTTTGCACCAAGAAACCGTTGTCAACGTCGAGAGACCGGTTGAAGGAGTACCGCACGGAGAAGGTGTCCCTATCGCTGGGCTTCCAGTCGCCTTTGGAGGTCAGCCGGAAATCGTGCACGAACGCCACCGCGGAGCTGCCCTTCAGCGTGTTGGTCGTAAAGTCCCGGACGTCCACAGGAACGGCGTGGTCCTGATTGAGGTATTCCATGGAGATAAACCCGAAGACCTTGTCGCGAACAATGGGGCCACCGAGAGAACCGCCGAACTGTTCGCGGGCAAAGCGCGGGGTCGCCTCTGTGCGGTCGAATGTCGCCGGCAACCCCTGCAGGGTTTTGTGGCGAAAGTAGAAGAATTCGGAACCGTGCACATCATTTGTGCCCGATTTTGTAGCGATGTTAATGATGCTCGACGAGGAACGCCCCACTTCCGCCGTAAACTTGTTCACGGCAATCTGAAACTCTCCGACCCCGTCCTGGGGGAAGTTCATCAAGGTTCCTCCAACCACTTCGTCGTTGTTGTCAACGCCGTCGACAATGATGTTGCCGCCTCGTCCGAACGCCCCTGCCGAGGAAACCTCGAGCGTGTTCGTCTTGGTGGGGTCAAACCTGGGCGCTGGGCGGTTCCCAGGGACCAGAAATGCCAGCTCGAGGAAGTTCCGGCCATTCAACGGTAAACTTTCAATTGTTTGGGAAGTGATTTGTCCTTGCACCTCGGATTGGGTCAACTCCACTCCCACTTCACCGGCTTCCACCGTCACTGTTTCTCCCCGCCCGGCGAGCGCTAGTTTCACATCCACCGTTGAGGCGCGGCCGACCTCCAGGCGGATGTCCTTTACCTCGGCCGCCGCAAACGACGGATTCTCTACCTTCAGCGTGTAATCGCCGGGAGCCAGATTGGCAAACGTGTAGAAACCTGAAGAATCCGCCGTCGTCTCTCGCGAGATGCCTGTGGCCTGGCCGGTAATGGAAACCTTGGCCCCGGCCACCGCCGCGCCCTGGGGGTCCGTGATCGTTCCGTTCAAGGTGGAAGTGGGGAGCTGGGCCGATGTTGCAAGGGAAAGGATCAGACACGCGAAAAAGCAAATCACGGGACGATACATGGTTCCTCCTGAATTGTCAGCCAGGCTGCCGATCGAGAACTGCCGGCCCGCGAGTGCGGGTTCGATTGAAAGATGTTCGCGCGACCGTGTCCAGAGTGCTTACCCGTCACCCCCTACGAGCAATGGACCGCATCCTATTCCAATTTCATATGAAGCGCTATAAGTTTTCTTTGGGGGAGATTAACTGCGCAGATGAATGAAATCATCGCCTACATCAAGACACTCTGATCCGTTGCAAAAAGAAAAGCCCCCGAGGACCTGATCGCTCAGGCCGCCGGGGGGGAAAACTCAAACAAAACTTCTTCTACTTCAGGACGGCGTCCTTGAACGCCTTCGACGGACGCAGGCGCACAACGGTCTTCGCCTTGATCTTGATCGCCTCGCCGGTCTGGGGGTTGCGGCCCATGCGCGCCTTGCGGTGCGCTTTAACGACGCGGCCGATGCCCGGAATTACGAACTTGCCCGCGGCGCCCTTGGCCTCTCTTACTGCGAGTTTGAAAAGCTCTTCAAAGAATTGAGCGGCGGTTTTCTTCGGTGTGCCGAGCTTCTCGGCGATGTGCGACACGGTCTTGGTCTTGCTCATTGGCTTGGCTGCCATCTAGTCTGCTTATCCTCCTAATTTTTCTTTCCACCCCGATCCGATCGAGGCAGGCCGCGAGTCCACTACCCCATGTTCTCTGAGGAAAACCCGGGCCGCAACAGACTATAGTCAAGGAATTACTAGAACGCAAGCAAAAATCGCCAAAAACCTTGAAAAATGCGTGTTTTTTGAAAGACGTGTGGAAATCGCCGCTAATGACGCGGGTTTGCGGCCTGGGGGCTGGCGTTCGAACGGAACGACAATGGGTGTACCCGCTGTGGCGGATACACCTGCGGTTCCTCTGGCAAATCTGAAACGGGCTACAGCGTGGCCAGATCGGCGTAGAAGTGGGCGATGGCTTTGATGCCGCCGAAATAATTTTCGAGGGCGATGTGCTCGTCCGGGGCGTGGGCATTTTCGTCGGGGAGGCCGAAGCCGAGCAGGACGCAGGGAACCTTGAAAGTGTCATGCATCTGCGTGACGAAGGGAATCGAGCCGCCCTCGCGAATAAACACCGCCTTCTTGCCGAAACCCTTTTCCAAAGCGGCCTGGGCCTTCAGGAAAATCGGGGCGTGATACGGAGCGACCCACGGTTTTCCGGTGCTCAAGACTTCAAATTTGCAATGAACGGTCTTCGGCAGGAGCTTTCGAACGTGCTTCTCGACGAGCCGGGCGATTTTTTGCGGATCCTGATTGGGAACGAGACGCGTAGAAAATTTGGCAAACGCTTTTGACGGGATGACGGTCTTCGCGCCCTCGCCCTGGTAGCCGCCCCAGACGCCGTTCAATTCGAGCGTCGGCCGAATCCAGAGGCGCTCGACGGTGGTAAAACTTTTTTCGCCAAAATAGCCGGGCGCACCGACCGCCTTCTCGAAATCATTTTTCTTCCAAGGGAGAGCATTGAGGGATTTGCGCTCGGCTTTCGAAACCTTCGCGACATGGTCATAGAAGCCCGGAACCGCGACGCGAAAATTCTTGTCGTGGAGCCTGGCGAAAAGTTCCGTGAGAATCGTGAGCGGATTCGGCACTGCGCCGCCGTAAACGCCGGAGTGCAGGTCGCGCTCCGGGCCGGTCAACTCGATCTGGTAATAGTTCAGGCCGCGCAATCCGTAGGTGATAGAGGGGACGCCTTTGCCGAGCATGGAAGTATCCGAAACGATGAGCGCATCGGCCTTTAGTTTTTCTTTATTTTTTTGAACGTAGTCCCACAGGCTGACGCTGCCGACTTCTTCCTCCCCTTCGATCAAGACCTTCACGTTGATGGGAAGCTTGCCGTTCAATTTCTGCAGCGATTCGAGGGCTTTCAGATGGATATGAACCTGGCCTTTGTCGTCGGCGGTGCCGCGGCCGAAAAGATTGCCGTTGCGCACGGTGGGTTCGAAAGCGGGCGTGGTCCAGAGATCGAGAGGCTCGGCAGGCTGCACGTCATAGTGGCCATAGAATAGAATCGTGGGTTTGCCGGGAGCCTCGAGAGATTCCGCGTAGACGAGGGGGTGTAAATTGGTCGGAACAATCTCAACCGATTTAAAGCCCGCGGCGCGGAGATTGTCCGCGACCCAGCGAGCGCCGCGCTCGATATCCGGCTTGTGTTCGCTCTTGGCGCTGACGCTGGGAATGCGCAAGAGTTCGCAAAGCTCCGCCAAGTGCTGGTCGCGGCGACCTTCGATAAATTCAGCAAGGTTCATAAGGGGCCCTCGGGGGCTAAGAGTCCTTTCGAAAGTATGATTACGCAAAACTTGAAGCGAATGTTGCGGCTGCGAAAAGAATGGACGAGCGAAGAATGACCTGCCGCCGCTAGTCCCTATTCTATGACTGCCCTATCGTCCGGTACAAGCGAACGGCGCTCAATGGTTTCAAATGAGCGAATTGCACGCAGCAGAAAAATATTGATTAGACGGACAGCCATAGTTTCCGAGTGGCCGACCAACCGGCCGGCATCCTGTGGACATTTGGAATGCAGGCAGCGGTGCCCGGCGCGGTTGAAATTGGGACACCGGCGGCGACAAGGTTGCGTATCGGGAACACCTGACCGTTGGGACAATTGACCGTGACGCGGTGGCGTTCGAACATGGCAGTATGAGCGAAATTACTGCAGCCTCTCATCGGCGGAGCTCGCGAGTCTTCCACAAGATGCGGGTGCTGGCGCAGGGCCGTGCGCACAATGGCAAGAAATTCCGCGAAACTTGCGAAACTGTGGTGGTCAACGGCCATGGCGGCTTGTTGTTTCTGAAGCACGAGATCGACACCGGCGAGATGCTCGTAATTACGAATCCAGAGACGCTGGAAGAGCTGGAATGCCGAGTGGTGTACCTAGGCGAGCCGGTCGGCAAGGGACAGCGTGTGGGAGTGGAGTTTTTAACGCCGGCGCCACGCTTCTGGGGCGTGGAATTCAGCAACGCTGTGGCGGAGGATTCTTCAGCCGCTAACTGAAACACCTGGGGCCGCCACCCGCGCGGGCGCCGGGCTCCGGCGCTTGGAAATCCAGCTTCCCAATCTCCACAAAAGAAGAATCGCGACGAGCGCGCCGTAGAAGAGCGGCTTGCGGACGTCGGATTTTACCAGCCAATAGTAGTGGACCACGCCGGCGATGGCGCTAATGTAGATGGCGCGGTGCAGCATTTGCCAGCGCTTGCCGCCGAGACGGCGAATCCAGCCGGTAGTGGAAGTAAGCGCCAGAGGAATCAGCAAAACAAAGCCGAGGAAGCCGACGGTGATAAACGGGCGCTTGGCGACATCTTTCCACATCGCGGAAAGATCGAAGGACTGGTCCGGCCCGAGATAGGTGAGGAAGTGCAGGCAGGCGTAAAAAAAAGCGAAAAGGCCGAGCATGCGGCGGAAACGGATGAGATCCGGCAGATTGAGAAGTTTACGAAGCGGAGTGATGGCCAGGGTGAAGACGAGAAAGCGCAAGATCCAGTCACCGGTGGCGTGCTGAAGAAATTCGACTGGATTGGCGCCCAACCTGTTGTGCAGCGAGCGATCGACGAGGCTGAAAAACGGGACCAGACAAAGCAGGGAGAGGGCGACTTTGGTCCATTTGCTGGTGAGAATTCTTCGCACGCGGTGATCCCAGATCAGTAATTTTTTTTCAGGTCCATGCCGTTATATAGGCTGGCAACCTGCTCGCCATAACCATTAAACATGAGCGTGGGACGCTTGAAGATTTCACCGAGGCGACGTTCCTTCGACTGGGTCCAGCGCGGGTGGTCGACGCTGGGATTCACGTTGGAGTAAAAACCATATTCATTGGGAGCCATGCGGTTCCAGGTGGTTGGCGGCATCTTCGGCTGAAACTTGATCTTGACGAGAGATTTGATGCTCTTGAAACCGTATTTCCAAGGGAGAACCATGCGAACCGGCGCGCCGTCCTGATTCGGCAGAGTTTCGCCATACATGCCGACGCAGAGAAGAGCGAGGGGATTCATGGCTTCGTCCATGCGCAGGCCTTCGACATAGGGAAAGTCGATGCCGGCATATTTTGCTTGCGGCATCTGCTGAGAATCGAAGTAGCTTTGGAAGGCGACGAATTCGGCCTTGGGCGTGGGCTCGACGAGCTTGATGAAATTGCTGAAGGAAAAACCGATCCAGGGAACAACGATGGACCAGGCTTCGACGCAGCGATGGCGATAGATGCGTTCCTCGAGCGGGGCGATTTTCAAGATTTCGTCCATGGTGAACTTGCGGGGCTTTTTGACTTCGCCCTCGACGGAGACAGACCACGAGGAGGTGTTGAAGTTCTTGGAGTTTTTTGCCGGATCGCCTTTGTCGGTTCCGAATTCGTAGAAATTATTGTAATGCGTGACGTCTTCGAAGGTATTTTGTTTTTCGGTAGTACTGAACGGGCTTTTGACGAGACCCGTTAATTTTGTCGCGGCAAATGCCGTCTGGAAGGGTGAAGCTAGCTCGAACAGTCCGTTGCCGGCGACGGCGGTCGCGCCGACGATGCCCATGGCACGGAGGAACTTCCGCCGATCGAGGTACACGGACCTGGGGGTTACATCGGCGTAAGTCAAATCTGAATCTCTGCGGATCAACATCTCTTTCCTCCGAAGACTCCCTGACGGTTCACCTTCGTTATCATCTTACGTAAATCCAAATACATTGGATGCAGGAAACTAGCCGGACGACCTTTGCACGCCTTCGGACAAGGAACTGCCCGGTGTCCGTGCTCTCGCAATGGGAGTCGCGGGATGCGAAAAAGTTACAGACAGAATGGGGTTGGCGGGCCGCCAGGAGCCGCGATTATTCGTGCGATGCGTGGCTGCCGCCCCCGAGTGAAATTCAAGATGCGCTAATTCTCCCCGCGCTCTGCTATGTTTATGTCTTCGTTTATGCTGTCGGCGGTCGCGGCCGAGTGGCATTGTGTGGCCTCGCGACAAGAGTAGATGCACGAATACGAGGCTTGCTCGAATGCCCAATGCTGTGAACAGCAGAACCCGGACGATAGGCGTGGATATCGGCGGCACGAAAGTGGCCGCGGGGTTTGTCGACGCACAGGGCGAAATCACGCAGCATACGCGCATGGCTATGAATCCCCGCGGCACTGCGGAGGAAGGGCTCGCCGCCGTGACGACCGCGATTGACATGCTGCTGAAGATGGCGCCCGAGGCGCGCGGCGGTGTGCAAGGCATCGGGATTTGCGCTCCCGGGCCGCTCGATCCGCAGACCGGCATGGTGCTGAATCCACCGAACGTGCCGTGCTGGCGAAATTTTCCGCTGGCGGCGGAAATCTCCCGCCGGTATGGCGGTTTCGTAAGAATCGATAACGATGCCAACGCCGCCGGGCTCGCCGAAGGATTGTGGGGCGCGGGGCGTGGCTACAAGAATGTGTTTTACGCCGGCATCGGCACGGGGATCGGGACCGGCATTCTATTTGATGGACGGATTTATTACGGGCGGACGGGCGCGGCCGCCGAAGGCGGGCACGTCAGCATCGATTACAAGGGACCTCGCTGCGGATGCGGAAAGAGGGGATGTATCGAAGTGCTGGCCTCGGGCACAGCGATCGGCAAAAAAGCGCGGGCAAGACTCGCAGAAAAAGCAGGATGCTCGGCGATGATGTTGGAGCTGGCAGGTGGAAACGTCGAGGCCATTACCAGCGAGATTGTGGGACGGGCCTACACTGCGGGCGAT
>JACXTT010008397.1_pt1 | contig 14325 bp, 12 predicted proteins | sample 9270951 | NCBI WGS metagenome assembly JACXTT01 (sample SAMN15532306, study PRJNA645909) | rock metagenome | isolation source: weathered quartz diorite | place: Puerto Rico | collected 2017-06-21 | reverse complement strand
ATCCGAAAGTGTTCGTGAAAATCTCGCATTCGTGGTCGCTGTCGAAAGAGGCTTACCCATGGCGGGACACGTTCGCGCACGTGAAGCGGCTGTATGCGGCGTTTGGTCCCCAGCGGCTGCAGGCGGAATCAGTGTGATGCCGGACAACGCCAACTGCTCGTTCTTGGCCGCGTCGATATCGTAGAAGCCTCAGCACGCCGCGATCGAAAGCAGCAGCGTCGCAATCATTGCAACCCTCGCCCACGCCGGAGGCCTCCAGAACGCAAGCAAAGGTGAAGCCACGATCAGCGCAAAGAACCCGGCCAAGACGTACCGTAGCGCGTTGTCTTCGTTCACCGTTGTATCGTTGTCATCCCTGAATGCGGCTGGTATTCGCACAGTGGATCGCTGGCCAGGTAGCTGCCAGTCGCCTCATATGCGCGCGCCCGGCTGCCGCCGCAGATGGCGTGGTACTCGCAATGTCCGCAACGGTCCTCAAACTGGCCGGGATCGTGCAATGCATGAAACAGCTCGGAATTGCGATAGATATCCGCGAGCTCGTTCGTACGGACGTTGCCCGCGCCCACCGGCAAAAATCCTGCCGGGCAAATCTCACCGGTGTGCGACACGAACACGATGCCGTGCCCATCGCGGATGCCAAAGCTGCGGTAGGCGGTGCTGCGCCGGATCTGCTCGCCCGTCATGCCATCCTTGCGCATCTGTTCCACCGCTACGCGCCGGTACGATGGCGCCTCGGTGGTGGCCACCACGAATGGCGCGGTCTTCGCGGTCTCGAAAATCCAACGCATCACTCGCTCGGCCTCCTCGACGCCCAGCGGCTCGAGGACTTTTCCGCGTCCGACGGCGATCAGATAGAACAAACTCCAACGCGCAAGGCCCATCGGCTTCAACAGTTCGTAGACGTCCTCGAGATGCGGCGCGGTCTCGGCCGAAACGAGCGTGTTCACCTGCAACGGCAGTTTCAATTCCTGCGCCCAACCGATCGCCCGCATGGTGATGTCGAAGGTCCCCGGAACGCCGCGAATCGCGTCGTGCAACTGCGCGCTCGGGGCATCCAAGCTCAACCCCAAACCGTCCACTCCAAGCGACACCAGTTTCGCGAGCACTTCGCGGGTCAAGGCCCTGGTTGCGGCCGGCGTGATCGAAACGCCAATGTTCCGCTTACGCGCTTCGACGATGATTTCGTGCAAATCGCGACGTTTCAGAGGGTCGCCGCCGGTGAGAATCAACTGCGGCAGCGGATGGCCAAATCCAGCAATTTGGTCGAGCAACCGCACGCCCTCGTCGAACGACAGTTCATCGGGATGCGGTTCCGGCACAGCGGCGGCGCGACAGTGCCGGCAGGCGAGAGCGCATGCCTGCGTCATTTCCCAATAAACATTGAGTGGGGTTTGCGAATAGTCCCGTGAAGCGGAACCGTGTTGATGTCCCATTTCTCCAGCGTATACCCTCCGGCAAGGGCAATCTAAGATTTCATTTCGAACTCAGGTCGAGCACCGGCGCGGAAAACCCTTCGATCCGGTTCTCGGCGAGCTGAATCCGCTTCGCCTCTTTGCTGATCCGCACTCCCACGCGGCCCGCGGTGCCGCGCGTTTCCTGCAGCGTATTCTTGCGCAGGACCACAGCCTCCGTCAGACCCTCGATGTCCACCGCCACTCCGTCCGTACCGCTGCCGCTATCCACCACACGATTCGCTTCGATCTGGTTCCGGCTCGGCGAAAAACTCGGGCCGTGCTCCTGCCGCAGGAAGATGCCGATCTTGCCGCTGCGCAACACCTCATTGTTGCGAACGATATTGTCGGTGTCGTTGTGCCCGATCGAAATGCCGAACTTGCGGTTGTCGAGCATCTGGTTGTTTTCCGCGAGCGCCCACTTTACACCCCAGCAGAAGAAGAACCCGATTTCGTTGCGCTCGAGCTTGCAGCGCGTCACCACGCTCCGCTGCGAACCCGAACCCGGATGCACTCCATAGCCAGCATGATCGTGGCTATGGCAGTTTTCCACGTGCACGTCGTGGCACACCTGCCAGCTCAGTCCGTCGCCATTGAAGTTCTGCGCAACTACGCCGCGCAGGTTGATGCGGTTGCTCTCACGCAGGAAGACGCAGCCTACGTAATTGCCGTTCAGAAAACTGTTGTTCGCCCGGTTGCCGTCCAGACAGATGTTTTCGATCGACGCGCCCGAAATCCGGTAGCCGTCGAATAACGCGAACAGTGTCGAAGCGGTGGCGCCTTCTTTCGTCCAGAAGTTTTCCACCAGCATCTGGTTGAGTTTGAACCGCTTGCCGCTACGCGCCACCAGGATGCGCTTGAACGTGTCGTAGCTGCCATTGTTGGGGTTGTGCGTCGTGAGCGTGACGCCATCGCCCACCTCGAACCCCGCCGGATTGGCGAGCGTGATTTCCTGGTCGTACCAGTCGGAATCCTGCGCAAGCGCCGTCTTCACCGAGGGCTCCTTGATGCAAACGGTGTCAGCGCCGCTGCCCACGATTCGTACGTCGGAACGCATCTGCACCGCATTGCGGAACCTGTATTTGCCGGGCAGGATCTGCACCGTGCCTCCGCCCATTCCGGCGACGTAGTCGACCGCGGCTTGAATCGCGCGATGATCGGAACCGGCGATGTCCGCCTTCTCCTGGCCGACCGTGACCTTGACGCGCTGTTCCCATGCGGGTTCGACAGAATCGCCCGACGTGGCTCGCGGACGAGTTACGGCGGGCGCTTTGGGAGCCGCTTCGTTGTCCGCGCCAACCAATGTTTCCACGCCTAGAACCACCGGCATCGCTGCCAGAAATGTACGTCGTTCCATAAGACGGCCTCCGCAAGAAACAGAATCGGCACTATGTTATCGCAGCCAGCCGGCCGGCTTCGTACTGCGATATGCTCGGGCGATGGACGGAAAAAACAAAAAGGTGATGCGCCGCTTCATCGACGAGGCTTGGAACAAGAAGAATCCGGACATCGTCGATGAGCTGCTCGCCACCGGTTTTCGGCACTTCATGCCAGGCTCCGGCAAACCTCTGATTGGCCCCGAGGCCTATAAACAACTGCTCGATACATTCAACAAGGCCTTCCCGAAAAACCGCATCGACATTGAAGAGGTATTCGGCGAGGGCAAGCGTGTCTGCGTGCGCTGGACCTTCCTGGGTACGCACAAAGGCGAGTTCCGCGGCATCCAGCCATTGGGCGCCAAAGTCAAGCTAGGCGGCGTCGCAGTCGCCAAGGTCCGCAAAGGCAGAATTGAGGAAGTAGTTTCGGTATTCGATACAGCGGCTCTGAATACGATGTTGACAACGCAACCGGCTCCGCCGACGACGAAACCGAAGTCCAAATCGAAACCGAAGTCCGCTGCCGCTACGGCTGCGCAACCACAGTAAACATGTCGGACGTGGCGTTGAACCCGCCGGGAAAATACGCCTCCGCGAAGACCGCGTTGCTCGATCCCGCCGGAGCGCCATCCTCGAGCTCGAGATAGATTTCGGTGTTGTTCCGGTAGCTGGGGATGGCGCCCCGCGTCGCTCGAACCCCTTTCGGCAGCACGCGCAAATCCACCTGAATCGAACCCGCATAGGGCCGGTCTGCAATCGTCACCAGCAACTTGGCTGGCGCGCCCTTGCGGACAATCACCTGCCGCGAATCGACAGTCAGACGGCCCTTGCGAGGCGAAGGCTTCGTGCCGCCGCCAAATACTTTGGCGATTTCATCGGTATTGACCTGCACGCTGACGCCTCCAAGCACGCCTGCGGTTGGCTGCCCCGCTCCTTTGTTGTCCACAGCGACGCCTACCGTGCCCTGCGCAAAGAGCTTCAATGTCACGGGACCCTTCGCTGGCTGGTATTCGAGCGAAAGCGTGTTGCCGAGGTTGATGCCAATCTGCGGGTTGTTGGGATCGGCGCTGCTGCCGCTGCCGAGAGGAAGCTGCGCATACGGCTGCACAAACGGCGCCACGAGCGCGAGCTTCAGATTCGGAACGATGAAATCGTCGATACTCACCAGTTCGGCGCGGGTTAACTGATAGTAGATCTGCACGTTCGAATTAATGCCGCGCAATGCCACCTGGACTCCGCCGGTGTGTTCCCACTGACCGGGCACGACTTCCTTGGGAGGGTTCTGGGACTTGTAGGTGAACTGCACGACGATCACCGTGCTCTTCTTGCCCGCCTGATCCATCTGGCGGGCAAACTGCGCCTCGGCGTTATCGAGTTTCAGATCTTTGACGTCGAAGGGTGAGCCGAGAGTTGGTTTTTGGCGGTCACCCTCTGCGACGGGCCCTTGTGCGGGTGGACCCCCCAAAATGAGCGCCTGCGGCTCCGGCATGACCACAGCAGCCTTCCAGAACGGCCATAGGAAATTGTAAGTCTCAGGGCCAGCCAAGCCCGTGACCGCAATGCCGACGCGATATTGGTAGGCCTTCAACGCGCCCTCTGTCTTGGGGCCGAAGATGCCGTCCACCTTAAGAGGACTTATATGGAACGTGTCACTGCCCGGATGCTTGTGAACCTCCGGCTTGTTATGCCGAAACTTCCAGGCGCCAGGGGCCCAGTAATATCCCCAATCTTCCGGCGAGTACCGCATCGAGAGAATGCGATAGTCGGTGAAGCACTGCGGCAACTGCGGCTGAAGCGGCAGCCGGTGGTTCAAAGCGGACTGCAGCAGCATTACATCGAAGCCGCGGTCGCCTTGTCCGAGGATTCTATGCCAAACCATTTCAACTTATAGCGCGTATCCGCGCGGAAAAACATACCAGAATTAGCGCGAAATTCCGAAGGCGGCGTGATACTTCGCCGGCAGGCGGGCGGGCTTGAGATCTTTGTTACAGAAAATGTGTTTGGTCTGGCCCTTGGCGAGCACGGCGCCGGACTCTGCGTTTTTCATCTCGTAGCCGAAGGCGATCATACGTGGATGGGCAGACTCGATCCACGTTTCGATTTCCACTTCGTCGTCATAAAACGCGGGGGCGAGATACCGGCACGTGGCTTCCGCGACCGTCAGCAGGACGCCATCTTCCTTCTCCATGTCGCGATAGCGGATCCCCAGCGTACGGCATAACTCCACGCGGCCGATCTCCATCCACACCATGTAGTTCGCGTAATAGACCACGCCCATCTGGTCGGTTTCCGCGAACCGTACCCGCACGCTTGCCCTGCTTCGAAGCTGCTGATTCACAGCGGTAGTGTAACTTAAACAGTCACTCGTACCGCAGCGCAACAATGGGATCGGTAGCCGCCGCACGCCTGGCGGGGATGAGACTGGCGGCGAACGCGACCGCTGCGATGACCACCAAGGCCACGACAAAAGTAATTGGATCTCCGGGCGCAACGCCATACAACATCGTGCGAAGCAGTTGCGCCGCCGCGACGGCAAGCGGCAACCCAACCAGTACGCCCGCTCCGAGCACCAGCAGGCTCTCCCGCAACACCATCCACAGGACTTCCATTCGCTGTGCCCCCAGCGCAATGCGAACCCCAATCTCCGAGGTCCGCCGGCTGACCCGGTACGCGAGCGTTCCGTAAATCCCGGTGGCGATCAACACCATTGCCAGCAACCCAAAGCAGGTCGCGAGGTTTGCAATCAGCCGCTCCTGATTGAAGGACTCCTCAAACTGGCTCACCTGTGTGCGTGGATTGAGCAACGGAAGATCCGGCGCGATTTCCTGCATGACCCGGCGTACGGCCGCCAGTTGGGTCTCAGGGCTCCCGGATGTGCGGACTTCCACGTGCATCGTGCCAATCCCGGAGATTTGGGAATGCGGGAAATACGCCATTGGCGCGACACGCTCGCGGACGCCTGTGTATCTGCTGTTGGCGGCCACGCCCACGATGCTGTATTGCGGCGCCTCTTTGCCTTCCTCAATCGCGACGGAATGCCCGATCGGGTTCTGGTCCGGCAGGTATCGCTTCGCGAACGCCTCGTTCACCACGGCAACCTTGGGGCCGGTTGCCGTGTCGGAAACGCTCAGGTCCCGGCCAAACAACATGGCGGCGCCGAGCGTGTGGAAGTAGTTGGGTCCTACTGCATTCCAGCGCATGCTCGAGTAGGACCCCTGCGGCGCCTGCGGGCGCTTGCCGTCCACAATGGCCGAGGTATTGTTGCTCCAACCCGATCCGATCCGGTTTTGCATCAGGGTCGTGGATTCGACGCCCGGCAACGCGCGCAGCCGGTCGAGCAGCCGGTCGTAGAACTGCAGCGTTGCGGCGTCCGACCGCGTCGTCTGCAGCGGGCTCACGCCAAACACCAGCAAGCCGGACGCACGCATGCCGAGGTCGGCATTTTTGAGATTCGAAAGGGTCTTGACCAGCAGGCCGGACCCGGCTACGACCACAACACACAACGCAATCTGAATTGCGATCGCCACCTTCCGCGAGAGCGCCCGCTCGCGGTCGACGCCTGAGGCGGCTGAGGACGTTTTCAGCGTCAACCCTAACGGAACACGGGTTGAGGTACGTAGCGGCGCCAGACCAAAGGTGAGGGATACCAGGAGCGATACGGCGAGCGTGAACAGCAGCACGTTGCGGTCCGGCGACATGTCGGCTTCGAGGCCGGACCAAGCCGTCAGCATTTCCGTACCCAATAGCCCTAGTATCCACGCCAGGGCCGCGCCTCCCGCCACCAGGAGCAGGCTCTCGGCAAGGAGTTGACGAAACAGCCGGGCACGCCCTCCACCAACCGCCATGCGGATGCTGAACTCACGCTTGCGCGCTTCATTGCGCGCCGCGAGCAGCATGGCGACGTTGCCACAAGCAATCAATAACACCAGGCCAACCATTGCCAGCAAGACCTTGAGAGGTTCCAGATACTGGCTGCGGAGACCAGGCATGCCGCTGGCTGCGTCAAAAGTCAGAACAGGGGTCTTTTCCGAGGACTTCTGTTGCCGCCCCAATGGCGCGAATGCCGCTCGCTGGAATATCGGGGCCAGTTGCGCCTCCGCCTGCTTTTCGCTGACGCCCGGGGCGAGCCTTCCTATCATCATCAGGAACCACCAGTTGGAATTCTCGAAGTCCGAAGGCTGGCCCCAGGCGCTCAGTTCCTTGCGGATCTGGAGCGGGACCCAAACATCGGTGGGCGAGCTCTCTACGCCTTTAAACTCGCGCGCGGTCACGCCGATAATCGTCATCGGCACGCCGCGCACATGCAGAATCTGCCCGATTGCCGAAGAGCAGTTTCCCCCAAACCGGCGATTCATGTAGGCATGGCTCAACACCGCCACCTGAGCCCGGCCGGTTTCATCCTCCATGCCGAAAGGCCGGCCACAGTGCATGCGGACGCCTAGACCCGTAAAGAAGTTTCCGCTCGCCATGTCAGCGCTGACTTCTTCCGGCTGGCCGCCGCTTCCGCCTGCACGCACGGCGGTCTTGCTGATGGCGAGCGGCACGAACGCCATCAAGTCGGAAAAGACCGGATTGCCGGTGCGCAACTCCTGGAAGACATTCATTGTGAACGAGGAGTTGTCCTCGCCGGTCTGACTCGTGTTTTCGGGCCGGTTGTCGACTCGCAGATGAAACAGTTGCTGAGGCTCTGGAACTGGAAGCGCGCGCAACGCGACGGCATTCAGTACGCTGAAGAGCGCCGTATTCGCTCCGATGCCCAGCCCAAGCGTCAGGATCACGACGAATGTGAACATGGGATTCGCCCGGAACATCCGGCTCGCGTAACGCAGGTCCTGGGCGAAGTCAACCAACCAGTTTCGAACCAGCATATGATTCAGGCTACCCTTTCCGGCGCGCGCGGACACACGACGACACGCCCGTACTAGGTGATATCGAGGGCCCGCGGAATGGTTACATCATCCGCCAGGTTAGTGGTTCATCAGGAAGGTCGCCACTGAGACAAAAAACTCCCGCAACACGCCGTCCGGTTCCGCCGGCAACTGCGCCTCGTCCAGCGCCCGGGTCATCAGGGCCACCCAACGGTCACGCGCCGCCGCATCAATGTGAAAGGGCACGTGGCGCATGCGCAATCGGGGATGTCCTCGCGTTTCGATATAACGCCCGGGGCCGCCAAAGCGAAAGATCAGAAAGTCGCGCAGTCTCTCTTCGGCGCCGGTAAGGTCTTGTTTTGGATACATCGGCCCAAGGATGTCGTCGCCTGGAACCTGGCGGTAAAACGCCGCTACCAGACGCCGGAATCCATCTTCGCCGATGCATGGGTACACTTCATCGTCAGTCATAGGAAAAGAAACGGGCGGACTGACGCCTTAATGAGGCACAGACCGCCCGTTTGTTGCTACTTGTCCGTCGTCTTTTAGAGAGCAATGAAGCACGATCGCGTTTCATTGCACTCATAGTCGTCAACCAGCTTGCCGTCGGGACCCACGCATTGCTGCGTTTTGTGGCACCAGAACAGCCGGTCGTTGGAATGGGGGAAGTCGCTCTCCGAGAGAACGTACATCCCCTTCCAGTGCAGATTCGAACAGCGGTCGTCGTCGGGACGCCCGAGGCCGGATCGTTCCATGACGGGCCGCCTCTAGGCCTTTCCTGCCGCCGCGAGCAATGCGCGTTTCACGCACACTGTCGCCAGTTGGACCTTGTATTCGTTCTGGCTCAACGGCTGTGCTCCCTGCACTGCCGCCTGGCCAGCCGCGAGCGCCGTCGCTTCGTCGATGGACTTGCCCACCAACGCCGCTTCCGCCGCCGGAGCCGCCCATGGCGTCGCCGCCACGTGCCCCAGAACCACTTTCGCCGCAGCTACTTTCGAGCCGCTCATCTTCAACGACACCGAAGCCGTAGCCAAGGGCCAATCAAGGCCTTCCCGCTCGCGGACTTCATACGTCGCGTTCTTCGCGCCCGATGGAACCACGATCTCAGTGACGATCTCGCCGGGTTGCAGCGCGATCTCCCGAGTTCCCTGCTCTTTCGGAGCGACGAAGAACTCCGCCGCCGTGACTTCGCGGCTCCCCTTCGCCGAAGCGATCTTCACCTTGGCGCCGAGCGCAACCAGCGCCGGGCCAAAGCTCGAGGGACTCACAAAGTACGCGGGTCCGCCGCCGAAAATCGCATGGTATTTATTCTCACCCTTGGGAATCAGGCTCTCGCCGTTCTTCATGCCGAGGATGCCGAACCCCTGCCGGTAGTACCAGCAGCGGGGACGCTGGCAGAGATCGCCGCCCACGGTTCCCATGTTTCGCATCTGCGGGCTCGCGACGCCGAGAGCCGCCTGCACGAGCGATGGAAACTGCTGACGAATCATTGCATTCGAAGCGAGTTCGTCGAGCGTCACCGCCGCGCCGATCCGCACTCCGCCCGTTGCCTGACCGATCCCCTTCAGTTCCGCGAGGCCTTTGACGTTCACCACTTTCGCCGGGGTCATCACGCGATCTTTCATCAGACTGATCAGATCGGTGCCGCCCGCGAGAACAGCAGCTTCATCCCAGGTTGCGCCCAGCGAACCGAGCGCTTCCTTCAACGTTTTGGGATTTGCGTATCCAAACGCTTCCATTACGCGAGCCTCCTTCCGGACTTCGCCAATGCCCCGAGCACACGGGCCGGGGTGAGGGGAACCATCGGTACGCGAACGCCGATTGCATTCGCCACCGCATTGCCGATCGCAGCGATGCCGCCCACGGCGACAGGTTCGCCAAGGCCGATGATGCCGCGCTTGTCGTTATCGGGATGGATATCCATATGCGCGATGATTTCGCCGATGTCTCCAGCGCCGGCCAGTTTATAGAACTCCATATCGGCGTTCAGCACCTGGCCGCTCTGCTGATCCATCACGCGCTCTTCGAACAGCGCCGCGCAAATGGTCATGATGCCCGCGCCGTAAGCCTGGCTTTCGGCCGTCTTCGGGTTCACCACCAAACCGCAATCCTGCACGATGACGAGCTTGTTCATGCTGACGCGGCCGGTTTCGATGTCCACCGAAACGTCCGCCATCTGCACGCCCGCCACGCCTTGCGAAATGAGGCCTTCTTTCGGAGCGTTCCGTCCGATGTTCTCGCCCATTTCGGTGATGGGCTGCACGCCCAGCTTCTGGGCGGCCGCCTTCCAGCTCATCGCCTTCGACGGATTGCCTTTCACGCGAATCTGCCCGTCCACGGCTTCGAGCTTGTCGGGCGTGGTGTCGAGCAGCGGCGCGATCTTCTCGAACAGCTTGTCGAGCGCATTCACAGTCGCCTTGCGGGACGATACCGATACGCCGCCGATGGTGGTGGAACCACCCGAAGCGCCCGAGAACGGGAACCGCGAATCGCCCAGCTTCACCTTGATTTGCGTATACGGAACGCCAGTGGTCTCAGAAACCACCATCGCGATCATCGTACGAGTCGCCGTGCCGAGATCCTGCGTGCCGAGTTCCACTTCGACCGTGCCGTCCGGGTGGATCGTGGTGCGGCACTTCGAATCGTGGCCGAGGCCGCCCCAGGTCGAGAAGCCGATGCCGAGGCCGCGCTTGATCGGCCCCTTCGCCGTGTCGCCACGCTGATGCCAGTTCTTCTTCCAGTCGATCAGTTCGGCGCCCTTCGCCATCTGCCGCTGGTAGGTGGAACGCAGCGATTCGGTGCGGACCGTCTCGATATTCTTCATGAAGAAATCGAGCGGATCCATCTTCATCGCCGCGCATAGGTCTTCGAGAGCCGAGAACGTGACGTACGCCTGCTGCGGATGGTTCGGCGCGCGCCACGCACGAGCGCTGCCCGTGTTCAGGGACACCGCGGTGTGGTTCACCTTGCGATGCGGAATGGTGCGGAACACATACGGGAACAGGTCGGCATTGAGACCTCCGCCGCCGAGTCCGCCGGTTGCCCACGTTTCAGACTGCCACGCGTGGAACTTGCCGTCTTTGGTTCCGCCGAGCTTGACCTTGGCGAATACCGATGGCCGGTTGCCCGCGATCGACAATTCCTGCGCACGGTCGAGGAACAGCTTCACTGGACGCCCGCCGCTTTCCTTCGAAAGCTGCGCGCATTCGCCGCCCCACAGATCGGCCGGGAACTTCGATCCGAAGCCTCCGCCCATGTATTCCATCTGCACGTGAACGTTGGTGGTTGCGATCTGCAACTGCTTGGCGAGGTCGCCGCCGATTGCCGAAACGTTCTGTGTGGAAGGCCAGTATTCGATGCTGTCGCCCTTCCACTGAATCACCTGGCCATGCGGTTCGAGACAGCAGTGGGTGATCACGGGGATGGCGTATTCGCCTTCCACCACCACGTCGCATTCCTTGAAACCCTTTTCGGGATCGCCGGAGGTCTGCTCGCCCGACGGACGGGCCCGAGCGCCAGCCTTGGCCAGATCCTGCTCATGCACGAGATGCGGCAGCACTTCGTAATCGACCTTGATCTTGCGCGCGGCGTCGCGGGCCGCCGTTTCAGTGGTCGCGGCGATTGCGGCAATTTCCTGGCCAACCCAGTTCAGTTCTTTGCCTTCGCCATTGATGATGCGGATCGCGGTGACGCCAGGCAGCGCCTTCGCTTCCGAAATGTCGATTTTGGTGATCTTGGCGTGCGCGTGCGGAGAGGTGAGCAGCACGGCCGAAAGCAGATCTTTCGAAGTGAAATCGGTCGGATACTTGGCGGCGCCGCTCGATTTTGCGATGCCATCCAGGCGGCTCAGGCGCTTGCCCATCACCCGCCGTTTGTCCATTGCCGGCCAACTGTAATCAGGCATTTTTCGCCGCGCCTCCCTTCAGTTCACCCGCCGCTTCGAGAACGGCCTTGCGGATGCCCATATAAGTGCCGCAACGGCAGAGGTTGCCGCCGAGGCCCTTCTTCACCTGTTCAAACGTGGGGCTGGGATTGCGATCGAGGAATCCCTTGGACGCCATCACCATGCCCGGCGTGCAGTAACCGCACTGCTGGGCGTCGTTATTGACGAACGCTTGAATGATTGGATGTTTCTTCGCGGCCACGCCTTCGAGGGTTTCAATTTTGCGGCCTTGTGCGTCGATCGCCAGGATCGTGCAGGCGTACATCACTTTGCTGTCCACGATGACCGTGCAGGCGCCGCATGTGCCGCGATCGCAAACACGCTTGGCGGCCGTGAGGTCCATGTATTGGCGCAAGCAATCGAGCAACGTGACGCGGGGTTCCACGGTCGCTTTCATCGCCTTGCCATTGATATTGAGAGTGATTTCGACGGCGCTGGGTCCGGCGATGCTCGCCCCGGACTGCGCTTCTGCTTCTTCAGGCGTGGCGAGTGCGCCAGCCGTGAGGACACCGGCGCCAACACCCGAGCTTTGCAGGAATCCGCGGCGCGAAAAACGGCTGTTTTTGCCGGCTTTCTCTTGCGCCACAGGTTGGTCCGTTGCCCGTGGATCTTTGGTAGAACTCACAGAGAGAACTCCTTATGGGATGGTTTCAACTTGCTGACCGCTGATAAACCTTTATATCAGACTGGCGTCCGTTGCCGGACGACGGTTACTGCCTGTTCAGGAACACGCGCAAAACGGAGAGCATTCCCTTTGCGCTTCCTACTTCATGAAGCCGCTCAGTTGAACACCCGAGGCGCACAATTCATCATTGAGCGGATCGTCGAGCGCCAAAATGCGGCGAATAACAGGCGAAAGGCGGGACTGGGTCTCTTCGCGCAAAAGCTTCTTCTGGTACTGCTGTTGCGGAACATCGCGCCGTATATACAAACAGTGAAGGGCCCGCCGGGGTTTGTCCGTGTGATTGGCCGTGCCCCCGTGCCAGGTGTGCGCGTTCATGATCACCACATCGCCGGCCTTGCCCGTCACCAGCACCTCCAGCGGATGCTGGGCATTGGCGTCGGCGAGCACTTCCTGCGGCCGCTGCTTCCACGTGTGCGAACCCGGCACCGCGCGCGTAGCGCCATTTTCAGGAGTGAAATCGTCCAGCAGCCAGATGGTGTTGCAGACCCGAAAGCCGCTGTCATCCATGAGCAGCCCCATGTCGACGTGCAAAGGCTGGAGTCCACCTTCGTTCGGATGCGCGGCACGATAGTTGAGACTGCCGAGCTTGTATTCCGGACCTAAAACGTGTTCGATGAGCTCCAGAATCGGCTGCTGCGCGATCATCTCTTCAAACACTTCGCCTTTGTCGACGAGATTCGCGAGACGCAACGCGCCAGCTTCCTGCTTGAACTCCGAGCCTGCCTGTGCGCCCTCTTCGGCCTGCACTTCCGCAGTACGTCGCCGCAATGCTTCGAGCATTTCGGCGGACATGAACCCGGCGAGCTTCGCGAAACCATCGCGATCGAGTTGGTCTGTCATCTAAACGATGTTATAGCACCCTCGCGGCATCCTTGGCGAAGTAGGTCAGAATGATGTCGGCTCCGGCCCGGCGAATCGAAGTCAACGATTCGATCATCGCGCGATCGAGATCGATCCAGCCGCGTTCCGCGGCTGCGTGAATCATGCTGAACTCGCCGCTCACCTGATAGGCGCCGATCGGAACAGGAAAGCGCTCGCGGGCCGCGCGAATCAAGTCGAGGTACGCCATTGCCGGCTTCACCATCAGCATGTCGGCGCCCTCTTCGAGGTCGAGTTCCATCTCGTGGATCGCTTCGCGGCCGTTCGGCGGATCCATCTGATAGCTGCGCCGGTCGCCGAACTGGGGCGTCGATTCCGCGGCTTCGCGGAACGGCCCATAGAAGCAGGACGCGAACTTCGCCGCATACGAGAAGATCGGGATTTTTTCGAACGAATTCTGATCGAGTGTGTGGCGGATAGCGGCGACACGGCCGTCCATCATGTCCGACGGCGCCACGATATCGGCGCCGGCCTGCGCGTGTGACAGCGCGGATTTCGCCAACCATTCGAGGGTCGCGTCATTGTCCACATCGTTGCCGACGATCTTGCCGCAATGGCCGTGGCTCGTGTACTCGCAATTGCAGACATCGGTGATGACCACGATCTTCCTGCATTCCGCTTTGATCGCCCGAATCGCCTGCTGCACGATGCCGTCGCACGCATAGGCGCCGCTCGCATACTCGTCTTTCTCGGCCGGGATGCCGAACAGGATCACGCCGCCGACGCCGAGCGATTCTGCTTCGAGGCATTCCTTCACCGTGAGGTCGATGGACTGCTGCGCATGCCCAGGCATCGAACTGATGGGTTTGCGGACATTTTCGCCCGGACAAATGAACAGCGGCAGCACGAACTGCGCCGGTTCGAGCCATGTTTCGCGGACGAGTGCAGGGCGTTGGGTTTCGCAGCTTCGTCCAACGGGCCGCCGTGGAGAGTGGCGTGCTAGGTTACGCGTGAAACATGGAACATGGCCGGGTGGAAGTGATCCGCCAGGGACCGGGCGGCCCAGACGCAGCAACCGGAGGGCCTTTCTTCCCAGGTCCGCGGCGGGGGTGGGTTGCCCGTCCTGCCACACAGGGAAATGACCCCCGCTCGCCCAGTTCGCGCGTGTCTCGCGTGCCGCCGG
>JACXTT010008396.1_pt1 | contig 14326 bp, 11 predicted proteins | sample 9270951 | NCBI WGS metagenome assembly JACXTT01 (sample SAMN15532306, study PRJNA645909) | rock metagenome | isolation source: weathered quartz diorite | place: Puerto Rico | collected 2017-06-21 | reverse complement strand
TTTGGCTGCCTGGCCCACGGCATCGGCACCTCGGAAGTGGAGCATGTGCTGGCCACCCAGACCCTGCTGGCCAAGAAGTCCAAGTCCATGCTGGTGCAGGTGGACGGCGCCTTGCCAGCGGGTGTGACCGCCAAGGACATCGTGCTGGCCGTGATCGGCAAGATCGGCACGGCCGGCGGTACGGGCTATGCCATCGAATTTGGCGGTTCGACCATCCGCGCGCTGTCGATGGAGGGCCGCATGACCATCTGCAATATGGCGATTGAAGCGGGCGCGCGCGCCGGCATGGTCGCCGTTGATGACACCACCATCAATTACGTCAAGGGCCGTCCGTTTTCGCCGGTGGGCCCGCACTGGGACCGCGCAGTGGAGTACTGGCGCACCTTGCATTCGGATGCAGGCGCCCAGTTCGACCTGGTCGTCACGCTCAACGCCGCCGAGATCACTCCGCAAGTGACCTGGGGTACTTCGCCAGAAATGGTGGTGGCCGTGGATGGCCGCGTGCCAGACCCGGACCAGGAACGCGACAGCGTGCGCCGCGACGCCATGGAAAAGGCCCTGGTCTATATGGGCCTGACCCCGAATACCCCGATCGCGGACATCCGCATCGACAAAGTCTTTATCGGCTCCTGCACCAATTCGCGCATCGAAGACCTGCGCGCCGCCGCCGCCGTTGTGCGCGGCAAGCAGCGCGCCTCGAATGTGCGCCTGGCCCTGGTGGTGCCAGGTTCGGGTTTGGTCAAGGACCAGGCCGAGCGCGAAGGACTGGACAAGATCTTCAAGGACGCGGGCTTTGAATGGCGTGAGCCAGGCTGCTCGATGTGCCTTGCAATGAACGCCGACCGGCTCGAGCCGGGCGAGCGCTGCGCCTCCACTTCGAACCGCAATTTCGAAGGCCGGCAGGGGCAGGGCGGACGCACCCACCTGGTGTCGCCTGCCATGGCTGCGGCGGCCGGTATCACCGGCCATTTCGTCGATGTTCGCGCACTGCGCTGAATAACCAACCATCCATAACAAGGAAAACCCAAATGAAAAAACTATTCGCACTCGCAATCGCTGCCTTCGTATTGGCTGGCTGCAACACCATCGCCGGCGTTGGCAAAGACGTCCAAAAAGTAGGCCAGGTCGTTGAAGGCGCTGGCAAGAAGTAAACAGAGTATGCGTGGTGGGTAACGAGTTACCCACCCTACGGTAGGGTGGGTCCGAAGAACCCACCGTTTTGATCTTTTAGCGAACCATGGAAAAATTCACCGTTCATGATGGGCTCGTTGTTCCGCTCGACCGTGCAAACGTCGATACGGATGCCATCATTCCAAAGCAGTTTCTCAAGTCGATCCACCGCACGGGGTTCGGCCCCAATCTGTTCGATGAATGGCGTTATCTAGACCATGGTGAGCCGGGGCAGGATTGCAGCCGCCGTCCCCTCAATCCGGACTTCGTGCTCAACGAGGCGCGCTACCAGGGCGCCTCGGTCCTGCTGACCCGTAAGAATTTTGGTTGCGGCTCCTCGCGCGAGCACGCCCCCTGGGCGTTGGAACAGTACGGCTTCCGCGCCATCATTGCCCCCAGCTTTGCTGACATCTTCTTCAATAACTGCTTCAAGAACGGCCTGCTGCCGATCGTGCTCCCTGAAGCCCAGGTCGACCACCTGTTCAATGAAGTGAAGGCCTTCCCCGGCTTCCGCCTGGTGGTGGACCTGGAACAGCAGCGCGTCGCCACCGCGAGTGGCAGCGTCTCCTACGGCTTTGAGATCGATGAATTCCGCAAGTACTGCATGATGAATGGCCTCGACGATATCGGCCTGACCCTGCGCCATGCCGACGAGATCCGCGCCTTTGAAGAGCGCCACCTGGCCAGCCAGCCCTGGCTCGCCAACACGATTTAAGATTAACCAGCAAAGAACAAGAATTCCCCATGAAGATTGCAATCCTGCCGGGTGACGGCATCGGCCCGGAAATCATGGCGCAAGCAGTGAATGTGCTCAATGCGCTTGGCGAGAAATTTGAGATGGAAAGCGCTGCCGTTGGCGGTGCCGGTTATGCCGCCCATGGCCACCCGCTGCCCGAAGGTACATTGGCGCTGGCCAAGGCCGCCGACGCCGTGCTGTTTGGCGCGGTAGGCGACTATCAATACGACAAGCTGGAGCGCGCCCTGCGCCCGGAACAGGCGATCCTGGGCCTGCGCAAGGAACTGGGCCTGTTTGGCAACCTGCGTCCGGCTATCCTGTACCCCGAGCTGGCTGGCGCCTCAACGCTGAAGCCGGAAGTCGTGTCCGGCCTGGACATCCTGATCGTGCGCGAACTGACGGGCGACATCTACTTTGGCAAACCGCGCGGTGTGCGCGAATGCCCGGACGGCCCGTTCAAGGGCGAACGCGAAGGCTTCGACACGATGCGCTACGCCGAGAGCGAAATCCGCCGCATCGCCCACGTGGCCTTCCAGGCCGCGCAGAAGCGCGATAAGCGCGTCACCAGCGTGGACAAGGCCAATGTGCTGGAGACCTTCCAATTCTGGCGCGATATCGTCACCGAGGTGCACAAGGACTACCCAGACATTGAGCTGGACCACATGTACGTGGACAACGCCGCCATGCAGCTGGTGCGCGCACCAAAGAAATTTGACGTTATTGTCACTGGCAATATGTTCGGCGACATCCTGTCTGACTGCGCCGCCATGCTGACCGGTTCGATCGGCATGCTGCCATCGGCCTCGCTGGACGCCAACAACAAGGGCCTGTACGAGCCCTCGCATGGATCGGCGCCGGATATCGCGGGCAAGGGCGTGGCCAATCCGCTGGCGACCATCCTGTCGGCCGCGATGATGCTGCGTTTCTCGCTGGGCAAAGCAGAACAGGCCGACCGCATTGAAAACGCGGTCAAGAAAGTGCTGGCCCAGGGCCTGCGCACGCCGGATATTTATGAAGAAGGTAGCAAGCGTGTTGGTACCGAAGAAATGGGCAAGGCCGTGATCGCCGCCCTGTAGCAATTCAGGGTGGCGTTGCCAGCATCGCATCACGATGTTGGCGGTGGCACCCTTCAGCAGCAGTATGTAGTTCAACCTTTAAGGAAAGAAAATGAAACTGGTAGGTTTGGTAGGTTGGCGTGGTATGGTGGGTTCGGTCCTGATGCAGCGCATGCAGGACGAGGGCGATTTCGCCCATATCGAACCGGTGTTTTTCACGACGTCCAATGCAGGCGGCGCTGCTCCTGCAATGGCAAAGAATGAGAAGACACTCAAATCCGCTACTGACATTGCTGAACTGTCCAAGTGCGAGATTATTATTTCCTGCCAGGGCGGCGACTACACGACCGAGGTGTTCCCCAAGCTGCGCGCTGCGGGCTGGAACGGCTACTGGATCGACGCCGCCTCGACCCTGCGCATGAATGACGATGCCGTCATCGTGCTTGACCCCGTCAATTCGCACGTCATCAAGGATGCGCTCACCAAGGGCGTCAAAAACTACATCGGCGGCAACTGCACCGTGTCCTGCATGCTGATGGGCCTGGGTGGCTTGTTCCAGCACAACCTGGTTGACTGGATGACGTCCATGACCTACCAGGCGGCTTCGGGCGGCGGCGCCCAGCATATGCGCGAGCTGCTGACCCAGTTCGGCACCATCAATGCGGCCGTGCGCCCGCTGCTTGATAACCCCGCTTCGGCCATCCTCGAGATCGACCGCGGCGTGCTGGCCACCCAGCACGGCATGTCGGCCGAGGAAACCAAGCAGTTCGGCGTGCCGCTGGCTGGCAACCTGATCCCATGGATCGACAAGGACCTGGGCAACGGCCAGTCGAAGGAAGAGTGGAAGGGGGGCGCCGAGACCAACAAGATCCTCGGCCGCGGCGCCGGCTTGGCCCAGGCGGCCATCCCAGTCGATGGCCTGTGCGTGCGCATCGGCGCCATGCGCTGCCATTCCCAGGCATTGACCATCAAGCTGAAGAAGGATGTGCCCCTGGACGAAATCAACGACATCATTGCCTCGCACAACCAATGGGTCAAGGTGGTACCGAATACCCGCGAAGCATCGATGAAGGACCTGTCGCCGGCCGCCGTGACGGGCAGCCTGACCATTCCAGTGGGCCGCTTGCGCAAGATGTCCATGGGTGGCGACTACCTGTCAGCTTTCACCGTGGGCGACCAGTTGCTGTGGGGCGCGGCCGAACCGCTGCGCCGCATGCTGCGTATCATCCTCGACAAGTAAGTTGGCATAAAAGGAACACCGCAGGGGGGAATGGTTTGGCCAAATTGGCCACCATTCCCCCTTTTGTTTGGTGAAATGGCCATCCGGCCCACTATGGTTTAATGGGCTCACACAGTAGGCGAATAGGCCCAAAAGCTTGCATGCACCACTCTGTGATGTTATGTTGAGACTTCCGGGAACCATGCCCCTTCCCAGCTAACCCAATTTGCTGCCACTATGGATTTAAACACTCGTCCCACGATCCTGTCGTCCGCGTTGAAAACTCTTACCGGCGCCGTGGCCAGTGCACTGCTGTTCTCTTCCATCGCCAATGCTGCCGGACTGGGCAAATTGACGGTACTTTCGGGCCTCGGCCAACCCTTACGCGCCGAGATCGAGCTGACCGCGGTCAGCAATGAAGAAGCTGGCGTCCTTGTGGCCAAACTGGCCTCGGCTGAGGCGTTCCGCCTGGCCAATATCGAATTCAACCCGGCCCTGATGGCCCTGCGCTTCAATGTCGAGCCCAAGAACGGCCGCCAGATCATCCGCGTCACTTCGGTCCAACCGATCAATGAACCGTTTGTCGACATGCTGCTCGAACTGTCCTGGGACAGTGGCCGCATGGTGCGCGAATACACCTTCCTGCTGGACCCAGCCGAGCTGCGCACCAACCAGCCCGCCCAAGTGGCGCCGGCCCCCGTCGCCGCCCAGCCTGTGGCGCCAGCGTCACAGCCAGTGCGCCCCAGCCGTCCTGCCGCTGCCCCGGCGGCAGCGCCCGCTGCACCGGTGGCACCTGCCGAAAAAGGCAAGCCCTCGGCCGAATTGACGGTCCGCGGTGGCGACAGCCTGGGCCGCCTGGCCCAGACTGCGCCGCGTCCGCCCGGCGTATCGCTGGACCAGATGATGGTGGCGATCTACCGCGCCAATCCGGACGCCTTCTTTGACGGCAATATGAACCGCCTCAAGTCTGGCCAGATCCTGTCGGTGCCCGATGCCGACACCATTACCTCGACCAATGACGCCGACGCCAAGCGCGTCGTGGTGGCCCATGCGGCCGACTTCAACAGCTACCGCAATAACCTGGCCGGCCATGTGGCCAATTCCAAGCCCAGCCAGTCGCCAGAAACGGGCGGCCAGAGTGCTGGCGGCAAGATCACCACCAAGGTCGAAGAGAAACCAACCCCGGCCAATGAATCGCGCGACCAACTCAAGTTGTCCAAGACCCTGACGGGCAAATCGCTGGAAGAAAAGATCGCCAAGGACCAGAAACTGGCCGAAGCCACGGCCCGCGTCAAGGAACTGGAAAAGAACGTCTCCGAACTGGAACGCCTGATCGAAGTGCGCAATAAAGCCGCGCAGCCGAAGGCCAGCGCGTCCGGCTCGGCCTCGGCGTCGGCATCCGCATCCGCATCGCATTCGGCCTCGGCGTCGGCAGCGGCGCCCGTGTCGGCATCGGCCTCCAAGCCGGCCAGCGCTGTCGCGGTCAAACCGAAGGTCGTCCCCGCCAAGAAGGAAGAGGGCATCGTTGAAATGCTGATGGCCAATATCCGGTATGTGGGCGCCGGTTTGGGCGTGCTGCTGCTGGGTGGCCTGCTGGCGCTGCGCCGCAAGAAAGCGGGCGAGCCCAAGGCTGCACCGTCGGAGCCAAGTATCCTCGGTGAGCCAAGCACGCAGGGCCCGGCCATGTTTGATGAAACCGGTGGCCAGAGCGTCGACACCAACAACAGCGTCTTCAACTCCAGCTTTGCCCCATCGGCCAGCCAGCTCGATACCAATGAAGTCGATCCGGTGGCTGAAGCGGACGTTTATATTGCCTATGGCCGCGATGCCCAGGCCGAGGAAATCCTCAAGGAAGCCCTGCGCACCCAGCCAGAACGCTTGCCAGTGCGCCTGAAACTGCTGGAAATCTATGCCGCCCGCAAGGATCCACGTGCCTTCGAAGCCCAGGCCAAGGAACTGCACAGCCTGACCAATGGCCAGGGTGACGAGTGGGCCCAGGCGGCGGCATTGGGTGTGACGATTGACCCGAACAATGCGCTGTACGCGGGCGCCGGTGCACCATCGAGCGCACCTAGCGCAGAAGAGCAGGACCAGCAAGCCATGCTGGCGGCCCAGCTCGACGAAGCCCAGCAAGCGGCCGAAGCGACAGGTATGGACCTCGACCTGGACCTGTCGGCCGACGCGACCGCCCAGCCTGAAGCCGCACCGGCAGCAGGCGACGACCACTCCCTCGACTTTGACCTGGGCGGCCTTGGCTTCGAGCCGATGACAGCCGAAGAGCCGAAGGCCGAAGCGGCGCCAGCGCCAGCGCCGGCGCCAGCGCCTGAACCGGAGCCGGAGCCGGAAGCAGAGCAGTCCTTCGATATGGACTTTGACCTGAACCTCGATGGCCGTTCGGGCGCCGCACCTGCACCTGCGCCAGCCGCGGCCGATGAAGGCCTGTCGCTGGGCGACTTTGACCTGTCGCTGGATGCCAAGCCGGAGCCGGCTGCCCAGCCTGAAGCCCTGCTCGACCTCGACGCCATGGACTTTGGCCTGCCAGCAGCGCCCGCTGAGCCCGCACCTGAAGTGGCGGCCGAGCTGTCGCTGGACGACCTTGCCCTGCCGGACATGGCCCCACCGGCTGCCCCGGCACCGGCCGAATTTGACATGTCCAGCCTGGACCTTGACCTGCCAGCCACGCCAGCTGCACTGGCCGCACCGGCCATGGATGCCGAACCGGACGAAGCCATCGCCACCCTGGCTGACCCGGCCGAAATGTCGGCCATCCACATGGAAATGGAAACCAAGCTCGACCTGGCCATTGCCTACCAGGAAATCGGTGACAAGGAAGGCGCGCGCGAGCTGGTGGAAGAAGTCCTCAAGGACGGCAATGCCGAGCAGATCGCCAAGGCCAATGCCATGAAAGCGCAACTGGGTTGAGGTATTCGTGAAGCGGATCGCCCTGGGCGTCCAGTATGACGGCAGCGCCTGGAACGGCTACCAAACCCAGCCTGATCAGCATACGGTGCAGGACCAGCTCGAAATTGCGCTGGAAAAGTTTGCCCGCGTCCCGCTGGCAACCACCTGCGCCGGCCGCACCGACACGGGGGTGCACGCCCTTGAGCAGGTGGTCCACTTTGATACCGACCTGGTCCGTTCGCCCCAGTCATGGGTGCGCGGCGTCAATACCTTCCTGCCCGACTCGATCGCCGTGCGTTGGTCTTGCGAGCTGCCCGAAGGGGCCGAGCTGGACTTCCACGCCCGCTTTGCGGCCCGCTCGCGCACCTACCAATACGTGCTGTACAACAACCCGATCCGCTCGCCGCTGACCGTCGGGCGCGCAGGATGGAGCTTCCGGCCCCTGGATGTGGACAAGATGCGCCAGGCCGCGGCCTGCCTGGTGGGCACCCACGATTTTTCGGCATTCCGCTCGTCCCAGTGCCAGGCCAAGACGCCCGTCAAGCAGCTGCACGAGATCGGCATTGAGCGCCACGGCGACACCATCATCCTGACCGTGCGGGCCGGTGCCTTCCTGCACCACATGGTGCGCAACCTGGTTGGGTCCCTGGTCTATGTGGGCATTGGCCGCGAGCCGCCGGAGTGGCTGGAAACGGTGCTCCTTTCAAAAGACCGCAACCGGGCTGCCCCCACCTTTATGCCGGACGGCTTGTACCTGGCCCGGATCGAGTACGATCCAAAGTGGCAACTGCCGCAAGAGACCAACCTGTCACCGCCGTGGTTTTGATATGCACCGTACACGCATCAAAATTTGTGGGTTGACCCGCCCTGAGGACCTAGCTGCTGCCGTTGTGGCAGGGGCGGACGCGCTTGGCTTTGTCTTTTATGCAAAAAGCCCACGTTTCGTCACTCCCCAGCAGGCGGGCGCCCTGATGGCGGGGCTGGCGCCGATGGTCACCACGGTCGGCCTGTTCGTCAATGCCACGCCTGACGAGGTGGCGGCCACCGTCTCTGCCGCCCCCGTGGCCATGTTGCAATTCCATGGGGACGAGACGCCCGAGCAATGCGCCGAGGCGGCTGCCGCAGCCAACCGGCCCTTCCTGCGCGCATTTCGGGTCAAACCCGACACGCAGCCCGACGAGCTGCTAGAATATGAAGGTCGATACCGCGCCGCCAGTCCCCTGTTTTCGAGCCTGTTGCTCGATACCTATGTGGACGCTTATGGCGGGGCAGGAAAGGTTTTTGATTGGTCTCTCATCCCAAAAGAACTCGCGCCTCGGGTCGTTTTAAGTGGTGGCTTGAGCGTACACAACGCGACTGGCGCGGTGGCTAGCGTTCGTCCCTACGCCGTCGACATCAGCAGTGGTGTCGAAGCGAGCAAGGGGATCAAGGATGCTGCCAAAATCGCCGCCTTCATCGAGGCGGTCCGGGCAGCAGATGCCACAATGTAGAGGCTGATTCAAGTCGGGCAGGGTAAAGCTGCTATCGTCATGTTGAATTGGCCTCCCACAGCGAGATCCACCATGACACAGAAAGACACCGGAAGCGGCGCTGCCGCACTATTCCATACGCAAGACTATCAACTTCCTGACGCCACCGGGCACTTTGGTCCCTATGGCGGCTCCTTTGTCGCTGAAACGCTGAGCTTTGCATTGGCCGAGCTCAGGGATGCGTACGCGCGCTATAGCCAGGACCCCGAATTCCTCGAAGAATTCAGGTACGAACTCAAGCACTTCGTCGGCCGTCCTTCTCCCGTTTACCATGCCAAACGCTGGTCGCAGCAGGTGGGCGGCGCGCAGATCTACTTCAAGCGCGAAGACCTGAACCACACCGGCGCCCACAAGATCAACAACGTCATCGGCCAGGCCCTGCTGGCACGCCGCATGGGCAAGCCCCGCATCATCGCCGAGACGGGCGCGGGCCAGCACGGCGTGGCCACGGCCACCATCTGTGCGCGCTTTGGCCTCGAATGCGTGGTCTACATGGGCAGCGAAGACGTCAAGCGCCAGGCCCAGAACGTCTACCGCATGAAGCTGCTGGGCGCCAAGGTGGTGCCCGTTGAATCGGGTTCCAAGACCCTCAAGGACGCGCTCAATGAAGCCATGCGCGACTGGGTCACCAATATTGAAAATACCTTCTACATCATCGGCACCGTGGCCGGCCCGCACCCTTACCCCATGATGGTGCGTGACTTCCAATCCGTGATCGGCGAGGAATGCCTGCAGCAGATGCCGGAAATGACGGGCCGCCAGCCCGACCACGTGCTTGCCTGTATCGGCGGCGGCTCCAATGCGATGGGGATTTTCTATCCATATATCGACCACAAAGACGTCAAGTTGGTGGGCGTGGAAGCGGCAGGCGAGGGCCTGGGCACGGGCAAGCATGCGGCGTCGCTGACGGCGGGCTATCCTGGTGTCTTGCACGGCAACCGCACCTACCTGCTGCAGGACGCCAATGGCCAGATCATCGAAACGCATTCCGTATCGGCCGGCCTGGACTACCCTGGCGTAGGCCCCGAGCACGCGTGGCTGAAAGACAGCGGGCGGGCACACTATGTCAGCATCACGGACGATGAAGCGCTGGCCGCCTTCCATGACTGCTGCCATATTGAAGGCATCATCCCGGCGCTGGAGTCTTCCCATGCGCTGGCGTACGCCGCCAAACTGGCCGCGACCCTGCCCAAAGAACAGACCATCCTGGTGAACCTGTCAGGTCGTGGCGACAAAGACATGCACACGGTTGCAGAAAAAATGGGGATGACATGGTAAGCCGCATTGCGTCGACCTTTGCCGCGCTTAAAGAGCAAAACAAGACGGGCCTGGTTACCTTCATCACCGCAGGCGATCCAAGCCCCGAACTGACGGTGCCGCTAATGCACGCACTGGTGGCTGGCGGTGCCGATGTGCTGGAGTTGGGTGTGCCGTTTTCCGACCCCATGGCAGAGGGCCCAGTGATCCAGCGCGCCTGCGAACGAGCACTCAAATTCGGTGTCGGCATCCACGACGTGTTTGCCTATGTGCGCCAGTTCCGCCAGACCAACCAGGCCACGCCCGTGGTGTTGATGGGCTACGCCAATCCGATCGAGCGGATCGGGCAGGCTGCATTTATCCAGGCGGCCAAGGAAGCGGGGGCCGATGGTGCCATCGTGGTGGACTACCCGCCAGAAGAATGCGCGCAATTCGCCAGCGATATGCGGGACAACGGGCTGGACATGATCTTCCTGCTGGCGCCCACATCAACGGAAGAACGCATCAAGCAGGTGGCGCGCCATGGCAGTGGCTTTAGCTACTATGTGTCGCTCAAAGGGGTGACGGGGGCAGGGCATATTGATCCTGCTGACGTGGCGGCCAAACTGGCGCCCGTGCGTCGCCATGTCAGCTTGCCGGTCGGCGTCGGTTTTGGCATTCGCGACGCGGCGACGGCCAAAGCCGTCGCGTCGGTGTCCGACGCCGTGGTCATTGGCAGCCGCATTATCGAAGAAATTGAAAAGTCGGCGCCTGCGCAAGCAGCTGCGGCTGTACAGTCCTTCGTCGCGGGCATCCGGCAAGCGCTGGATAATTAAACCGATTCGACCCAATCGCCCCAGTCGTAGGGTGGGCACTCCCGTGCCCACCAAGCGTTGTGGTGTAGCTGCAGGTATCGGCGGCGCTTAGGCGCTGGTCTTGGGCGAATCCGCCCCTTCAGCCTGTTCCTGGCCGTCGATCACGGCCAGCAGGCTCTCCAATGCGGCTGGTTTGATGCAGTGGGCGTCGAAGCCGCTTTCCAGCGCGCGCTTGCGGTCCTGTTCCGTACCGTAACCGGTCAACGCCACCATCTTCATGCCCGCCAGGCGCGGGTCGCGCCGCAGCTTTTGCGCCAGCTCATAGCCGTCCATGCCAGGCAGGCCAATGTCGAGGATGGCGATATCGGGCTGGAAGTCATCGAGCAGGTCCAGCGCCGTCGCCGCATCGGTGGCCGTCTTGACCTTGAATCCCACTGCTTCCACCAGCAGGCTGGCGAGCATTTCTGCCGCGTCGGCATTGTCGTCGACAATCAGCACCTTGCGCCCCGGCCCGACCTGGACGGCCGTTTCCGTTGGCGCTGCTGCTGGTTGGGGGGGCGGCACATTGGACAGGGGCAAGCGCACCGTGAACGTGCTGCCCATGCCGGGGCCGTCACTGGCCGCGCTGATCGTGCCTTCGTGTAGCAGCACCAGGTTCTTGACGATCGCCAGGCCAAGGCCAAGGCCGCCGTTGCGGCGGTCGATGCTTTGCTCACCTTGGGCGAACAAATCGAAGATATGTGGCAGCAACACATGGGAAATGCCGCAGCCGGCGTCAATCACTTCAATCACCGCCTGGTTGTCGACCACGTCAATGTGCAAGGCGATCCGGTCGTCGCTGCGGGTGAACTTGGCAGCATTGGCCAGCAAGTTAGTGATGACCTGGACCAGGCGCACCGCGTCGCCGTACACGTACACGGGCGTCGATGGCAAACGCAGCTCAAGCGGTTTGCCGCGCTTGTCGATCGCAGGCTGCATCAATTCGAGCGCGCGGTTGGCGACGGCGCCCAGTTCAATGCGGCTGCGGCGCAGCTCCAGCTTGCCACCGCTGATGCGGGCCACGTCCAGCAAATCGTCCACCAGGCGCGAGAGGTGGGCCACCTGGCGCTGGATGATCTGGCGCTCGCGCGCGTCGACGCCACTGTGGCGCGACTCCATGATGTCGAGGGCGCTAATGATGGGTGCCAGTGGATTGCGCAGCTCGTGGCCCAACATGGCCATGAACTGGTCCTTGACGCGGTTGGCCCGCTCCGACTGGGCGCGCGCCTCCTGCGCGTCGGCCAATAGCTTCTGGCGTTCGGCTTCGCTTTGCGCGTGCTGCTGCTGGGCCGATTGCAGGGCATCGCCCACTTCGCGCACTTCGGCAATCGTGATGGGGGCAACAGTGAAGTTCTCGCCGCGCCCGAGCGACAGGGCGGCACCGCGCAGCACTTCAATGGGCCGTTTGATCGAGCGTGCGATAAACAGGGCGCCCAGGCCGCCCAGCAGTAGCGAAATGACGATGCCGCTGCCATAGGCGAGCAGGGAGCGGTGGCCCGCCGTATCAATGGTTTGGACAGGCACGCTGCTGGCCACGGACCAGTCGCTGCCGGGCAGGCGCAGGTAGGCTGTGTAGACTTTGCCGCCCTCGAGCACTTCGGTTTCACCCATGCCTTCCAGGTCGCCGCTGGCCATTAGCCTGGCCAGGCTGGGAGCAGCTTTGCCGCCGAGGAATTGTTCGTGCGAGCGTGAGCGCGCCACCCGGTTGCCTTTGCCGTCAAAGACCGAAATGGTCCAATCCTCCGGCAGGCGCTGGCGCTTGATGATGTCGACGATGGCTTGCGGGTTGAGGGCGGCCGTCAGCACATATTCAAGCTTGCCTTGGCGAATGACCGGCACCCGCAGGGGCACAGCATACTGGCCGCTGGCATTGCGCGCCAGGTAGCCGACCACGGGGGCGCGGGTGCGGACAGCGAGGTTAAAACTGTCGCGATCGTTGACTTTTTGCGTTTTGGGGTTGCCTGGAATATTGGCGTTAAACACAGTATTGCCGTCCGCATCATGCAAGATGACGGTGAGCCAGTTGGGCTGGGCCTGGGCCATGCGCAGGGCGCTTTGGTAAAACGCCTCGGGGTGCTCGGGATCGAGGGCGGCAGAGGTGGCAAAGGCGCTCAGGACCGAGGAGGTGCGCCGCAATTCGGTGTCGACCGCCGTGGCCAGGGCGCGGGTGATCTCAAGGGTATTGCGTTCCGCCTGGGAGCGCTGCTGCTGGACCATGCCAAGCAAGCCGATACCCGACATGATTGCCACGGGGACCAGGGCCGCCATGGCAAGCAGGAATAAACGATGACCAAGTGCTAAATGTCGCATACGTTCCCAGGGTTTGGGGGAAGGTGTCCTATTATAGAGAATATCCCCCTTAAGGCACACTCATTGTACAGGAGAAATAATATTTAATTAACAATTTTTCGTGGTTAAGGTTCGACAAAAAGGCCCTGAGCGATTAGACTACCGCCACTAAATTGCTGCAAAAGGAGTAACTATGAGTTGGCTGGAAAAACTGCTGCCCCCTCGTATCCAGCGTTCGGACTCTGCCGCCCGCAAGACCATGCCTGAGGGCCTGTGGGTCAAATGCCCATCTTGCGAAGCCGTTCTCTATCGCACCGACCTCGAGTCCAACCTGCACGTTTGCCCGAAATGCGACCACCATATGCGCATCCGCGCCCGTGAGCGCTTGGATAGCCTGCTGGACGAAGGCGGCCGCTACGAAATCGGCCAGGAAACCCTGCCTGTGGACAGCCTGAAGTTCAAAGACAGCAAGAAATACCCGGACCGCCTGAAGGCAGCCATGGAAGCGACCGGCGAAACCGACGCCCTGATCGTCGTTGGCGGCGCCATCATGAGCCTGCCCTGCGTGGTGGCCTGTTTCGAATTCGAATTCATGGGCGGTTCCATGGGCTCGGTGGTGGGTGAGCGCTTTGCCCGCGGCGCCCAGGTGGCGCTGGAGCAGAAAGTGCCTTTCATCTGCATTACCGCCACCGGCGGCGCCCGCATGCAGGAAGGCCTGCTGTCGCTGATGCAAATGGCCAAAACCACCGCCATGCTGACCAAGCTGTCGGAAAAGAAGCTGCCCTTCATTAGCGTGCTGACCGACCCGACCATGGGCGGCGTATCGGCTTCGTTTGCCTTTATGGGCGACGTTGTGATTGCCGAACCCAAGGCCCTGATTGGCTTTGCCGGCCCGCGCGTGATCGAAAACACCGTGCGTGAAAAGCTGCCAGAAGGCTTCCAGCGCGCCGAGTTCCTGCTGCAAAAAGGTGCCGTCGACATGATCGTTGACCGCCGCAAGATGCGCGAAGAAATCGCCCGCCTGCTGGCCCTGCTGCAAGACCAGGCCGCCGAAGTCGTCGCATAATCCTGAAACGTAGGGTGGGCACTGTGTGCCCACGCATTGACCCCTAGCTTTGCGTGGGCACAAAGTGCCCACCCTACCGACCACCACATAGACCGTAGGGTGGGCACTCCGTGCCCACGCCGAGCAAGCGGTCGACAGGTGCGCATAGAGTCCTAGGCGGCCCAACCCACCCTACCAACACCATGCAAAATTTTCCGACTAGCTTGACTGACTGGCTGGCCCTGCTGGAGTCGCGCCATGCCGAAGTCCATATCGATATGGGCCTGGACCG
>JACXTT010008395.1_pt1 | contig 14327 bp, 11 predicted proteins | sample 9270951 | NCBI WGS metagenome assembly JACXTT01 (sample SAMN15532306, study PRJNA645909) | rock metagenome | isolation source: weathered quartz diorite | place: Puerto Rico | collected 2017-06-21 | reverse complement strand
TCCGACCACCGAGAACCTGGCGGTGGTCCTGTGGGACCGGATCGCGGAGCAACTGCAGGGGGCCCGGTTGATGACCCTGCGGCTGTTCGAAGAGGAGGATCTTTCCGTGGACTACGAAGGACGACGCGTGGGGAAGACCCCGGAAGTCTACCTGACCCGCCGCTACCGGTTTGCGGCCGCCCATCGCCTGCATACGGAGGCGCTGTCGGAGCCGGAGAACCGGCGCGTGTTCGGCAAGTGCAACAACCCGAACGGGCACGGCCACAATTACACGCTGGAAGTCACCGTCCGGGGCGAGATCGTCCCGGAGACGGGCATGGTCACCGACCTGAACCGCCTGGACCGGACGGTGGAAGAGCGGGTCCTCCGGCGGTTCGACCACCAGCATCTCAACTTCGACGAGGCGTTCGCTGGCAAGACCACGACGGGGGAAAACCTGGTGATGCTGCTGTGGGACCTGCTGGAGAAGGCGGTTCCCGCCGGGACGCTCCACAAAATCGGCCTGATCGAGACGCGGGACAACCACTTCGAATACGCCGGGCCGGCGAAGGAGCGGGTATCGTGAGCGAAAAAAAAGATCTGGTTGAAACGGACACCGACGAAATCCAGGCGCTCGTGGAGCAGCTGCTCGTCCACTTGGGCGAGAACCCGACGCGCGAGGGCCTGGCGAAGACGCCCGAGCGGGTCGCCAAGGCGTTCCGGTTTTTCACGGAGGGCTACCAGCAGGACGCGGACGAGGTCCTGAACGGAGCGCTGTTTCCCATCGAGTACGACGAAATGGTGGTGATTCGGGACATCGATTTCTTCAGCCTCTGCGAACACCACCTCCTGCCGTTCTACGGCAAGTGCCATGTCGCCTACCTGCCCAACGGCCGCATCGTGGGGTTGAGCAAGATCCCGCGCCTGGTGGAAGTCTTCAGCCGCCGGCTGCAGGTGCAGGAACGGCTCACCGTGCAGATCGCCGAGGCCCTGCAGCAAAAGCTGAATCCCCAGGGCGTGGCGGTGGTGATGGAGGCCCGCCATCTCTGCATGATGATGCGGGGGGTGGAGACGCCCAACGCTGTCGCCGTGACCAGCTCCATGCAGGGCGTCTTTCAAAGCCAGCAGCAGACCCGCGAGGAGTTTCTGAATCTGATCCGCCGCAGCGGGCCCGGCAGCGGCGTCTAATTCTTCAGGATCAGGGTCTCGATCGCCCGCTCCAGCTCGGCCGCGTCGACCGCCCCCTCTTTTCGTTCGACCAGCTTGCCCCGCGCGTACAGGTGGGTCGTCGGGTAGGTTTCGAAAAAATACCGCTTCTTGATTTCCCGGCAGGCGCCCGGCACGTGCATCTTGGCCTTGCCGAAGCGCACGCGGCCGTTCAGCTTCGGCGCGAGGTCGGCCAGCACGCCGTCCATGAGGGCGCAGCCCTCGCAGTTGGCGATGCCGAAGACCACCACCGCCGCGGGGCTGGTCGCGTACTCGTCGATCGTGGCGTCCGTGACGTTGCCGATCAGCTCGTCCATGTGTATCAGGCGGGAACGGGAGCCGCTCGCTGAGCGGCCCCCGTGAAGATCGCTATTTCAGTTTCTTGAGGGCTTCCAGGATGTCCTTGTCGTCGCGCGCGACCTTGATCTCCTGGACCTTCACGTAGGCCACCTTGCCGTTCTTGTCCACGATCACGGTCGCCCGCTTGCCGCAGTTCAGCGGCTCGAAGTACAGGCCGTACTTCTTCACCACGTCGCGGTTGAAGTCCGCGAGGAGCTGCTGCTTGAGGCCGAGGGCGTCGGCCCAGGCCTTGTGGGAGAAGAAGCTGTCGGTGCTGATCCCGAACACGACGGCGTTCAGCCCGTCGAACTTCGGGAAGTCGTCGGTCAGGCATTTGTTCTCCCCCGTGCAGACCGGGCTCCAGTCCAGGGGATAGAAGGCCAGCACGACGTTCTTCTTGCCCCGAAAGCTGCTCAGCGTGACGTCTTTTTGATCCTGGTCTTTCAACGTGAAATCAGGGGCGGTATCGCCCACTGCGATCTCTTTCGCCACTTCTTGTACGGCCACGGCAACCTCCCTCGTAAAATATATTGATGATTGGGTTTTGTCGGCGAACGCGGAGCCATTGACCTAACACAGCCTTTCCGAGTTTGTCAACCGGCCCGGCCTCTGGTATTCTCGGTCATGGACCTCTTCGCCACGTCGGATGAGGAGTCCCGCGTCCGGGGGCCGCTGGCGGAACGGATGCGGCCCAGGACGCTCGACGAAGTGGCCGGGCAGGACGAGATTCTGGCTCCCGGCCGCCCTCTGCGAACGGCCATCGAGCAGGACACCCTCACGTCCCTGATCCTCTGGGGGCCTCCCGGCAGCGGGAAGACCTCGCTCGCGCGCCTGATCGCCGCCCATACCAAGGCCCAGTTCGAGCCCTTCTCGGCCGCGACCAGCGGGCTGCCGGAGCTGCGCCGGATCATCAAGCTCGCGGAGCAGCGGCGCGCGGTCAAGGGGCAGCGGACCATCCTGTTCGTGGACGAGATCCACCGGTTCAACAAGGCCCAGCAGGACGCCTTTCTCCCGCACGTCGAGTCCGGCACGGTCACGCTCATCGGCGCCACCACGGAAAACCCGTCGTTCGAAGTGGTCAGCCCGCTGCTCTCGCGGTCGCTGGTCGTCGTCCTCCAGCCGCTGTCGGAGCAGGCCCTGGCGAAGATCATCGAGCGGGCGTTGAAGGATCAGGACCGGGGCCTGGGAAAATACCGAGTGGAGCTCGAAGCCGACGCCCTGCTCAACCTCGTCGCCTTCGCCAACGGGGACGCTCGCGTCGCGCTCAACGCGCTGGAGTTCGCCGTCCTTCACCAGGCGCCGGGGCCCGGCGGCGGCGTCCATCTGAACGCGCCCGCGCTCGCCGAAGCGCTGCAGAAGAAGAGCCTGCGCTACGACAAGGGCGGGGAGGAACATTACAATCTCATCTCGGCCTTCATCAAGAGCCTGCGTGATTCGGACCCGGACGGCGCGCTCTACTGGATGGCCCGGATGCTGGAGGCGGGCGAGTCGCCGCGCTTCATCGCCCGACGGATGGTGATCCTGGCGTCCGAGGACGTCGGCAACGCCGATCCCATGGCCATCGTGGTCGCGACGGCTGTCGCGCACGCGGTGGAGTTCATCGGCCTGCCCGAATGCAAGTTGAACCTGGCCCAAGGCGTGACGTACCTGGCGACCTGTCCCAAGGACAATGCGTCGTACAAGGGATTGCTCGAAGCCGAGAAGGACGCCGAGGAGCACGGCAACCTGCCGGTGCCGCTGCACTTGCGGAACGCGCCGACCGACCTGATGCGCAATCTGGGCTACGGGAAGGACTACCGTTACGTGCACGACGACCCGTCGGCGAAGACCGAGCAGACCCACCTGCCGGAGAAGCTGGGAAAGAAGAAATACTACAAGCCGAAGAAATCGAAAAAAGATTTGTGAGCGGGGCAGGCCCCCCGCCTTAGTTGGCTTCCAATTCCTTGAGCCGGGCCCGCAGCTTCTCCGCTTCCTCGCAGCACTCCGCCCACTGCCCGGTCAGGACCGACTGGTCCTTGACCCACTGCTCCCGCTCCTGCATCAAGGCGGTCCAGCGCACGTGGTCTTGGTAGAGGTCCGGGCAGGCCAGCTCCTTGTCGCGGGCCTGGATTTTCTCGTCGTTGGCGGCGATCTCGCCTTCGAGCTTGGCGATCCGGCGTTCGGCGCGGGCCAAGGCCTTCGTCGCGTCCTTGCGTTCGACCGTCCGGCTCTTCCCGCGTTGTTCGGATGCCCGCGCGCGGGGGGCCTCGGTCGGCGCCGCCCTGGCGGGCTTCGGAGCCGGCGGCGCGGACGTCTGCGCCTCCGGCGCGCCCTTGATGGAGTCCATTTCCTGCATCTTCTTCCAGAGGTAGTACTCGTAGTCGCCGTGGTAGTCCCGCGCCAGGCCCTCCTCGATCTCCACGACGCGGGTCGACACGCGGGTGAGGAAGATCGGGTCGTGCGAGATGAAGACGAGCGTGCCGGGGAATGCCACGAGGGCGTCGGTCAGCACGTCCACCGAGGCGGGGTCGAGGTGGTTCGTCGGCTCGTCCAACAAGAGCGTGTTCGCCGGCTTCACGAGCATGCGGGCCAGAGCCACGCGGTTCCGCTCGCCGCCGCTCAGCACCTTGACCGGCTTTTTCTGGTTGGCGCCTTCGAAGAGGAACGCGCCGGCCAGGCCGCGGATGAAGTTCATCTCGGCGCCCGAGTCCGCCTCCGCGATGGATTCCAGGACGGTATGCTCGGCGTCCAGAATGTCGGCCTGGTGCTGGGCGAAGTAATGCAGCGTCACGCCGTGGCCGACCGTCCGCGTCCCGGCGTCGGCGGGGAGGACGCCCGCCAGCATCTTCAAGAGCGTGCTCTTGCCCGCGCCGTTCTCGCCGACGAGCGCGATGCGCTGATTGCGCTCGACGGAGAAATTGAGCGAGCGGTACACGACGTTGTCGCCGTAGGCCTTGGCGACGCCCGCGAGTTCCAGCACCTGGCGGCCCGAGGCGGGCGGAACGGGGAAGCGGAACCGCACGCGCTTGGGGTCGCGCGTCCGCTCGATCCGCTTGATCTTCTCCAGCTGCTTGAGCCGGGACTGGACCTGGCGGGCCTTGGTGGCCTGGTAGCGGAACCGGTCCACGAATTTCTGCACCCGCCCGAGCTCCTTGTCCTGGCGGTCGGCGGCAGCCTCCTGCGCGGCCTCGTACGCCTCGCGCCAGGCGAGGTACTTCGTGTAGTTGCCCTTGGACTCCATGATCCGCTGGTGGCGGATCTCCCAGACGTGCGTGGCGATGCGGTCGAGGAACTTCGTGTCGTGGCTGATGACGATCATCGTGAAGTCGGACTGGAGCAGGAAGTCCTCGAACCAGCGCTGGGTGGCCTTGTCGAGGTGGTTGGTCGGCTCGTCCAGGAGGATGACGTCGGGGGCCGACAGCAGCAGGTGCGCCAGGGCGACCCTCATCCGGAACCCGCCGGAGAGCTCCGCGATCGGCCTGGTGAAGTCGGCTTCCGAGAAGCCGAGGCCGGAGAGAATGCGCTTGGCCTCGTGCTCCGGATGCTGATTGCGGTGCGTGGCATCCAACGCCGTGTGGCCGGGGATGGTCTCGAGGTCTTGCGGCAGGTAGCCGATCCGCAGGCGCGGGCGCTTGCGGATGCGGCCGCCGTCGAGCTCCTGCTCGCCCAGGATCAGCCGGAGGAGCGTCGTCTTGCCGACGCCGTTGGGGCCGACCAGGCCGACGCGGCTGCCGGGACGCAGGTGGGCCGTGGCCTCCTTGAGCAGGGCCTTGGTGGCGAAGTGCTTGCTGACGGCTTCGAGCTGGAGCATGGCGATTGATTCAGGGTAACGGTTGCTGGAAGTGCGGCGTCAGCTCTTGATGCCGGTGGCGATGGTCAGCAGCATCGCGGTCACGTACATGAGGCTCATGCCGGCGAAGACGCCCGAGGCCGTCTGCACCCGCCGCGTGGCCGTGTAGAAGATTGTCACGAGCGAGAAGATCACGAACAGCAGCGATCCGGCCGCCAGGGCGTAAGCGGCGATCGTGAAATAGGGAGAAACCGCCAGGCCGCTGATGACCGCCCCCAGGCAGGTCGGCGCGCCGGCCACGAAGCCCATCAGGACGGCCTCTTTGAAGGGCAGGCGTGTCTTTCCCGCCGCCGCGATGATGGCGAACCCCTCCGTGCCGTTATGGATCGCAAACCCTCCGACCAGCAGCCCGCTCAGGGTCCAGGCCCCCTGGGCGTAGCTGGCCCCGATGGCCAGGCCCTCTCCGAGATTGTGCAGGCCCAGGCCCAGCGCGATCATGTAGGGGAGGAAAAGGCCGGGGGACGGTGCCGGCCGGTTGCGCCCCTGTTGCTGCTGCTCCAACGCGACCAGGCCGACGAAGCCGATGAGCACGCTGCCGAGGAAGACGAGCCACGAGAGCGGGTCCTGCGCCCTTGTTTGCTCGACGGCTTCATGCATGAGGTCGAAGAAAAGATAGACCAGGATGCCGGTCGAGATGCCCGTGAGGAAGCTTTCCCATGACCGGCTCGCTATTTTCTGGGCGAGCAGGGCGGCGGCGATCCCGGCGTAAATCGGGATGACGCCCGCGATGCCGCCGAGCCCGATCAACTGCCCGACGTTGTCCATGCCTCCGTGCTCCATGATTTTGAAAACTGTTCTCAATATACCGGAGCAGCAGCGGCTCTGTCAAGGCCGGTCTCCCGGCGAGAGGGCGATGCCTTGGAATCAGTGGGTTGGGTTGGGTTTGGTGGAGCTGGCGGGGATTGAACCCGCGACCTTCAGACTGCCAGTCTGACGCGCTCCCAACTGCGCTACAGCCCCACTCGGCAGGCATCTTAACATTCACTTTTTCTTCGAGTCAACTAAGCCTGACGCGTGACAGAGGTTGTTTGTTGACAATAGCCGGAGAGGTGCCTAGACTTGAACGCCATGGGAGCTCTGGACCATTCGGGACAGGGCTCTTTTCGTGTCGGGAGGATGCAGGAGCGATGGGCGTGTTGGTGGTGGTCGGCACCCAATGGGGCGACGAAGGCAAGGGCAAGATCGTGGACCTGTTGGCGCGGGACGCCGACATGGTCGTGCGCTACCAGGGCGGGTCCAACGCCGGCCACACGGTGGTGAAGGGCGGGCAGAAGTACGTCTTCAAGCTGATCCCGTCGGGGGTGCTCTACCGCGGCACGGCCTGCGTGATCGGCAACGGCGTGGTCGTGGACCCGGCGGACCTGATCGCGGAGATGGACGAGCTGAAGGCCAAGGGCGTGCGGGCCGACCGGAATCTCTTCATCAGCCAGGCCGCGCACGTGATCATGCCGTACCACAAGGCCATCGAGAAGGCGAGCGAGACCCACAAGGGCGGGCGGCGTATCGGGACGACCGGCCGCGGCATCGGCCCGGCCTACGTGGACAAGATGGCCCGGATCGGGATCCGCATGGGCGACCTGCTGGACCCGCCGTACTTCCGCCAGCAACTGGAGGACAACGTCGCCGAGACGAACGCCTTGCTGGAGACGCTCTACCAGGCGCCGGGATTCGCGGCGGAGAAGATTTTCCAGGACTACCTGCGCTATGCCGAGCGGCTGAAGGACATGATCGTGGACACGGGCCTGCTGGTGCATCAGGCCGTCGCCAAGGGGAAGAAGGTTGTGCTGGAGGGCGCGCAGGGCACGCACCTGGACGTGGACCACGGCACCTATCCCTACGTCACCTCGTCGAGCGCGGCGGCCGGCGGCGCCTGCACGGGCACGGGCGTGGGGCCGACGGCCGTGGACGCCGTGCTGGGGATCGCCAAGGCCTACACGACCCGCGTGGGGAGCGGGCCCTTTCCCACCGAGCTGACCGGCGAGATCGGCGCCTTGTTGCAGAAGCGCGGCAACGAATTCGGCGCCGTCACCGGCCGGGAGCGCCGCTGCGGCTGGTACGACGCGGTCCTGGTCCGCTACGCGGTCCGGGTGAACGGGCTGACGTCGCTGGGCATCACGAAGCTGGACGTCCTGGACGGTGTCGGCGAGATCAGGCTCTGCACGGGCTACACATTCAAGGGCAAGAAGCTGACCGCCGCGCCGTTGGATGTGGCGATGCTGGGGGCCTGCGAGCCACAGTATGAAACGTGGCCGGGCTGGACCACGTCCACGACGAGCGTGAAGGCCTATCGCGACCTGCCCAAGGAGGCGCGCCGCTACCTGGCGCGGCTGGAAGAGCTGGCCGAGTGCCCGATCGACATCGTCTCGACCGGCGCCAGGCGGGAAGAGACGGTCGTGCTCCGCAATCCGCTGCTCCGCGCCAGACGCAAACGTTGAACGCCTTCCGGGGCTGTGCTAAGTTCCCGTGAGGTCGAGCCGGTAGCTCAGTCGGTAGAGCATCGCCCTTTTAAGGCGAGGGCCGTGGGTTCGAGTCCCACCCGGCTCACCACAAATCCCTCCACACTTTCCGACCTCACCCCACCCCTGTATCTTTTTCGATTCACCTCACATCACCTTCAATTTTCTCCTGCATGACTTTACGGAGGAGGAGTGGTAGGATTCGAGGACGGAATGAAGAGTGTTGATAAGGGGAGCTAGTTATCAAGTGAGAAAGTGAGGGTAAGTGTTATGCCCTACTCGAGATTTGGACAGGTAGTATAGGTCGTGTATGCTCGCAGACGATGATTTTCCTGTTATTTTTCTCGGAGTAGCCGACTACATTCCGCCCAATCAGGGACCACATCCCTACAACCCTATCGACATATTCCAGCTCTCAAAATTTAAAAGACATCTTATTTTCCCCGTTTCTTTCAAAGGTACATACTGGCTGTTCCTCTTAAGCGAAAAGTTGTTAGACGCTTCGCCAATGCCATCAATGAAAGTGCGTATTCGCAATAACAAAGGGGAAGAATTGTTAAAAATCGAAATGAAGTTAGCTTCAAGATTCGGACCCGCTGAACAAATTTCATCAGATCCTTCTACCGGCCCTCAGCCTTCGCCTGTTAGTTCGCCCAGTTCTTTGGCATCGACTCCGGCTTCGTCACAGAGCCAACAGGATACTAGAGTGATAGCACTTCAACCAAATGAAATGATTGCTCCTAAAGGGGTTGGTTGGATCTTAGTCACAGTCCCTTTTCATGATGATGCAGTAATGATCGAGCCCGGAAAACTTACCATTGAGGTGGAGTTAAACGAAAAATCAGGCACGATTGGGGAAATGCATTATCTTTATCACAAGGTGCCCCCCTTCACGCCAGAGACTATTAAAGCAATAGAATCTAACCTTACGTCTGTTAGAGCAGTAATAGCACAAATCGGCTGCAAGCATTGCACAAGTTTACTTAAAACCTATGCTGCACTACAGAAAGACTCTGACTTGGAAAGAGACGGCCATATTTGGTATTCCGATCTTCCCGAAACACCTTTCATTTGCCAGTGCGGAAAATCGAAGCAGCCGCTTCAATACCTAAAGGAGAACTTACATGCCCTTCTCGGGCGAGATAAGCCAGCTTCCAAGCAGGGACATCTTGATTACGTTAGGCGGTATGCTCACACCGAAGTAATAAAAGTAGTGCAGAGATTTAACGAATTGCTAGACAAACACAAAGACGAAGGAACATTTCAGAAATTCATTGAAGAGAACCCGCTCATGTTAGCAATGTTTCACTCGAAAGCGCTTTTTGTTAAACCTAACATACTTGGAAAATTTCAGCCAGATTTCGCCGTATTTGATACAAGCAACAGGCTCATATTTATTGAACTAGAAAGGCCCAGCATGAACCTCTTCAAGAAGGATGGTCATCCAACCGCTGACTTATGGCATGCCTATGGTCAAGTCGAAGACTGGCTACATGAGTATGAAAAACACCCTGCAGCAGTATTGGAGGCGCTAAAGTTGACTCAAGAAAAAGTAATGGCGGTAAACGGAGCTGTGATTGCTGGCAGAAGCAGGGGTCAAAACCCAGCACATATCAAACGCCATATGTCCAATCCTGCATACGCCCGCATCCAATTTTTAACACTAGATGACCTTTCATCCGCCTTACAGCAGATATCCAAGCAACTAGCTTAAGGATAAAGGCCGACAGAAATCGGTAAGATGCGTTGGTTACATTTGGGTATTGCGAAGAAGTAGACGCTGGTCCCAGTTATCCCCAACGCCGTAGCCTAATACTCTATCAATTGAGCTACCAATGATCGCCACGATTACCTATTGCCTTTCTGAAGAAGCGAGAGACTGCGAGGTGAAGGCGGGCGGGTCGGGCGCGTACCATCGGAATGTCTCCGGGCCGATTGCGCCGGCGGACGAGCGGTTGTTCCAGGTAACTGACGACGGCTCTGTGTCGGCGATGTTCACGGTGATGGAGTTCGACGCGCCGCAATCCTTCGAGACGCTGCTCGCGCATCTTCGCGCCCGCCGCCACCGCCTCTCGGCGATCCGGTTCGCGCTCGAAGCCGGGACCACGGCGGCCGACCTTCGCAAAACCACGCCCCTTGACATTTAGGAATTGAATCGTAATCATACAGCCCATGCGCATGAAACTGACAGAGTTGCTCCGGGTGTCAATCCTTGTAGCGGCGTGGCTCGTCTTCGGAGGAGCGTACGTCGTTGACGCCCTCGATGCATCCTACGAAATGAACGCGGCCGGATCAGACCTTGAGCAGGCCCTCGAACCTGAAGACAAGGTCGGACTCCACGTGCTTGGCGTTTCCCACGCGGGCGCCGTCGAAACGATGGCGTTCTGCCGGTGTCGCGACGTTGACACGAATGCTCAGCCTCACCCCTGGCTGTTCCGCGAACTTCCCGCCTGCCCTCTTTATCAGCGTCTTTCCAGCTACCGGATCTGATCCCCTTCCCAGACGCCTCTGAGACGGAGAACCTCGGCTCTCCGCTGGCCCTGTTGTGCGCTGAAGGGATTACCGCTTCCTGTCTCCAGGAGGAAGGGGGGAAGGATGTTGACCGTCATAGTAAAAGCCGCGCTCTCGCACCGAAAGATTGTGCTCGCATTGGCCGTCGGATTGTTGATCGGAGGCCTCTACGCGTTTCATGTCCTCGATATCATTGCCTATCCCGATCCCGCGCCTCCGATGATCGAGGTGATCACCCAGAATCCGGGCTGGTCTGCCGAGGAAATTGAACGGCAGATCACGATCCCGCTGGAGACCACCCTGAATGGCATGCCGGGTCTCACCACCCTCCGCTCGATCTCGTTGTTCGGGCTCAGTGATATCAAAGCCTACTTCGATTTTGACACTGATTATTTCAAAGATCGGCAAGAAGTGCTCAACCGGTTGCAACTCGTCACACTGCCGAACAACCTCCAGCCCCAGATTTCTCCCTGGTCGGCGATCGGCGAGATCTACCGCTACCAGCTGGTCGGCGAGGCCTACTCCCTCACGCAACTGAAAGAGGCGCAAGATTGGATCGTGCGGCGACAGTTTAAGCAGGTGCCCGGCATCCTCGACGTGGTCGGATTCGGAGGGACGACCAAAGAGTACCACGTCGAGATCGATCCCCGGGCCCTTCTCAATTATGGCGTCACGCTCCCCCAAGTCATGACCGCCCTCGGCAACAGCAACATCAACGTCGGGGGCAGTTTCATCCCGATAGGGGAACAGAACACCAATATTCGCGGGCTCGGTCTCTTCCGCACCGTGGAGGACATTGCGCGGGTGGTTGTCGCGGAGAGAAACGGCGTACCGATTTATGTCTCCAATCTGGCGCGAGTTGGCATCGGCCATGCGATTCGACTTGGGAAGGTGGCGCATGACCGGGAGGATGACATCGTCGAGGGCATTGTCCTGATGCATCGAGGCGCCAGAGCCCTCACGACCCTGGAGGGTGTCCGGGCGAAGGTGGGAGAATTGAATACGCGTTTGTTGCCGGCGGGGATGAAATTGCAATCCATCTATGACCGGTCGAAATTGATCAATCTGACTACCACGACCGTGCTGCACATCCTCGTCCTCGGCATCGTTCTCGTCTGCGCCATTCTGTTTGTCTTCCTGGGCGACATCGCAACCGCCTTGATCGTCGCCGTGTCCATCCCCCTCTCGTTGCTGGCGACGTTTTCCGTTATGGCCGGGCGTGGGGAGTCGGCGAACCTCATTTCGATGGGCGCCATTGATTTCGGTATTATCGTGGACGCCTCCGTGGTCATGGCTGAAAACATTTTCCGCCACCTCACCGCCACACATTTCCGACGACAAGGCGCCACGTCAGTCATTATTCACGCCGCCGAGGAGGTCACCGGGCCGATCTTCTTCTCCACCGTCGTCATCCTGATCGCCTTTCTGCCCCTCTTCACCATGTACGGCGTCCCGGGGCGCATTTTCGCGCCGATGTCGCATACCTATGGGTACGCCATGGCCAGCGCGCTGCTTCTTTCCGTCACGCTCACCCCGGTGCTGTGCCGGTGGTTCCTTCCAGACAGAACGCATCGAGAGGAAACCACCGTTGTCCATGCCATCAAGACGCGGTACCTCTGGATCTTGGACCGTGTCTTGCATCATCGTGGAGTGGTGGTCGCCTGCGCCGGAGGGCTGTTGCTCGCGACGTTGTTCGCGTCCAGATTGCTCGGCGGAGAATTCATGCCCAAGCTGGAAGAAGGGAACATTTGGCTCCGCGCCTCCATGCCCCTGGATATCAACTTTGAGACTGCCAGTGAAATCGAGCGCACGATCCGAACCATCTTACGACAGGTGCCCGAAGTCACGTCTGTCACCTCACAGTTGGGACGCCCGGACGACGGGACCGATGTCACCGGCTTCTTCAATGGTGAGTTTCTGGTCGAGATCAAACCTCGAAGCGAGTGGCGTAGCGGGATCTCCTCCAAGGAACAACTGGTGCAGGACGTGGAACGGAGGCTCGCGGTCCTCCCCGGGATCGTGTTCAACTTCTCCCAAGCCATTCAAGACAATGTCGAAGAGGCCATGGCCGGAGTCAAGGGAGAGAATGCCATCAAGATTTTTGGCGATGATCTGCCGGCCTTGGAAGTGAAAGCCGAGGAGGTGGTCAAGATCATGAAGACCATTCACGGTATTCGCGATCTCGGGTACATCGATGAATTCGGCCAGCAAGACCTTGTCGTTGAAATCGATCGGGAGGCCACCGCGCGCTACGGCATTCAGGTGGGCGACGTCGCCGCGATGATTCAAGCCGCACTCGGCGGCCAGGCTGTGACGCAACTCCTGGATCGGGACAGGCGCTTCGATGTCACCGTCCGTCTCCTGCCGGAGTACCGCGAGCAGTCTGATCAGATTGAGGAACTACAAATCGCTTCTCCCGACGGGGGGCGGATTCCGTTGAAACAACTGGCGACAATCAAGCGCCAGTCCGGGGCCTCGTTGATCTTCCGGGAAGGCAACAACCGCTATTCTGCGGTGAAGTTCAGCGTGCGCGACCGCGACCTTGAGAGCACGATCAATGAAGCTGAAGCGAAGCTTGCCTCTGGCACGGAGTGGCCCAAGGGATATCACTATGAGTGGCACGGAGAAATTCGGCAACTCCGGGAGGAACAGCGACGATTGCTGGTCATTGTGCCGGTGAGCCTCCTGCTCATCTTTTTTGTCCTCTATAACGCGCTCTCCTCGGTCAAGGATGCGTTGCTGATCCTTGGGGCGGTTCCGTTTGCCCTGGTCGGAGGGGTGCTGGCGCTGTTCGTTACCGGCACGCATTTCAGCATCTCCGCCGCCGTTGGCTTTCTCTCGGTCTTTGGCGTGTCTATTCTCGACAGCACGATCCTGATCACTTATATCCGGCAACTCCGTCTGGAAGGCCTCGGGCTGGAGGAGGCGGTCAGGCAGGGCGCTGAAATGCGGATGCGCCCTGTCTTGATGACTGGTCTGGCTGCGGCGATCGGGCTGCTGCCAGCCGCGATCGGCGGCGGAATCGGATCGGAAACGCAGCGTCCCCTGGCCAGGGTCGTCGTGGGTGGGATGCTGACGGCGTCGACGCTGATCCTGCTCGTTCTCCCAGCCATGTACAGCTTGGTCACAAAAAGGGAGGACATTTCTATGGAAACCATGAACCCGGAGGGTCCAACATAAAAGTGCCCTCTTGAATTATTTGGATCGGAAGAAACCGACTATCATGGCGATTCTTAAAGCGAAACGGGGAAACCTTCACAAAATCGAGCGAGTCGTGTAAAGTGCCTGACGCACCGCACATTTTCTTTTTCTGCAAATCCATTCAACCTTCCCTGAAGTCCCCGTGTCTCACGTTCAGGCGAATTTGCGACCTGCAGCTAAGTTCAAGTCCGGAAGGAAAGGAGTTTGGATGCGACAGCGTTTGATTATCGTTGTGATCGCGGGGCTGTGTGCCATCATGCCTGTGCTCGGGGCGCGGGCCGACGCGCAGACCATCCAGGCCCGGGATATCGTCAAGCAAGGCACGATCGAGGCGGGGGCGGTCGTCGGCTTTCTCCAAGGCCTTGATGTGGGGACTTCAGAGCCCAATCGCAGCGCGACGTATGTGCTTCCAAGAATCGGAAAGGTGGTGACAGGAGACCTGGGGAAAGATCTCTATGTAGGAAACTTCGAGGTCCTCTTCGAACCTCTCTATGCGCACTATTGGGAGCCTTTTCACGGTGAAGCGGCGGGCGGCTCCGCGCTGTTCAAGTATAACTTTCTTGCCTTCGGCAGGTGGATGCCGTTCTGGGATCTCGGCCTCGGGATGCTCTGGACGGACCTGGCGCCGCGTATTCCCGAACAGAGCGAGCAATTCAATTTTGTGCTCGAAAGCGGCACCGGGACGCAGTACTTCATGACGGAGAGCATCGCGCTGACGATAGGGGCGCGCTTCCACCACATCTCGAACGCGGGCATCGGCGATCGGAATCTCGGATTGAACTCGGTTTTAGGGTACGTGGGCGTCT
>JACXTT010008394.1_pt1 | contig 14329 bp, 10 predicted proteins | sample 9270951 | NCBI WGS metagenome assembly JACXTT01 (sample SAMN15532306, study PRJNA645909) | rock metagenome | isolation source: weathered quartz diorite | place: Puerto Rico | collected 2017-06-21 | reverse complement strand
CAGGGCGTGGACGCCGATCCCGAGACCTGGGCGCGCCACGCGAGCCGGGTGCTGTCGGAGGTCATGCAGGGCATCTGCGTGGCGTTGCCCCAGCGGCTGGAACAGAGCCACCTCGCGAGGCTGGAGTTCGTGCCCATCGGCCCCGGCCGCGTCGTCGCGGTCTGGGTAGGCACGCTGGGGGAGGTGGAGCACCGCGTGATGGACGACCTGGCGGGCTGCGACGCGGCAACGCTCACCGAGCTCGGGAATTTCGCCACGGCCCATTTCGCGGGGCTGACCCTGCCTGAGCTGCAGGCCCGGCTGCTAGACATCCTCCGGCTGGGGGTCCAGGAGGGCAGGGACCTCGGACGCCGCCTCCACACGCTGGCCTCCCAGTGGCGGGTCTCCAACGAGGAGGGCCAAGTGCTGGTGGCGGGCCTGGGCCAGCTGGGCAAGCTGCCGGAATTCGACGACCTGGTGCGTTTCCGGGGCCTGGTGGCGGCCTTCGAGGAGCAGGAGCGCCTCGCGCGGCTGTTGAACCTCTTCGCCGACCGGGCCCGCTCCGAGGTGCAGCTTCTGCTGGGCTCGGAGAACCCCTTCTTCACGGCCCTGCCCCTGGCCACGCTGGTCCGGACCATCGAGCTGGGGCCCGGCGCCTCGGTGACCTTCGCCCTCATGGGACCCATGCGCATGGACTATGCGAGGGCGCTCGGCGGGCTGCGCTGGTGGTCCCAGCAGCTGGCCCGCCGCACAGGCCAAGGTTGACGCCGCGTTTATTGGCTACAATCGACCCATGAACCCGGAAACCCCGCTTCCACCGGAGGATCAGGATCCTCCAGAACACGCCTTTTCCGAAGGCGAGGACGTGTTGGACCTGGACCTGGCGGCGGACGACTCCATGGACCTCCAGGCCCTGGCCGAGGAGGCCGCCACGGCCGAGGAGACGGCCGTGGTGCGGCGCCCCGAGACCGTGAAGATGGAGGCCGCCATCGCCCGAGCGGAGATGCTCAAGGCCTCCCTCGACGAGGCGGAGCGGCGCTGCTCGACCTTCGCGAAGCAGGAGGGCGAGCTCCAGGACCAGCTGCGGCGCATGGCCGCCGACTTCAACAACTACCGGACCAGGGCCCAGCGGGACACCCAGCTGGCCGTGGACCAGGCGGAGAAGAAGGCCTTCCTGGAACTCCTGCCCGTGCTCGACAATTTCGAACGGGGCCTGGAGGCCACCTATCCGGATCTGGATTCCTACCACAGCGGCGTGGACCTGGTCCGCAAGCAGTTCCTGGACGCGCTGCGGCGCCTGGGGGTCGAACCGCTTCTGATACAGCTCGGAGATCCCTTCGACGCCAACACCGCCGAAGCCCTCACGACCTTGGAGAATCCCACCCTGCCGGATGGCTCGGTGGCGGCGGTGTACGAAAAGGGCTACGGCCTTCGAGGCGTCCTCCTCCGCCCCGCCCGGGTGGTGGTGAACCGCCTCCCGACGCCAGACCCTCGCAACACGATTCCTCTGCCCGATCTACCCGTGGATGGCACGGAACCTGCTGCAAATTAAGCCTTAACACCCCACGGATTCTGGAGAATCACCCATGTCCGGCAAGCTCATCGGCATCGACCTTGGCACCACCAACAGCTGCGTCTGCGTGATGGAGTCGGGGGATGCGCGCGTCATTCCCAACCGCGAGGGCAGCCGCACCACGCCCTCCGTGGTGGCCTTCACTGATAAGGGAGATGTGCTGGTGGGCCACATCGCCAAGCGCCAGGCGGTCACCAATCCCCAGCGCACCCTCTTCGCGGTGAAGCGGCTCATCGGCCAGCGCTTCGATTCCCCCAAGGTGCAGGAGGCCACGGGCCGGCTGCCCTTCCCCATCGTCTCCGCGCCCAACGGCGACGCCTGGCTGCGGGTGGGCGAGCGGGACTACGCGCCGCCCGAGGTCTCGGCCATCGTGCTCCGGGCCCTCAAGCAGGCCGCCGAGGCCTTCCTCCACGAAGAGGTCTCGGACGCCGTCATCACGGTGCCCGCCTACTTCGACGACGCCCAGCGCCAGGCCACCAAGGACGCGGGCCGCATCGCCGGCCTCAACGTCCAGCGCATCATCAACGAGCCCACCGCGGCCGCCCTGGCCTACGGCTTCAACAAGCCCGGCATCAAGCAGACCCTGGCCATCTACGACCTGGGCGGCGGCACCTTCGACTTCACGCTCATGGAGATGAACGACGGCGTCTTCGAGGTGCTGGCCACCAGCGGCGACACCTTCCTCGGCGGCGAGGACTTCGACCAGGCCATCCTGCTCATGCTGGTGAAGCAGTTCCACGAGAAGACCGGCGTGGACCTCACCGGCGACCGCATGGCCCTCCAGCGCCTCAAGGAGGCGAGCGAGAAGGCCAAGTGCGAGCTGTCCACCCTGGAGAAGGTGGATATCCGCCTGCCCTTCATCGCCCAGGGCCCCAGCGGCCCCCTGCACCTGGAAGCCGCCCTCTCCCGGGAGGAGCTGGAGGCGATGGTGTCGGACCTGGTGGACCTCACGCTGGTGCCCATCAAGGACGCGATGCAGAGCGCGGGCAAGACCTCCAAGGACGTGGAGGAGGTGATTCTCGTCGGCGGCCAGACCCGCATGCCCATGGTGCAGCGCGTGGTGGCGGAGTTCTTCGGACGGCAGCCCAACCGCCAGATCAACCCGGACGAGGTGGTGGCCACCGGCGCGGCCATCCAGGGTGGCGTCCTCAAGGGCGATGTGAAGGATCTGGTGCTGCTGGACGTGACGCCCCTCTCCCTCGGCATCGAGACCCAGGGCGGCGGCTTCGTGAAGATCATCCAGCGCAACACGACGATCCCCACCAAGGACGCCCGCACCTTCACGACGGTCACGGACAACCAGAGCCGGGTGGAGATCCACGTGCTGCAGGGCGAGCGCGAGCTGGCCGAGGCCAATAAGAGCCTGGGCCGCTTCGACCTCATCAACCTGCCGCCGCTGCCCAAGGGCGTGCCGCAGATCGAGGTCAGCTTCGACATCGACTCCAACGGCATCGTACGGGTGAGCGCCAAGGACCTCATGACGGGCCTGGAGCAGAGCATGAGCATCCGCCCCAGCTCCGGCCTCTCCGAGCTGGAGATCCAGCGCATGGTGCGGGAGGCCGCCTCCAACGCCGAGAGCGACCTGAAACGCCGGGACGAACTCAAGTACCTCGCCTCCGCCGAGGGGCTCCTCTTCTCCTGCGACAAGAGCTTCGCAGAGTGCGGGAAGTTCCTGCCGATGGATAAGCAGGCCTTCATCCGGGAGGTCCTGGGCAAGGCCCGCCAGGCGGTGGCCACCAAGGATATGGAGGCCTTGAAGGCCTGCGAGAACGACCTGCTGGAGACCCAGAACCTCCTCACCGAAGCCGTGCTGGCCGCCAGCGAGGCGATGATGTCCTCCCTGGACCGCGAGCGGGAGGGCGACGAGGGGGGCCTGCCCAGTTGATCCGCGCTTCGGATCTTCGCGGCCCCCCGGTAACCTAAAGGGATGAAGCGAGATTATTACGAGATCCTGGGCGTGCCCAAGGATGCGGGACAGGACGAGATCAAGAAGGCCTACCGGAAGCTGGCGATGGAGCTGCATCCGGACCGGAACCCCGGCAACAAGCAGGCAGAGGAGCGCTTCAAGGAGGCCACCGAGGCCTACAGCATCCTCTCGGACGCGGAGAAGCGCCGGGCCTACGACCAGTTCGGCCATGCGGGGCCGGCGGGATCGGGGCAGGGATTCCAGTTCGACCCTGGCCAGTTCGCCGAGTTCACCGATATCCAGGACATCTTCGCCCAGTTCTTCGGGGGCGGGAGCTTCGGCGGCGGCCGCCGGCAGGGCCGCGGCGAGCGCGGCTCGGATCTCCAGTACAACCTGAAGATCCCCTTCAAGGACGCGGTCTTCGGCAAAGACAGCTACGAGCTGGAGATCCCCCGGCTGGACGCCTGCGGCACCTGCAAGGGGAACGGGGCCGCGCCGGGCACCGGCGTGGAGACCTGCTCCCAGTGCCGCGGCTCGGGCCAGGCGGTCATGCGCCAGGGCTTCTTCCAGGTGGCCGTGAGCTGCCCCAAGTGCGGCGGCCGGGGCCAGCTGATCCCGAATCCCTGCAAGACCTGCCGCGGAGAAGGCCGGACCGAGACGCGGAGCAAGGTGAGCTTCCGCATCCCCGCGGGCGTGGACCGGGGCACGCGGGTGCGCCTCCGCGGCCAGGGCGAGGCCGGCCGCTACGGAGGCGAGGCGGGCGACCTGCACATTGTCTTCGACGTGGTCCCCGATCCGCGCTAGACCCGCGACGGCCAGGATCTCCACCAGGTGCTGGACGTGCCCTGGCCCACGCTGGTGCTGGGCGGGACCCTGGACTTGGAGACGCTCTACGGGCAGGACAAGGTGAAGGTGGCCGCGGGCACGCCGGGGGACCAAGTCATCCGCCTAGCCAATTCCGGCGTGCCGAGGCTCCAGAGCTCCGGCCGGGGAGACCTCTACCTCCATCTCCGCGCCGCCGTGCCCAAGCAGCTCAACGAGGAACAGCGCGCCCTGGTACAGCAGCTGGCGGCCGCCATGGGCGGGGCCCCGGCGGAGGATGAGGGCTTCCTCGCCAAGGTCTTCGGCGGCCATGACAAGGGCAAAAAGAAAAAGAAGAAGTAGTCAGCCCGCCTAACGCGCCATGACGACGCGGTGCTTGCCCGCGCGCTTGGCCTCCATGAGCGCTTTGTCCGAGGCGGCCAGCAGCGCCTCCGCGCCTGCCGCGTGTTCCGGGAAGGCGGCGATGCCCACGCTGAGGGAGACGGGCACCCACTCGCCATCGATGAGGAGCGGCGCCTCCTGGAGCACAGCGAGCAGGCGCTCGCCGAGCTTGGCGGCGCCGAGGGAGGTGGTGCGGGGCATGAGGATGCAGAATTCGTCGCCGCCGTAGCGGTAGAGGCGGTCGTGGGCGCGGCAGATGCGATGGGCGCCGTCGGCCACGGTGCGGAGCATGAGGCTCCCGGCCATGTGCCCATGTTCGGAGTTGAGGGCCTTCAGGTTGTCCACGTCGAAGAAGAGCAGGGAGAGGCTCTCGCCGCCCGCGGCAGCGTCACGCACCATGCGCGGCAGCTCCACCTCGAGGCAGCGCCGGTTCTGAGCGACCGTCAGGTCGTCCTTGAAGCTGAGCAGGCGGCTCTCCTCCAGCCGCCAGGCGCCGAGCAGCAGCTGCTCTGCGTCCTGGGATCCGGCAAGGAAGATCTCCGGCGGAATCTTGGGTCCCTTGAGGCGCAGGAGGCCCATCTGCTCGGCCGGCGCGATCCACCAGGCCTCGCCCGCCGCCACCAGGGCCCGTGCCGCTTCGCGGGGCAGGGGCGCCTCGGGGAAGGAACCGTCGCCCGCCCGCTGGAAGAAGGTGTCCTCGCGCCGCACCCAGAGCCCGCCGCCCTCGGCCTCGGCCAGGTTCATGGCCCGCTCCAGCACCAGGCGCAGCAGCTCGGCGAAGGAGGTCTGCTGCACCATCTGCCGCAGCCAGTCCTCGGCCTGGGGCGCCCGGCTTTGGAGGCGCTGCAGGGCCTGGCGCGCAGCGTTGAGGTCGTCCCGCCGGAGCACCCACCCGGGGCGCAGGTTCAACACCTCGCTTGCCTCCTCGGGGCTGGCGTCCCGCACCCACCAGAGGACCTCGGTGGCGCCGTGCGGAATCAGTTCGGCGCGGGGCCGCTGCGCCACGACCACAGAGAGGCCGGCCGCCGCCCCTGGCTCAGGGCTGTAGCCCCAGCCGCGCAGGGCCGCCCGCAGAGCTTCACCGGCTCCGGGGTCGTCCGCGTCCTGCCACATGAGTTCACGCACGTGGACAGGCTAACCGAGCGCCGCTTCCAGCCGCATGGCCAGACGCTCCAAGTGGGAGGAGAGGGTGTCGAGGCTGGCTCCACCCTCCTTCTGGCCGCGCTCCGAACGGACCCATCGCTTGAGCAGGACAAGGGTCTGCGGATCCCGGACCCCGAGCTTCTTGGCGGTCTGGAGCAGCTTCTGGGAGATGCGCCCGCGTTCGGCGGGCTCGGAGGCCCAGAGCTGGGCGCAGAGGCCGGAGGCCCCGCGGGCGATCTCAAGGTCGTGGCGGATCAGGGGGGCCCGGGCGTTGATGCGGAGGAGGAGCAGCTCCAAGAAGCGCATGAGCTCGGCCACGAGCTCGGTGCCTTCGATCAGGGCCCGGTGCACGTCGAGGGGATTGTCGAGGGTTCGGGTGAGCAGCTGGATGAGGTTCTCCGCCTCCTCCCGGTCGCCGGGCCGGATCAGCGGGAACTCCGGGCTGCGGCGGAAGGCCTGGGCCTGCTGCTGGGCCGTGGCGAGGTTGAGGGCGAGGCGAGGCCAGTCCTGCAGCTCCAGATGCAGCTGGAGCTGGTTCTGCAAGGGATTGAGCGACTCGTAGAGGCGGTGGAGGCGCTGGCGCAGGCGGTCGCCCTCCTCCGCGAGGCTGACGCTTTCCGGGTACAGGCGCTGCCGCAGGTCCGTGGAGAAGATGCCGACCAGGTCGCCCATGAGCTGGCGCTGGTGGGAGTTCAGCAGGGTCTTCAGGTTGTCCAGCGTGGATGCGAGCTGGTCCGCGTCCTGGGTGGTGAGCGCCTGCTGCAGTAGCCCCCGCACGGTGCTCTGGTCCTGCCGCAGGCTCAGCACGGCTTGGCGAAAGAGGCCCCGCATGCGCTGGGCCTCGGCGCCGGGCGATAGGCCGTCTGCGGCCTCGGAGGTGTAGATCTGCTCGGCCATGCGGCCCAGCTCCGACTCCACGACGAAGAAGGGAGCCACTGCCGCGTGCCGCTCCTCCACCGATGCGTGGACGAAGGAGGGGAAACCCTCCAGCAGGATGGATAGGGAGAGGTGGCTGGTGATGGCCCGGGCCACGACCCGGAAGGCCCGGGGATCGTCTTTGCGGAGTTGCTGGAGGAGCTTCCGCACCTCCACGGGCAGGGCCCGCTGGAGGTCCTTGGCCTCCACCCGGGGCAGGGTCCAGCCCAGGTGGTTCCAGAGCCACTGGAGGCTGCCCTGCACCTGGGCGACGGCCGGCCAGTTGATGCGGCGGTCCATGGGGCGCCGCAGGGTCAGGCGTAGGTCCGTGACGAGGTGCTCAAGCAGGAGCAATGGCTCCACCTGGCGGCGGGTCTCCTGGGGAAGACCGGCCTCCAGAAGCTCAGCCAACTTCCGCATGGCGTCCTCGGCCCTGCCGCCCGTCTGCAGGGCCCGGTTGAGGACCTTCATCTGGGAAAGCATCTTCGCGGCGCGGTTGCCGCCATCCTCGCCACGGGGCACGGAGGCCAGCACCTCCTTGAAATCGGCGGCGTGGTCCGAGAGGAAGGCCGCCCAATACTGCTGCACCTGCTGGTCCGCTTCGCCGGTGGAGGCGAAGGACATGACGCGGAGGCTGGCGGCGAGGTCCAGCATGAGCGCCGCCCAGTGGGGGGCCTCCTGGGCGGCCAGCAGTTCCTTGTGGCTGGCCTTGGCGAGGGCTCCCAGGCGGGCGAGGCTGTGTTCGATGACCAGGCCCATGGCGGGGCGGGTGTCACCCAGGCGCCGCAGGCTGAACTGGCCGAGGAAAGCGAGGAAGAGGCCCATCTGCCTCCGCAGCGCGGTGAGCTCGGCCGAGGCTGGCCCCGCCTCCTCGCCCGCCGGAGACTCCAGCAGGGGGTCCATCCCGCCCGTCCGCCACAGCTCGTCCAGCAGGCCGAGGTCCTGCTTGGACAGACCCTTTTCCTCCACCAGGAGGCGGGCCTGGGCCAACCGGGGGGATGAGGGTTCCGGGGTGGGCATGCGCACAGCATAGCCCCAAGCGGGGGCTGGGAAGAATGCGAGGTTGGCTTAGATTTGGTGATACCATCCCCCCACCCATCCGGAGGCGACCTTGGCCACGAAGCTCGGCGACATGCTCGTCAAGGCCCAGCTCATCACGTCGCAGCAGCTTGAAGAAGCCATGGCCATCCAGAAGCGGGAGGGCGGCAAGCTGGGCGGCATCGTGGTGCGGCAGGGCTATTGCACCGACCAGGACATCGTCAGCTTCCTCGGTATGCAGTACGGCGTGCCGGCCGCCGACCTGGACCAGTGGCCCCCCATCTCGGCGGAAGTGATCGCGCTCCTGCCCGCCGAGCTCACGAACCGCCACAAGGTGCTGCCCCTCCAGCGCACGGGTAACGTCCTCACGCTGGCCATGTCGGATCCCACCGACATCTTCGCCATGGACGACGTGCGCTTCCACACGGGCTACACGGTGGATCCCGTGGTGAGCAGCGAGCTGGGCCTCCAGCGGGCCATCGAGAAGTACTATGGCGGCGCCAGCCAGGTGGTGCTGCACGGCGGGCAGCAGGGGCGGAGTACCGGTCCCCAGGCCCCCGCGTCCCAGCCCGAATCCCCGCAGACGCACGCCTACGACGAGAAGGCCGAGACCATCGACCTTGGCGCGATCCAGGACGAGCTGGAGGCCAACGCCGACTTCGAGGAGATCACCGACGAAGAGCAGAGCATCAACCTCAGCGAACTCACCAAGCAGGGCGAGGACGCGCCGATCATCAAGCTCGCGAACGTGATCCTCATCGACGCCATCAAGCGGGGCGCCTCCGACATCCACATCGAGCCCTACGAGAAGGAATACCGGATCCGGTACCGCATCGACGGCATCCTGACCGAGGTGATGCGGCCCAAGCTGACCATCAAGGACGCGCTCACGAGCCGCATCAAGATCCTCTCCAAGCTCAACATCGCCGAGAAGCGCCTGCCCCAGGACGGCCGCATCAAGCTGCGGGTCCAGATGGGCGGCCGGCAGAAGGTCATCGACTACCGTGTCAGCATCCTGCCGACGCTTTTCGGCGAGAAGATCGTCTGCCGATTGCTGGACAGCGAAAAGCTGATGCTGGACCTCACCAAGCTGGGCTTCGAGCAGCTGACGCTGGAGCGCTGGGAGCGGCAGATCGACAAGCCTTTCGGCATGGTGCTGGTGACCGGACCCACGGGTTCCGGCAAGACCAACACCCTCTACTCCTCCATCGCCAAGCTGAACACGCCGGACGTGAACATCATGACGGCCGAGGATCCGGTCGAGTTCAACTTCGCGGGCATCAACCAGGTGCAGATGAAGGAGCAGATCGGCCTCAACTTCGCCGCGGCCCTGCGATCCTTCCTGCGGCAGGACCCCAACATCATCCTGGTGGGCGAGATCCGCGACTTCGAGACGGCCGAGATCGCCATCAAGGCCTCGCTCACGGGGCACCTCGTGCTCAGCACCCTGCACACGAACGACGCGCCGAGCACCATCAACCGCCTCATGAACATGGGGGTGGAGCCCTTCCTGGTGGCCACCTCGGTGAACATCATCGCGGCCCAGCGCCTTATCCGCCGCATCTGCGCCAACTGCAAGGCCCCCGACCCGCACCAGGCTCCGGCGGACGCCCTCATGAAGTTCGGCTTCACCGAAGAAGAGATCAAGACCACGACGATCATGAAGGGCGCGGGCTGCGAGGTCTGCGGCAAGCGCGGCTACAAGGGCCGCGTGGCCGTCTACGAGGCACTGGAGATGAGCGAGACGCTCAAGGACATGATCCTCACCGGCGCTTCGGCCCTCGAACTGCGGGAGCAGGGCGTGAAGGAGGGCATGATCACCCTCCGCCGCTCGGGCTGCTACAAGATCATGGCCGGCGTCACCACCATGGAAGAAGTCGCACGAGAAACCGTCCTCTAAGGAGCTCCCCATGAGCGACCAGTCAGCCCAGTACGTCGTCCCTCTCCAGCAGCTGCTGAAGACCATGGTGGAGTACGGCGGAACCGACCTCCACGTCACGGTGGGCACCGCCCCCCAGATCCGCATCGACGGCCGCATGGTGCCGCTGAAGCTGCCCCAGCTGGACTCCTCCCAGACCCGCTGGCTCGCCTACGGCGTGATGACCGACCAGCAGAAGCACCGCCTGGAAGAGGACCTGGAGGTGGACTTCTCCTTCGGCCTCCAAGGCATCGCCCGCTTCCGCGCCAACGTGTTCAACCAGCAGGGCGCCACCGCGGGCGTGTTCCGGACCATTCCCGAGCAGATCAAGAACTTCGATCAGCTCGGCCTGCCGCCCATCGTCCAGACCCTCTGCGACAAGCCCCGCGGCCTCGTGCTCGTCACGGGCGTGACGGGCTCCGGTAAGTCCACGACGCTGGCCACCATGGTGGACCGCATCAACGAGAGCGAGCCGCTCCACATCCTCACCATCGAGGACCCCATCGAGTACGTGCACAAGCACAAGAAGTGCGTGGTGAACCAGCGCGAGATCCACGCCGACACCCACAGCTTCAAGAAGGCGCTCCGCTCGGCCCTCCGCGAAGACCCCGATGTGGTGCTGGTGGGTGAGCTCCGCGACCTGGAGACCATCGAATCGGCCCTCACCATCGCCGAGACGGGCCACCTCACCTTCGGCACCCTACACACCAACTCCACCATTCAGACCATCAACCGCGTCATCGATGTCTTCCCGAGCCATCAGCAGTCCCAGATTCGCGCCCAGCTCTCCCTCGTGCTGGAAGGCGTGCTCTGCCAGAGCCTTATCCCCAAGTCTTCCGGCAAGGGACGGGCGCTGGTGCTGGAGATCATGATTCCCAATCCCGCCATCCGGAACCTCATCCGCGAGGACAAGATCCACCAGGTCTACGGCATGATGCAGACCGGCCAGTTGAAGTACGGCCAGCAGACCTTCAACCAGAGCCTGTCGGACGCGGTGCTGCGGGGCGACATCACGCAGGAGATGGCCATGTCCTATTCCAGCAACCAGGACGAGCTCCGGGACCTCATCAACCGCGGTGCTGGCAGCGTCGTCGGGGCCGGGACCCAGCACAACGCCGGGGCCAAGCCGGCCGCCCCCAGCTTGGCCGGATCCCGTAACCCCAACATCAAATACAGTTGACCCTTCCCACACCGGGGCCCCCGCCCTATGCTGATTTCGTCCAAGCCCTGACAATTCGAGGTCGAAATGCCCGCATATGCATGGAAAGGCAAGAACCGCCTTGGTGAGGTCCAGGAAGGCATCCTGGTCTCCGACTCCAAGGACGCGGCGGGGATCACCCTCCGCCGCAACGGCATCGAGCTCATCAGCATCAAGGCCCAGGAAACCACTGGCGCCAAGAAATTCGGCAGCGTGAAGGCGAAGGACCTGGCCATCTTCACCCGCCAGTTCAGCGTCATGATCGACGCCGGCCTGCCCCTGGTGCAGTGCCTCGAGATCCTGGGCGCCCAGCAGGCAGACAAGGGCTTCCAGCGCATTATCGAGGCGGTCCGCGACGACGTGGAAAAGGGCGCCAGCCTCCAGGCGGCCCTCTCCAAGCACCCCAAGGCCTTCAACGACCTCTACGTGAACATGGTGGGCGCCGGCGAGGCGGGCGGTATCCTCGACGTCATTCTGCAGCGCCTCTCCCTCTACATCGAAAAGGCCGTGAAGCTGGCCTCCAAGGTGAAGGGCGCCATGGTCTACCCCATCGCCGTCATCAGCATCGCGGTGATCGTGGTGTGGGTCATCATGGTCAAGGTGATCCCGGTCTTCTCGGCCATGTACGAGGGTCTAGGATCCAAACTGCCCTTCCCCACCCAGGTCTGCATCATTCTTTCGAACATCCTTATCCATTACGGCTGGATGGTGATCGCGGGCCTGGTCATCGTCGCCATCAGTATCAAGCAGTACTACAAGACGCCTGGGGGCAAGCTGATGATGGACACCATCATCCTCAAGATGCCCATCCTCGGGGACCTACTGCTCAAGGTGGCCGTGGCCCGCTTTTGCCGCACCCTTGGCACCCTGACCAGCTCGGGCGTCCCGATCCTGGAGGGCATGGACATCACTTCGCGCACCGCGGGCAACCAAGTGGTGGCCAACGCCATCCTGAAGGCCAAGGACGCCGTGGAGCAGGGGCGCAATATCTCGGCTCCGCTCATGGAAACCAAGATCTTCCCGCCCATGGTCGTGCAGATGGTGGGTGTGGGAGAGGCGACCGGCGCCTTGGACGCCATGCTCAGCAAGGTGGCGGACTTCTATGAGGACGAGGTGGATAACGCGGTGGCAGCCCTCACCAGCCTGATGGAACCCATCATGATCTTCGTGCTGGGTGGCATCATCGGTTTCATCGTCGTCGCAATGTACATGCCCATTTTCAACCTCGCCAACGTGGTGGGTAAGGATTAGGCACGGATCTCGCCTTCTCCTAATTTCTTCGAGGCGGACAATGCAGAGTGCACGTGTAAACGGCTTCTCCCTGGTTGAGCTCCTGCTGGTGCTGGCCATCATCGGCATCCTCAGCGGTATCGCCATCCCGAGCTTCATGGGGCAGCGCAAGCGCGCCAAGGTGATCGGCGATGCCCAGACCAATGCGCGCACGCTGATGATGATGCTCGAGGCTAGGAAGTCAGAGAATGGCATCTACGGAGCCACCGCCACCTACACCTGGCGCGCCAATGGCACGCGCCCAGGGCTCGACCTGGCTCCGAGCTTCTTCCCCAAGGGCAATAGCAAGATGGATTACACGGTCGTGCTGACGACGGCGGTCACCTACAACTTGACTGTGACGGACCCTGCGCTAAGCAACGGCACCGTGCTGACCGGCGACCAAAGCGGTGCGATCACCCTAAACGCCGCCTACAACAAGTAGGCGTCGAAGCGGTTGGAGAAGGGGCGGATCCGGTCAGGATCCGCCCTTTTCCGTGGTGGCGGGGTGGGACGGTAGGGGCTCAGGCTCCAGTTGTTTCCCATCCCAGGTCTTGAGGAATCCTCTCCCGATGCGCATTCGTGCCTTTTGGAAGTCGTCCTCGTTGATCTCTTCGACGCCTGTCTGTGTATAGCCTTTGTAGTAGAAGACGCGTGCGCCGCCCTTTTTCATCGGCCTGAAGACTCGCATCTCATCCCCGGTCGCTTCGGCGACCGTGACGTCCACGGCCCGCTGCTCCAGTGGCTTCTTGTAGATCATCACCCAGCTGCCCTTGGGGAAAACGCGGCCGCTTCCAAGGAGCTCGCCCGTGTCCATCTGGCGGTACTCGCTCTTTTCGGGGTCGCCGGCCAGAGTGTCGATGGCGTACATCCGGAGATAGGCTTCGTTGGGGGTCACCATGGCCTTCAAATCGAGGGGCTGGTCCTTCAGTAGCATCTGCGCAAGCTGGTCCCGGACTCGGAACAGGCTCACGGCGTGCGTATCATCCTGGCCATGGGGAATCGTGGGCCCGTCGAAGAGCAAGGGGATGCGGCATTGCCACGGGTCCAGGCCATAACCGTGGATGCCGCCGTACTGGATGCTCTCGGTCATATGGTAGAAGCGTTCACCATGATCCGACATGAAGATTCGGGTAGCCGGCCCGTAGTCCGGGTCCGCGGCAAGTCCATTCCAAACCTTGCCCCAGGCTAGGAGGATGGAGCGGGTCCGCACTTTGTAGATGTTGTAACTGTTGTACTCAGGCCTCCAATGTTGGATCAGCGAATCGGAAGGGTCTTTGGCGAGGGGGGTCAGGAATTTGGGGACCATGCTCCACCAAGGCCCCAACTCCTTCAGCTCTTCCCGATTAGGGAAGATTGGTTGATGGGAAAGGCAGGAGTGGTACATCACCCAATCGCTCCCGCGTCCATCCTCCAGGGCCCGGCGCAACCCCAGGTCTACGGGCGTCCAGGGCGTGGTCGTGGGGAAGACCCTCAGGGAGTCCATCCAGGCGGCGTAGAGCGGAAGGTGGACGGCTAGGTTCGAGTTGAGGAACGTTTCCCAACCCCGGGCAGGTTCCACGACTTTGTCGAACTCTCTCCCGCGGTCAGCCAATCCAATGGTTCCCCCATCGTCGATGTAGAAGCGGGCTTTGATCCCCCTTTTGGCGGCAGCGTTGAGGATTTCATAGGGATACCGCCCGGCGATTTCTTCGATGCCTGGCATGACGTGGCCAAGAGAATAGGCCCTCGGATTGCCCCCCCATAAAAGGCTCCACATCATCCGTGTGGCGGGGATCGCAGTGTAGCCATTGGTGATTCGAAATCCCCGGTAATCCAGAAGGCCGGTCTCGACCGCGGTGTCCTGGCGGAGACCATCCAGGCTCACCATCACCACCCGGGCGGGGTGATGCACGGGAATCGGGTCGAGATCCACCTTCGCCAAGCGGGCAGGCAGGGCCTGGGCGCCCCAGGAGAGCGCCAGCCCAACGAGGATCAGCGTGCCCTTCCGCCATTGACTGGCCTGGGACCAGCGCAGGCCGAGCCAGATGGCCCCCATGCCCAGGATGAACAGAAGAGGCAGGGAGAGGCCGAGGGGCAGGGCGTTCACACCCGGGAACACCCACAAAGTCGACGGGACCTTCCACCAGAGCCAGGTGTGGACCAGTTCCAGGAGACCGAAGGTCACAAGGAATCCGTGGCCGCCCC
>JACXTT010008393.1_pt1 | contig 14329 bp, 11 predicted proteins | sample 9270951 | NCBI WGS metagenome assembly JACXTT01 (sample SAMN15532306, study PRJNA645909) | rock metagenome | isolation source: weathered quartz diorite | place: Puerto Rico | collected 2017-06-21 | reverse complement strand
AAAGGCTGCCGTTTTGGGAATGTTCGCCATACGGCTTGTTGCTGGGAAAACGTGCTCTTTACCAAAGACCTCATTTGGCTCCATTTTAAACTGGTTGCGGGTGCTAACAGCAACGGTGAAAAGCAGTTGGTCCACCATGACAAAGTGAGGTTTGTGCAGGATGAACGTGATTATATTTTTGACAGGCAGGATCATGTATACAAGCCGCCGTTGATGGATAGTACTTGTCCGGTGATATAAGCAGCCTCAGAGGAAGCGAAGAAAGCAGCTGCGTGCGCCACTTCTTCCGGTAAGCCAAAGCGTCTAACTGGAATGAGTGCTTTCAGTTCTTTTTCATCCAAGCCTTCGGTCATATCGGTTTTGATAAAACCCGGGGCCAAAGCGTTAACAGTAATACCCTGCCTTCCTACTTCCTGGGCCAATGCTTTAGTCGCGCCAATAACGCCCGCTTTTGCGGCTGAGTAATTGGTTTGACCTGCCAAACCTTTTATTCCTGAAAGTGATACCACGTTGATAATACGTCCATACTTGCGGCCTAGCATGCTATTCAATACCAAACGAGTCACAACAAAAAAACTGTCAAGGTTGGTTTTGAGCACATTGTCCCATTGCTCCTCACTCATCCAGGCCATCAGGCTATCCTCGCGGATGCCGGCGTTGTTTACCAGTACTTCAATGTATTTGTTATCCTCGTTGGCTTCGATCCATCCGCCTAAAACCTGCTTTACCTCGTCGCGGTCGGCTACGTCAAATTGTAATAATTCGCCGTCGCCTCCGGATTCTTCAATCTGAGAAAGTGTATTATTAGCTTCTTCAGCATTGCTTTTATAGTTAATTAGCACATAGTAGCCCAATGCAGCCATTTTTAAGCAAATTGCCCTGCCTATGCCTCTTGAACCACCAGTGACTAACACGCATTTCATTTTAAAAAACTGATATATGGTCGGATTCTACTAAAAAGTCTTTTACTCTTGCCATTTCCTTGTATCGCGGTTGATCCTCAATAAATTTCGGGGATATGGCGCGAACTTTATCATACAGCGACATGGATGAAGATGATAACCTGTCATGACATTCTAAATAATCAATAGCCTGCAGGATGGTCATTAAATGAATAGCCAATACCTCAAAGGAGTTATCGATAACCCTCTTAGTCATCAAAGCCGCATTGCAACCCATGCTCACAATGTCCTGATTGTCGTTATTGTTCGGGATGCTGTGCACATACATCGGGAAAGAAAGCGTTTGATTTTCAGCCACCGTTGATGTAGCAGTAAACTGCATACCCTGTATGCCGAAGTTTAATCCCAAAACTCCCAAATTCACAAACGGAGGGAATTTTTGGTTTAGCTTGTTGTTTAACAGATAGTTTAGCTGGCGTTCCGCCAGCATCGATAATTTGGTTATTGCGATCTTTAGCTTATCCATCTCCAACGATACATAATCCCCGTGGAAATTGCCGCCATGGAAAATATTATGATTTACATGGTCGATCACCGGGTTGTCGTTCACCGAGTTGATCTCGTTCACCACTACATTTTCCGCCTGGTTAATGGTGTCGTAGATCGGCCCCAAAACTTGTGTTACACACCGCAAGGAATAATATTCCTGTACTTTATCTTCAAACACTTCTTGGTCAAGATTATCGGGATTGTACAAATGTTCCGAGCGGTCGCGGATCATCTTGCTGTCCTTCAAAATATCGCGCATCAGCGAGGCGATCTTATTTTGGCCATTGTGATGTTTTACAATATTCAGCTCATAAGAATAATGATCATCAAAAGCCTCAACGATCTCATTGATCATCGCCGAAAATAATACCGACCAGCTTAACAGCTTCCTTGCCTGCAAAATATTCAGCATGCCGATACCCGTCATAGCCGAAGTGCCGTTCAGCACCGCCAGACCTTCCCGGATGTGGATAGAAAGCGGCTTGATATTGAATTTATTGAATATCTCAATTGTCGGATGAACGGCGTCTTCAAATATCACTTCGCCTTCGCCTATCAGTACTAATCCCAAGTGGGCTAATTGCACCAGATCGCCGCTCGCGCCTACGCCGCCATGTTCATAAATGCAAGGACAAATGTCATTATTGATCATTTCCTTCAATAGCTCAACCACTTCGGTATGTACTCCGGAATAAGCCTGCATAAAGCTGTTCAAGCGGGCGATCATCAGCGCTTTTGACAATTGCGCAGGGATCAGCTTGCCGCTGCCGGAGGAGTGACTGCGGATGAGGTTATATTGAAGTTGTAAAATATTTTCTTCATTTACCTTATACTGCGCCATCGGTCCGAAACCGGTGTTGATGCCATAAATAAGTTTATGCGATGAGAATTTTTTAAGGAACTCAAAATTGGTATTTACCTTGTTTAAAGCGTCTTTATCCAAAACAACCTTCTCATTTCTAAATATCAGCTCAGCAAAATCGTTTAAAGAAAGCGCGCTTTGTCCAATAGGGATCATGGGCAAAAATGTATGTTTTTCGGGTTTTTAAATTAATTGGCTAAGGTAGGAAATAAGTCGGGAAGTCGGCAAGTCAGAAAGCCGGTAAGAAGTTTATTTTCTGGGCATCTTCCCGACTTTCGCGGACTTTCGGACTACAAACGTCTGTCAATAAACTTTACAGCTTTCCTGTTGGCCTCATTGAATTGCATTTTATGTATCTCTTCGGCACTAACGTACTTGATGTGCGGGCTTACTCTTAACCTCGCTTGCAGATAAGAACGGATACGGTGATCGCATTCTTCACTTTCTTCCGCAGGCACTACGTAAAGTGTCACCTGGTCAAGATCAATCTCGTTAGACGAAACCTCCACCACATAATCCAATATTTCCTCGCGTTCGTTTAGCAAGTCGAATAATGCAGGCGGATATAATGTTGTCCCCTTAAATTTAATCATTTGTTTTTTGCGACCGAGGATAGACGATAGGCGTAAACTTGTTCTGCCGCAGGCGCATGGTTCATCAAAATACATACAGATGTCGCCGGTTTTATAACGCAACAACGGCATACCTTCCACGCCTAAAGTAGTGATGGTCACTTCACCGGCAGTATACGGTTCTACAGGCTGATCATTTTCATCCAATAGTTCCACGATCACCAGTTCGGGCTGATAATGGCCGCCTTTGCCTTCACCGCATTCGGTAAAGGCCGTTTGCATTTCGGTAGAGGCATAGGTTGAATACAATTTGATATTCCATGATTCAGTGATCTTTTTGCCAAGCATATTCAACGAAAAATCCGTGTTGCGGATGTTTTCGCCTATGCAGATCGCTTTTTTAACCGAGGTCTTATTGATGTCTATCCCCGCTTCTTTCGCAAAATTGAGCAACTTTAATATGAACGATGGCACAGCAACAATGGCCGTAGGTTTTAACCGTTTGATGGTTTCCCATTGCAAAGCAGGTACGCCCGGTCCCAGCCGAATAATACCAGCGCCCAATTTGCGGATACCCGAATAATAGGCAATTCCCGCCATAAACTGCCGGTCGAGCGTAAGCATCAGCTGGTAAATATCTTCTTTTGAGCCATCGGCGCATGAGAACGAATTGTACTCGTTATAAGCTAAACGGTTCAAGTCATTTTCTGTAAGAGCGATAGTAACCGGTCCGCCTAAAGTGCCTGAAGTGGAGGTATATTCCACAACCTTGTCAGTCGGTACACATAAGAAATCGTTGTTACCTTGCTGAAGATCTTCCTTATAAGTTGGCGGTATCTGAGCCAGATCGGCGATGGTTTTGATACTGCCTATATCAATCTGGTGTTTGGCAAACAGCTCCTTATAAAATGGCGAGTGCTGTGAAACATATTGCAGTAACTGCTGCAATTTTTGTTCCTGCATCTTTGTTTCTTTTCCTGTCAATTGTTTATCCCGTTCCTCTAAAATCGACATTTGCTTCCGTTATTACTTTCCCCAAATGTAATAAAAATGGCTAAAATGGGTTCTTGTGAAGCATAGCAATAAAACTTTATTGCTATATTTAGGTTATCAGTTTAGTTTTAAACAATAAAAATTTTACATGAAGTTCAATAGATTCTTGATCATTACGATGCTATGTGCTTTTAGCTTTGGCTTTACCAAGGAAACCAAAGCTGAGCCGTTGGCCGGCCCGGCTACCTTATTACAACAAAGACCGCCGGCACCACCGCCGCCGCCAGGGGCACCAAGATTGCCCAGACATCACAGGCATCATCGCGGAAACTTACATATCCGGCTGCCAAAACTGCCACCGCACCCGAAAGCGCCGCCAGCACCTCCGGCGCCGCCAAGACCGTAAATAGTAAAAGAGCCTCATAGAAACTGTGAGGCTCTTTTACTATTTACGTGATGTGTCCCTTCTGGAAATTTATTTACTCAGATACATTACATTATAATACTCATCCGCCATGCGTCCTGAATCAAATGCCGGTGCAACATCAGCGGCTGCTTTGCGGATGATGGATACCCATTTCTTTTGATCTTTATAATACATCGGGCGGATCGTATTGTCCAGGATATCCATCAGGCTTTTCGCTTCCAGCATATCCCTGTCGTGCTGAGGCAGGTTATCATCGCCGGGAGGGATCACAAAGCTGTTTTCTTTATCCTTTGCAAATTCAGGAACCCAACCATCAGGGAGTGAGAAGTTGATGCTGCCGTTCATAGCAGCTGTCATACCGCTGGTACCGGATGCTTCGCGATACATTTTTGGATTGTTCAGCCAAACATCTGAGCCTTTCTTGAGCAACGCTGACAAGCCTAATTCATAACCGGTCAACACCGCACAGTTGGCAAACGGCCACATTTTGCGGATGATATGGTTAAACTGGTCTATCGCTCCGTAATCTTCAGGGTATGGTTTACCGGCCCATATCAATTGTACAGGCATTTCGGTAGCGTATACCAGTTTAATAAAGCGGTCCCAATCATAAGTCATCAGGTCGGCGCGTTTGTAACCCGCAAAACGGCGTGCCCAAACGATGGTTAATACATTTTCATCAAATATCTTCCCGCATTGGTCGGCCACCACTTTAAACAATTGGCGTTTCATTTCCTTCTTGCGACTAATGATCGCTTCGTTATTCTTTCCCGCTAAAGCAACTTCGAGTTGATCATCCTTCCAATAAGTTTTGTTTTGTGCGTTCGTAATGGAAGTGATCTCGCAAATACCCGGATTATGGTCCCACATCTCACGGGCAACTTCACCATGCAGCATGGATACACCGTTCGCTTTTTTGGCGAATTTTAGCGCAGCAAGCGTGTAATTTAATCCATAATGATCGATGTCGAGCAGCTTTTTCACCTCTTCAACTTGCATCCCGCAGAAGAACGACATCTTTTTGAGCAAGTCATAGTTGTGTTCTTCGTTACCGGCAGCTTCAGGTGTATGGGTGGTGAATACAACTCTTTTCTGAACCTCTTTTAAGCTCTTATATTTGGAATAGAGGTAAAAATTAAGCGGCAGGGAATGGCCCTCGTTCATGTGATAGATATCGATATCCAAGCCAAGTTTATCGATAAGCATAGCACCGCCAATACCCAGAATGATGGATTGCGCAATGCGGGTTGCCTCGTTCGAGTCATAGAGTTTATAGCTGATTGAACGGGATTGCTCGTCGTTCTCATTCAGGTTAGTTGTTAGTAAAAATATCGGGGCTGACCCAAACGTTTCCGGATGCAGCAAGAAGGCTCTTACATACACGGGGGTATCGTGTATGGGTACGGTGAACATAATTCCCGTATCTTGCAAAAAAGAGTAACCTTTCTCAACAAACATGGGCTTCATATCGGCATTGTTTTCACGCTGCTGATCGTAATAGCCATATTTCCAGAGCATGCCTATGCCAATCAAATTTTGTTTCAGTTCATAAGCGCTGCGCATGTGCGAGCCGGCCAGGAAGCCTAAGCCGCCGCTGTAAATTTTTAATGCCTGATCAATGGCAAATTCCATCGAGAAGTAGGCAACTGCCTCTTTATATTTTGGATCGGGTTGATAGCCGAATATTTCGTCTCGTGATAACATATTCAAATTGGTTGTATTAGTTATAAAAGTTGTATTGGTTGGAGTCGTTGGGCATTAATTTAAAAAAACACTACAACCAATATTAACCAATTCAAAAAACATCGGCCTATTTTATACGGCAGATTTTATCCACAAAAGATAATTTCAGGTGCTGTTATATAATTATCGCTTGGATGCCGCCCAGAATATAGCGTTGGAAAGCAGCTTTTTGTAAGCATCATTATCAAACAGATCCGGAGAATGGCCCATAAAAATGTACACGTTGCGGGCTTTTACATGCTCATTACTCCAGATTACCGGGTGATCGCCCATTTTAACATCTGATTTTGGGATATAGGAATTTTCATCCACGCTGGCTATCACGTGCACATTTGGTCGCGGGCTTTTATCATAAGTATAAAACTCTTCGGTTTTTATCTGGAATGATGATGGAACGCCCTTCATTACCGGGTGCTGTTTGTCTTCTACATTCACCTTACCTTGTACAAAAGTGGCGATATAGTTTTTCCAGCGGATACCGCCCATAAAGCCGGAGAACCATTGCCACATCGGGTAGCCGTCAAACTCACCCAAAAGCGTAGCATGATGAAAGCCTATCCATCCCCCGCGACCTTCTTCAATGTACTTTTCGAAGGCTTTAGCGGCATCAGGTTTCCAGGCATAAGGCGCATAATCCAATTGGAGGAACAATTGGTAATGGCTTAGAAACTCATCGTTTATTTTATCCGTATTTTGAATATAGTCGATGCTGAAATTACTGTCGGCTGCCAGTTTATCCAGCCATACTTTGGCAGCTTTTGAGTATTCCACATGGTGGCCGCCATTTTCATAAAGCGCGATGACCCTGAAACGTGGGGCCTTCTGTTGAGCAAATGACAAGGAAAAAGTGCAGAACACGGCAAGGAGAACCAGTAAATTCTTTCTCATCAGGCTGGATTTTACCCAAATATAGAATACTTGGTGAAAGCTGCTGGCAGATACCACTAAAAACAATATTTTTATCAGCTAGCATGCCCTCATCACCCGCCATAAAAAAGATCCGCCCCCTGCAATTAATTGCCGTGATCTTTTTTACCGTCTCAGGCGGCCCCTATGGTCTCGAACCTCTACTATCCTATGCCGGTGAGCATGGTGCTTTATTATTGCTATTGTTGACTCCGATGGTTTGGGATGTGCCCGCTATATTTACAGTGTTGGAACTGAATAGCATGATGCCCATTGAAGGCGGCTACTACCGCTGGGTAAAATATGCTTTAGGCACACGCTGGGGTTTTTACGAAGGCTGGTGGACCTGGCTGTATACCTTTGTCGACCTGGCTATTTACCCCGTATTGTTTGTAGAGTATGCTTCCTTTTTCTTCCCCGAATTAGCTGCTTACAAAATACCCGTATGCCTATGCGTCATCTGGGCATCTGCAGGGTTGAATATTTTAGGGATCGTACCTGTCGGAAGAGTGTCGCTAGTGCTGGGCATAGGCGTATTGACGCCTTTTTTAGCGCTGATAATTGCCTTTTTTTACCATCACACAGGCGGTTTGTCGATGCCTTCGCCATCGCTAAAAGGGATAAGTTACCCATCAATGGGCATGGCCTTATATACCGTGATGTGGAACTGCCTGGGATGGGACAATGTGACCACCTATGCCGAGGAAGTGGAAAGGCCGGTGCGGTCATACCTTATTTCGGTCTTTACAGCATTCATACTGGTGTTGGTTGTATACTTCTTTGCGATTCTTGTCGCACAGCAATCGCATATTGGCTTCAATACTTTAACGGATAAAGGATTTCCGGAATTGGGGAGGCTGATTAGCGGCAGATGGCTTGGGATAATGATTGCGGCGGGCGGCATGGCCAGTGCGCTGGGTATTTATGCGGCTGTGTTACTGTCTGTATCCCGCGTACCAAAAGTAATGGCCGATGATGGCTTGTTGCCCGAATGGCTGAATAAATCGCACTCCAGATTTGGAACGCCCTATATATCTATCGCCATCTGCTCACTCGTGGTGAGCCTGATGGTGCTCTGGACCTTTGCTGACCTACTCATTATAGACGTGACTGTTTATGGCGCGGGGTTATTTCTGGAATACATCTCACTGATTCGCCTTCGCCTCGTCGAACCTGAAACACCTCGTCCCTTCAAAATACCGCTCAATGTTTTCGGACTTTGCCTGATGGCTTTACTGCCGCTGGCGGTGTACGCGGTAGCCTTATCAGGAGCTTTGGTATCAACAGGGAAAGGCATTATTCCTGCTGTTTTTGCTGTCTGCGCATTGCTGACCGCTGAATTGGTTTGGTGGATCATCAAATGGACAAAATTGCAACGAACGTAAAGACGCGATGCATCGCGTCTTTACGAAAAACGTCAATCTGTAAAACCTAAGCTGTTGTTCCATAGTTATTAGTATATTTAGTATAAACACTTTGGCTATGAGATCGATATGGAAGGGTTCGATAGGCTTCGGACTGGTTAATATTCCCATCAAATTGTATTCGGCTGTCCAAAGCAGCTCACTTGATCTGGATATGCTTGACAGCCGCGACCATGCGCGCATCCGTTACCAGCGGGTAAATGAGAATACCCACAAAGAGGTCCCGTACGATAAGATCGTGAAGGGATACAAGCTTAATGACGATTACGTGATACTGGAAGACCATGATTTTGAGGATGCTGCACCTGAAAAGAGCAAGGTGATTGAAATAGAAAGCTTTGTTAATATATCGGAGGTAAACCCGATGTATTATGAAACCTCGTACTATACCGAACCCGATACCAAAAACAATAAAGCTTATGCACTCTTAATAGAAGCATTGAGAAAAACAGGTAAAGCAGGTCTGGCCCGATTTGTTTTACGCAGCACCGAAAGCCTGTGCATTGTACACCCGCTTGAGCATGTGCTTGTGGTGACCCGCATCCGTTTTGCGCAGGAAATTAGAGGTACGGATGACCTGAATATTGATGATGGTGTGACGGTGAACAAGAAAGAACTGGACATGGGTATCGCACTGATCAAACAATACGAAGAAAAATTTGATGTATCGAAATTTAAGGATGATTACCACCAGGAACTGCTTAAAATAATTGAAGCGAAGGCCAAAGGTAAGCGGCCAACTATTAAAAAGCTGAAACCGCATAAAACCGCCAACGATGACCTCTACGATCAATTGATGCAGAGCCTAAACACACGAAAAGGAGCGTAATATGGGCCTGGCAGAGTATATCAAAAAGCGGGTCTTCACCAAAACTGCCGAACCGAAGGGTGGTAAAAGTGATAGCAAACACCTGGCTTTTGTTGTTCAGCGGCACCATGCAACGAGACTGCATTATGACTTCAGGCTTGAGCTGGATGGTGTGTTAAAAAGCTGGGCTGTACCAAAAGGGCCTTCAATGAATCCCGATGATAAGCGCCTGGCTATGATGGTGGAAGACCATCCTTTTGATTACCGCAAGTTTGAAGGGATTATCCCGCAGGGTAGTTACGGTGCCGGGGTGGTGATGATATGGGATAAGGGCACTTATACTTCGTTAGCCGAAAATCGGGCGGATGATGTAAAGACATTGCGGGCAGGACTGAAGGCAGGCAATCTCAAATTCAAACTGAATGGTGATAAACTTAAGGGCGAGTTTGCCCTGGTAAAATTGCATAGTGCCGAAGACAACGCCTGGCTGCTGATTAAGCATAAAGATCAGTTTGCAGTCACCAAAAAATATGACAGCGAAAACCTTGTTCCTGCCGATGTGAAAAAGCTCGGCAATTATAAGAATGGCAAGGATAAAGGTTCGTCGGATCATAAAAAGACCCTGTCCAAAGAAATTGAAGAGACAGACCGGGACGCCGGTGATAAATTGTCGGGCGGGAAAGCCTATACACCGATGATGGCCAAACTGGAGGCCAAAGTTTTTGATGATCCGGATTGGATCTATGAGAAGAAACTGGACGGTTACCGGGCTATCGGCTACACCGGCAAAAAGGCAAAATTGATTTCACGTAACAATATTGATTTTAGCAGGGATTACCAAGAAGTGGTTGATGAACTAAAGCTAGTTGAGCAGGATGCCATTTTGGACGGAGAACTCATGATCGAGGATAAAGAGGGCAAAAGCAAGTTCCAGTATATCCAGAATTATAAAAGTGATGCCGCTGCGGGCGAGTTGAAATATTATGTATTCGATCTGTTAAAGCTCAACGGACATGATCTGCGAGGGCTGGAACTGGACAAACGCAAGGAGTTGCTCAAAACATTGATTACATCGATAAAAAGCAAGCGGATCGTTTACAACGACCATATAGCAGGTAAAGGAACATCGCTTTTCGCGAAAGCAAAAAAAGAAGGTTGGGAAGGCATTATCGGTAAGGACAGCAAGAGCTATTATCTAAGCGGCAAGCGATCGGACAGGTGGCAAAAATTCAAGCTGCAAAACTCACAGGAAGCTATTATTTGCGGGTATACGGCGCCAGCGGGATCGAGGAAACATTTCGGTGCTTTGGCGCTGGGTATCAATGAAGGAAAAAAGATCAGGTACATTGGTAATTGCGGAACAGGGTTTAATGAAACTTTGATCCGTGAGCTCTATGAAAAAATGCATCCGCTCGAAACGGATCAAAAACCTTTTGAGGAGAAAGTCCACCAGCGCACCAAAATCACCTGGATAAAACCGAAATTAGTATGTGAAGTTTGGTATGCCGAATGGACCGCCGACGGGCATTTAAGACATCCCGTTTATAAAGGACTCCGTATAGATAAGAACGAAGAAAACGTAGTGATGGAAACACCCAACAAGCAAGTGGCCGATGAGGAGGTATTCACCTTTGGTCGCGACCAGGTTAAAGGAACGCATCTGAGCAAGGTTTTTTGGAAGGACGAAGGGATTACAAAAGGCGAACTCATCCATTATTATAAGGATATGGCCGAATATATTGTGCCTTATCTGAAAGATAAACCTATTTCCATGCGCCGGCAACCTAATGGCATTGTCGATGAAGGTTTTTTCCAGAAAGATGTGGATACCACTCACTTGCCACCATATATAAAAACGGAGCCCCTTTATTCCGAAAGCAACGATAAGAATATCAATTATATCATTGGTAAGGATGCCGCAACCTTGCTCTATATGGTGAACCTGGGTTGCATAGAGATCAACCCATGGCTCAGTTCCTACAAAACGCCGGAGAACCCTGATTTTGTGGTGATCGACATCGATCCACATGATGTACCTTTTACAGAAGCAGTGGAAGTAGCCCTGAAAACCAAAGAGGTTTTCGACCGCATGAAACTGGAGGTATTCATCAAAACGTCAGGCTCAAAAGGGCTGCATATCTATTGCTACCTGGGTGCTAAGTATGACTACGATTTCACCAAAATGTTTGCGGAGTATACCGCGAATATCATTCACAATGAATTGCCGGATATAACCAGCGTGGAGCGTAATCCCGCAAAGCGGAAAAATAAAACATACATTGATTTTTTGCAAAACCGCCGGGGCCAAACTATCGCTTGCCCGTATTCTGTTCGGCCAAAACCTGGCGCAATGGTTTCAGCGCCATTGCATTGGAGTGACGTCGACAAGAATCTGAAATTGTCAAATTATACCATTAACACCATGCGGGAGCGAGTGAAGAATACCGATGATCCCTGGAGAAACCTAACCAAAACCGACGCCGATCTGAAGAAGGCATTAGAGTTAATGAAAAAATAAATTCGACCGTTCTGATAAGCTGTTAAACAATAAGAAAGCGCCTAAAGCGGCTTTTCTGGGATTTATATGGTTGTCGGTCGTCGCAGCAATCCTAAAATAATGGCGATGATCGCAATAACCAACAATAAATGTATCAGCCCAGCGGCCGAATAAACAAACACGCCCAATGCCCATCCGATGATGAGAATAACGGCGACGATATACAATAATGAAGTCATGGTAGATGATGTTTAGTTAATAATGTTTTTCATTAATATAAGCCCCAAAAAGAACAAAATGTTTGTTTTTAGGCCGAAAACAACAAAGCTGCCTTATCTAAAACAGATGAGGCAGCTTTATTATAAAACTTTTGATCGGACAATTTAGAGTTATCAGGCCATTACCTGGAGCCGTTCGGCAAGCTCTTTGGCAAATTCTTCAAGTTTTATTTTGCCCAAAATAGCACTGCCTGAAGCGTCAAAATCTTTCCACAAAATACCGCTTCTCACGGCGGTTCCCATTTCTGTAAAATTCCTGGCTATTTCCGGAGGCAAACCGGCTTGAATCATTCCGTCATAGGCTTGTTCATCGGTGAATTCAATCCATTTCAAATCGGGTTTACCGACAGCCGCTCCTAAAACTTTAACGGCTTCACCCAAGGTGCGTTCGTCACTTACAGCATAACGTACACTTTTCCCGGTAAATGAATTTTGCAGTTCCTCTGCTATAATATCGGCAATATCCCGCGGATGGGTCATCACCAGGCGCGTTTGTGTCCCATAGTTTGATCCTAAAAAGCCCTGGTTGATCATTGGGATGTTGTTATAGAAGTTGGTGTAGAAGAAACCAGCGCGGATGTGTTTAATAGCGACGCCCTCCAGTTTGTTTAACTCGATTTCGGCATCGTGTACACCTGAGATTGGTCCTGTTCCGCCATCAATATCAGCACCAATACTGCTTAAGTTCACTATGCGTTTGATGCCTGCTTTTTTGATGGCTTCTGCGTAGACTTTGCCGGAGTCTCCAACATAATTACGATAGTTGGTCGCAGCAAAATTTGGTGGTACCATGGTATACACCGCATCCGCGCCGGCGAATGTTTGTGCCAGGAAATTGACATCTGCTAATGAACCTATGGCTGCTTTAGCACCTAAAGCCTCTATATCATTTATTTTGTTTGCATTTGAGCTGACAATAGTCACATCATGACCGTTAGCTATCAGTTGTTTGGCAAGAGGTTTACTAATGTTCCCCAATGAGCCTGTTACTATAATTTTCATGGTGTTTTTGATTTGATTTTGTTGAGAACAAAGTTACTTTTGCACTTACTTTTTTACAAGTACTTACCCTATAGTATGTATCATGGCACTGATTAAAGAAAGCTCAACTATACAAGAAAATAAAAAGTTTGCCCTTAGCGAATGCCCGGTAACTTATGTAATGGAAAGGATAGGCGGTTATTGGAAGCCGATCATTTTATATCATTTGCTCACGGGTAATAAACGTTACAGCGAGCTGCGCAAAGCGATTCCGGCTATTACGGAGAAAATGCTGATCCAGAACCTGAAACAATTGGAAGCGGATAACCTGGTCATCAGGGAGTCCAAACCTGTAGTGCCGCCTTATGTGATCTACAGCCTGACTCCTGCCGGTAAGAAACTGCACCCGGTACTATTTGCGATGGCTAACTGGGCGATAGAAGATACCGGCCTGCAGGAAACCTATGCCAACAAAGCTATGGAAGGTTTCCCGCAGGCAAGCTGATCGTAAAGAGAAAACTTACAACTTCAACCACTTTTTACGCACTTCCAATTGTTGTGCGGCAGGCGAATCAACGCTATTAATAGTGTATTTAACCTGTGTCTTTTTAAGTAATGTAACAGGTATCATAATAGGCAAGCCATCTCTCAATACAGAGACATTGATCTTGTCTCCAGGCTTTTTGCCGTTCAGGGCAGTGCTCATATCGGTGATCTTATTGTCATCGATGGCGGTTATTTCGTCGCCGACATTAATGCCGTCTATCCAGGCTGCGGAATTACGAACTACATTGGTTACCATGATCTTATTATTTGCCGAAGCAGTGATAACGCCTAATGAGGGGTCATTGTTTCCCGCAAATTCATCCTTTAGCTGGTAACCCGCATAAGCCAGGTATTTACCATATTCGATATCGTCCAGTCCATTGATATATTTTTTATAAAATTCGTCCAGGTTTTTACCGCTGAATTTTTCCAGCGCAGCCTTAAACTCCATGTCGGTATAACCGCGCTTTTGGCTTTTATAGCAGGTGTCGTACATGTATTTCATAACGTCATCAAGGCAAAACTTGCCGTGTGTATCGTTGATGATCTCCAGGTCGAACATGAGGGCCATAATGGAACCTTTATTGTAGTAGGAAATGTTCGTATTTAACGAATTCTCATTAGGGCGGTAATATTTTATCCAGGCGTCATAGCTCGCTTCTGAAAGCGTCTGTATTTTATTGCCTTGCTGATTTTCCACATAATTGATATCGGCAGCTAAGGCAGCCAGGTAAGTTTCGGGAGGATAGATATTCGTACGGCGAACGATGATAGCCTGGTAATAAGCAGTAAACCTTTCGGCTATCCCAAGGTCGGTTGTATATTTTTCATTATCATAAAT
>JACXTT010008392.1_pt1 | contig 14329 bp, 12 predicted proteins | sample 9270951 | NCBI WGS metagenome assembly JACXTT01 (sample SAMN15532306, study PRJNA645909) | rock metagenome | isolation source: weathered quartz diorite | place: Puerto Rico | collected 2017-06-21 | reverse complement strand
TCGTACGCTGACATTCGGTCACCGCGCATGCAGACCTGAGGAAACTGGGCCAGCTCATGAGCCAGTTGTTCGGCGGCCCATCGTGCTGCCCCCTTGGGCACGACTCGATGAACAAGCCCGATGTTCAGGGCTTCGGCCGCACCGACTGGACGGCCGGTCAGAATCAAATCGAGCGCGCGGCTCAACCCAATTAATCTAGGCAAGCGTACGGTCCCGCCGTCGATTAGCGGTATGCCCCAGCGGCGGCAAAACACTCCAAGCACTGCGTCTTCTTCCATAACCCGCAGGCCGACCCAGAAAGCGAGCTCGAGCCCGCCTGCCACGGCGTAGCCCGAGATCGCGGCAATCACTGGCTTGCGCAACAACAATCTCGACGGTCCCATCGGACCATCGCCTATTGGCTCAGTGCGATTATGGTTGCCGGCAGCGATTGACTTCAGGTCGGCGCCGGAACAAAACGTCCCGTTGTCACCGTATAGAACCGCAACGTCCGCCTCGCCGTCTTTGTCAAAGGCCCTGAACGCGTCTGCAAGCGCTTGCGCGGTTGCACGATCAACCGCGTTGCGGACATCGGGCCGGTTCAGAATGATAGTAGTGATACGTCCGTCCTTCTCCGTGCACACACTCATGACATCTCCTGCGAAGCAAGACTTTCGGTTTGTACGTGCGGGTTGATTGCTAGAGCCTCAGAACCAGGCTTTGGCGCCTACTTCCTGGCTAGCGACTCGGATTCAAGTTTCTCAACGCGAACTTCCAAATCGCGTATGTCCGCCTGGTTCGTCAGAAAGTTGTCGTTGAGTATTTCGATCTTGCGCTCGACTCGGCGAAGACCCGCATTGAGATCCGTTCGTAGTTCTTCTTGCCCTTTGCGCAAGTCTTCCAGCCCTTTGCGCACGTCTTCCTGTTCGGTGCGCAAGGCTTTCTGTCCGGTGCGCAAGTCTTCCAGCCCTTTGCGCAAGTCTTCCTGTCCAGTGCGCAAGTCTTCCTGTCCGGTGCGCAAGTCTTCCAGCCCTTTGCGCAAGTCTTCCTGTCCAGTGCGCAAGTGCTCATGACCTCTGCGCAGCTCGTCGACACTCTCACGAAGGTTGCCCTGACCTGCCTTGATCTCGGCCAATTCGCTTGAAAACTGCGCGCCCCACTCGTCCATTCGGGTTAGAAGCGTTTCGAACGTGGGCTTGGTGGACATTTCGTCGTTGCTCATAACGTACCCTTCATGCTGCTCATCTTATATTGTCAGGCGGTTTAGCCCCCAACCCAGGAAGTATTTCACTTCGTAGACTTCCATAAGATAACACATTAGTCGTGCTTCGTTTACTGAAACTCTACTTTGGGCACATCGCGCTTCGCCGGATCAGCTTTGAACTCTTCTTCGCGTTGGAAGCCGAACATGTTGGCAAAAATCACTCCCGGGAAATGTCCGCGCGAGGTGTTGTACTCCGCCACCTTCTGATTGTAGTCTCGGCGTGCGACAGCGATTCGATTCTCGGTTCCCTCGAGTTGAGTCATGAGGTTCTTATACTGCTCGTTCGCCTTCAAGTCTGGATAGTTCTCGCTGATAGCCAGCAGCCGGCTGAGCGCGCTGTCGACTTGAGCGTTTGCAGCGATTTTCTCCCCGGGTGTCGCTTGAGGATTGATGAGCCTCGATCGCGCTTGTGCAATCTCGCCAAACACTTGTTCTTCATGCTTGGTGTAGCCCTTCACCGTGTTCACGAGGTTGGGAATCAAATCAGCGCGGCGCTCAAGGTTGACATCGACATTCGACCATTGTTGTTTGACTACCTCGCGCTCTCCATAGAGCGAGTTGTATGTACTACAGGCGCCGCCACCAACGATCAACAACAGCAGCAGCACGCCGGTCAGAATTCCGATCAGCCATTTCGAGCGCGTCCGCTTCTGTTGCTGCATCTGATTCTGCTGCTGCGTGAACTCCTGATGAAACTGGTCCCGTTGATCGGTTGCCGCCCCCGGTTCGTAGTTACTCATAGTCCTCCCTCACTTATTTGAATCTCAGCTTGTTGCGCGAGCTGGGATGATTGACTGTTCGCCGTGCTCGAATGATAGGGTCTGCGGGTCGCCGGGTGCTTCCAGCGTTTCGGTGACGCGCTCAATCATCGGCAGCAACGACTGTCGATTGAGTGCCGAGATGAAGATCGCGTCAAACCCCTGCTTCATGTTCTCGATCCCTTCGTGGCTCAACAAATCGGACTTGTTGAAGACGAGCAACCGCGGGATTCCTGACAGACGCAACTCGTCGAGGATCTTGTGGACCGAGGAAATATGTTCCTCGATCTGAGCACTCGAGGCGTCGACGAGGTGGATCAAAACGTTCGATCGTTCCATCTCCTCGAGCGTCGCGCGAAACGCGGTTATCAAATCCGGTGGAAGGTCGCGGATGAATCCAACCGTGTCGTTGATGATGACCTCTCGATCCCGGGGCAGCCTCAAGCGCCGGCTTGTAGGGTCGAGCGTTGCGAACATCCGGTCTTCTGCAGTCGCCGTTGACGCTGTCAGCGCGTTCAGGAGCGTCGATTTCCCCGCATTGGTATAACCGACGATCGATATGACCGGCAGGTCGCGTCGCATTCGCCTAGTTCGCTGTACCCGGCGGCTGGTGCGGATCTGATCGATCTGTTTTTCAAGGAGATGTATCCGGTCGCGCACTCGGCGGCGGTCAACCTCGAGCTTGGTCTCCCCCGGTCCGCGTCCGCCGATTCCGCCCATCAACCGTGACATCTCGATTCCCGAGCCGGTAAGTCGAGGAAGCATATACTTCAACTGCGCCAGCTCGACCTGGATCTTTCCTTCGCGAGACTGCGCGCGCTGCGCAAAAATGTCGAGGATTAGTTGCGTGCGATCTATTATCTTGAGGTCTGTAGCTTCGTTGATTGTGCGAACCTGTGCCGGCGTGAGGTTCTGATCGAATATGATCACGTCTGCGCCAAGCTGCAAGCTCCGAATAATCAATTCGTCGAGCTTGCCGCGGCCAACCAGCGATCTGGGATCGAACTTCTGTCGGCGCTGGATAATCGAGTCGAGCACGACGACCCCCGCAGAACGAGCCAGCTCGCGGAGTTCGTCGACAGATTCCTGCGCGGAACCTGCGCTGCCTGTCGTTACCCCGACAAGAATTGCTCGATCGCGTTGATCACGCGGATTGCGAACGTGGCGGGCGCGAGCCAGCTCTTCCTCAAGCGACTCGATCAGATCTATGAAGTCTATGTCGAGCTGACTCGGTCCTTGCGGATCGAGAAACCCCCACATCGCACCAGGCTCGCGGGCCGAAAAATCATAGTCGCTTTCAAGGGGGATCATCGCCGAACCGTGTCCGTTTGCCGGTAACAAATGCGCCGCGCGAACTAGCCCTGGCATCCCGTCGCTGCGCACGTCGATCGCGGCCATAAGGTCTAGTCGGAGAAGCGCGAGATCAGTCAAGTCGTCCTGCGTCAGGCCTTCGCCCGCTAAATGCGTGTGAAGGCACCGTAACCCTCGAAAGCGGTCGGCACCCATTCGAACGCGCTTCAAATCCGGCAGCACTATGCTGCGAGCGTTGCCCACGATTACATGCTCGACGTAGCCATTGCGATTGACGAGCACGCCGATCTGTCGATGGATCTCGTGTGACGCCTCCGAGAGCTGGCGTGCAAACTCCTGAGTGACGATTTGGCGTGGCGGGATTCGCCTCTTGAAAAGCTTTTCGAGGCGGTGGATTTGGTTCGGCTTTAGTCCCTGGAGATTCCCGTCAATGTTGCTGATAGTTGTTTCCTCCACTGCGCCGGCCTTTGGCCAGACAAGCATATTCTACACCAATCGGGGCTGCTAGAAGTAGAAAGTTACAGGTGCGAGTCATCGGTCTCTTTCCATTTTACATTCTTCATTTGCCATTGATAACCCGCGACAAGCGCCGAGCAACCCGCAACAACTCAAGGGGCGATATCAGGCAAATGGCCGCTTATCGCTGACGACTGATAAGTACCCCTGCGACAATTCCAGCCTTGCACTTGCGTTTTGTTTTTTCATTGGCTACTATGAAGCCATTCTGAACGGTGGACAATCACCCGCGACATTTCTAGCTGGAAAACTACCGGGGAATCAGAGTCGACGCTACCGTGAAGCTTACGGTGTTCGGCGCTGATGGTCGCACCCGATCGAAACAGCCAGGAGCGCATGCGTTGCTCAAAGACCGTTCAGAGCTTCAATTCATGGTTTGGAGGATGCGTGGTGAATAGGAAACTGATAAGACCGACACTTGCGGAGGTACGGGAGCGATCGGATCGCGACTCTCAACATCGCCGCAATGCGAATGACCCGAATCGTAAGCGTGTGCCACCCGAACAGACCCACGCCGAGAGCTTCTATTACAAGAAGCAAATGGACAACAGGACGCAAATGGTAATCGTGCTGGAGGATGGCGAAGAGCTTAGAGGGAGCATCGAGTGGTATGACCGAGGCTGTATCAAGCTGCATCGCACCGAAGGGCCCAACTTGCTTGTGCTCAAGCACAACATCAAATACATGTACAAGACAGAAGATGCCGATGGTGGCAACGGCGATAGCGAGGACCGCATTGAGGACCGCAATGAGGAATCGCCAGATGAGTAAGCTGGTGGCTGGAGTTACCCCGGTCTCTCCTTAACCTCGCGACAATGGACCCTCGTGACGCGAGCACCTAGTAGTCCCGACAAACCGCGCGTTGGAATCACCATCGGAGATCCCGCTGGCATTGGCCCTGAGATAGTTCTCAAAGCCGTCGCCGATGATGGGGTGTGCGCTGTCTGCTCTCCGATTATCATCGGCGCCGCCGCTGAGCTTATCAGACAAGCTGGCGAACTCGGGCTCAATGCCAACTTTCCCGTGTACGTCGAGGCGAGTCCAGGGTTCGACAACCCAAATGCACCGGCGATTCTCGATACGGACAATCTCAACTCGAGCGTGGAGTGGGGCGCTTTGTCTGCAGCATCCGGACGCGCAGCCATTGCGGCCATCGAGGCTTGCGTCAGGCTCTGCCGCGCTGGCAAGCTGGACGCGATGACGACCGCGCCCATCAACAAGGAGTCACTCAGGCTTGCAGGGTCCCCTTTCCCCGGTCACACCGAAATGATCACCGCGCTGTGCGGCGTGGATGAATCGCTAATGTGCTTCTTTGGCGGCGGTCTAAAGGTATTCCTGTTGACCATCCATACCAGTCTCGCCGACGCCATTACTGCTATTACTAAACAGCGAGTCGCAAGAGCGATCGTTTTGGCAGACCGCGAACTGCGCAGGCTCGGCATCGCTCGACCGCGAATCGCCGTCGCAGGACTCAATCCTCACGCGGGTGAACACGGACTGTTTGGCTCTGAGGAGGCTCTTGAGATTGAACCGGCAATCGCCGAGTGCCGAACTCAGCACAACGTCGACGTGTCTGGTCCTTTCGCCGCTGATACACTTTTCTTGCGGGCGCGGCGCGGCGAGTTCGACGCGGTAGCCGCTTGTTATCACGATCAGGGATTGATCGCGATCAAGTGCCTATCCTTCGGCCGAGCTGTCAACGTAACGCTGGGACTGCCGATCATCCGAACCTCGGTCGACCACGGCACGGCCTTTGATATTGCGGGCCAAGCGATCGCAGACCACGCGAGCTTGGTTGAAGCGATCAAACTCGCGGCGCAGCTTGTCGGGCAAGCGTCCATTCGTCGTTGACAGCGCTGGCCTGGGAGCGTCCCTGGAACCTCCGACAAACTGACGGAGTTTGTCGGAAACTCGTACTGGAGGGAACGATGAGAAGTGTACTTGTTGGGCTGATGGTTGTCTGCGCAGCGCTGGCTACTGCGGGAGAGCGCGGACCGGCTCCAGACGATCCGCTTCGCCTGCCCGATGAGAAGCACTTGCGCAACATCCGCCAACTCACCTTTGGCGGCGAAAACGCCGAAGCGTATTTCTCAGCCGACGGAAAGAAGTTGATTTTTCAATCGACCCGTGACGGGCACGCCTGCGATCAGATTTACACGATGAATATCGACGGTTCGGATGTGCGAATGGTCTCTACAGGAAAAGGTCGCACGACCTGCTCGTATTTCTTCCCGGATGGCAAACGGATCACCTATTCATCGACCCATCTCGCAAGCCCGGACTGTCCGCCAAGGCCTGACTACTCGAAGGGCTATGTGTGGGCAATCTATCCAGAGTATGACTTATTCAGCGCCGCGCCGGACGGCTCTGACGTGAAGCAGATCACGAATACGCCCGGCTACGATGCCGAATCGGTTATCTCTCCAAATGGCAAGAAAATAGCCCTTACATCGATGCGGGATGGAGACCTGGACATCTACACGATGGATCTGGATGGCAAGAACGTCAGGCGGCTGACCCACGAAGTTGGCTACGACGGTGGTCCGTTCTGGTCATACGATAGCCAATGGATCGTCTTTCGTGCGTATCACCCGACGACCGAGAAGGACGTCGCGGACTATAAGGCGCTTTTGAAGCAGAATCTGATTCGGCCAACAACCCTCGATATTTGGGTTATGAAGGCCGATGGAACTAACAAGCGCCAGATCACCAATAACGGCAAGGCTAACTTTGCCCCCTACTTTTTCCCGGACGGAAAGCGCGTCCTTTTCGCTTCGAATATGGCAGATCCGAAGGGCCGGGACTTTGATATCTACGCAATCAATATCGATGGAACGGGGCTCGAGCGCATCACTTTCAACCCATCATTTGACGGCTTCCCGATGTTCAGCCGGGACGGTAGAAAGTTGGTGTTCGCCTCGAACAGACATAATACGGTCCAAACCGACACTAACGTATTCATAGCAGATTGGGTGGAGTAGGACTCTATGAGTGATGCGTGAAACATAACGCGTGATTTGTCAATGACGCCAGGTCACGCATCACGAATGACGCATCACTCATTCAAGGAATCAGCACTATCTTCCCAAGCGCGCCCGGTCGGAGCACCACTTCATGAGCGCGAGGCGCATCCGCGAGCGTCAGCTCCATTCCTACGACCGGTCTCAACGTCCCGTTCTCCAATCCTGCAACAAGCGCCGCGTGTATGCTCGCCCGATCCTGATCCGCGGTGTTGAATAGCGTCATTCCCAGTATGTCCAGATCGCGAGTCATAGCGGCTCGCGGATCAATCTCGATCTTGCCGCGGTTGCCGATCACCACCACCCGGCCGAACCTCGCCAGCAGCTCGAGGTCCCTGACAAGGTTTACGTTCGCGAGCATCTCGAGAATAAGGTTGACACCACTGCCGCTGGTCAACCCGAGGATTTGATCCGCATAATCCGACGCATGGTGATCGAGTACGTGGTGCGCGCCCTGCTTTAGAACACTACTTCGTCCCTTGCCGGTTCCCCCGGTTGCTATGACAGTCATCCCCGCCGCTCGAGCTAACTGAACCGCAGCAGTACCGACGCCGCCGGTTGCCCCGTTCACGAGCACAACCTCACCCGCTCGTGCCCGCCCTCGATGAAAGAGTGCCCGATAAGCGGTTGCATAGGGAATGCCGACTGCAGCACCCTGCTCAAACGTTATATGTGATGGTAGCCGATGCACCTGCGATTCGGTGCATAAGGCCTGCTGAGCGTAGGCGCCACTGATCGCTCCGGCGACATAAACGCTGTCGCCAGCTTTGACGCTAGCAACGCCTTCGCCGATCGAATCGACAATGCCGGCAGCGTCGCTTCCCGGGGTGTAGGGCAATGGTGGTTTTACCGCGTGCAAACCCGCTCTGATGTAGGTATCGACAGGATTGACACCTATCGCCTGGACCCGCACGACGACTTGCCCCGAGCCAGCCGTCAGGTCGGCCAGGTCTTCAAGCTGCATTACATCGGGTCCGCCGAACTCGTGAACTCGAATGGCTTTCATGACTCTCCCCCGGTTTTTCTTTTACGTATAGCACGCAACCGATTGCGTGTGAAGCAGTCGCTGATACCGACCAATTTCCAGTAGTAAAGAAAGGCCTGCTTCGTATAGAATAGACCCCGCTCTGCAAGCAGCCGCTGCCGACGCTGCGCTTCATATTGAACCCGACCTCCTCCAATCAGGTGCGCGGGGAAAACAAAGGGGACAGACAAATAAACGATGAGCTTCACACCGGTGCACACGAACGGTAGTAAATCAGATCAGCCCAAGGCGAACGGTGATCTCCATCAGCCTCAGCGTGAAGGCCCGGTCGACGGCGGCAAGCTGATAGTACTAACCGCGCCGCTCACTGAGACCATCGATCACGCGGGCTATTTCATTCAGATGGGGATGGCTTCCATGCCGATCTGGATGGAAGGGGTCCTGAATCGGAAATATCCCAAGTGGCGGGAGGTCGAAGTCAACGATGACGGGTCGGCGCGCTACATGCCCGCGGGTACTCGAGTACTCGAAGCCTCGCTTCATCGCGAGTTCGATGCTGATGACATCGCCGCCTGTCTTCCGGATGACCTCGACAAGTTCGTCGGACCCAACACCAGAGTTGTTGCGGTGTCGACGCACAACCCGTTAGGCGTCACGTTCGCGGCTGGTGTTTACACTTCGATCTTTGGCTCGTCAAAGATGCCTATTAACTCACACTACGCACGGTTGATGTTCCAGCAGATCAAATCCAATCCTCATCGGGACAACTTCAAAGTGATCGTGGGCGGCTCCGGCGGCTGGCAGATCATACAGACCGATCTCTACGACGAATTGGGAGTCGACTGTGTAGTTGAGGGGCGCAGCGAGTCACTGGATACCCTCGAACTGTTTCGCAAAGCCATTCGCGGCGAAGACCTGCCGCGCGAGATAGAGGTCAAACATCCAACTGACCGGAACGGAATTCTCTTTCCCGACAAACGAACCACCTTTGGAGTCGTCGAGATGACGACCGGTTGCGGGCGCCGCTGTCAGTTCTGCCTTCCCGACTTGAATCCTCAGATTGACCTTCCCAAGGACCAGATAATGAAAGCCGTCCGCGCCAACGTGCGGGAAGGGAACAAGCAAATTTCGCTTGCCACCGAAGACATGTTTATCTGGGGACAAGTGCACACCGAAACCCCGTTCTATTTTCCGAATCGTGAGGCGCTTCTTGGCCTCTACTCCGACATCGTCGGCACTCCAGGGGTCGAACATCACGTGCTCAGCCATTCGACTATTGCGCCAGCGGTCGTCGATCCGATTCTGATCAAAAGGCTATCCGACGTTCTGCTTCCGAAGAGCCCGATCCACCTCCCCTATCTCAGCTCGCATCCGCAGAAGAAGGCATTGACCCCTTTGATTGGTCTTGAGACTGGATCGGTCGCGATGGGTAAGAAGATCATGCCGAGCAAAGGCGTTCCGTTCGCCATCGAGGACTGGCCCAGTGTTGTCATTCAAGGCTTAACCGTTCTGAACGCGAACAACTGGTTCCCGGCGATGACTCTGATAGTCGGCAATCCCGACGAGACTGATGAAGACGTAATGGCGACGCTCGATCTGATCTACGAAGTCGAGCGGCGCGGTCTGTTCGCCTTCTTCATCCCCTCGATCTTCACGCCGCTGCACGATACGAGAATGGAAATGAAGAAAGGCGTGACCGAAACAATGCAACTCTCACCGCTCCAGTGGCAGTTGATAATGAAGTGTTGGAAGATGAACCTTCGCCCGGGTCAGTACAGTTGGTGGGCTCCGACGGCCTGGCGAGTGGGCGCGATCGCATTGTGGATTTACAAGCTGCGAAAGCTGAACGGACCGAACTTCAAGTGGCCGCTGTTGATGTTTTCGAGCGCGATGTCCGAGAAGATGATGGGCCGATTGGGCAAGATCTACGCCGGCAAGCCGATCGCGGTGAAGACGCGCAAAGAGCTGATCGCCGGGTTGAAGCCGCACTACTTGCAGTACCTTCGAGAGGACAACGGCGACCTACCCGAGGGGTTCGTGCCTCAAGCCCCGCCGAGTGCGCAGAAGGTCGCGCTGGCTCTGCCGGTCCTTTCGTGAAGGATCAATCGTGTCGTCTTTGCGATCTCGGCGTCTTCGGGCTAAATTGGCCATCTTCTGCGGCTAACGGACAGTGCATCACTCGTAGCGTCGGCTTCATATGAAAGCGACAATCCGGCAGACCTAGTCGCTCAGGTTCCGGCTTGAAACACTGACGTATGGGCGTTCACATAAGTTAGCCTGTGATGCCATGCCACGCCACACCTTCAGGGGTCAAGATATCGGGGCCTTCTCTCTTTTCACATAACCCCCGAGGCGTTATCCTAGTCGCGCACAGCATGCCATTCCACCGCGCCAACAAAGCTCTCGCTCGCGCCAGCCGCCCAGCTATCGCTCGGCGGCGGTCGCGCATCATCGCTCTGGTGGAGTCTCTCCCGGAGGCCAGGGTCACTGCCGCTGGAGATCAACACTTGAGCCTCGAGGTCCGAGGCAAGCGATTCGGTTATTATCTCGACGATCACCACGGCGACAAGCGCGTGTCTCTCAATTGCAAGGCTGAGCCTGGAGCGAACCAAACTCTCGCAGATTTCGCACCTGAGCGGGTTCATGTTCCCGCGTACCTGGGACCTAGAGGATGGATCGGCCTGTGGATCGACCTCCCGAGGATCGACTGGGACGAAGTACAGAGCATTATCGTCGATGCCTATCGATTAATCGCTCCGAAGAGGCTGGTTGACCAGCTTGACTCTCGGAGGTTCGATGCCGGAGATTAACCCCACAAACGCATGAACATGAGTGAAAAGCATCTGAAGAGAATCCGCCGAATCTGTTTCGCTTTTCCTGAGACTACAGAAAAACTGTCGCACGGCGAGCCGACCTTCTTCGTTCGCAAGAGGGTCTTCGCGATGTGTTCCTTCAACCATCACAACGATGGTCACGTTTCTGTGGTGGTGCCTGCTCCGCCGGGCGTCCAGGGGATGCTGATCGAAGGCTCCTCGGAAAAATTCTACAGACCACCTTACGTTGGTGGAGCCGGCTGGATCGGCATTGAACTTGGCCGGGTCAGCGATGAAGAGCTGGCATTCCATATACGCGAAGCCTGGCGACTGATTGCGCCGAAGAAACTGCAGGCCTTGATTGAGACAGGATCGAGCGAACCTTAGTTCCCTGAAGACGCGATCAAAGCAAGTGGCCGGTATTGGGGAGTCTACTTGGGGGACGAACGGGATGGCGATATCTTTTCGGCGGTGTTGGACTGTGGGGTCGTCGACATCGAAGGTTTTTGGCGATTTCTCGCTGATCGCAAGACGAATGCGTAACAACCATAGTTGCCTACTCGCGATACTGACATCTCGATTATGCGGTTATCAATATCGCTTCCATCGCGAGCTGCCGATTTACGTTTCGAGGTAAGGCTAGAAACACTGCCTCTATGCCGTCATTCCATTGCGTAATCTGCTCCATCGTCAAAGCCTTGGCGACGCGTTCGAGCCTCTCGACAACGTCTTCGTTGATCAAGGCAATTTCGGTCTCATTCAGCTTCAAGTGAAATATATCGGCCAACAAAACCATCAACGCGTCGAGATGTTGTTCGAACTCCTCTTTCTCGAGCTTTCTCCCCAGAAACTCTGAGGTACCGAGGAGCTTGATGCTGTCGCGCCCGAACGCGAGAGTTTCGACGAGGTCCACGAGCATGTCCCGCATCTTTCGGTACTCGTTCAGATCTATTTCAATGGCTCGGCCCAGGCTTCCGTTTGCGAGTCGAGCCCGCAAGCGAGCCTCATCCGGCGTCGTATCCAGAGTTCGAAGATGCCGTTCGATTTCGGCCGCGGTGAGCGGTGTGAAACTCAACATCAAACAGCGCGAGCGAATTGTATCAAGCAGCGCGAAAGGCTTCGCGGTGATTAGTATGACCAGTGACGTGTCGGGCGGTTCTTCAAGCGTCTTCAGCAAAGAGTTGGCGGCTTGGTGCTGAAGACAGTCCGCGTCGTCGATAATGAAGACTCGCCTGCGTCCTTCGTAGGGACGAAACTGAGCTTGCTCAGACAGCGCACGCGTCTGTTCAATCTTTATGAACTGGCTCTTGTAATCTTTCTTGACCGAGGGATCCTGACTCTCGCGCAGGATGGTCCGCACATCAATGTGTTCATTACGTGCTATCTTACGGCAAGGGACGCAGTCGCCGCAGGCCTCCCCCATCCTTACCCGTTCGCAGTTCAATGCCTGCGCGAGCGAGAGCGCGAACTGATGCTTCCCAACTCCGCGTGGTCCGGCCATCAACAGGGATTGCCCTATGCGCCCCTCAGCTACCGAGCGTTGTAGCAGTTTCTTTATTCGGTCGTTCCCGATTAGTGTTGAGAATGGCTTGGCGGACGATTAAGCTTACAGCATTCGGGGATGGGCGATAAAGCGACACTTGAAGTGCGCCGCCCTCGATCAAGGCGTCAGTGGCCACTATCCCGGCGGCGCGTTGGTATTTCGCACACTGGTTCTTGGATTGGGCATGCGCCGCGCGTACGGTCTTGGATTGGTAGAGAACCCAAAGCGCCGCCGGCATCATGGTCGCTAAAGGCCCTAGTCGCCGGCGGCGCACTCCAAAATCGTGTATCCTGATTCTGTGCTTAGGACCTTTCTCGAATCGAGGCTGGGAAAATGGAAGAGGCTCGAAGAGCTCACGGCTCGGGTCTCGCGGCTTCGGTTGAAGAGTCTTTCGGGGGAAGAGGTCCGCGAATTCGGCCAGCTTTACAGGCGGACTGCTGCGGATCTCGCGATTGCCCGTGAGGAGGTCAGCGATCAGCGTCTGGTCAACTATCTGAACCATCTGGTCGGACGCGCTCACGGTGCGATCTACCGCAGTGAATCGTCTGGTTTCGGGGTGTTCTTGACGTTTTTCAGATACGAGTTTCCAGCGGTCTTCCGAAAGACATTTCCATACACGCTCACGGCATTCCTGACCTTTATCCTGGCGGCGGGATTTGCGGCTGCCGCCAGCCTCCTCGATGAAGGCTTCGCCGATCGAATCTCGCCGCAGCTGAGACAAGACATAATCCAACATCACAACTGGACTGAATCGGTAAACAAATCCAACCCGCTTGCGTCGACGTCGATTCAGACCAACAACATCAAAGTCACCTTCTATGCCTTTGGAGCGGGTGTGCTCGCAGGGGTTGGCACGTTGTGGGTGCTGGTACAAAACGGATTGCTGCTCGGGATGGTGATGAGCCTGTGTTTTCGTTATCACTTCTGGGACATTCCGATCTTTATTTCAGCGCACGGCGCGATCGAACTGACCGCGATCTTCATCGCTGGGGGCGGAGGCTTGTTGATCGGTAAGGCGTTGTTGATGCCGGGCGATCTAAGACGGATAGACTCCTTAGTCGAGAATGGAAGGCTGGCTATAAAACTCATTCTAGGCTGCATACCGATGTTGTTGATTGCCGGTTTGATCGAAGGATTCATCTCGCCTGCGCATATTCCGCCCAGCTTCAAGTTTTCGATCTCGGCAATCAGCGCGCTGCTGATGGCGCTGTATTTTCTCAAGCCCGATATGAGAGATGTGCCTTCAACGGTGAATAAGTAAGTCGACCCCTGGCATTCGCTGAAAAGACTTCAAAGAGCACAGACCGCTCAGCCGTCGATGGGCTGCGTCCGGAAGCTATTTTCACGGTATAATTGAGCTTACTGGGCGCCCCAGGCAAGAGCAGAGAGTCTGGTGCCGTGACTACTAGACATTCGAGAGTGATCACTTTGGTGGCCACTCACAGTAACCCGCGTTCTTTCACCTCGAGGTACTTGTGGACCAACTCCAGCGACAGTCTTCCCGCTGGGACGTCGAGAGCGAGCCCTCCCGCGTGGCGAATACGGGTCAGCGCCTCTTCGCGTTGGCGTAGGATTTCTTCAGCGACCGACTGGCGGTACACATCACCGGACGTGGCCGGCTGCCCTCGCACCATCTCGCGAAGGTCCGTATCGCCGATTGTGATGATCAAAGGGAGATGCTGAGGAATGAGCTGAGATGTGTGCGCAAGCAACTCGGCGGAGGCATCGCGATCTACCAGATCGGTCAATATCACGACCAGCGAACGACGCTTACAATTCGTTCCGAAAAAGTTGAATGCCCGCTTGTAACTTGGCTCGATCATCTGAGGCTCGAGGCTGTACAGCGCTTCCATCAACCGATTGATCTGATCACGCCCGCGCCTTGGCGGCAAATAGCTCACCACCCGGCGCGAAAAGGCCACCAGCCCGATGTTATCGCCTCCGGCGGCCGCTACGTACCCGATCGACAATGCCGCATTCACAGCGTGATCCAGCTTCGTGAGCCTGCCTATGCGCGCGGTCATCAGCCGGCCGGTGTCCAACAGCACCACGATATTCTGGCTGCGCTCGATCGTGTACTGGCGTGTGATGACCTTACCCCGGCGCGCGGTGGCCGCCCACGATATGTGGCGAATCTCGT
>JACXTT010008391.1_pt1 | contig 14333 bp, 15 predicted proteins | sample 9270951 | NCBI WGS metagenome assembly JACXTT01 (sample SAMN15532306, study PRJNA645909) | rock metagenome | isolation source: weathered quartz diorite | place: Puerto Rico | collected 2017-06-21 | reverse complement strand
CCGGGCGCTCGATGACAGCTTGTTCCTCGGGCGGGCCCACAGCCTCGGTCATGCCCGCCAGCAGGCCGAGGTCCTCTGCTGGGGGCTGCTCGTCAACTCACTCACCCTCGCTCGCCACACGGAGATGTGTCTGCTGCAAGCGGGGTGACCGCCGGCCGCTCCCCAGATCCCCCTTAAGACCGAGTCCACCGCTTCCATGTGCACGATACGCAGCACCGCGGAGCCTCCCTAGGCATCGGCTGATCTCGGGGCTAGACTTGGCCGCGCGGATGAGGGTCTTGCTGTCGGGTTTCCCGCCACGTTTCCTGAATCCCCCGCTGGAGTAGCTCAGTCGGCAGAGCACGGGCATGGTAAGTCCGGGGTCGCGGGTTCGATTCCCGCCTCCAGCTCGCTACACTGGACCGGTCCGCGGCGGCGTAGCTCAGAGGCAGAGCAAGCGGCTCATAATCGCTGTGTCGGTGGTTCGAGTCCACCCGCCGCTACGAGCGAGAGGGACGAGAGGGCATGGCGAAGTCCGACAACCGGCCGAAGATCACGATGGCGTGCACCGAGTGCCGCCGGCGGAACTACACCACCGTCAAGAACCGGCAGAACGACCGCGAGCGGATGGAGCTTCGCAAATACTGCCGCTGGTGCCGCAGCCACACGCTGCACCGCGAGACCCGCTGACCGCCCGGTCAGGCGGTCGTGGCGATCTTCCCGTGCCGCATCGCGATCGAGACCGCCTCCACCTTCGAGTGCGCCCCGAGCCGCGTGAGGATGTTCTGCACGTGCGTGCGAAGGGTCGCCGGGCGCATGTGCAGCTGCTCCGCGATCGAGGAGGGCGAGACGCCGTCGGACAGGAGCTGGAGGATCTCGAGCTGACGCGGCGTGAGGCGGCTCGCGCGCTGGCGCTCGGTGGATTCCTGATGGCGGCGGTGGCGGAGCACGCGGAACAGGCGGTTGACCTCCTCGCCTTCGACGAGCGGCACGCCCCGCGTGGCCAAACGGATCATCGCCGGAACCTCGGAGAGCGGTGTCACCGTCGAGACGAATCCCCGCGCCCCGGCCTCGAGGGCGCGTGCCTGCGTGAGGTCGTCGTCGGCGAACAGTGCGATGACGGTCGTGTCCGCGGTCGTCGCCCGGATTCGCCGGATCGCCTCGATGCCTCCCATACCGCGCAGCTCCACGTCGATCAGCGCCACACGGGGGTGATCGCGTTCGCAGGACTCGAGCGCCTCGAGCGCGGAGAGCGCGACGACCGCGGTCAGGTCCTTCTCCCGATCGATGGCGAGCGCCAGGGCCTCGGCGAACGGCCGGTGGTCGTCGGCCACGAGCACGCGGATCCGAGGTCGAGGCGATGCTGGCATCGGCCGTATGCTGGCATCTCCTCGGCGCCCTTGTCGAGGAGACGAAGGGAGCGCGAGCGATGCCGCTGAACCACGGGCTCGTGGGCCGGCGATACCAGGAGGTGTCGTGTCCCGTCACGCGCGAGCACGTCGAGCGCTTCGCGGAGGCGATCGGCGAACGTTCGCCGATCTTCCGTGACCCCGACGCGGCCAGGGCTGCCGGTTACGCGGACCAGGTCGCCCCGCTGACGTTCGTGACCGTCATGCAGATCATGGCGAGCGCGCAGGTCGTGCTGGACCAGGAGCTGGGCCTCGACTACTCGCGCGTCGTCCACGGCGAGCAGGAGTACGAGTGGCGCCGCCCCGCGGTCGTGGGCGACGTCCTCTCCGCGACGCCCGAGATCGCGGGCATCTCGGCGCGCGGCCCGAACGAGTTCCTGGTGATCGAATCCGAGATCCGGGATGCGTCGGGCGAGACGGTTGTCGTCGCGCGCTCGACGCTCCTTTCGCGGGGGACGGCCGGGCCATGACGGCGAGCGTCCGCTTCGAAGATGTGGCCGTCGGAGACGAGGTCCCCTCCCTCTCGAAGGTCGTGAGGCGAGAGGAGGTCAAGGCCTACGCCGACGCCTCGGGCGACCAGAACCCGCTTCACCAGGACGACGCGTTCGCGCAGAGCGTCGGGTTCCCCGGGATCATCGCCCACGGGATGTTCAGCCTGGCCCACCTCACGAGGGCGCTGACGGATTGGCTGGGCGACCCCGGCGGCCTCCTGCAGATCAAGGTGCAGTTCCGTGCCGTGGTGTTCATGGACGAGACTCTGGTCGCGAAGGGACGGATCGAGGAGCTCGACCCGGCGACCCGGCAGGCCCGGCTGTCGGTCTGGGCGGAGGTCGACCGGGCGGGGGAGCGGGCGCTGGCCATCAAGAACAGCACGGCGGTCGTCCAGCTCGCGTGAGACGGGCGAACCTTTGCCCGACCTGCCGGGTGCACCTATACTGGACCGGGTCGGTCGAACCCTTCGAAACGGCCTGACAGAGGGCCGTAGCTCAATTTGGTAGAGCACCGGTCTCCAAAACCGGCGGTTGGGGGTTCAAGTCCCTCCGGCCCTGCAGGGAGAGCGCCATGAATCGCCAGGCAAAGAGGATGATGCAGCGCCAGAAGTCCACCGGCCAGGACCGGATGGAGGCGATGCGCGAGCGCCGCTCGGTCTCGGCGCCCCCGCGGCGGTCGCGGGTCGGCATCCGACAGTTCCTCAAGGAGGTCCGCGCCGAGTTGAAGAAGGTCGCGTGGCCGAGCCGGCAAGAGGTGATCGCCTACGCGGTCGTGGTCCTGGTGACCGTCACGGTGCTGACCGCCATCGTCTTCGGGATGGACCTCGCCGTGACGAAGGGCATCCTGCACGTCCTCGGACAGAGCTAGCTAGGATTTCGTTCCTACCCCTGATGACCGACACCGACCTCTCACCAGAATCCCGCGTGTCCGAACCGGAGACCGAGCCGTCGGTCCCCGAGGCCGTGGTCGTCCCCGAGCCGGAGCCCGAGCCCGCGCCCCAGGCCGACGATGAGGCTCCGGCCGAAGCGCCCCAGGCCGAGGCACCGGCCGAGGAGGCCACTGCCGAGGAGGCTCCGCCAGCGCCCGAGGCTCCGAGCGAGCGAGCCGAACCCGAGGCCGCAGAGGCAGATGTGGCCGACGAGGAGGAGGAGGAGATCGCCGTCCCGGCCCTCGCGGGCCCCGGCGACTGGTACGTCGTGCACACCTACGCCGGCTACGAGAACAAGGTGAAGGCGAACCTGCACTCCCGCATCGGCTCCATGCAGATGGAGGACAAGATCTTCGACGTCGTGATCCCCATGGAGGACGTCATGGAGATCAAGGGCGGGAAGAAACAGGTCGTCCAGAAGAAGGTCTTCCCCGGGTACCTCCTGGTGAAGATGGTCTACGACAACGACTCGTGGTACGTCGTGCGGAACACGCCCGGCGTGACCGGCTTCGTCTCGAGTGGCACCGGCACCAAGCCCACGCCGCTCTCCCCGCGTGAGGTCGAGAAGATCCTCGCGGTCAAGAAGGAGACCCAGCGCAAGCCCGAGTACCGCCTGGAGTGGGAGGAGGGCGACACCGTGCGGATCATCGCCGGGCCCTTCGCCGACTTCCAGGGCACCATCGCGGAGATCAACATCGAGCAGTCCAAGCTCAAGGTCCTGGTGAACATCTTCGACCGGGAAACCCCGGTCGAGCTCGCGTTCGACCAGGTCGCGAAATCGTAGCGGAAGCGACCCGACGGCGGGAGGCCGGCGAACCCGGCCGCATGCACCGCAGGAGGTGGTAGGGACGTGGCAGACGCACCCGCGCCGCGCAGGCGTAAGAAGGTCCTCGCGATCGTCAAGCTCCAGATCAAGGCCGGCCAGGCGACGCCCGCGCCCCCCGTGGGCACGGCGCTCGGACAGCACGGCGTGAACATCATGGAGTTCTGCCGGCAGTACAACGAGGCCACGCAGGCGCAGCTGGGCCAGGTGATTCCGGCCGAGCTCACGATCTACGAAGACCGCACGTTCACGTTCATCACCAAGCAGCCGCCGGCCGCGGAGCTCCTCAAGTCCGCGGCGGGGGTCGAGAAGGGCTCCGGCGAGCCGAACCGCACCAAGGTGGCCCGCGTGACCAGGGAGCAGGTCCGCCAGATCGCGCGGCAGAAGATGGCCGACCTCAATGCCACGGACGAGGAGATGGCGATGCGCATCATCGAGGGCACCGCTCGGAGCATGGGGATCGAGGTGCGCGCATGAAGGCGGGCAAGCGATTCGACGCGGCCTCGGCGATGGTCGATCACGACCGTCAGTACGGCCCCGGCGAGGCTCTGAAGCTCGTCCGCGAGTTCCCCGCGGCGAAGTTCGACGAGACGATCGAGCTCGCGTTTCGTCTGGGCGTCGACCCGCGCAAGGCCGACCAGATGGTCCGGGGTACGGTCTCGCTCCCGCACGGGACCGGCAAGTCCGTGCGGGTGGCCGCCTTCGCCTCTGGCGACAAGGCGCGCGAGGCGCAGGAGGCTGGGGCGGACGTCGTCGGCGGTGAGGACCTCGTCGAGCAGGTGATGAAGGGCGTGATCGAGTTCGACGCGGCGGTGGCGACGCCCGACCTCATGTCGCTCGTCGGCAAGGCCGGGCGCGTGCTCGGGCCGCGCGGCCTCATGCCGAACCCCAAGACGGGCACCGTCACGTTCGACATCGGGAAGGCGGTGCGCGACATCAAAGCCGGCAAGCTCGAGTACCGCGTCGACCGGCAGGGGAACCTGCACCTGGTCATCGGCAAGAAGTCCTTCGACGAGGATCGCCTGGTCGAGAACTACCTCGCCGTGGTGGACGAGGTCCTTCGCGCGAAGCCCTCGACGGCCAAGGGCCGGTACATGAAGAGCGTGACGCTCTCCTCCACGATGGGCCCCGGCATCCGGATCGACCCCGCACGCGTGCGCGAGATCGCGGGGGAGACAGCCGAGGTCTCCTAGCCCTCCGGCCGATCCGACCGGCGACGGCGGACGCGCCGCACCACGAACGTGACGGCGAGACCGGCGATGACCAGGCCGAGCAGGACGAGGCCGGTCCGGCTCGCCACGCGCTCGACCTGGCGCCAGCTCGCCCCCGCGAAGTAGCCGAGGAGCGTGAACCCCGTCCCCCACGCGACCGCTCCCGCCACGTTGAAGGCGAGGAAGGTGGGGTAGTGCAGCTTCGACATGCCCGCGAGGCTCGGGACCAGCACGCGGAGCGCCGCCGTGAATCGGCCCAGGAACACGGCCGAGCCGCCGCGCCTGCGAAGGTAGGCCTCGGCCCGGTCCAGGTGGTGGGGCTTGATCATCCGGCCGCTCGCCCAGTGCAGGATCCGACGTCCCCAGCGCTTGCCGATGAAGTACCCGATGGAGTCGCCGATCGAGGCGCCGGCGACGGCGGCCACGATCGCCGCCCAAAGGGGGATCCGGCCCTGAAACGCGAGGACCCCGCCGACGATCACCGCGACCTCGCCAGGGACGAAGATGCCGAGGAACGCCGAGCACTCGAGACCGGCCAGGACGAAGATGAGCGCGACCGCGACGAACCCGTGGAGGTGCAGGATGCGCTCGGCGAGGCTCGCGATCATAGCCCGCCTCCGGGTTGACGCCCCGCGGCCCGGCTCGTAACCTGCCTGCTGCCGCAGACAGCAGGGGCGTCACGCGTAATCCCCGGAGACGGGGTACCTGCCGAGGCCGAGGGAACCTTCGCTCGCCTCCGCTGTCGCGGGGGCGTTTTTGTTTGGAGACGAGGAGCCATGCCGAAGGCGGAGAAGGTCGAGAAGGTCCAGGAGCTCACCGGCCGCTTCCGCGCGTCCACGGGGGCGATGTTCGCCGATTTCCGTGGGCTCACGGTGAAGGACGCCACGGAGCTTCGACGGGCCCTCGCGGGAGCCAGGGCGACCTTCTCGGTCGTGAAGAACACCCTGACCCGGATCGCCGCCCGTGAGGCCGGGCTCGAGGCGACGCTCCCGCTCCTGGAGGGGCCGACCGCGATCGCGTTCTTCCAGGGCGAGGCCGTCGTGGGCGCAAAGTCGGTCCTGGAACTCACCAAGCGCTACCCGGCGTTCGTCGTGAAGGGCGCCCTGATCGAGGGCGCGGTGCTCGGCGAGGAGGACGCGAGGGCCCTCGCGGCCCTCGAGTCCCGCGAGGTGTCGTTCGGCAAGGTGGCCGGCGTGCTGCAGGCACCCGTCGCCCGGCTCAGCTACCTGCTGCAGGCGCCCGTGCAGCGGATCGCGTTCGCGCTCGCCGAGCGGGGACGACAGACGCAGGCCGCGTGAGCGCGGGAGAGGAGCAGACCATGGCGAAGCAGAGCGTCGACGACATCCTGGAGGCGATCAAGGAGCTCTCGATCATCGAGGCGGCGGAGCTCTCGAAGAAGATCGAGGAGGAGTTCGGCATCCAGGCCGCGGCGCCGGTGATGGCGGGCGCCGTCGCGGCCGGTGGCGGTGGAGGCGGTGGCGCCGCGGAGGAGGAGGCCGAGGAGCAGACCGAGTTCGACGTTCTCCTCGCCTCGGCGGGCGACAAGAAGATCCAGGTGATCAAGGAGGTGCGCGCGCTCACGAGCCTGGGCCTCAAGGAGGCCAAGGACCTGGTGGACAACGCACCCAAGCCGGTCCTGGAGCGCGTGCCGAAGGAGCAGGCGCAGGCCGCCAAGGAGAAGCTCGAGGCCGCCGGCGCGACCGTCGAGGTCAAGTAGGCCGAACGTTCGATCTTTCGCCCGCGACCGAAAGGCTTTCGACCGTGGTCAGCCCATGGCGCCTGCCCGTAGAGTGCCACGCATGAAGGTCGCCGTCGTCGGCGTCGGATACTGGGGCCCGAACCTCGTCCGAAACCTGCTGCAGATCGACGCGTGCGAGCAGGTCGTGGCCCACGACCTGGACGAGAGCCGGCTGAAGGGGATCGTCCGGCACTACCCGAGCACCGCGGTCGCCCACGACCTGGACCAGATCCTGAGCGACCCGGCCGTCGCGGCGGTCGTCGTCGCCACGCCGGTCAAGACCCACGCCGAGATCGCCACACGGGCGCTCGAGGCCGGCAAGAGCGTCCTGGTCGAGAAGCCGCTCGCGATCTCCTCGCGCGAGGCGCGCGCGCTCGTGGACCTCGCCCGCTCGCGCCGGCTCCTGGTGATGGCCGGTCACACCTTCCTGTTCAGCCCCCCGGTCCAGCGGGTCAAGCGCATGATCGAGGCGGGCGAGCTGGGCACGCCGCTCTACGTGCAGTCGTCCCGCGTGAACCTGGGCATCCACCGATCGGACGTGAACGTGGTGTGGGACCTGGCGCCGCACGACCTCTCGATCCTCTGGTCGTGGCTGGGCGAGCACCCCAAGAGGGTCTCGGCGATCGGCCGCTCGCGAAACGGTGCCCCCGCCGACGTTGCCTTCCTGGATCTCTCCTATCCCTCGGGGTGCCTCGCGAACCTGCACCTGTCCTGGCTCGCTCCCACGAAGATGCGCCGCATGACGATCGTCGGGTCGCGTCGGATGGTGGTCTACGAGGACACGAACGCCGAGGAACCCCTCCGGATCTACGACAGCGGCGCCGAGCCGCCGGACCCGGACGACCTGAGCGCGCCCGGCGGGGGGTTCACCTGGACCTACCGGACGGGCGACGTGGTCTCGCCCCGGATCGACAGCTGGGAGCCGCTCAAGGCGGAGCTGGAGGAGTTCCTCGCCCGTGCCGGTCGCGGGGAGACGCCCGACGAACGGGAGGAGGCGGCGGTCCAGCTGGTCCACGTCATCGAGGCCGCCGAGGAGTCCATGCGCGGGGGCGGGGCCCCGGTCTCTTTGTGAGCGGCTCGCAGGATTTCATCCCGGCCGTCCGCCTGGACAACGAGGACGTCTGGGAGACGCTCGCGCCGCGCGTGCGCGACCTGGTCGTCCAGGGCCGGTTCATCCTGGGCCCGGAGCTCGAGGAGTTCGAGCGCGAGGCGGCGAAGGCGTTCGGCTGCGAATGGGCGGTGGGGACCTCGTCCGGCACCTCCGCGCTGCTGCTCGCCCTTCGGGCCGCGCCGCTCGAGCCCGGCGCGCGAGTCGCGGTCCCAACGAACACCTTCTACGCGACCTTCGAGGCCGTGGTGATGGCCGGATACGTCCCGGTCCTCGTGGACCACGACTCCGATTACCTGCTCGACCCCGCGACCGTGGCCGACCTGAACCTGCAGGGCGTCGTCGCCGTGCACCTCTACGGCCTGCCCGTGGACATGACGGCCCTGTCGTCGCTCGCCCGCGACCGTGGCTGGTGGGTCTTGGAGGACTGCTCGCAGTCGCACGGGGCGACCGTCGGCGGCCGCCAGGCGGGCTCGCTCGGCGAGGCGGGCGCGTTCAGCGCGTACCCGACCAAGAACCTGGGTGCGTGGGGCGACGCGGGGTTCGTGACCGGGTCGGACCCGGAGCTCTACGAGGAGATCCGCTCGCTCCGGCACCACACCCAGCGCGAGGCGAACGTGCACCTGGGGCTCGGGGGGACGGACCGGATGGACAACCTGCAGGCGCTCGTGCTCTCGGAGAAGCTTCGACGCCTGCCGGGCGAGGTCGAGCGAAGGCGCACCATCGCCTCCTGGTACCGTGAGGCGCTCGACGGGCTCGGGCTCGAGCTGCCGGGCGACCGGGGCGACCGGACCCACGTGTACCACCAGTTCGTCGTCCGGGTCCCCGACCGCGACGGTGTCCGTGCACGGATGGCGGAACTGGGCGTCGGAACGGGCATCCACTACCCGACGCCGATCCACCTCCAGCCGGGCGCCCAAGGCAGGTTCGAGGCCCCGCAGCGCCCCCAACGGGCGGAAGCGTCCATGCACGAGATCCTGAGCCTGCCGATGTTCGTGACGCTCGCCCGGGGCGAGGTCGACCGGGTCGCCTCGGCCCTTCGGACGGCGCTTCGCAGGAGCTAGCCGGCGCGGCGCTGTCGCCAGAGGTTTCGCTGCTGGTCGCGCACGAATACCACGAGTCCCTCCGGACCGGCGGTTCCCTCCGGCGCCGACACCCCGGTCTTCAGCCAGGCACCATGCCTCGGGGCCTCGTAGCGCTCCCAGTCGCCGCCGGGCTGGCGAAACAGCAGGTCCGGGGGCTCGGGGTAGTGTTGGCGGGCCCGGTCGTTGACGGTCGCGGCGGTCATCGTGCCCTGCACCCAGAGGGGATCCACCCAGGGCGCGTGCTGCTCGAACCAGGAGAGGATCGCGGCCTCGTCGAACGAGAAGGCCTGGGCCGCGATCGACTCGCTGAAGAGCTCCAGCTTCTCCGCCCGATCGCTCATCGCGGGACACCTCCTGCGAAGGTCCATCCCCACGGGGAGGTATCGGCTCCGGACGCGGGGGGATTGACCGGTGCCCGCCGGAACTTTCACGAATAGGGTCTTCCCCTGGCGGCCTGGATCGGCTAAGATGCCCGGGAATTGAGCCGGGGTTCGGAGCCGTTGAACGGCGTGATGAGAATGACCGGCCATTTCTGCGTGCGAGAAACTTGATATTCGGCGCGCTTCGTCCTACAATGCCTTGTTGCCGTGCCGTCTCCCGCGAGCTGTCGCGTGTCGCCCATCTTGATCTAGGAGGGGTCTTTCTTGCCTGATGTCATCGTGCCTGGTCGCGAGCGCGTCTCCTTCTCCAAGATCCCCGAGGTCCTGCCCCTTCCCGATCTGATCGGCATCCAGCGCGAGTCCTTCGATTGGCTGCTCCGCGACGGGCTCGCCGAGGTCCTGGCGGAGGTCTCCCCGATCGAGGACTTCACCGAGACCTATCAGCTGATCTTCGGAACGCACCAGTTCAAGGAGCTCAAGTACTCCGTTGAGGAGTGCAAGGACAAGGACATGACCTATTCGGCCCCACTGTTCGTGGAGGCCCAGTTCATCAACAAGGAGACCGGCGAGATCAAGGAGCAGGAGGTCTTCATGGGCGACTTCCCCGTGATGACCGACAAGGGCACCTTCGTCATCAACGGGACCGAGCGGGTCGTGGTCTCCCAGCTCGTGCGAAGCCCGGGCGTCTACTTCAGCCGCGAGCTCGACAAGACCTCCGACAAGGACCTCTTCGTCGCGAAGGTCATCCCATCGCGGGGCGCGTGGCTCGAGTTCGAGGTCGACAAGCGGGACACGGTTGGCGTTCGGATCGACCGCAAGCGCCGGCAGAACGTGACCGTGCTGCTGAAGGCCCTCGGCTGGACCGAGGACGAGATCCTCGAGCTCTTCGACGGCGCGGCGTCCATCCGGGCGACCCTCGAGAAGGACCACTTCCACACCCAGGGCGAGGCGCTGGAGGACATCTATCGCAAGCTCCGCCCGGGCGAGCCTCCCACGGCCGAGTCCGCCCAGACGCTGCTCGAGAACCTCTTCTTCAACCCCAAGCGCTACGACCTCGCCCGCGTCGGCCGCTACAAGCTCGGCAAGAAGCTCGGGGAGCCGTCCGAGGTCGCCAAGCGCCAGCTGAAGGCCAAGTTCGACGGGATGAAGGCGAGCGACAACCCCGACAAGAAGGACTGGGAGCAGCCTCGCTGGCGCATCTTCTCCGAGGCCCCGTCCGCCGGCCGCGACAAGGCCGCCCCGACCTCCAAGGGCGTCCTGACCTTCGAGGACATCGTCAAGACCGTCCAGTACCTGGTCAAGCTGCACGCCGGCGAGGAGGGCTACGAAGAGGACGACATCGACCACTTCGGGAACCGCCGCATCCGCTCGGTCGGCGAGCTCATCCAGAACCAGGTCCGGCTCGGCCTGACCCGCATGGAGCGGGTCGTCCGGGAGCGCATGACCACCCAGGACGTCGAGGCCATCACGCCGCAGACGCTCATCAACATCCGTCCGGTCGTCGCGGCGATCAAGGAGTTCTTCGGCACCTCGCAGCTCTCGCAGTTCATGGACCAGACGAACCCGCTCGCCGGCCTCACCCACAAGCGCCGCCTCTCGGCGCTCGGGCCCGGCGGGCTCTCGCGGGAGCGCGCGGGGTTCGAGGTCCGGGACGTCCACCCCTCCCACTACGGCCGCATGTGCCCGATCGAGACTCCGGAGGGCCCGAACATCGGCCTCATCGGCTCACTCTCGAGCTACGGCCGGATCAACCCCTACGGGTTCATCGAGACGCCCTACCGGAAGGTCCAGAAGGGTCGTGTGACGGACCAGATCGACTACCTCACGGCCGACGAGGAGGACCGCCACGTCATCGCCCAGGCGAACACGCCGGTCGATGCCCGCGGGCGGTTCACCGAGGACCACGTCCTCGTCCGGCGAAAGGGCGGCGAGGTCGACTACGTCCCGCCCGAAGAGGTCGACTACATGGACGTCTCGCCCAAGCAGATCGTCTCGGTGGCCGCGGCGCTCATCCCGTTCCTCGAGCACGACGACGCGAACCGCGCCCTCATGGGCGCGAACATGCAGCGCCAGGCCGTGCCGCTCCTTCGCGCCGAGGCCCCGCTCATCGGCACCGGGGTGGAGTTCCGCGCGGCGATCGACGCGGGCGACGTGATCCTCGCCGAGGAGGCGGGGGTCGTCGAGGAGGTCGGCGGCGCGGATTCCCGTGACAAGGAGGCCGCCCAGGAGATCGTGGTCCGGTCCAACCGCGGCGAGCTGAAGACCTACAAGCTGCTCAAGTTCCGGCGCTCGAACCAGGGCACCTGCATCACGCAAAAGCCGATCGTCCGGGTGGGCGACAAGGTGAAGAAGGGCCAGGTCATCGCCGACGGCCCGTCCACCGAGCAGGGCGAGCTCGCGCTCGGCAAGAACCTGCTCGTCGCGTTCATGCCGTGGGAGGGCCACAACTACGAGGACGCGATCGTCCTGTCCGAACGGCTGGTCAAGGACGACGAGCTGACCTCGATCCACATCGAGGAGCACGAGGTGGACGCCCGCGACACCAAGCTCGGGCCCGAGGAGATCACCCGCGACATCCCCAACGTGTCCGAGGAGATCCTGAAGGACCTCGACGAGCGCGGGATCGTCCGGATCGGGGCCGAGGTGAACCCCGGCGACTACCTGGTGGGCAAAGTCACCCCGAAGGGCGAGACCGAGCTGACGCCGGAGGAGCGCCTGCTTCGTGCGATCTTCGGTGAGAAGGCGCGGGAGGTCCGCGACACCTCGCTCAAGATGCGACACGGCGAGTCGGGCAAGGTCATCGGTGTCCGCGTCTTCAACCGCGACGCGGGCGACGAGCTCGCCCCAGGTGTGAACGAGCTGGTCCGGGTCTACGTGGCCCAGAAGCGGAAGATCTCCGACGGCGACAAGCTCGCCGGGCGCCACGGCAACAAGGGCGTCATCGCGAAGATCCTGCCCGAGGAGGACATGCCGTTCCTCCCCGACGGCACGCCCGTCGACATCGTGCTGAATCCCCTCGGGGTCCCCTCCCGGATGAACCTCGGCCAGGTGCTCGAGGCGCACCTCGGGTGGGCGGCCAAGGTGGGCTACGGGCCGAACGGCAACGGCGGCCAGGCGGATGGCGCGGACCACTGGAGCGAGCGGGTGGCCATGCACATCGCCTCGCCCGTCTTCGACGGCGCGCGCGAGGGCGAGATCCTCGAGGCGCTCGAGACCGCCCACTCGGTGACGCCGAGCGAGGTCCGGCTCGTGAACCAGGTCGGGAAGGCCCAGCTCTACGACGGCCGCACGGGCGAGCCGTACGACGTGCCCGTCACCGTCGGCTACGTCTACATCCTGAAGCTGCTGCACCTGGTCGACGACAAGATCCACGCGCGCTCGACCGGCCCGTACTCGATGATCACCCAGCAGCCGCTGGGCGGGAAGGCGCAGTTCGGCGGGCAGCGCTTCGGTGAGATGGAGGTCTGGGCGCTCGAGGCGTACGGCGCGGCCTACGCGCTGCAGGAGCTGCTCACGATCAAGTCCGACGACGTGCTCGGGCGCGTCAAGGTCTACGAGGCGATCGTCAAGGGCGAGAACATCCCCGAGCCGGGCATCCCCGAGTCGTTCAAGGTGCTCATCAAGGAGATGCAGTCGCTCTGCCTGAACGTCGAGGTGCTCTCGGCGGAGGGCAAGGAGATCGAGATGCGGGAGACCGACGAGGACGTGTTCCGCGCGGCGGAGGAGCTGGGGATCGACCTCTCGCGCCGGGAGCCGGCCGGAGCGGACTTCGACTGATGCGGATCCACCAGGAGGACACGAAAGGGGCGATCGGCTAGTGCTGGACGTCAACTACTTCGACGAGCTGCGGATCGGCCTCGCGACGGCCGATCAGATCCGGGCATGGTCCAACGGCGAGGTCAAGAAGCCGGAGACCATCAACTACCGCACGCTGAAGCCGGAGAAGGATGGTCTGTTCTGCGAGCGGATCTTCGGACCCACGCGCGACTGGGAGTGCCACTGCGGCAAGTACAAGCGCGTTCGCTTCAAGGGCATCATCTGCGAGCGTTGCGGGGTCGAGATCACGCGGTCGAAGGTTCGCCGCGACCGTATGGGCCACATCGAGCTCGCGGCGCCGGTGACGCACATCTGGTACTTCAAGGGCGTCCCGTCGCGCCTGGGATATCTGCTCGACCTCGCGCCGAAGGACCTCGAGAAGGTCATCTACTTCGCCGCGTACATCATCACCAGGGTCGACGCCGACCGCCGGCACAAGGACATGCCGGACATCGAGGCCGACCTGGACGCCGAGAAGAAGCAGATCGATGGTCAGCGCGACCAGACGATCGCCAAGCGCCTGGCCGAGCTCGAGGACCGGCTCCGCGACATGGAGGGCGAGGGCGCCAAGGGCGCGCAGCTCTCGGCCGCCCGCCGCGAGGCCCAGCGCGACGTCGAGCGCATCACCGAGGGCGCCCGGGGGGAGACCCAGCACCTCGACGACGTCCTGTCCGCGTTCAAGAACCTGCAGGTCAAGCAGCTCGTCGCCGACGACGCGGTCTACCGGAGCCTCCGCGAGCGCTTCGGCGACTACTTCGACGGCGGCATGGGCGCCGAGGCGATCAAGCGCCTGCTGATCGACCTCGAGCTGGAGGCCGAGGCCACGTTCCTGCGCGACCAGATCAAGACCGCGAAGGGCACCCGGCGGCAGAAGGCGATCAAGCGGCTGAAGGTCGTCTCGCACTTCATCGGGACGAAGAACTCGCCGCTCGGCATGGTGCTGGACGCCGTGCCGGTCATCCCGCCGGATCTTCGCCCCATGGTCCAGCTGGACGGCGGCCGGTTCGCGACGAGCGACCTGAACGACCTCTACCGCCGCGTCATCAACCGGAACAACCGGCTGAAGCGGCTCCTCGACCTGCAGGCGCCGGAGATCATCGTCAACAACGAGAAGCGCATGCTGCAGGAGGCCGTCGACGCGCTGTTCGACAACGGCCGCCGCGGCCGCCCGGTGACGGGCCCCGGCAACCGGCCCTTGAAGTCGCTCTCCGACATGCTGAAGGGCAAGCAGGGACGGTTCCGCCAGAACCTGCTCGGCAAGCGCGTCGACTACTCCGGCCGCTCCGTCATCGTCGTCGGGCCGCAGCTTCGCCTGCACCAGTGCGGCCTGCCCAAGCAGATGGCGCTCGAGCTGTTCAAGCCGT
>JACXTT010008390.1_pt1 | contig 14333 bp, 14 predicted proteins | sample 9270951 | NCBI WGS metagenome assembly JACXTT01 (sample SAMN15532306, study PRJNA645909) | rock metagenome | isolation source: weathered quartz diorite | place: Puerto Rico | collected 2017-06-21 | reverse complement strand
GGCGGCTCCGGCCCGGCGCCGGCGTCGGAGGCGGTGGCGCCGTCCTGGCCGCCATCGTGCGCATGGACGCGACCGTGGCGCGCGAGATTTGGCGGTCGCTCCTCCCTGGCGAGCGCCTGCTGCTCGTCCCACCGGGCGGCTTCGTCCTGCCCGATCTCGGTCAGGAGCCGCCGCGCAGCATCAAGCCGCCGCGAACGGCCTCGCCGCCGGCGCCGTCGCTGGCGCCGTCCGCCCAGGGCGTGCCGTTCCGCATCCCGCCTCCTCTGGAGCCGCCGGCGGGCAACGCGGCCGGGCCCGGAAACGGCGGCCCCGAGGGAGCCGGGGCCCCGCGCAGCCTGGACACCCCCGAGCCAGGACCCGGGGCCAGCCAGACGGAGTCCGGCGCAGAGTCGGCGGAACCGCAGCCCGCTCAGACGGTTGCGCCGCCATAGAGGGTCCCGGCCGGTACTTGCTTTTCGGTTGCGCGGGCACCATCATCCGCCTGGCGCCCCGCGGCGACCGCGGGGGCCCCGCGCCTGCAAGGAGTGCCGATGCCGCTGGCCGTGGCCGAGCTCCAGGACGATCTCCTGGCGATCATGGACCGCAAGAACCACTGGGCCTGGCCGCATTTCAACGAGGGCCACGCCACCCGCCCGCAGCTCCTGCTCCACTTCCAGCACGAGTTCGAGGTCTACGTGCGCGACTTCCCGGTGCTCCTGAGCCGGGTCCATGCGCGCTGCCCGCACCCGGAGGTGCGCCAGGACCTGGCGGAAAATCTGTACGAGGAGGAGACCGGCAAGCTCAGCAAGGGTGTCCCGCACCCGGAGCTGTTCCTGGTCATGATGGAGGGTCTCGGCTTCCCGCGGGCGCGCTTCAGCGGCATCGATCTGCTGCCCGAGGCGACCGCCTACCGGGCCTACATCGATCAGATCACGACCCGGCGTCCGTGGATCGAGGGGGCGGCGCTGGTCACCATCTTCATCGAGGGGAGCGTCGAGGATCGGCGCCGGATCACGACGCCCGAGCCGGAGGACCCGGTCGACCTCGAGGCCGAGCTGCGGAGCAACGCGCTGGTCAGGCATTACGGCGTCGACGCGCGCTTTCTCGATTTGAAGCGGGCGCATCACATGGTCGAGACCGGTCATCGCAAGATGGCCTGGAAGATGGTCCTCGATCACGCCCGCTCGCCGCGCACCACCGATCGGATCCGGCGCGTCCTGTCGCGCGCCCTCGATCTCTGGCTCCTGTACCGCGACGGCGTGGCCCGCGCCTGCCGGATCGAGCGCCCGGCTCCCGCCCGCGCCCGCTGAGACGGCTGCCGAGCACCAGGGGGTCCCTCCTCGCTGACGGACCGATTGACAACCGGGGGCCCCTCGGGTAGGGTTCTGCCGCTCGACCCCGCGGGTCCGTTCCCGCGGGTCCCACCCAGCGAAACCCAGGGAGGTGCTCACGATGCGTATCGCCTGGAAAGAGTGCGCTGCGGAGTTGATCGGGACGTTCGCCCTGTGCTTCATCGGCGCCGGGGCGATCTGCACGAACGCCCTGACCAGGGGCCAGGTCGGACTGATCGGTATCGCCATGGCCCACGGCCTCGTGCTGTCGATCGCCGTGTCGTGCACCATGGCGATCTCCGGCGGCCAGCTGAACCCGGCGGTCACCGCCGCCCTCTGGGCGACCGGCAGGATCAAGGACGCGGCCGAGGTGGCGCAGTACATGGTGTCGCAGCTCGTCGGCGCGATCCTCGCCGGCTTCGCCCTGAAGGGCCTCTACCCGGCGGCGGTGTGGCAGAGCGTGCATCTGGGGGCGCCGGCGATCGGCTACGGCCTGACCCCGGTGCAGGGCACCTTCATCGAGGCGATCCTGACCTTCTTCCTGGTCTTCGCCGTGTTCGGCACGGCGGTCGACTCCAAGGCGCCGAAGCTCGGCGGATTCGGGATCGGTCTGACCATCGCCTTCGACATCCTGATGGGCGGGCCCCTGACCGGGGCGGCGATGAACCCCGCCCGCGCCTTCGGGCCGGCGCTGGCCGCCGGCTTCTGGGACAACCAGGCGGTCTACTGGATCGGACCGATCCTCGGCGGCCTCGCCGCCGGCTGGGTGTACGACAAGTTCCTGAGGAAATAGCGGCGGGTGCTGGGGCGCGGTCCGGCGGTCGCCGGGCCGCGCCCCGAGCCGCTCAGGCGTGATCGCGCCGCCGCCCGTTCAGCTCCAGCCATCCCCCTTCGTCGAAGAAACCGAAGCGGCGCTCCAGCTTCACGAACAGCCTGTCCGCGTCGGGCAGGGACGCGCGCGGGACCTCGACGGTGCCGCCGAGCCGGCCGCCCGTGAGCGCCGCCTCTCCGGCGGTCTCAGCCGTTACGGCGTCGCGCACATCGACCCGGCGGCGGCGCCAGCGCAGAGGCAGCGACAGGCTGCGGCGCGGTCCGGGGATCCCCGACGCCAGGTGCAGCGTCGGGGGGCCGAAGGCGCCGATCCGCGGATGCAGCACGAGGTCGAGCCGCAGCGCCCCGTCGTCCAGACGCACGCCGCGGACGGGGTGCAGCCCGTTCGCCAGGTCGGGCGCGGCCTCGCGGAAGAACATCTCCGGCCGCTCGGCGAAGGAGAGGAATTTCCGGCGGTGCACCGCGAGCTGGGTGGAGTGGCACAGGATCGCCCGGCGCTTGCCGTCCCTCTCCGCCGCGGTCGGCTCGAGACAGGCGGTGCCCGGCGCGTCGGCCGAGGTCGGCACGCCCATGCTGTGCGTCCGGTGCACGATGTAGCTCAGAAGGCGCGGCGCCGGCGCGGAGGCGGCGCGCTCCAGGGCGAGGCGGGTCAGGACGGCCAGCGCGCTGTGATCCGGATGCAGGTCGTACAGCGAGGGCAGGACCAGGAGCGTCGCCCGCCACTCCCTGAGCACTTCCGCCAGACGCTCCGCTGCGGCCCGATCGCCGGCGATCACCAGGTCGGTGATCGCCTGATCGGGGAGACCGAGGAAGACCGCGTCGGCCTCCGACAGCCCCAGCTCGGCCAGCGCCGCGACGGCCTCGGCGCGCCGCCGCCGGCCAAAGCGGGCGCTGTCGTCCGGCCCGATCCGGATGCGCCGCTCGACCAGACGCTGCGTCCACGGGTTGTTGTCGCCGTCCGTCGCGAACACCACGAGCGCCCGGCCGCCGCGCCGCAGGGTGCGCTGCACCAAGGCCCCCGCCGCCAGCGTCTCGTCGTCCGGGTGCGGCGCCAGGAGCAGGAGCCGCTCGCCGCTCTCCGGTCCGTCCCAGCTCATGGCGCCCCTCCGGCCGGCGCGAACGGAGTGAAGCCGCGCTCCGCCGCCATGGCCCAGATGACCGCGACCCGGCCGCTGCCGGTCGGGGGCCGGTACTCGTGCGCGCCCGGAGCGAGGTCCCGCGGTCCGTCGTACGGCGTCCCGTCGAGCGTTCCTCCCGGCGCGCCGTTTTCGGCGACGACGGCGTAGCGCGCCGGAACCGCGATCGAGAACGCCCGCGCCGCGCCCGCCTCCGTCCCCCGGGGAAAGAGCGAGCCGGCGACCCTCCAGGCCCCGACCACGACGTAATTGTCCTCCAGAAAGCGGCGCGCCCGTGGTGGAAATCCGCGAATTTCCGCAGGCGCCACGCAGGTCCCGGTCTCGACGCAGCGCTCCGGTATTCGATCCTCGATCAGCCCGCGCGCCATGCGCTCCAGAGTCATCGTCTCCAGCGCGTAATAGAACGGGCGCCGGCGGAACACGCTCTGTCCCTTGAGGTCGAGCACCGGGTCGGCCGGCGCGGTCAGGCGCAGGACCTCCGCCAGCTCGCGCATCTCCGGCCGCACCCCGCGCCCGCTCAAAGGCGACACCGCCGGCAGCGCGGCCAGCTCGACACAGGCCAGGAGCGCCGGCAGCCACGCGGCGCGGCGCTCGTCCCAGGTCAGCCGCAGCGTCCCGTCGCCCGTGTCGGGCGCGCGGCGGGCGAGGAGGACGCCGGCCAGGAGGACCGTGAACAGCGGATAGAACGGCAGGAGATCCTGCCGCGTGTGCACCGGCCAGACGGTCGACAGGAGGACGTACTGCGAGCCGCACAGCAGGAGAAGGAACGCCGCCCGCGGCCCCTCGCCGGGCAGGCGCCGCGCCAGAAAGCGCGCCGCGGCGACCAGAAGCGCCAGGATCGGCAGCAGGAGATAGATCCGTAAGGAGTAGCCCCAGCGGCCGACGCCCGGCAGGAGGTTGTGCTCGATGGTGCAGTAAACCAGATCCCGCCAGGCGCCGCGCGCCGCGAAATAGATCGCGATCGCCGCCGGCAGCACGGCGCATCCGGACAGGAACGCCAGGACGAAAGAGGCGTACCGCAGGATGGCCGGGCGCGGGGCCGGTCCGGATGGCGCCGGCGCTCCCGCCGGCGCCCGGACCGGCCGGCAGAAGAGGACGAGGCCGGTGGCGGCGAACCCGAGCGCGCCTGTGAGCATCACCGTCTTGAGCGACACCGAAAGGCAGGCGCCAGCAAGCAGACCGGCGCCGAAGACGCGCCGCACCGTGAGCGACCCGCCGAAAAGCGTCACGATCGCCAGGACCCACAGCGCCGCCCACAGGACGTCGGTGCGGTACTCGACCGACTTGAAGAAGAAGGTCGGGCTGAGACCGCACAGGAAGGCCGCCCACAACCCGCAACGCGGCCCGAAGAGCCGGCGCCCCAGAAGGTACGAGCCGAAAAGACAGACGGCGAAGACCGGGATCATCGCCAGCCGCATGTCGAGGAGGATGCGCGGGTCCTCGCCGATGAGCGCCACCCAGGGAGCGCTGAGGATGTGAAACAGCGGCGTGTGGTTGTCGAACAGGTCGCGGTAGGGGAGGAGTCCCTGCGTCCAGCCCCAGGCGACGTGCAGGTGCTGTGGCTCGTCCGAGTCGACCGGGTAGGCCCAGGCGTAGGCGACTCGCAGCGCGCCGATCGCCGCGCCCAGCCCCAGCAGCAGGCGGCGCTCGCCGGCCGAGAGGCCCGCCGGCCGCGGCGCCCGGGCGGCCGGAGCGGCTTCGAGCCGCTCCAGCCCCGGGACGGCGCTCGGCATTCCGCGACCCTACGCTTCGCGCAGGGCGTTGATGATCTTGAGACGCGCGGCGCGCGCGGCGGGGAACAGACCGCCGAACAGACCCATCGCCAGAGAGAAGACCATTCCCGACACGAGCAGGGCCGGCGAGAGCCGGAAGTTGAACAGGATCTCGGAGAACGATGCGAAGTTGTTGGTGCCGGTCGGCGCGGTCAGGAAGAGATTGACGGCGACCAGGGCCAGGGCGCCGCCGGCCAGCCCGCCGAGGAACCCGAGGGCGACCGATTCGAGGACGAACGAGACCAGGATCACCAGCCGCGAGAAGCCGAGCGCCCGCATCGTGGCGATCTCGCGCGTGCGGGCCGAGACCTGGGCGTACATGGTGTTCATCGCCCCGAACGACGCGCCGACCGCCATGATGATGGCCACGAAATAGGCCAGGATCTTGATCGGGGCGGCGGTGACCGTCTGCTTGTCGAAGTAGTCATTCTCGGCCAGAGCGTCGAGCTTGATCCGCTGGTCCCCCTTGACCCCCGCGATCAGGCGATCGCGCGCCGCCGTGTCGGTGGCGCGCGCCACCACGGTGCTGAACCCGGCCGTCCGGTGCGCCTGATCCTGGACGTTGTGCAGGTCGGCCCAGATCTCGGAGTCGTAGGGCGAGCCGGCGGCGTCGAAGATGCCGACGATCGTCCAGCGCTCGGAGCCCGCCCTGGCGATCCCGCCGAGCCGGAGATCCGGGAAACGGTCGCGCGCGCGCGTCGAGACGATCGCCTCGGCCGTGCCGGTCTGGAACATGCGCCCCTCGACGATCCGCACGCTGTCCCCGCGGATCGTGAACGCCACCGGCGTGACCCCGCGCACGATGATGTTGGTCCTCTTGCCGTCGCGCTTCGGGATGTTGATCAGGACGACCTGCTCGGGCGACTCGAGCGGCTGGCCGTCGGCGCCTTTGGCCAGCCCGTCGAGCGTGCGGATCGCCTCGTGCTGGTCCTTGCTGACGAAGCTGTTGACGTCCGACCCCGCCCCGACCCGCAGGATGACGACGTTGAGGGACGACACGCTGGTCGCGAACGTCCGGGTCACCCCCTCGGCCAGCGACATCACCAGGAGGAACACGGTGACGACCAGCGCGATGCCGAACACGGTCATCACCGTCGACACCTTGCGGACCGCCAGGTTGCGCAGGTTGTACTTGAGCGGGATCCGCATCACACCACCCGCCGCAGACCGTCGACGATCGAGATGCGCGACGAGCGGATCGCCGGCACGAACCCGGCCAGCACGCCGATGCCGACCGCGGCGGTGAAGGCGGTGAGCAGCGTCGCCCAGGAGATCTTCAGGTTGTAGGCGAACATCGCCACCGGCGAGTGCTTGATGGCCCCGATCAGAGCCCACATGAACGGGAACGATCCGAGCACCCCGGCGACGCCGCCGAGCAGCGACAGGACGATCGCCTCGGACAGGACCAGCACCAGGACCTGGCTCCTCTGGAAGCCGAGCGCCCTGATCACGGCGATCTGCGTCACCCGCTCGCGGGCGCTCATCGCCATGGTGTTGGCGACGATCAGGACGACGGTGAACAGGACGATCAGGGCGATCGAGCGGAACAGCAGCTTGACGTTCCCCATCATCTCGGTGAACTGGAGCATGAACTGCTTCTCGGGCATCGCCTTGACCGGGGCGTCGCTGTTCTCGAACATCTTGTTGATCGCCTCGCACACTACCGGCACCCTGTCGGGCGCCTCGGTGCGCAGGTAGAAGATCCCGGTCTGCTCCAGCCGTCCGAGGAACGAGTTCTCCAGGTATTTGTTGTGGAAGAAGATGTTCGACTCGTCCGGCCCGGTGTAGACGCCGCGCAGCGCCAGCTCGATCGTCCCTGGGATGTAGGTCCCCCGGATCTGGATCTTCTGGCCGAACGTCCAGTGGAACCGGTCGATCAGCTGCTTGCCGGCGATGAAGGAGTCGCGCTCCGCCTGCCAGGTCTTGAGCTGGTCGGGCGGGATCGTGTAGTCGTCGTGGACGACGGCCCAGACCTCCGGGTCGGTCGACAGCTGGCCGAAGAAGTTCTGCGGCTTCTCGTCGATGTAGATCCCGCCGTACCAGATCTGCGGGGCGACCGCCACCACGCCCGGGATCTGCTCGATCTTCTGGCGGTACGCCAGCGGCATGAAGTTGCCCAGTCCGGTGGCGTGCTGCACCACGATGTTCGCCGCCCCCTTGGTGCGTCCGGTGTCGTAGTCGAGCGCCTCCAGAAGCGACGACAGCACGACGATCAGTACCAGCACCAGGACGATCGACGCCATGGTCAGGAAGGCGCGGCTCTTCTTGCGGAAGACGTTCTTCCAGATGAAGCGGAAGTATTTCACGTGCGCCCGTCGCGCGAGCGGTCGGCGGCGACCGGCTCCTGGCTCGACAGCACGCCCTTGTCGAGATGCAGCATCCGATGGGCGCGCGCCGCGGCGCGCGGGTCGTGCGTCACCATGACGATCGTCTTGCGATGCTCGGTGTTCAACCTGTTGAGGAGGTCGAGAATCTCGCCCGCGCTGCGCGCGTCGAGGTCGCCGGTCGGCTCGTCGGCCACCAGGATGACCGGGTCGGCGACGATCGCCCGCGCGATCGCGACCCTCTGCTCCTGCCCGCCCGACAGCTGCCGCGGGTAGTGATCGGCCCGGTCGGCGAGGTCGACGATGCCGAGAGCCGTCTGCACGTGCGCCTGCCGCTCTTTTTTCGACAGCCGCGTCAAAAGAAGCGGCAGCTCGATGTTCTCGAACGCCGTCAGGACCGGGATCAGGTTGTAGAGCTGGAAGATGAATCCGATGTGGTCGGCCCGCCAGCGCGCCAGCTCGGTCTCGCCCATCGTCGAGATGGCGCGTCCCTCGATGCTGATCCGGCCCTGCGTCGGCGTGTCGATCCCGGCGATCAGGTTCAGGAGCGTCGTCTTGCCCGACCCCGACGGCCCCATCAGGGCGATGAACTCGCCGGTCTCGATCGTGAGATCGATGTCCTCCAGCACCGGAATGCTCAGGGAATCCCGCCGATAGGCCTTGGAGACGTGCTCGATTGCGATCAGTGGCTTGGCCACGAGTCCTCCCGCGTTGCCGTCATTTGCCGATTGTGATCCTGGCGCCGTCCACCAGCTCGTCGTGCCCGGCGTCGGCCACCAGCGTCTCGCCGCCCACGAGGCCTTCTTTGATCTCGGCCGAGGCGCTCCGATCCACGCCCACGACGACCGGCCGGAACACCGCGCGGTCGCCCCGCACCAGGAACACGCCGGTCTTGCCGTCGCGCGTCGTCAGGGCGGCCTTCGGCACCTCGATCCGCGTGCGACCCGTGGTCGTCCCGGTCGACTCGCTGGTGAAGTTCACCCGCGCCGACAGGTCCGGCAGGATCTTCTCGTCCGGGTCGAGGAACGCGACCTTCACCTTCACCGTCCCCTTCTGCCGGTCGGCGGACGGGATCACCTGCTTCATGTACCCCTTGTAGACCCGGTCGGTGTACGCCTCGAGGACGATCTCCGCCGGCTGGCGCGAGCGGATCCGCCCCAGATTCGACTCGTTCACGTCGACCCCGACGTACAGGGTCGAGAAATCGACCAGCGTGACGATCGCCCCGCCGTTCGACGAGCCCTGCCCCGGAGAGCCGAAAGGAGACACCGCCTCGCCGACGTGCGCCCGCTTGGCGACCACGACGCCGTCGAAAGGCGCCCGCAGCACGGTGTAGTCGAGGAGCGCCTTGATGTAGTCGACCTTGGCGCGGGTCGAGGCCTCGAGCGCCACCGCCGCGTCGAGCGTCGATTGTGGCGCCAGCCCCTGGTGGAACAGGCTGCGCTGCCGCACGAGGTCGGCCGCCGCCTGGGCCCAGGTCGCCTGCGCTTCGGCGATCTGCGCGTCGAGATCCTGGTGGTCCAGGCGCGCGATGACGTCGCCGGTCTTCACCCGCGTCCCCTCGGTCACGCGCAGCTCGGTGATCCGCGACGTGATCTTGGGCGACAGGTCGGCGCGCGTCTCCGCCTCGACGTACCCCGACGCGGACAGCACGGTCAGCGCCTGCCCCTCGGTGAGGAGCGCCGCCGTGGTCGTCTCGACGTGCACGGCGCGCATCGCCGACGACAGCCAGAGATACGCCCCCACGGCGGCCGCGGACGCCAGGACCGCGCCGACCAGAAGGAGCAGCAGCGGCCGCTTCGGACGCTCGCTCTCCCTCCGGATGCGCAGCCCCGCCAGGTCCGGCATCGGTCGCGGAGTCTCGATCGGCATCGGAGCGCTCATGCGAGGAGGTCCAGCACCTCGCGCGGATGGTTCCTGGCGTCGACCTTCGGGAAGACGTGCGTGATGCCGCCGTCCGGGCCGATGATGTACGAGATCCGCTTCGCCGAACCGGCGGTCGCCGCGTCGCAGGCGCCGTACGCCAGGCCGATCTCGCGGCGCGTATCGCACAGCATGCGGAACGGGAAATGGAACTTCTCCGCGAAGGCGGCATTCTCCTGCACGGTGTCGAACGAGGCTCCCAGGATCACGGCGTTCTTCCTGTCGAATTCGGCCTGAAGGTCGCGGAACCCGCAACCCTCGGCGGTTCAGCCGGGTGTATCGGCCTTCGGGTAGAACCACAGGACGACGGTCTTCCCCTTGAAATCGGACAGACGGACGTCCCGGTCGAGATGGTCCTTGACCTTGAAATCGGGCGCCTTGCTTCCGACGGTCAGCATCACCGGCGTCACCTCCGCTCCAGTATCCGGATAGGGCAGATTACCATCGCGCCGCGGGCGCCGCAAGCGCGGCACGGACGACACGTTCATACACCCGCAGCGTCTCGTCGGCCAGCCGGTCCGGCGTGAAGCGTCGCGCCACGTCCTCGCTGCCGCGCCGCCCCATCTCGCGGGCCCGCGCCGGGTCGTCGACGAGGGCCAGGATCGCCTCGGCCAGGCGCGCCGGATCGCGCGGCGGCACGATCAGACCGGTCTCGCCGTCCCGCAGGATCTCGCCGGCGCCGCCGATCGTGGTCGCGACCGCCGGCACGCCGCACGCCAGAGCCTCCTTGAGGACGGCGGACGAGGCGTCGCAATCGATCGAAGGCAGGACCGACACGTTCAGGGCGGCGGTGATCTCCGGCACGTCGTCCCGGAAGCCGAGGAACCGGACGGCCGGCGCGATCCCGAGCGCCCTCGCGAGCTCCTTGAGCGCCGCCTCGAGCGACCCCGTGCCGACCAGCAGGAAACGCGCATCCTGCCGGCGCCGCAGGACGATCGCCGCGGCCCGCAGGAAATCGTCCTGACCCTTGTCGGCCACCAGCCGGCCGACGACGCCGACCAGCGGCGCCGCGTCGGAAAGCCCGAGCTGGCGGCGCAGCGGGTGCCCGTCCACCCCGGGATGGAAGCGCTCCGGCAGGTAGGCCGACTGCACCACGCTGACCCGCGAGCGCTCGAGCGCGCCCGCCCGGAACAGCGCCTCGTAGCGCTCCAGGACGCTCCGGCTGACGGCGATCAGGTGATCGACCCGGCGATACAGCCAGCGGTTGGCGGCGTGCGCCCGGACGCGCTTGGTGTTGTGCCGGGTGAACACCAGGGGCGTCTTGCAGCCGGCCAGCCGGCGCGCCGCGACGCAGGTCCACAGATCCTGCGAGCCGTGCGCGTCGATCAGGTCGTACGGCGCTCCCTTGAGGTGCCGCGCCAGGTGCGACGCGTCGCGCAGCGCGTGGAGCAGGAACTTCGGCTTCCGGAAGACGAGCCCGTCCAGCACTTCGAGCCCCGCCTCGCGCGCCCGCCCCGCCAGCATCGAGTCCCCGGGCGCCGCGATCGTCACCTGATGGCCGCCGGCCGCCATCAGGCGGGACATCATCAGGATGCGGGACGGCTGCCCGCCCCATCCGCGATGGAAATTCGTCTGGAGGATGCGCACCAACGCCCCCGCAAGTGTCCGCCGCCGCCCAAGTATAGATGGTCGTCGAGGGGGAGCGCTGCGAGCGAGTGGAGGTCGAAGACGGGTGCCGTCAGTGCGTCGGCGTGCCCACCCGCGCGATCACGACCGTGACGTTGTCGTCCCCGCCATGCTCGTTCGCCAGCGCGATGAGGGCGGCGCAGGCGGCCTGCGGATCGCCGTCGTGGGCCAGCACGGTCTTCAGGATGTCGGGATCGTCGACCATGGTGGTCAGGCCGTCGGAGCAGAGCAGGAGCAGATCGCCGGCGCGCACGTCCTGCTCGACCAGGTCGGGCTCGACCTCCTCCTGGCTGCCGACGGCGCGGGTCAGGATATTGCGGGCGGGGTGGCGGCGCGCCTCCTGCGTGCTCAGGGCGCCGGCGCGCACCTGCTCGTTGACGAGGGTGTGGTCGGAGGTGAGCTGCTGCAGATCGCGGTCGCGCACCAAGTAGGCGCGGCTGTCCCCGACCGAGCCGATGAAGGCGCGCGCGCCGTGGATCAGGGCGATCACGACGGTCGTCCCCATGCCGCGCATGCTGCTGTCCTTGCGCACCGAGCGCACGATCTCCTGGTTGGCCAGCCGGATGGCGTTGAGCACGCGGCGCGCCGGTGCCGGCAGGCTGGCTTCGTCGACGGAGGGGGAGCGGAACGACGCCGGGACGGTCGGTTCCTTGCGCGGGTCGCTCCCGGAGATGTGCCGCTCGATCGACTCGACGGCGAGACGCGACGCCACCTCGCCGGCGGCGTGACCGCCCATGCCGTCGGCGACGATCAGAAGGTGCCGGTCCTCCGAGATGGCGAACGAGTCCTCGTTCGACTTGCGACGCCGCCCGACGTCGGACAGACCGCCCGTCGCGATCGACAGGCGCGCGTGCGCCTCGCCGCCGGCCGGATTACCCCTGGACACGCGTCCTCTCCTTCTCCTTCCTGGGCGCCATCAGCTCGTTCAGCCTGGCGGCGGCCGGCTCGTTGTTCGGCTCGAGCGCCAGGATCGCCTGGAGCTCCTCGACGGCTTCTTTCTCGTGGCCCGCCTCGGACAGGGCGAACGCCAGGTTGAGACGGGCGAAAGGATACTCCGGATTGGCCAGAAGCGCCTTGCGAAATGCGGCGATCGACTCCTCCCAGCGGTCCAGCTCCCCCAGAGCGACGCCGATGTAGTTGTGGATGTCGGCGAAGTTCGGGTTGAACTGGCTGGCCTGGCGGAAATCCTCGACGGCGCGCTCGAGCTGCCCCTCGACGAGCGAGCGCAGCGCCCGCCGGTAGTGGAAGGCGAAGCTCTCGGGGCGACGCAGGAAGGTCTCGCGCATCCACTCCTCGGCGTCGCGGCTGTCGCCGCCCGCCATGGCCTCGCGCGCCTTCTGGAACGGCTCCTCGATGGCGCGCACCGACAGGTCGCGGGCGGCGGTGAACTCCCGCATCGCCTCCTCCGCCTGGCCGGTCGACAGCAGGAGGAACGCGAGCTGCACGCGCGCCTCGAGGTAGCCGGCGTTGATCGCCACCGCGCGGCGGTAGCACTCGATCGCCTCCAGGCTCAGCCCGAACCGGGCGTACAGGGCCCCCATCCGGAAATGGATGTCGGGATAGTCCGGGGTCAGCGCCAGGGCGTCGCGGTACCCCTGCACGGCGGCCTCAAGGTTGCTCTGCTCCTCGGACTTCTCGGCGGCGGCGATGTGGGTCTGGGTCAGGTAGTAGATCGCCAGCCGGCGGTCGGGCTCCGGCGTCTCCGGGGTCTGCAGGACGCGGGTCAGGAACTCGATCGCCTGCTTCGCCTCGCCGCGATAGTAGTGATACAGACCCGACTTGAGCTGGTAGTTCCCGAGCAGGTTGCGCGCCGACTTGAGCAGGCGCATCAGTGCGCCGCCTTCTTCAGCTTCTTCGGCGGCTGCGTCCTGATCAGGAACATGTTGCGCGCCTGGCGGCGCACCAGCTCCGGGATGTTCTTGTCGCCCACGACGACTTTCAGATCCCGAGTGCCGAGGCGTGGCAGGAACTGCACGGTCAGCCCGGGCGGCGTCTTGGGGTTGCGCACCAGGGCGTGCACGGTGGCGTAGCTCTTGGTCCAGTCCTTGCGCGAGGCGATCGCCCGGATGACCTCCTCGTGGACGTTGCGCAGCCGGGCGAAGCCGGTGATTTCGTTGTCCGACAGCTTCGGGCTCTTGAGGACCTGCACCGCCACGATCTTGGCGGTGTCGCGGACCAGGATCGCCCGCTCCTCGGCGTTTCCCTTCATCGCCAGCTGGACGCGCTCGGCCACGTTCATACTCATGACCCTCTGGAACGTCGGGGACTTGCGCAGCGCGTCTTCATAGGTGCGCTCCTCCTCCTCGGTCATGGGGGGCGCGGGCGCCTCGTCGGGCGGCGCCTCGGCGCCTTCCGCCCCGGCGACCGGAGCCTCCGCGGGCGCCTCGGCCGCCGGCGCCTCGCGCACCTTCATCTGCTCCTTGCCGACGAAGTCGCGCTCCAGCTCGCTCAAACGCCGCCGGTTGTCGGCCGACAGGTTCGGGTTGGCGCGCAGGACCTCCAGGAGGTGCGGGTTCTTGATGATGCGCACTTCATTCGTGACGATGAGGGTCAGCGTGTCGGCCGGGGCGCTCGCCGCCAGCGCCTCGAGCGTGCCGTCCATGATCGCCGGGTGGGCGACCGCCGCCTCAAGCGCCGCGCCCGACAGCGTCCCCGTCTTGGCGAAGTGATCGATCACCAGCGGGTCGCAGCCGGCGTCTCCGAGCAGGGCCAGACGAGACTCCTCGCTCGTCTTCGACAGGCTCTCGGTGGCCGCCTCCACGACTTGAGGGAGGCTGTCGTTCAGCAGGCAGACCTGGACGTAGACCAGATCCAGCAGCGGGATCGGGAGCGCCCCGCGCGCCGCCGTCACCCGGATCGCCTCGGGCGCGTCGCCGGCCAGGATCTTCGCGACCAGCGGATGGCGCGCGGCTCGGGCGGCGCCCGCCCCGGCGTCAGCGGCGCTCATCGTCGCGCAGTCCTGTCTCGGGGCAGATGCGGTTGTAGTCGTCGATCCGGATGGTGTAGCCGTAGGCGCGCGTGCCAGGGTCGCCGAGCGGCAGGCAGGAGAATCCGTTCACCGAGACCCGCGCCATCCCGGCGTCGCCGGTGCTGACGCGCACCACGCCTAAGCAGTCGGCGCTGGTCGTCTCGCCCTCCTCCATCACCCGGTTCACGACTTCCTTGCCGTCGCACATCAATTGCACGAACGTGCGCCCGCTCATCTCCAGCGCCACCGCCATCGTGTCGTGTTTCTTCGCCGGCTGCGCCGCCGGCTTCTCGGCGGCCGGCGCGGCCGTCTCGGGCGGCGGGATCGGGGTGGCGGCGCGCGGCGTCGGGGTCGGCCGGGGGGTCGGCGAGGCGGGATGCCCGGCCGTCGTCTTCGGATGCGGCACGTCGAGGGCGCCCAGGGCGATTTGCGAGGTCGAGGTC
>JACXTT010008388.1_pt1 | contig 14335 bp, 11 predicted proteins | sample 9270951 | NCBI WGS metagenome assembly JACXTT01 (sample SAMN15532306, study PRJNA645909) | rock metagenome | isolation source: weathered quartz diorite | place: Puerto Rico | collected 2017-06-21 | reverse complement strand
CAAAGCGCTGTTTGAACAATCCGGGTCAGTATTGCTTTCTGCAATTCTTAACTCTGCGAAATCTGAAGAGCTGAGAAGCATCGGAAATGCGCCGGTCGCGTGGGACGCCAAGCCGAAACATAGAATTGGCACAGTGCCAAAAGATAACTACCCGCAACGAGCATACCTGCCATGAAACTAAAGTCTGTCGAACAAGCGCGAGCTATCTGGTTTTATCAAGCCGCAGACGTAAATCCAACTGGGAAATTTTGGATTCCCATGCTTCCAGATTTGGTCACGAGGTATAAATTCTCCGACCTTCCAAATGTTACGGAGGCCATTAAGAACAAAACTGGATTGATATTTGGTCAGGGAGCGTTTAATCATCCGACGCTTGGGGAAATCAATCTTGATATTGCCCTTTACAACGATGCGATTTTTGCTGATACGCGCACAAGTACAGACGCCTCTGAGCATTTCTTAGACGACTTTCATAAATGGATGGAGAGTGCGGGATTTGCGCCCCCTGCGCATATTCGCAAACATTTCCTTAGCCGAATTTTCGTTGAAATGGAGACAGAGCTTAAATATTTGAATCCCAAACTCGAAGAGTTCGCCCGACTCTTGACCGCTAAGTCAAAGCGGGCTGATTTGGGAAATATCAATTTCGGCCTATCGGGACTGCTATTCACCACTCAACAGGCGAGCGGGTTGGTCCCGCCACCCTTCAAGTTCGAGCGAGCCGACAATGTTCCGTTTTCGCAGAACAGATATTTTTCTCTGTCTGGACTGCGGACCTCGGAACATCTGGAGTTGCTGGAGAAGTTAGAAGAACTTCTTGGATAGGGCGTTAGTTTATTAGATGGTTTTCGCTGCGTTCGAAAAAGCTCGGCGAAATTCTTGGTAGTTGCGCAGATGAACGGGCGCTATTGAGTCTCATGCCAATTTTTTCACCAGTTCCGACGCCTTCAAGTGTGTGTAGCGCTTCAACATCTGCAACGTTTTGTGCCCACTGATTGTGGCGACCTCCATCGGGTTTAGTCCTAGTTCGAACAGCCGCGAAACCGCCTCGTGCCGAAGGTCGTGAAAGCGGAAGTCATCAATGTGAGCTGTATGCACCGCACGGCGCCATGCGTTCTCTAAGCTATCCGACCGACTCCAGGTCCAGAAAACTCGTCCGTCCGAGATGTTGCGCGGGAGGCCTGATATAGCTGCGACCGCCGCTGTACTAAGGGGAACGTGGCGAGCGTTGCCAGTCTTCGTATCAGGTAGGGTCGCCACGCGTTGAGCAAGATCAACGTAGCGCCAAGTTAGGGACAGGATTTCCCCCATCCGCATGCCGGTTTCAATGGCGAAGCGCACAACGGGTGCGAGCATGTTTGCCCGACTGACCATGCACGCTTTGAAGAGCCGGATTTCTTCATCGGGAAGTAACCGGCGGTCGCGGCCTCTCGCGACCGGTGGCCGACGAACCATCTTCACCGGGTTTGCCTGTAGCGCGATTCCCCAATCCTTAGTGGCTACTTCGAATAAGTGGGAAAGGGAATTGAGTTCCTTGACTACAGTAGCCCCGGCAAGCCCCTTTGAGAGCCTTAAATCGCGGTATTCGGCAATGTGAGGGGGACGCAGAGCGGCAAGGCTAAACTGCCCGAAGCTAAGTTTTAATGCCTGCAGGCGAAGCGTTTCCCGCTGGGCAGACTTTTTCGAAGGGGTAACTTCTACAATGTACCTGTCAATTAGTTCGCCGACCGTTGTGCGCTCGCCTTCGCTGCGGTCGAGGAAGACTCCCCGGTCCATCTCGGACTCAATCAAGCGAGCCCACCGATTTGCTTCGGTCTTTGAACGGAACGACTTGACCGTTGGTCTATTCCCACGGCGCCGGACGATGGCCTGCCAGCTACCGCTGTCGAGTTCCCGAATCGTTGCCATTTCGCACCCCATTTGTGATGGAAGTGAGATGGCAGGGCGTGAGGCCTGAAGCTGGCGGTCGGTAAACCACTGAATTACGTGGCGCCCCGAACACGAATCGAACGTGCGACCTACCCCTTAGGAGGGGGTTGCTCTATCCACTGAGCTACCGGGGCGTAGGGACGAATTCTAACCGATAGGGAAACCAGGACTGAGGGCCGAGCTACGAGGTCCGAGTGATCTGGGGCACAATCCCGTTTCACTCGTCCCTCGCCCTTACTTTGAAATCCCGCCTTCCCGGCACCGTGATCGTGCTCGGCTTCGTCAGCCTGCTCAACGATCTCGCCTCCGAAATGATCGTGCCGCTGATCCCGATCCTGCTCGCCGGCGCTCTGGCTGCCGGCCCGATCGCGTTGGGACTGATCGAGGGCGTTGCCGATGCGGTGGCGAGCTTCCTCAAGCTCTGGTCCGGCCGTCACTCCGACCGCCTGGGCGGACGGCGTAAAGCGTTGACGCTGGCGGGTTACGCGTTGTCGAACATCGCCAGGCCGCTGCTTGCGTTTGCCGGTTCGTGGGCGTCTGTGCTGCTATTGCGCAGCGTGGATCGGATAGGCAAGGGCCTGCGCAGCGCGCCGCGCGATGCGCTGGTGGCCGATGCCACGCCCGCGGATATCAAGGGCTATGCTTACGGTTTCCATCGCGCGCTCGACAATTCCGGCGCGGTGGGTGGCAGTCTCGCCGCCGCCGCGGTGCTGGCATGGGCGGGATTGCCGCTTGCACAGGTGATCCTGCTTTCCGCAATACCGGGTTTTCTTGCCGTGGCTCTGATCGCGTTCGGCGTTCGCGAACCAACGGCGGCGCCGGCGGCCGCGCCGCGTGCACTGGCGCTACTGCACTGGGGTACGCTGTCTCCCGGAATGCGGCGCTATCTGCTGGTGCTGGCATTGTTCACGTTCGTGCGAGCCTCCGAAACATTCATCGTTCTGCTCGGTTACCAGATGGGGACCGCCACGGTTGAACTGTTGCTGCTGTGGGCCGCGCTCAACCTGGCCAAGGCGCTCACTTCAACAGCGGGTGGCAGGCTTGCCGACAGCATGGGAAGAGGACCGCTGATGCTGCTCTCGTGGACCGCGTTCGCGGCTTGTTTTCTGCTGTTCGGCAAAGTGAATACCAGCATCGGGTTGTGGACGGTGACCATTGCCTATGGTTTGTTCTTCGGACTGGGCGAGGGCGCGGAGAAGGCGCTGATCAGCGATTTTGCCGCGCCCGCGGAGCAGGGCACGGCGTTCGGCTGGTACTACCTGATACTCGGGCTTGCCGCGATCCCTGCAGGCCTGCTGTTCGGCGCCGTCTGGCAATTCCAGAGCGCGGCAATGGCGTTTTTCCTGGCCGCGGCTGTGGCCGCCGTCGCCGCGTTGTTGCTGCGGGGCTGCGCCTGGCCCTCGGACCAACTATGCCGATAGCAACTTTCGAAAACGTCTCGCTCGCTTATGGCCACGTGTCGCTGCTCGATCACGCCGATCTGGTGATCGAGCCGGGCAGCCGTACCGGCCTGATCGGCCGCAACGGCGCCGGCAAATCGAGCCTGCTGAAAATCCTCGCCGGGCTGGCCGCGCCCGACGATGGCCAGGTATGGCGGCGGCCCGGGTTGCGCATCGGCTTCGTTCCGCAGGAACCGGTGCTCGAGCCCGGCCATACCGTGTTCGAAGCGACGGTCGCGGGACTGGGCGAACTCTCCGACCTGCTCGCTTCGTATCACTCGGCGGCGCACGTGCTCGAACGCTCGCCCCACGACGAAACGGCCCTGGCCGCCATGCAATCGGCGCATGAGGCGCTGGAGCGCCTCGACGGCTGGAACGTGCAAAGCCGGGTGGAGACGGTGTTGTCGCGTCTGGGGCTGTCGGCGGATGCCCGCGTGGAAGCGCTTTCCGGCGGGACCCGCAAGCGCGTGGCGTTGGCACGCGCGCTGGTCGCCGATCCGGAACTGCTGGTGCTCGACGAGCCCACCAACCATCTCGACCTGGATTCGATCGCGTGGCTGGAAGAAACGCTGATCGCGTTTGCGGGTGCGGTGCTGGTGGTGACCCATGACCGCGCATTCCTGGACCGCGTGGTCACCGGCATCATCGAACTCGACCGCGGCCGCCTCGCGGCCTATCCCGGAAGCTTCGCCGATTACGAGCGGCGCAAGGCCGTGCAGTTGGCGGCCGAGGCGGTGAGCAATGCCAAATTCGACAAGCTGCTGGCGCAGGAAGAGGTGTGGATCCGCAAAGGCATCGAGGCGCGCCGCACCCGCAACGAGGGCCGGGTGCGCCGTCTCGAACGGCTGCGCGAGGAGCGCGCGGCGCGGCGCAACCGCCAGGGCCAGGTGGCGATGACGGTCGCCGAGGGCGAGCGCTCCGGGCAACTGGTGGCCGAGCTCGAGCACATCACCAAGCGTTACGACGGGCGTTCTGTGGTCGAAGATTTCTCCTGCCGCATCCTGCGCGGCGACAAGGTCGGCCTGATCGGACCGAACGGCATCGGCAAGTCGACGCTGATCAAACTGATCCTGGGCGAGATCGCTCCTGACGCGGGCAAAGTCCGCCACGGCAGCCGCCTGAGCGTCGCCTACTACGACCAGTTGCGCGCCCGGCTCGACGAAGAGGCCACCGTGGCGCAGACCATCGCACCCGGATCGGAGTATGTCGAAATCGACGGCGCACGCAGGCACGTGATGACCTACCTCGGCGATTTCCTGTTTCCGCCGGAGCGCGCCCGCGCACCGGTGAAGGCGCTTTCCGGCGGCGAGCGCAACCGTCTGTTGCTGGCACGCCTGTTCAGCCGGCCGGCGAACCTGATGGTGCTGGACGAGCCGACCAACGATCTCGACATCGATACGCTGGGGCTGCTGGAAAACCTATTGCAGGACTACCGCGGCACCGTTCTGCTGGTGAGTCACGACCGGGTGTTCCTGGACAACGTCATCACCGATTACATTGCCGCGGAGGGAGCGGGGCGCTGGAGCAAGAATCCCGGCGGGTATGCGGACTGGAAGCGTATCGCCGATGAACGTGCCTTGGTCGCGCGCGTGCAGAATATTCATCCGGTTCCGGCGCCAGAGCGTGACCGAGCCGGTTCCGTGCGTGCGCGCAAGCTCAGCTTCGCCGAAGCGAAAGAACTCGAGGGCCTGCCGGCGCTCATCGAGGCGCTGGAGCGGGAACACGCGGACGTCGGCAGGCGGCTTGCCGACCCGGCGCTCTATCGGGACCAGCCGCAGGAAGTGCAGCGCCTGAACCAACGCTACACGGCGATCGACCGCGAACTCGCTTCTTCCCTGGCGCGCTGGGAGGAACTGGAAGCGGCACAGGCTCGCGCCGGTTGACGCTGCAGCGGGCGTGCCATCCGATTAATGGATACGCCGCGCCAAGGCAGAAGGGTCGTGAATGCCGTGAAACAAGAACACCTAATGCCGTAAAAACCAGTGATCTTGCGATTTACGATATTCACGACATTCACGGCCCTCCTGGAACCAAAAAAGCCTTTCGGAATCGAAACTTATCCTGTACCATGCGCGCTCAATCCGGATCCCGGCCGCCGCTTCCGGCGTCAATCGCATCGTCGAATCGAACGATGCAGGAGTTCAAGTTAATGTCGTTTTCTGATCTGGGGCTCGCCCCGGAGTTGTTGCAGGCCATTGCTGATCAGGGTTACACCGAGCCTACGCCGGTCCAGGCAAAGGCGATTCCCCCCATCCTCCTCGGCCAGGACGTCATGGCCGCCGCCCAAACCGGCACCGGCAAGACCGCGAGCTTCACGCTCCCGATGCTGCAGCGGCTGAAGGAGTTCGCCAACAACAGCGTCTCGCCGGCGCGTCATCAGGTGCGCGCCCTGATTCTCGCGCCGACCCGCGAACTGGCCGCACAGGTACAGCAAAGCGTCAAGACCTATGGCAAGCACATCGCATTGCGTTCCGCGGTGGTCTACGGTGGAATCAACATCGATCCGCAGATCAAGGAACTGCGCGCCGGGGTGGAAATCCTGGTCGCCACTCCCGGGCGCCTGCTCGACCATCTGCAGCAGAAGACCGTCAACCTTTCGCAAGTGCAGTTCCTGGTGCTGGACGAAGCCGACCGCATGCTCGACATGGGTTTCCTGCCCGATATCAAGCGCATCCTGTCAGTGCTGCCGGCGCAGCGCCAGAGTCTCATGTTTTCCGCCACCTATTCCGACGACATACGCGGGCTGGCCAAACAGTTCCTCAAGAACCCGGTGAACGTCGAGGTCGCCCGCCGTAATTCGACGGTCGAGACCGTGACTCACCTGGTATACCACGTCGATGCCAACGCCAAGCGCGATCTGCTCACCCACCTGATCCGCTCGCGCGACATGCGCCAGGTGCTGGTGTTCTGCAACACCAAGATTGGCGCCAACCGGCTCGCCTACAAGCTGGCCAAGGACGGTGTTGCCGCCGCAGCGATCCACAGCGACCGTACCCAGGGTGAACGCACCCAGGCACTGGCCGAGTTCAAGGAAGGCCGCACGCGGGTTCTGGTCGCCACCGATGTCGCCGCCCGCGGCCTGGACATCGAACAACTGCCGTTTGTGATCAACTTCGATCTGCCCGGCTCGCCCGAAGATTACGTGCACCGTATCGGCCGCACCGCCCGCGCCGGTCTGAGCGGCGAGGCCATTGCGCTGATGGCCGACGACGAACGCGAGAAACTCGACGCGATCGAAAAGCTGCTCAAGATCAAGCTGCCGGTCGCCGAGGCCGAAGACTTCAAGCGTATGCCCTCGCCGCGCGGGGAATCCCGCCATCGGGAAGGCCGTCGTCCGGAAAGCCGCCGCGAACACGGCCACCGCGACGAAAACCACCATCGCGAGGATCGCCGTCCCGATTCCGGCCGCAATCTGCCTGCGCGCGGCGCGCCGCCCGCGGACCCGCTTTTCTCCAGGCCGTATAACCCGCCTGCATCGACACCGACCGACGTCGCGAACGCGGCGCCGCGGCCGCAGGCAATGAAGAAGCAGGTTGCCGCTCTTTTCCTCCCTCCAGTCGCAGAGAAGCAGGACGTATCGAGTTGAGCGCACGCTATCCGTCTACAACGGAAGTCCGGCGCGCAGGCTTGACGCGCGAGCGCCTGCAACAAGTGGTATCCGGTCCGGAAGAAGCAATCGATCTCGCTGAAGCCGCGCTGCAGATTGCTACCCACGCCTATCCCGATCTTGACGTCGCGCGCCATCTGGCGCGCGTCGGGCAATTGGCCAAAACTCTGGCGTTGCGCATCCAGCCGGATTCGGGCAGTTCTCAACGCATCCTGGCGCTCAATCAATTCCTCTTCGCGGAACTCGGCTTCGCCGCCAACGAGGGGGACTACTACGACCCGCGCAACAGTTGCCTCAACGAGGTGCTGGAACGCCGCGTCGGCATCCCGATTACGCTCAGCCTGCTGTACATGGAGGTCGGCGGCCGCATCGGCCTGCCGCTGCAGGGTGTGAGTTTCCCGGGGCACTTCCTGGTGAAGTGCGCGTTGCCCGAAGGCACTGTGGTGCTCGATCCGTACATTGGAGGCATTTCGCTCGGAGTCGCAGAACTGCAAAAGCGTTTGCGCGAAGTACATGGCGCGGAGGTCTCAGGTGCCCTCGTCGCCGGCATGCTCGGCGCGGCCGGCAAGAAGGAAATCATCCTGCGCCTGCTGCGCAATCTCAAGGCCATCTACCTGCGCAACCAGCAGTTCGATCGCGCACTGCCGATCCTGGACTGGATCATCGCCACAGTGCCCGATCAGTTCCCCGAGCTACGCGACCGGGGAATGGTCTATCAGGAACTCGAATGCTCGCGCGCCGCGCTCGCTGATTTGGAGCGCTATCTGGAGCTCTGCCCCGGCTGCGACGACCGCGACGAAATCCGCAGGCGAATCGTGGAGCTGCAGCGCATGACTGCACGATTGAATTAGAATTTCCGTGACGGCGTGACGGCGTGACGGCGTGACGACGTGACGAGGTAAAACCGACGAAGTAAGCCCTGACCGAAACAAATGCGGCAAGAAAAATAAGATTGATGCCAGACAAAACTCCGCCGCAGGAAGAATCAGTTCTACCGGTCACGACCGTCACGCCGTCACGTTCGTCACGGATTCTCAGCCCAGTTCGTCGCCCATCCCCTTACCTGCTGCTGATTCTGGCGTCGCTGTTCTGGGCCGGCAACTGGGTGGTCGGACGGGCGATGCGCGACGACATCCCGCCGGTTGCTATGGGCTTCTGGCGCTGGGTCATTGCGTTGGTGATCCTGCTGCCGTTTACTGCTCCGGAACTCAAGCGCAACTGGACCGTCGTGCGCGCCAACTGGTTCACCCTCGCGCTGCTGGGCAGTCTGGGGGCGACGCTGTTCAACACGATGATCTATGTCGGGCTGCAGTACACCGCAGCGACCAACGGCGTGTTGTTCAACTCGGTCACGCCCGTCCTCATCATCCTGATGTCGTGGCTCGCGTTCCGCGAGCCGCTCGGGGCACGACAGACAATGGGCGTGGTGCTGTCGCTCGCGGGGGTCACGGTGATCGTTGCGCGCGGCGAGCCGCAGATGCTAGCGGCACTGAAATTCAACCGCGGCGACCTCTGGCTGGTTTCGGCGATGTTCCTGTGGGCGCTGTACACCATCGTACTGCGCCGCCGACCGCCCGGGCTGTCCGCCGTCGGGTTCCTGGCGGCCATGCTGCTGCTCGGCATGTCGGTGTTGCTGCCGTTTTACCTGTGGGAATTGTTCACGCGTGGAGGTTTTACGCTTTCCGTGCCCACCGTCGCCGCGCTTGCTTACTACGCCACCTTGCCTTCCATCGTGGCCTATCTGTTCTGGAATCGTGGCGTGGCGCAGCTCGGTCCGAACAAGGCGGGACTATTCGTCCACCTGATGCCGGTGTTCGGCGCACTCCTGTCGGTGATCTTCCTCGGTGAGCGGTTGCATGCCTACCACTTCGCCGGCGCGGCAATGATATTCGGCGGGATCTGGTTCACTACGCGCCGAAGCGCGTCGCGTACGGTCGAGCTACGAGGTACGAGGCCCGAGTGAAATTCAAGAACCGGCCCCGCGGAGCACGGAGGCTGCAGAAATATTGAAAACGAGTGAAAGTCCCTGGCGATTTTTGTTCTTTGCCGTTACTCGCCCCTCGCACCTCGGCCCCCGTACCTCCCATCAGGTTTTGAGCTTCTGCTTAAAACTTGATGGACAGTCCGATCGAATGAACACTGGCGTCCAGTCCCACACCGGAGCCGGGACCGTTGCCGTTGTTGCCCGAGAGGTCGGTGTAACGCTCCGATTCGGCACGAAAAGTCACGGCCTTGGAAAACTCGTAGCTCAGGCCGACGCCATACACCGTGCCGAGGTCATCCAGGGCGCGATGGCGTGCGCCTTCGTCCTGCCAGCCATTCTGCCAATAATGCATGCCCATCCTGCCGTACAGCGCCAAGCCAATTGATCGGAAGGGAATTGTGGCCACACCCGAAACGCTCCACGCCGAGCCATAGCAGGAGCGGAAGGAATCACCGGCCAGGGGATCGCCGCCGCAGGCCGATCCGCTTGGGCCGAAGCTGGCCTGTGCCCCTTCGATTGCAAACGAGTTGGACATGCGATAGCTGCCGAAAGATCTCGATGCCGACAGGCTCTCCGGGCTGCTGCTGCCCGGCCCGAACACCCAGGGCAGCGATCCCCGGAATCCGACCGAATTACCCAGACCCCAGAACCCGCTGCTGTAACCTCCGTACCAGGGGCTGTCGTTCTGGGCGCGAAGCGGCACAGCGGCCGCGATCAGCGCGGCCACAACGATTGCCTTGAGCGGGGCATCGAAGGTTGGCATCATGTTTTCAAGCAAGTTCCTGACGCAATTCTAGACAAATTTCCGAGACTTTTCTGCCACGTTTTAGCTCCCGCAACCCCTCTTAACCGGTTTCAGAATTCAACGGCCACGTCAAAGACCGCGACCCAAGCGCATCTGTTCCTCAACAGTCTCGCCATGAATTACAAGCACTTACGTAAGGGTCCAGACTCGTTACCGGCGGAGCCGGCCGTCTGCGGGCAGGGCGCACACCCACTTGCATCCCGATGACCGAACTAAGCCAGCAGGCCGATATGTTCCTCAACCGTGTAGCCAAGAACTACCGGCATTTGCGCAAGTGGGCACGACGAGAAAGGATCGAATCTTTCCGGGTTTACGACCGTGACATTCCGGAGCTGCCGTTCGCCCTCGACGTGTACGGCCAGCACGCCCAATTGCAGGAGTACAGCGTGCCAGTTACAGACGTGCGGGCGCAGCGCGAATGGCGGTCGGCAATGCATTCTGCCGCGGCGCAGGCGCTCGAATTGCCGCTCAACCAGGTCGTGCTGAAACAACGCCATGGACAGCGTCCCGAAACCCAGTACCGCAAACTGGGGTCGAGCGGAGAGGATTTCATCGTTGGCGAGGGTGAACATCGCTTTATCGTCAACCTCACCGACTACCTGGACACCGGGCTGTTCCTAGATCACCGCCAGACCCGGGCACGCGTGCAAAGGCTCGCCGCCGGCAGGCGCTTTCTCAATCTGTTTGGCCATACCGGAAGGTTCTCGGTCTATGCGCGGGCCGGCGGCACGAAAACCAGCACCAGTGTCGACCTGTCGAACACCTATCTGGACTGGGCCAGGCGCAATTTCGAACTCAACGGCATGGACGCCGGCCGCCATCGATTGGTTCGGGCGGACGCGCGGCAGTTTGTCCGGGACGAGTCCGCCGCCGGACAACGCTACGATCTAATCGTGCTCGATCCACCCAGTTTCTCGAACTCGAAACGCATGCACGACGTGCTGGACCTGCAACGTGACCACGTGGACTTGATCCGGGACAGTGCAGAAATTCTCGCGCCGGCCGGAGAGCTGCTGTTCTCGACCAACTTGCGCAGCTTCCACCTCGATGCCGCCGCGCTCGCCGGCTTGAACGTCACCAACGTCTCCGGCCAAACGGTGCCGCGCGATTTCCGCAACAGGAAGATCACAAATGCTGGCGCATTTGCAGGGACGAGGGGTGAGACACAAGGGCCGAGGGCCGAGGTACGAGGGCCGGGTGAAATTCAAGAACCAAGCTTTCGAGCTTGGAGGTTGCAAGAATATTGGAAATTAGTGAATGTCATCAGCAATTCTTGTTTTTCGCTTTTACTCGGCCCTCGTACCTCGGCCCTCGGCCCTTGTGTCTTGCCCCTCGCCCCTGCCTTCTGTGTGCTATCTTGCCGTCGCGGCGTTAACCGACCAGGATGGCTGACGAACCCGAGTTTCCCGCAAGTCTGCGCGAGCAGGTGATCGCGTTTTTTCACAGCGACGCCGGGTCGGATCACGACGCCGTGGAGCTGGCGGACCGCTTCGCGGCTATCGCCGCCGCGGGCCATCTAGCGGACCGGCTCGATGCGCTCGTGAGGCTGATCGGATGGGCGAGCATGGCCGACGTCGACGGCGGCGCGGACGTTCCGCCCGAACGTTCCCGTCTGTTCAAGTTCGTGCAGGTGATCGAATCGGTCCCTTCAGCACGCCGCAGCGTGCAGAACACGTTCGCCGAGATTCTTTCTGAAACCGAGGGCGTTAATCTTTTCGGCGACACCGGAATTCCCAGCGATCGGGGATTTCCGGCCGAGTTCGTCGCGCGGGTCATGCGGCGCTTGCTGCCGCAGCCCAGCGACGAGCACGACTTGTCCCGGCTGCTGGCCCGCCTGTATTCAGGCGGGGACGCCGTAGAGCGATTGCGCACGCTGGCGCCCGAGGCTTTTCATCGCCTCGTCGAGCCCCTGACGCCGCCGGAGCGGCCGGAGATATGGGCGCCGCTCAGGACGGCGTTTTCCGACGGCTTCCGACTGCTGGCGATCCGGGCTGAGGCGCAGGGCCTGTCCGCCAAGTTGCGCGCGCGCAGCCATCCGACCCCCGTGGCCGATTCGCCGTTTCACCGGATTGCCCGTGCCAGCCATGCGCTCATGGATGCGTGGAAAGCCGGAGAGGACATCGCCGCGCTTCTGCAGGCTTGGCGCGGGCAGAGCGCCGAATGTCGCGAAGAAATTGCCGAAATCACCCGCCGCCTGGAGAGCGAAGGGGTGAGTGTGGACATCGTTTACGGGATCGAGGTGCTGGAACGCTGCGTTGCGCGTATGGAAGCCATGCTCCAATTTATCGAATCCCCGCCGGGTCCGGCGCGCAGCGCGGCAATTCACGGGTTGCTGGTCGGGCTCATCGTCGCGGCGCACGAGGACCGCAGCATCCGCCACCTGATCCGTGCCGACCTGCATCTGCTCCAGCGCAAGATCGTGGATCGCTCCGGCAAGACCGGCGAGAACTATGTGGCGCGCAACCTGCGCGAGTATCGCCATATCTGGCTTGCCGCCGGCGGCGGTGGGTTGCTCACAGTCGTCACCGCCGCGGTCAAGTTCAAGGTAACGCATGCGGGGCTGCCGCTGTTTGTCGAAGGCATGATCTCCGGATTGAACTACGCGGTCACCTTCATGCTGTTGCATCACTTCCATCTGATGCTCGCGACCAAGCAGCCGGCGATAACAGCCGCCACGCTCGCGACCCTGCTGCGCACCCGCGACCGCACCGAATGGCTCGACCGCGTGGTCGAATTCACAGTGCGCATCTGCTGTTCGCAGTTTGCGGCCGCGGTGGCCAACGTGATACTTGTATTCCTCGGGGCATTTGTTTTCAGCTATCTCTGGCATCTGGCGCTGGGGCGCAATTACCTCGGTATCAAGGAAGCCCAGCACGTGTTCCAGACGCTGAGTCCGCTCAACAGTGGCACCGTGCTTTACGCGGCGCTCACCGGAGTGATTCTGTGGATGGCGGCGATGATCGGCGGCTGGTTCGACAACTGGGCGGTGTATCAGCGCCTGCCGCAGGCCATCGCCGATCACCGCTTCGGGCAGCGTCTCGGCCGCAAGCGAATGGCACGCGTTGCCGGCATCGTCGCGCGCAACATGGCGGGTTGGGGGACCAGCATTTCGCTCGGCTTCCTGCTCGGCCTCACTCCGGTGTTCGGCATGTTTCTGGGATTGCCGCTCGACGTGCGCCATGTGACGCTGTCGTCGGGAATGCTGGCTTTCGCCTGCGCGAGCCTCGACGGCTGGTTTACCACTGGCTGGTTCTTCTGGGCGCTTGCCGGCGTGGCGACGATGTTCGTGCTCAATCTCTCGGTGAGCTTCATCCTGTCGCTCTACACGGCTGCGCGCGCCTACGAACTGGAACGGCGGGAACTGGCGGTGCTGGGCGCGCGGCTGCTGCGCCGGCTCATGTCCAGTCCGCTGGATTTTGTGCTGCCGAGGAACATGGAGCGCGAAGACGCAGATTCGACGGGTCGAGTCCCTGGGAAAGCCGGCGGATCGTGACGACGTGACGGCGTGACGAAAAGCATCAACTAAATCAGGATACCGAAGGAGAAGAAACGCGTTGGTGGGGTATACCTCGTCACGTCGTCACGTTCGTCACGGCTTCTCCTGCTTCTTCGGAGAAGCAGGTTCATCCTGCATATCTTCCTCCTCCAGCTCGCGCAGGCTCTTCGGGCGCGGGCCGGTGTCGGAAACTGGTGGGTTGCCGTCGTAGATCAGGTATTCGCGCCGTTGCAGGTAGACGTCGCGCAGGAACGTGTAACGCTCAACGCCCGTTTCATCCAGAATTTTTTCCGCGGGCAGCAGATTGGCGCGCGTATTGACGATATTGACTGCCAGCACTTCCCAGCGGACGCGCGTGTGGTTATCCCAGTAGTAGAACGGGCTGGCAAAATAATCCACCGCCAGTCCCGCGCCGTCGCGCACGGTGCTCGGACCGAAGAAGGGCAGCACGATGTAGGGGCCGCTGCCCACACCCCAGTAACCTAAAGACTGGCCGAAATCCTCGTTGCGGTTCTCGATCTGGAGTTCGCTTGCCATGTCGATCAGGCCGAAGATGCCGAAAGTCATATTGGTGACGAAGCGGGCGATGTCCACAGGCACCTTCTTGCCTTTGAGCTGGACCGCATCGTTGAACGTCGTGACCACCACCCCCAGATTGTTGAAGAAGTTGGTCACCCCGGTGCGCGCGAATTCCGGCATGACTTTGTTGTACCCTTTCGCGGCCGGCTTGAGCACGGCCTTGTCCAGTCCTTCGTTGAACGCAAAGACCTTGCGGTTGAATCCCTCGTACGGATCGCGCGGATTGGATCCGGTTGCGCAGCCTGCCAGAAGACATGCGCAGGCCAGGACGAGCGGTGGAAGGGAGCGTCGATTCATGATGCCTTGCACTATGGCGGGCGGCGGCGATTTTATCGCGGCAGCCGCGGGCCGATTGGAACATTATTGCGGTTTGCAAAACCCGCCTGCTTTCGTCACGATATTTGCCCCCCGCCGGTCGGGCCCTCCTTTGAAAAAGACCACTGGCACAAGGTTCCAATTCCATGGAGACCGGGCACAAGGGAACATACACGCTAGG
>JACXTT010008387.1_pt1 | contig 14337 bp, 13 predicted proteins | sample 9270951 | NCBI WGS metagenome assembly JACXTT01 (sample SAMN15532306, study PRJNA645909) | rock metagenome | isolation source: weathered quartz diorite | place: Puerto Rico | collected 2017-06-21 | reverse complement strand
ACGCCCACAGGGCGGTCGGTGAGCTCCGAGCCGTAGGCGACCGGGTGCCAGAAGCGCCGCATGGCTCGGTACAGGCGGGCCTCACCAGCGACGTCGAGCTCGTTGGCGGTGGTCGAGTCGCTCGCGGTGAGGCCGCCGCCCATCACTGGAACAACGCCCCGCCATTGACAAGGAGGCTCTGGCCGGTGATGAAGTCGGAGCCAGGCCCCGCAAGGAACACGACGATGCCGACCATGTCCTCGGGCGTCTGGGTCCGCGGGAAGCAACGCTGCCCGATGACGATCTGCGCCTCGGCCGCCCGGGTCCGTGCCATCTCCTCGTCCGGGATGAAGTCGGGCGCCACTGTGTTCACGGCAATGTTGTCGGCGCCCACCTCTCGCGCCAGTGCTCTCGTCAGCCCGATGATCGCTGCCTTCGACGATGTGTAGTGCAGGAAACCCGGAACGCCCTTGAACGGTGTGTTCGAGGAAACGTTGACGATCTTGCCGTAGCCATTCCGCCGCATATAGGGGTACACCGCCCGGCAGCAGAGCCACGTCCCTCGTACGTTCACGCGGAAGGCCCGGTCCCATTCGTCGACTGCGATGTCTGTGAACGGCCCCCGCTTCGCCTCCTTGAAGTAGGCCGCGTTGTTCACGAGCGCATCGATCCGGCCGAAGCGTTCGGCGGCGGCGGCGGCCATCGCGTCCGCAGATGCGCGGTCGGCGACGTCGACCTTGACTGACGCGGCCTGCCCCCCAGCCGCGCGGATCTCCTCAGCCGTCGACTCGCCATCGAGCAGGTCCGCCACCACGACGGCCGACCCTTCGGCCGCCAGCCCGAGGGCGTACGCGCGGCCGATGCCGCGTGCCGACCCGGTCACGATCGATACCCTGCCCTCCAGGCTGGCCATCGTCAGTCCTCACTCAGGAACGGGGCGAGGTGCTCAAGGAGCCCAGTCGGGTTGTCCTCTGGGACCACGTGCGTTGTGTCGGGGAGGTGGATGAGGCGAGATCCGGCGATCGCCTCTCCCATACGCTGCATGACTTTGCACCGCACGAACGAGGCCTCGGCGTGGACCAGCAGGGTCGGGCACGAGATCGCGCCGATCCGGTCCCAGACGTTGTCCGAGCGGAACGGCCACCGCTCGAAGAAGTAGGGATCGTGCTTCGGGACAAGCCGGCCCGCCTGCCCGGGGTGCGTCGCGCCGGCAGCTACGAGATCGACGAGCGCCTCGGGGCCATGAGGGTTGCCGTGACGCTCGAAGGCCACGGCCTCGCCGTGGTCCGCGTAGTCGCGCGGCCGCGGGAACACATCCGTCTCGCGCTGTTCAAACGACGCCTCGACGTCGACGATCGCCAGGCGGCGGACGCGGTCGGGGGCGCCCACCGCGAACGCGATCGCCACGAGCGCCCCCCACGACGAGCCGACCAGGTCAACCTGGCCAGCGCCCAAGGCGTCGAGTGTGGCCTCGAGGTCGCCGCGATGGTTCTCCGACGTGTACTCGCCCGTCGCCGACCATTGACTGTCACCGTGGCCGCGGAAATCGAGGGCCAAGACACGATTGCGGGGGAGCCCTCGGGCCACGTCGTGCCACACCCAGGCGCTCCCGGTGACACCGTGCATGCAGATGACGGTGCGGCCGCCGACCCCAAACTCCAGGTGGTGAAGGCGGAGCCCATCGACCGTCGTCCAACCATGGCGAACGGGCGTCGTCCGCATCAAGGGCCAGTCCTCTGCTTGGTTCCCGCACCGATTTGTCGAAGGGCCCGGCCAAGAAGGACGCCGACGAGGTGCCGCCGGTATTCCTCGTCGGCGTGCACGTCGCCCATCGGCCTGACCTCTGCGCTGGCCGCCGCCGAGGCTGCCTCGATGGCCTCCTCCGTCAGCGCCCGGTCCGCTATGGCCGCCTCCGCGCCCGCCAGGCGGATCGGTGTGGCGCCGACGCCGAGACCGGCTAGCCCGGCCTCAGCGACGCGTTCGGACCCGTCGAACGTTACGACCGCAGCGACCCCAGCCAAGGCGAAGTCCCCGCTTCGCCGGGCCAACTCGAGGAACGCAGTCCTCGAGCGGTCGAGCACGGGGAAGCGAGCCTCCACCAAGAGTTCCTCAGGGTCGAGCGCGGTCATGAACGGCCCGTTGAAGAACTCGGCTGCCGGTATGGTCCGAACGCCCCGGGAGCTTCGCACGACCATCGTCGCGCCAGTAGCGAGAGCCACGGAGGGCAGCTCTGCCGCTGGGTCTGCATGGGCCAGGCTTCCTCCAACCGTCCCGCGGTTTCGGATCTGGAGGTGGCCGACATGCCGGAGCGCGGCAGGGATCAGCGGGCAGGCCGCCCTCACCTCGACGTCGCGCTCCGCCCGCCGCTGCACGACCATCGCGCCCACGACGAGCTCGCCCTCGCGCCGGCTGAGCCCCTGCAACTCCTCGATGAGGCCGAGGTCCACGAGCACCGACGGCCGCGCCAAGCGAAAGTTCAGCAGCGGCATGAGGCTTTGTCCGCCGGCCAGCGCCTTGGCCTCGTCGCCGTGTTCGGCGAGCAACGCCAGCGCTTCCTCGAGCGTGGCGGGTCGGCAGTAGAGGAACGGTGGGGGTTTCATGCCCATGCCCTCCCTTGGCCGAAACCGTGCCGATGAGCTATTGGGTGAGCAACCCTTTCAAGCTTCCATCGGCCACGAGCGACCGGCGCCTGCGAGTTCAATGGAACACCACGCCGCCGTCGACGAAGAGGCCCTGACCCGTGACAAAGTCGGACCCCGGACCGGCCAGATACACGAGCCCCCCGAGCATGTCCTCAGGAACCTGGGTTCGCTTGATGACACGCTGTTGCACGACGAAGGCGTTGTGCTCGGGATCGTTGCGCAGCATGTCCTCGTCGGGGATGTAGTCGGGACACAGCATATTCACGCGGATCCCATCCTCGCCGACCTCGCGGGCCAACGCCCGGGTTAGGCCGAGCACGGCGGACTTCGATGATACGTAGTGCAAGAAGCCCGGCGTTCCCTTCCAGACCGTGTCCGAGCCAATGTTAATGATCTTGCCGTAGCGCTGGGCGCGCATATACGGCACGACGGCCGCGCACGCGAGCCACGTGCCGCGGACGTTCACGTCGAAGGCGCGGTCCCACTCCTCGACGGAGATGTCAGTCCATGGACCGTGGAAGGCCTGCTTGAACCAGCCGGCGTTGTTCACCAGGACGTCGACGCGCCCGAACCGACTCACGGTCGCCGAGGCCATCTCAGCCATCGATGCCGGGTCGGTAACGTCCACCTGGATCACCTCGGCGTCACCGCCCGCCTCGCGGATCTCCGCTGCGACGGGGGAGGCGTCTGCGATGTCGGCGGCCATGACCTTCGCACCGTCGCGCGCGAGCCCCACCGAGTAAGCCCGGCCGAGATGCCGCGCGGCACCTGTCACGATCGCCACGCGCCCATCCAAGACGCCCAGGGCTAGACCTCCTTGCTCGAGACGACTGGCTTGCCCTGGATGCGGTAAGGCGGCCACCAGCGGTCAAGCTTCAGGTCGTCGGCGATGACATTGGCCGCGTTGTACCCAGGCCCGAAGTGGATCGAGCCGCCCGGGTGACAGGCCGACCCGCACAGATAGAGGCTCTCGATCGGCGTCCGGTAGCCGCTGGCCTCCGGGAACGGGCGAGTGTAGCCCCACTGCCCGTTCGTGTACGCGCCCTGCCGGCACCCGCCGCCTACCATGTTCACGATTCGCTGCTCGATGTCGGCCGGTGTGTACGCGTACTTGCCGAGGATGCGGTCCTTCGTCAGATTTGGTGCGTACTGCTGCCACCGGTCGGCCATCTTTTCCAGGTAGTCAGCCTTCACGTCGTCGTAGGAGACGCGCCCACCTTCAAGCCGGTCCGACGGAGGACCGAACTGCCAGAACAGCAGCGTGTGGCCACCGGGCGGGGCGTACGAAGGGTCGATAACGGTATGGCAGCAGGCATCGCCACCGGGAGCGTCGGGCAAGTGACCCTCGCCGATCTGCCGCCAGTGCCGGTCGAGTTCCTCAAGCGAGTCGACGCCCATGAAGATGCAGAGTGACCGGTTGGCGTCCTCGGAGTACCGGGGCGTGTAGTCGGGTGCTACATCGGTTGCTGCGTGGAACCCGAACAAGGCCGTGTGGTGTTCGGTCTCCCACTCGCGACACCGCTGAGCGATCTCGGGTGGGATGTGCTCCTCGCCGACCAGCCGGAGGAACGTGCCCGGCGGATCGATGGCTGACGCGACGAACTTCGCAGCCGTGAACGCTCGCCCATCGGACGTCTCGACGCCGGTAGCCCGTCCGGCCTCGATTGTGATCCGCTCAACGTGAGAGTCGTTGAGGATGATCCCGCTGTTCGCGTGCACGAACGCCGCGAGCGCGTGGGCAAGCTGTCGCGTCCCCCCCCGAATGATCGAGAGCTTCGGCGACGCCGCGTACCGAAGAAAGAAGTCGCCAGTCCCAGGGGCGAAGTCCGGCATCCCGCGCACACAGGCGTTCATCGCCGCCCACGTCTTCAGCTTGTCCGATTCATATAACGTCTCGAGTACCTCGCGGCCGGTCATCTCGCAAAGGCGTTGGTACTCCTTGCGGTCGTCGTCGGGAAGTCCGGCCCCGCGCTCGTCAGTGGGCTTCGGCGCCGCGTAGAACTCCTCCTCGACCTTCGAAAGGAAGCGGTGGAAGACCTCCTGCATCGTGTCGAGGTCAGCCTTCGGCAGAACCGTCTTGAACTGCCCGTAGGTCCGATAGGGGTCGTCGGTATAGGTCGTGAGCGTTGAGCCGTCGCCGAACAGGTAGCAGCGCTCCACCTCGCCGTACATGAGGCGCAAGCCGTACCGGTGGAGCTCGAAGTCTCGGTGCGGCGGACCATAGGACCAGACAAAGTTCGCGTGCAGGTTGTGGTAGAAGCCCGGGCGGGTCACCTCTTCGGTGATGGTGGCGCCGCCATAGCTCATTCGGCGCTCGAGAACCAACACCCTGAGGCCCTGCCTTGCCATGTAGCCGGCGAGCGTCAGTCCGTTGTAGCCGCCGCCTACGACGATCCCGTCGAAGTCTCCGTCCGCCATCCGAACACCCCTGGCCTCGGCGCCCCGATCCAGGGGAAATGTAAGGGCCGAGGTTCTTCGAAGTCAAACTATCAGTCATCGAAACGACGGACCAGGTCAAGATATCCTTCTGCTGGAGTGGGGGACCACGTCGATCGCATCGTGGAGCAGTGGGCCCGCCAGCGTCCCGACTTGGACGTAGCGGCCAACGCACTGCTGGCCCGCCTTCTTCGGGCAACACGGTTCCTCGAGTTCACGATGAGCGAAGTATTCGCCCGCTTCAGGATCGGGCGAGCGGAGTTCGACGTGTTGGCGTCCCTGCGTCGGGCGGGGCCACCGTTCGCGCTCAGTCCGAGCCGCCTGTCGGAGGGTCTGCTGTTGTCGACGGCCGCGATGACCAACAGGGTCGACCGGCTCGAGCGGATGGGGTACGTCCGACGAAAGTCTGGCGACCGCGACCGCCGCATCATCCTCGTGGAGCTGTCCGGGCGCGGGCGCGAGCTCATCGATGAGGTCTTCCCGGCGCTTGTTGACGAGCAGGAGCGGTTTCTGAGGTCGCTATCGCCGAAGGACCGCCGGACGCTCGATGGCCTGTTGAAGGGCCTGTTGCTCGCACTCGAGAGTGCGCCCGAGGGCGATGCTTCCCGGCGCCCGAACAGGCGCATCGCGGACGCGACAGGGCACTGAGTCACGGTTGGAGTCGGGTCTCTCCCCGCAAGCGCGAGCCCCCCCAGAATCCTTCATGAACCGAGCGGGCCTCGTCGATCAACCCAGGCCCATCGATGGCGATCGGATATTTCCCGCCGTTCAACACCACCTCCGCGCGGAGGTGGGGCGTGGGGTTAAGCGGGTCCGCTCCCACGATTTGATCCAGGCTGGTGATGTCCAGCCCGTATACGATGCGCCGGACGCCGACCCAGTACACCGCCCCGGCACACATGGCGCAGGGCTCGGCGCTCGAGTACATGGTGCAGCGCTCCAGGTAGTCGGGCTCGAAGCGACGGCCTGCCTTACGCATGAGATTCGTCTCGGCGTGGCCCGTCGGGTCGTGCTCGGTGATGGCGGTGTTCTGGCCTTCCAGTACGACGTCACCGTGCTCGTCGACGAGAACGGCGCCGAACGGCATGTTGCCGCGCTCGACTGCCCGACGGGCGACGTCGAACGCGATTCGGAGGTATCGTTCGTCTCGTTCATCCACGCTCGGTTCCCCCTTTGAGCCAGTCAACGTAGCACCCGCACCTACGTGCGGGCCGTGCATTTCGCCATGAGGGTACCTCCGAGGGCGCGCGGCCGTCTGTCCCGCATAGAGAGGCCTACGGACAGAGGAATGTGGCCAGACCGGCGCAGAGCGCCGCACCCCACTTGACAGTCATGTGACGGCTCATGTCCCATTCCTTGGCGTGTGGGCGGCTGTCGAGCGACCGACGCCCGGTGGCACGAGGGAGGCGGCGTGACCGCACGAACCCTGATCAGAGGCGGCATTGTCCTTCCGATGGAGGGCCGGCGAGTTCGCATCGACCCCGGCTCGGTCCTGATCGACGGACGCGACATCGTCGCGGTAGGACCAGTCGACGAAATGGATTCAAAGGCTGGCGATGCGGATGTCGTCGACGCGAGTGGCCACGCCATCATCCCCGGCTTGCACAATTGTCACTTGCACTCAGGCCTGCTTCGCGGCACAGCGGAGTCGAAGTCGCTTTGGGACTGGTTGAAGGTCTATGTCGACCCGGCCCACCGCGCGCTGACGCCCGAGATCGCTGAAGCAGCTTCTATGCTGTGCTATGCAGAGGGCCTCCGAGCCGGGACGACGTCCGTCATGGACATGTGGCGGTTCATGGAGGGCTCTGCTCGCGCAGCCGAGACCATCGGCATCCGCGCGACGCTCGTTCCTTACGTTGCCGACGTGGAGGGGTTTGACTACTTCGAGACCCTCGAATCGAACCGCAGGCTGCTCGAATCCCATCGCGAGGCTGCAGATGGTCGGGTCCGGACGTGGGTTGGGCTTGAGCACCTCTTCTACTGCACGCCCGAGGCGTTCCGCGCAGCGGCCGCCCTCGCCGAGGAGTTCGACACGGGAATCCACACGCACTCGTCGGAGACAATCTGGGAGGTGCAGGAGTCGCTGAAACGGTTCGGGCGACGCCCCATCGAGGAGTTCTTCAACCGGGGCATCCTCGGGCCCAGGACCGTCGTGGCCCATGGCGTCTGGCTCGACGACCGCGAGATCGCCTTGCTTGCACAAACGCGCACAAGTGTCGCGCACTGTCCGGCTTCGAACATGAAGATCGCCTCGGGTCCGGCGCGGATCGGTGCCATTCGGTCCGCGGGTGTGACTGTCGGATTGGGGACCGACGGCGAAAAGGAGAACAACAACCTGGACCTCCTTGAGGAGATGAAGTTCGCCTCGCTGTTGCAGAAGGTGTCGACGCTCGACCCGACGAGCGGCGATCCCTGGGACGTTTTGGCGATGGCCACGCTTGACGGCGCCTTAGCGCTCGGCCTGGCTGAAGCCACCGGCTCGCTCGAGCCGGGGAAGCGGGCTGATGTCGTCACTGTCAATCTCCGAGGCTTGCACACGACGCCGGTGCTGCACGGCGACGACTTCAATGTGGCCGCGCACCTTGTGTTCTCAGCGTCCGGACACGACGTGCGCGACGTATGGGTAGACGGGCGCCAGCTCGTCAGAGGGGGACACGTGCTCAGCGTCGACGTGGACGAGGTTCGCGACCGTGGGCAGGCGGCAGCTGAGGAACTGTTCCGGCGCCGTGCGGCGCTGCCCCGCTAACGCTTGGGCGCGGGGCTTCCCGCGGCGCCCTGTGAGCAGGGCAAATACGAGCTACGGCGGAGGGACGGGGATTTGAACCCCGGAGGCAGTTGCCCGCCTACACGCTCTCCAGGCGTGCCCCTTCGTCCGCTCGGGCATCCCTCCGGCGGGGATTCTACGGGACGGTGATCGGGGCCTCTGGCTGGACGACCGCGCCCTGGACGACGCGGTTGCGGCCCTCCTCCTTCGCCTTGTAGAGGCCGCGATCGGCCCTCGCGACGAGCGATTCGGGTGGCTCCTCGCCGTCCCAGACCGCGACGCCAGCCGAGCTCGTGATGCCGTAGGGAAGCGCCAGGCACAGCCGGTACGCGATCCCGTACGCCGCCTCGGCCGGGCATGTGCGAAGGATCGCCGCGAACTCGTCGCCGCCGAGCCTCGCGAACATGTCGCCGCCGCGAAGGCGCGCCGACCACTTCGCAGCGACCTCCTTGAGGAGCAGGTCGCCCGCCTGGTGACCGAGCCGGTCGTTGAACGCCTTGAAGTGGTCCAGGTCGAGCATCACGACGCAGATCGGCTGATGATCGCGCTCCGCCGCGGCCAAGGCCTTCGTCAGCTCGAACTCCCAGGAGCGCCGGTTCGCGACGCCGGTGAGCGCATCCGTGTTCGCCAGCCGATAGAGCCGCTCGGCATGCGCACGCACGCGGTCGAGCGAGAGCTGGATCCCGAAGCCCAGCGCCGTCGCGGCGCCGAGCAGCAGCGCTCCTTGCGTCCACGCGTGGTGCGAGGAGACACCCGTCGTGAGCGGCGCGAAGATGGCCGCCGCCGCCCCGATGAGCACTGCGGTCAGCTCCGGCGGCCCGCCGTAGAGCGCCATCCACACGACCGGGATGAGGGCCAGCTGGCTGTACGTCGCGGCCGTGTCGCCGGCGCCCTCGCGCACCAGGAACACCACCATGAGGTACACGATCGGCGGCAGCACCTGGACCGCGCTCGAGAACCGCTGCCAGGGAAGGACCAGCGTCGCGGCCGCGGCGACGGCCGCGAGGAACGCAGCTTGCAGCACGATGCCTCGGCTCCCCGACCGCGGCGGCGCCGCGTACAGCAGCGCGAGGAGCGCGAGACCGACGACGGGACCGAAGCGGCGGAACAGCGAATCCCGGCTCAGCGGCTGGCGATCGGGAATGCTCGTCGTCGCGTCCTCGCGCCGAACCCACGCCCGCTCGCCGACGGTGTTCATCTCGTTCCACCTATCGGCGAAACACGCTGGCCGGACGATCCCCCACGTTGGGGATTCGCCCGCCGGGGCCCACGCCGACCGCCGGGGTCCTGTTGGACGGGGCCGAAAGGCGGGCATCCGGATACGACGAATCTCGTGCGGATGACCAATAGGTCCCTGGCCCGCCCGCCCGTATCCTTCGCGCATGGACGAGCGACCGAGGCGGTTCGCCATCGGGAGAACGATCACCCGTGTGGCATCGGCGATCGCGTTCGGCGTCGTGGCCGTGCTGCTCGCCTCGGGTGCGCTCTTCCCGGTCGTTCGCTAGATCCCTCGTCCGGCCGCACGCGCCGCGCGCACCACCGTGTCCGACCGCACCAGCCGGAACGAAACGAGGATGGCGAGGTAGCCGCGGGGTTGCAGCCAGTTCAGGGCGATCGAGCGGCGGGCCCATTCCCTGGCCTCGGCGGGACGCCCGAGCGAGGCGTGGGCGAACGCCATCCGCCCGTACATGCGGGCCACGTTGCGGCGGTCGAGCGCCAGCGCAGGCACGCGGTCGAGCTGGTACGTGAGGGCATCGAGGATCAACTGCCATCGCTCCTTGAAGTAGGAGTCGCGGAAATTGACCCTCACCAGTGCTTGGCGGATCGCGATGACCGGACCGACTCGGGCCCCCCGCACGCACCAATCGAGGTCCTCGCCGTAGCTCTCGGGGATCTCCTCGTCGAAGAGGCCGATGCGATCCAGGAAGTTCGCCCGGGACGCCACGATGGTGCTCATGTGCACGACGCTCCTCGGAGCCTGGAGCACGTCCCGCGATGACAGTCGATCCTTGCGAGGGAGCCGGACGTGGGCTCGACCGTTGCACACGTAGATCCCGGTGATGGCGAAGGCCGCGTCACGCTCGCGGCCCAGAGCCTCGATCTGCAGCCGAAGCTTGGCGGGGAGCCATTCGTCGTCATCGTCACAGATGGCGATGTACTCGCCCGAGGCGGCCAGGATCCCCGTGTTGTACGCGGCGGAGGCGCCGATCCGGGCGTTCGCCAGGCAACGCAGCTCGCGCCCCGGCGGGATGGTCACCTCAGGTTGGTACGGCTCTTCTTGATCGAAGACGACCAGGCATTCGATCCGCCCTGGGTAGTGCTGGTCCAGAACCGCCTGGACGGCCTTCGGCAGCAGGTGAGGTCGCCCGTAGGTGGGAATCACCACCGAGACCAACGGCCAGCTCGTCGCCATCCCCTCCCCCTTCTCGGTGGTCGCTCGCGACCCGCCCGGCACGATCAAGAACGCGCGGTCGGTCCGATCGGTTGCACGCAGGGGTACGAGTTCGCACGCGGCGCGCGCTCTCACCTGTCATAGACTTGCCGCCCTTCGGCATGCATCGGGGCCGATTCGCCCTCGTGCAACCGATCGGGCGTCCCGCGTCTCCTTGGGGGTAACAGGGTGACGGATCCCTACGAGGAGGAGTTCCTGGAGTTCTACCGAACGTACTGGCCGCGGCTCGTGGCCGCGCTCGGGATGGCCGTGCCGGAGGGAGAGGATCCCGCCGACGTCGCCCAGGAGTCATTCGCGCGTGCGTTTGAACACTGGTCCGTCGTCCGCGCCCATCCGCGCCCCGATGCCTGGCTCTTCCTGACCGGCTACCGATTGGCCGGGACCCTCAGGAGACGAGTCCGAACCGCCGTCCGCCGGCAACGGCTCCGAACACCCGTCCCCAGTGAGATCATCGGCGATTCGCTCGTGGGCGAGCTCATCAGCGCCCTGCCACCACGTCAGGCAGCCGCGCTCCTGCTCCGGCACTACTACGGTCTTTCGACCGGGGAGACGGCGGCCTACCTACGCTGCCCGGAAGGCACCGTGAAGTCCCTCGTCCAGCGGGGATTGTCCGCGCTCAGGTCCGCGATGGCGGAGGAGCCGATCGAATGACCACCGGCAACGGCACCGGGCACGACCTGGGCGGCCTCATCGACGGGATGGCTCGCCGCGTGCCGGCGCCGCCCGAAGAGCACGGGCGCCAGGCGATGCGCCGAGGCAGGCTGCTCCGTCGGCGGGCGACCGTTCGGAGGACGGCGGTGCCGACGGTGGGCATCCTCCTCGTCGTCGCCCTCGCCGGCCTGCTCATCTCGACGCTGGGCTCGCTCCACAGGGAGCCCGGTTCGACGACCGGTTGTCGGTCCGGTTCCACGCCGGCCTTCGGCCGGCTCGGCGCGATCGCCTACGTGAACGACGGATCGCTGCACCTCCTCGACGTGGACACCCGACGCGACCGAGTGCTCGTTCCCCACGGCGCGTCGCTGCCGGTGCGCTGGAGCCCCGACGGCGCCTGGATTGCGTTTCGGCTGGACGGCAGCACCGTGGCGGTGGTCCCGTCCTCGGGAGGCCGGGTCTGCGAGCCACTGGGAGCGGGCGTTTCCGGGTGGTCCTGGTCGCCAACGTCCTCGTTCCTCGTCGGCGTCACCGCGAACGGGGGCGTCCGCTCCGGTGACCCCGAACTCGCCGCGAAGCGACTCCTGCCCGATGGGTGGGGAGCGCTCGGCGTCCCCGCGTTCAACCCCACGGGGAGAGCCGTGGCGATCGCGTCGGGGGGCGGCTCGTCGGGCTCCGCGGCGGCTGGCCGGGCGGGCGTATGGACCCTCGACGTCGAGAGCGGACGGGCGATCCAGCTCGTCCGAGCCGCGAATGGCGAGCAGACTGCTCCCATGATCGCCGGCTGGTCGCTCGACGGGAGGTCGATCTTCTTCTGGCCCGGCGCAGCCCATTCGACTCCCGCGACCCCGACCCAGACGTCCATCGACGTCGTGAGGGCGTCGGGGGGTGAGCCGACCGAGGTCGTCGCACGGATGTCGGCAGCCGCGGACTTCCTGTCGTGGTGCGATCGTGAGGTGGTCCTGGTGGGCGGGGCCGAGGGGTCGGCTCCCGGCGGCCAGCTCCTCGACGCCGCGTATCCCACCTGGCTCACCGCGCAGCTCTCGCTGAGGATCCCTTCGGCCGCCGACGCACGGTGGCCCGCGTGCGCCCTTCACAAGAAGCTGGTCGCGGCGAGCCTGGCGCAGGGCTCGGGCGGGGTGGCGCCTGCGTCGCGGAGCCGGGTCATCTGGCTCCTTCAGCCTCGCGGGTTCACCGGGCCCGTCACGACCCCGGGCCCCGGCTTCTCCGACGAGGCCCCCCGATGGTCGCCCGACGGACGATTCCTGCTGTTCGTCCGCCGTTCCCTCATCAGCGGGGAGGGGATGATCTACGTCCTTCCCGTGGGCGAGGACGGGAGCCCCGACGGGAGCCTCATCGGCCCCCTCGCGACCCTTGGTTCGGACCCTTCCTCCACCTGGACGGAACGGTTGTCCTGGTACGGGGCACAAGCGTGAACGGTGGCGGTAGGGGTGGGATTTGAACCCACGAGGCGGTTGCCCGCCTAGCGGTTTTCGAGACCGCCGCCCTCGGCCAGACTAGGCGACCCTACCGCGCCCGATTCTAGCGACACCGACCCCCGGCTCCGGCGGGCGCCGCTCCCGGGGCTCATCAGGTGCATCGCGGCGTGCGCCCGCCACGGCCGCCATTGCTCGGCGATCGCCGCCGACGCGCGCGACCCCGTACCGTTCCCCGTCGCCGTCGCGAGCGACCGGCGCAGCCGAGACTCGTCCGCTGGAAAGGCATCCCGCTCTCCGATCCGCAGCGCCAGCGAGTGAGCCGACGACCGGCCGAATCCGGGAATGGCGGTGAGTGCCTCGAGGAGATCGTCGAAGCCGGTCGCCCCATCGAGTGACACCGTCCCCTCGAGCACCGCCCGCGCGAAGGCGCGAACGGCCGAGCTTTTTCCCTCCGGCAGCCCGAGGGGAGAGAGATCGGCATGGGCGAGTGCGCCCGGGGCCGGGAACAGGTGGCCAAGACCCATGGCTTCGAGTCCGGCGACCTGCCTGCCGTGGGCCTCGACCATCCGACCGACCAGGGTGCGAGCGCCCGCGCGGCTCGCACGTGCACCGACGATGAGGCAGACCCCCGCCTCGAAGGGATCCCACGTGCCGGGAGGCCGAAGCCCGGGGGCAGCTCGTACCAGCGGACCGATGATCGGGTCGAGCGCGAGCACCCGGTTGGCGGCCGCGACGTCGGCGTCCAGGCCGAAGATGCGACGCGCTCGCTGCACGATGTGGATGAGCCCGCCCCAGTGAGGAAGATGCGCGCGAAGCACCAGATGCTTCGACCCACCCGGGGAGAACTCGAGCACCCCGGGATCGCCGTCGAACTCGATCGTTCGCCGATACGTGTCGCCAGCGATCGATTCGACGCCGGGGATGGCTCGCTCGGCAAGGTAGGCGAGCATGGGCTGCCAATCCAGGGGAGGATCGAACGGGAGCCGTAGCAAGAGCCCACCGTCGGCGACGAGCCGGTCGCCGGCCCGCCTCCTGGCCCTCAGCTCGCTCGGTGGGGCGCGGAACACTTCCAACATCGCCCGATTGAGCTGCCGCACGCTCCCGAACCCGGTCGCGAGGGCGATCTCCGAGACCGGCAGGTCCGTGTCGTCCAGCAGGCGCCGAGCGAAATGGGTTCGATTCGAGCGGGCAAGCTGCTGCGGCGTCGCACCAACCTGGTCGAGGAACAGCCGCCGGAGGTGTCGCGCCGAGATGAACAAGCGGGCCGCGAGGTCCTCTTCCGTGCTGCCATCGAGCGCGCCGTCGATGATGAGCCGAACCGCGCGGCACACGATCTCGTGTCCCGTCCATCCGTACCGTGGTTGCAGCCGATACGGCCGGCAACGCAGGCACGCCCGGAACCCCGCCGCCTCGGCCGCCGCGGGGAGCGCGTAGCCGCTCACGTTCGCCGCGTTGGGACTGCCCGGGCACCCCGGGCGGCAGTAGATGCCGGTCGTGGCGACAGCAGCGAAGCGCGTCATCCACCCCGGTGTACGCCGGCTCCGTCACCATCCGCTCGGACGAATCCGGACAGCCGGATCCTGTCCGGATTCGGCGCGCGGGAACCATGTCGGTTGCGTACAACCCGGACGAGAAGGTCCCCGGGAAGGAGGACGGAATGCGGAAACACTGGCTCATTCGAACCGTGGCTGCGGTGTCGGTCGCGGGCCTCGTCGCCGCTGCGTGTAGCAGCGGCAGCACGCCCAAGAACCAGTCCGGCGCCAGCTCCGGCCCGATCCAGGGCGGGAAGATCGTCCTCGGAGCCGAGCAGTATCCGGAATGCATCAACGTGATCACGCAGTGTTCCTCCGCGTCGTGGCTGTACTGGTCGGCGACGCAGTACGTGATGCCACGTGCGATGCAGCTCACGCTCCAGGGCACGTTCGACAAGTCCCCACTGATCACCGAGGCCCCCACGCTCGCCAATGGTGACCT
>JACXTT010008386.1_pt1 | contig 14337 bp, 14 predicted proteins | sample 9270951 | NCBI WGS metagenome assembly JACXTT01 (sample SAMN15532306, study PRJNA645909) | rock metagenome | isolation source: weathered quartz diorite | place: Puerto Rico | collected 2017-06-21 | reverse complement strand
TTTACCAGCAACCCGAATACCCGAAACGGCGTTTTTCGCAGTTCTCCGTATTATTCAAGGGCCCCCCGCAGTCCGGGCATGGCAGGCCTTCCGGACGGATCGCCAGCACTCCAGCGGCCGCCGCTTGCGGCTGCCCTGCCGGATGATAGGTGGCCAGCGCCTTGGCGATGGCGTCCCAGAGCGAGAGGACACGATTTCCCCCCATGCCATAGGGGTTGCCGTCCTGAATACCGATCAATTGCCGGGTGATCTCATGCATCGGAATCCGATAGCGAAGCGCGAGGCTGATGAGCCGGCAGACACACTCCAGATCGGCCTGAATCATCCCGCCAGCCTTCGCCACCGTGGCGAAAGTCTCGAACGGCTCCCCATCCAGCGAATTAATGGTCAGGTACATCTTGCCGTAGCTGGTATTGATCGCGATCGTTTCCCCGCTCACGCGAGCCGGCCGCTCCAGCTTGCTCGGCTGAGATCCCGCCGCATGCGCGGCCGCCAGTTGCTCCATGACCTTGTCGGCGGCGGCATGGGGAGACGCCGGCTCCGCCACGGGCAACGTCTTTTCCTTCGTCGAGACGCCGACGTTCATGACCTGCTCCTCGCGGCTCCCATCGCGGTACACCGTGATGCCCTTGCACCCGAGCTCATACGCCATCAGGTATGCGGCCATCACATCGTCCACGCTGGCCTGATCCGGCATGTTGATGGTCTTGGAGACCCCGCTGTCGGTGTATTTTTGGAACGCCGCCTGCATGCGCACGTGCCACTCCGGCGCCACATCGTGGGCCGTGGTGAAGACCTTCTGCCACCGGTCCGGCACCTCGGCGAGGCCGCGGGCCGACCCGTGGTTGGCCATGATCCTGTCCATCAACCCGTCTTTCCAGAACCCTTCCCGCTTGGCGGTCTCGATGAAGTGGTCGAGGACGTAGGGTAGATGCTCGCCGTCCATCACGTTCTTGAACCAGATCAGGCTGAACTCAGGCTCGCAGCCGCCCGACGTATCCGCAATCATGCTGATCGTGCCGGTCGGGGCTACGGTGGTGACGTAGGAGTTCCGGACCCGCTGGCCGCGCGCTTCATGGAGCGAGCCTTTCCAGGAAGGATACACGCCGCGCCGTTCGGCCATGCGGATGGACTCGTCGTAACCGGTCTCCGAAATGAACTTCATGATGCGGGCGCCCATCTCCACGCCGGCTTCGGAGTCGTATTGGATGCCCAGCCTGAACAGCATGCGGGCAAAGCCCATCACGCCCAGGCCGATCTTCCGGTTGTCCTTGGTGCACTTCTCGATCTCGGGGATCGGGTACTTGTTCATATCGATGACGTTGTCGAGGAAATGCACGGAGGTCCGGATGGATCGCTCCATGTGCGCCCAGTCGATCTCGTACCGGCCGTCCCCGGCCGGAACCAGATGCGTCTCCACATTGATGCTCCCGAGATTGCACGACTCATAGGGGAGCAACGGCTGCTCGCCGCAGGGGTTCGTCGCCTCGATCATGGCGTAGTGCGGCGTCGGGTTGGTCCGGTTGGCCTGGTCGATGAAGAAGAGGCCCGGCTCCCCGTTGCGCCACGCCGACTCCGCGATCGTGACCAGGACTTCACGGGCATTGAGCTGCCTGACGACCTTGCCGTTGCGGGGACTCACGAGATCGTACATCTCGCCCTTGAGCGCGGCGCTCATGAAGGCGTCCGTGACCGCGACACTGATGTTGAAATTGGTCACCTCTTTCGTGTTCGTCTTGCAGGTGATGAACTCCAGGATGTCGGGATGGTCCACCCGCAGGATCCCCATGTTGGCGCCCCGCCGGGTCCCTCCCTGTTTGATGTGCTCGGTGGACTGGTTGTACACCTTCATGAAGGACACGGGGCCGGACGCCACGCCGCCGGTGCTGCGGACCATGTCGTCCTTGGGACGCAGCCGGGAGAACGAGAACCCTGTGCCGCCGCCGGTCTGATGGATGAGCGCCTGATGCTTCAGCGTATCGTAGATGCCTCCGATCGAGTCTTCAACGGGCAGGACGAAGCAGGCGGCCAGTTGCTGCAGCGGCCGGCCGGCATTCATCAACGTCGGCGAGTTCGGCAGAAAATCCAAGCGCGCCAGCAAGGCATAGAATTCTTCTTCCGTCTTCCGTATCTCCTCGGACGTTGCGCCGTAGAATCCGTCGGCGTGGGCCAAATTCGCCGCCACGCGGCGAAACAGCCCTTCGGGAGTCTCGATGACCTTGCCGGTTTCGTCCTTAGCCAGGTACCGTTTCTGCAGGACGCGCAACGCATTCGGCGAAACTCTGAGGGGCACCGCGGGCGCGCTGGGATGTCCGGAAGCCTTCATCGTATTCCTCCCCACCAATTCAAAATCACGACAACACGAGCGGATGCGCTTGCACGCCTCCGCCTACATACATTAGCTCAGGACCGCCGTGGCCTCTGTAGGCCGACGTCGCCGATGGACAAAGGGCGGCTGGTAGCGGGCAATCCACCGCTTCGCCTGTTCTCTTGCGCGGCGCGGCCCGTCTGTCTGGTACCATTCGAAATACCGGACCCCCGGCACATCATTGACCTGCAGATGGCCGATCAGCCTGTCACGCAAGCGACGGGAACCCACGCTTCCGATGAACAGGATGTTCTGGTTTTGATCACGCAGGACGTAGACGCCGATGACCGGAGGGACACCGTGGAGATTACAGGGGTTCCAACCCTTCGGACTCTTCGCTTGTTCTGCCTTCGTGACCATAGGAGCTAACCTCATCGGCTACTGAATATTGAGGCTGTCACGAACTACGATCACAATGTGTAGGACCATGAGACAGCCGCCTTTTACCACATGGGCTTGACCCTGTCAAGAAAAAATACCATATGTTGAGTTTATACCATACCTATTTGACTACATCTTGTGGAAAAGCCTGGACTACATCATGAAGAATTTGGTGGACTGCCGAGGAATACCCTGTGGACAACTTTGCGTGGGCTTTGGGAACTTACTTGTAAGTGGCTGGAAAAATTATCCGGAAGGAAGTCGTCGGCTCGGCTAGAAGTGGTTCACGTTATTTCGTCTTTCGCACATACGTTTTGTAGTGGATGGCGTCTCCGTTGGATTCTTCCTCCAAACCCAGATATTCGTGACCAGTGGTTTCACACCAGGCAGGCATGTCCTTCTTGATCCCTTCATCATCCGAGACCACTTCGAGGACTTGGCCCACCGTCAGCTCTTTGATCTTCTTCGAGGTCTTGATGATCGGCATCGGGCAAAACAGCCCCAGCGTATCAAGCTTCACGTCAGAGGTGATGGCCATAATCGCTCAGCAGGCGAGAATTAAATGAATAGGTTGACCTGCGACTCGCGGGCCTCAGCGAGGTACGTCGAAACCCCGGCAAACTGATCGACCTCGTCGATCAGCGTGTCCTTGGTGATCCCCATAAGTCCGAGCGTCGTCGTGCAGGCGATAAAGCGCACGCCCAGGTCCAGGGCCATCTCCCGCAGTTCGGCAATGCCGGGCATCCGGTTCTGCTTCATCACCAGCTTCATCATACGGGTCCCCAGGCCCCAGAAGTGGAATCGGGACAACGGCAGGCTGTCGGCGCCGCCTTTGTTGAGATAGCCGAACATCCGACGCAGCCAGTCCTTCGCGGTTCCCCTCGTCCCGTCACGCCTGATGGCATTGAGCCCCCAGAACGTGAAAAACATCGTGACCTGCATCCCCATCGCAGCCGCGCCGGTGGCGATGATAAAGGCCGACATCACGCGATCCATGTCGCCGCTCAGGACGACCAACGTGACGCGTTCAGGCTTGCTCTCGTGTAATTCGGCCAGAGCAACTTGCGGATCAAGTTTTGTGGTAGCCATATCACGCACCTCTCAGAAAATGATCGGGGAGGCTGGGGTCCTTCGACTCCATATCCTCCCCGATTCCCCTCTAGCATCGCGTAAAGGTACTATAATATGTGCTTCTCGGGCTTGTCAAGATTGGCTGACCGTCGCGACGGCGCCGTAGAATGAACGCAAGGACTTGAAATTATTTGATATTTCCTGCTTCACCTCGTCTTGAACTTATGCTATGGTTCGCCGCCTAAGGGCATTATGCGTCCCCCGCTTTCCGTACAGAGCGCCCTCCTCGGTTCACTTGTCATTCTGGCCTGTTTCGTCGTACCGAGCAAAGCCGCCCACCAGCGAACGTTCATCTCTGTCCCGGTCCTCAGCGTAATTGACCGGGGCGGCAAGATGACGGGAGCGACGCATTATCTGGCCATTCAGCTTGACCGCCTTCCTGATTCTTCAGGCCCCCAGTTGCAGTTCAACGAAGGGTCCCGCGCGTTAGGAAATTTCAAAGGGGCTGCCCTGAGCCCGGATTGGAAGGACGCCGCCCGCGCCGCGACCGATGCTGCGGCGCGGGCCACCAACGATGATCCCCGGACATGGCTGGTCACTTTGAAAAATGTCAGCACCGCCTACATGACCGACGGCTCTAGCGCCAGCGCAGCCGTGGCCGTGGCCCTCGTAGCCGCCGCGCGCCACACTTCGATTCTTTCGAACGTGGCCCTGACCGGAGCAATCGAGACCGACGGCCGCATCTCACCGGTCGACGCGATACCGGAAAAACTCCAGGGAGCTGCCGCAGGAGGCATTTCCACTGTCTTGATTCCTAAGGGCCAGAGTCGCACCCCGGACTGGGACGTGCGCCCGCTCGCCGAAAGCCTCCGGCTCACCGTCGTCGAGGTCAGTACGCTCAAAGAAGCTTACGAACGGATGACCGGCCGGGCGCTCTAATCGTCGACGTAGAGATCCTCCACCTCCCGGGCGACGATTTCACGCAAATCCGGCTGCTCTTTCCTGAGCAGCGCGTAGCCTTCTTTGCGGATACGCTCGGCCTTCTCGGCGATCACGCGGGAGGGCAGCCGGTAATGCTGCAAGACTCTGCTGAAGATCTCAATTGAGGTCTCAAACTCTTCCGGCACCACCTGATCGGCGCCTGTCTCACGCAGGTCGTCGATTTCGCGCAGGTAGCGGGTCCGGGCAATGATGTGGATGGACGGATTCAGTTGACGGGCCACCTTGACCGCCCGCCGGGTAGCGATCGGATCGGAGATCGCCAGCACCAGCGCGCGCGCGTCGTGAATCCCCAGGCGGCGAAGCACCTGCGGGTGCGTGACATCCCCGAAGTGCATCGCAATCCCTTTCTTCTGCTCCTGTCGGACGGTTTCCCCATCCATCTCGACCACCACGAACGCGATCTCCGTCTCTCGAAGCACCTTGGCCAGATTCCGACCGTTTACCCCATATCCGGCGATGATCGTGTGGTCACGCAAACGAAGGGACGGCATCGCATAGGAGTCAAGAGGCCGCTCCGGCAGCCAGCGCCGCAGCCGCTGAATCGCTTCCGCGCGCCTGGCAAGAGCCGGGGAAACCTGGATCAGGAAGGGCGTCAGCAGCAACGTCACGACCGACACGGTCAGAAAAATCTGGAACGACTCGCCGGTCAGCAAACCGACGTCCCTACCGACCTTCGAAAGAATGAAGGAAAACTCCCCGACCTGGGCCAACGCGGCCCCCATCAGCACCGCCGGCCGCCAGGAATAGCCGACGACCACGGCAGCGAGCGCAGACGTGGCGAATTTACCGGTCACGAGCACAAGCACGAGGCCCGCCACCAGCAAGGGATGGGACAACAGGACCCGCAAATCCAGCAACATGCCGATCGAAATGAAGAAGAGGCTGTTGAAGCTGTCCCGGAAGGGCAGGATCTCCGCCATCGCCTGGTGGCTGTACTCCGATTCCGAGATGATGAGTCCGGCGATGAACGCGCCGAGGGCCAGCGAAAGGCCCGCCAGCGAGCTCAGCCAGGCGATGCCCAGGCAGACCAGGATGATGGCAATGGTGAACAGCTCCCGGCTGCGGCTTCGGACGACCTCGATCAGCAAACGCGGGACCAGAAACCGCGCCGCAACCAGGATCAGCGTCACTAGAAGGACCGCCTTCGTCAGCGACCAGAGCACCGCCGTCGCGCTTCCATCCCCTTGACCGCCCAGCACCGGCGTCAACACCATCATCGGCACCACCGCCAGGTCCTGGACGATGAGGATCCCGATCGTCAAACGGCCGTGGGGTGAGTTGGTCTCGCCGCGCTCCGTCACCATCTTGAGCACGATCGCCGTGCTGCTCATCGCGGTCAGAAAACCCCAGAACACTCCCTGGTTGACCGGCAAGCCGAAAGCCATGCCCGCCAGCGCCGAGAGCGCGATCGCCGAGGCGATCTGGATGGCTCCCCCACCCACCACGGCTCGCAGGGACGCGATGTGCGCCAGGGAAAACTCCACGCCGATGGTGAACAACAGCATGACGACGCCGACTTCCGCGAGAACCTCTACGCGGGCGACGTCATCCACGAAATCAAGGCCGTAGGGGCCCAGCAGCGCGCCCGCGACCAGAAAGCCGACGACGGCCGGCACACGGAGCTTATTGAAGCCATACACGACCACGATGGACGCGCCGAAGAGAATGACGAGATCGCGGAGGAACGCCAGTTCAGCCATAGGAAGAGCTCTCGCGTGAGTCAGCGCCCCTTTACATACACGGAAGGGCCGGAACGAGCAAGCGTCTGGTGGAAGCGGGCGGAGGAAAAGGCGGGAGAGGAGAGTGGAAAGAGTACGGCGCGCGACCGGCTATTGCGCGGTCCACCCGCCGTCGATGGTGAACAGGCTCCCTGTCACCCAAGAAGCGTCGTCCGAGGCAAGATAGACGAGCATCCGTGCCACGTCCTCGGGAGTTCCGAACCGACCGATCGGGTGCTTCGCCATCATCATGGCGTTCATCTCCGGATCGGCGATCGCGTCGGCCGCCATGGGCGTGTCGACCAGCGCCGGGCAGACGCAATTGCATCGGATCTTGTCCTTTGCATAATCGATCGCCAGACACCGCGTCAGGGCCACCAGGGCGCCCTTCGTGCTGCTGTAGGCCGCGAGCCCGGCGATGCCCACCAACCCCGCGACCGACGAGACGTTCACGATCGAACCGCCCCGCTCCAGCATGTGCGGGATCACCGCCCGCGTGATCCGAAAGACACCCGTGAGGTTGGTGTCGAGGATGTTCTGCCACTCCTGGTCCGTCGTCTCGTGCAGCGGCTTGCCGAATACGCCGATTCCCGCATTGTTGATGAGAATGTCGATCTTGCCGAAGGTCCGCATCGCCTGATCCACAGCTTCCCGGACATGGGCCTCGTCCGTGACCGAGCCGGCGACGACGAGGACTTTGCCCCCGTGCGCGACGATCGACTTGGCCACGCCCTCCAAGACGTCCTTGCGACGGCCGGTGATCGCCACCTGGGCCCCTTCGTCGGCGAAGACTTTGGCTGCCGCTTCCCCGATGCCCGTCCCGCCGCCGGTGATCAGGGCGACCTTCCCGTTGAGTTTCACGGGTCCTCCTCTGGCCGGCCGGTGTCGGCGGCGTCCTCTTCAGCCTCCACCGGCACTGCCGACGCCAAGCCCGGTTGCACCTTGCGGGCCACGGTCAGGAAGCCGCTGTGGGCGACCATCCGCAGATCGGGCCGCACGCTCCGTCCCTCGATATTCCAGGTGCGCAACAGGGTCTCGAACGTCTGGATCATCGAGAAGACCTGCGCGCGATGCAAGGCCTCCACCGTCTGCATCACCTGGGGAATCGTGGGCACGTAGCTGAGGTACACCCCGCCCGAGCGGAGCGCCCCGGCGGTATGCGGGACCACCTGCCATGGCTCCGGCAGGTCTAGGACCACCCGGTCCAGATCGGTCTCCTCGATGCCCTCATAGGCGTTGCTCTGCCTGAGCGTGAGGTTGTGCGCCGGCCCGAGATAGCGCTCGATGTTCTTCATCGCCGTCCGGGCGAAATCCTCGCGGGCCTCGTAACTGATGACATGCCCCCGATCCCCGACGGCCCGGAGCAACGCCATGGTCAGCGCACCCGACCCGGTGCCGGCTTCGAAGACTCGCGCGCCCGGATAGATGTCGGCCCACTGGAGAATCACGCCGAGGTCCTTGGGATAGAGGACCTGCGCGCCGCGGGGCATCTTCAGCACATATTCGGAGAGCGTCGGGCGGAGCGCCAGCATGGGACGACCGCGGGACAGCGTGACCAGGGACCCGTCGGGCTTCCCGATCAGCTCGTCGTGCGCGAGAGTCTCCCCGCTGAATTGAAAGATGTCGCCGGCCTTCAGCGTCAACGCATACTGACGCCCCTTCCGGTCCACCAAATGAACTCGATCGCCGTCGGAGAAGATAGTCATCGGGTTAGCTCGGCTTGATGGGTCCGGCGGCGTTGGCGCCGACCTCGACCAGCTTGCGGCGGACGAGCGCTTTGCAATGGGGGCAGTGAAAGCGAACGGTATCCTCGTCCATCCATTCGATGGACTCGTCCTTCACCCACATCAGCTTGCCGCAGTACGGACAGTCTCTTGGCGGAAGCGTCATCGGTCGAGCTCACACATCGCGGACGGCGGCCTTGGCCTTCTCGACCAGATCAGGCGGCAGTTGGGGCATCTGGTGGGCGATCATCGCGTGCATCTTGAGCTTGGCGAGAATGTCGTCCACGGTGCTCCCCTGCACCTCGAACTTGCAACCCTCTTTCACGCAGGTCAATGCCTTGGGCATCGCGATACCTCCCGGTCACGCTCGGTGGCTTCTTTTGTACCGCATCCGAATGACTTGAAGCAAGAAGGGAAGAGCGCTACGAGCCGACAGGGGCCGCGCCGTCCTTTTTGGCCCGGGCCATGAGTTTGCAGTAGGAGCACGTCTCGGCCGTGGTGGGCTGGCCGCATGTGACGCAGGGACGCAGGACGGCCTGATCGTTTTCTGTCATGGACGGACGAGTCTTCGCGTCGTCTTCCTGCCGGGCCAGAAAACCCCAATAGAAGGCCTGCTTCGTACCGGGCGATTCGTTCTCCAGCCGGTTGAGAATGTCCTTGTAGAGCAGCATCTTGGCGCCCTTCGCGTTGGGGCACTCCTCGACGATGTAGTCGATCTTGTTGACGATCGCGTAGGCGGCGATCTCCCGCTCCGCCAGTCGGAACAGCGGCTTCACCTTTTTGGCGAACCCCTCCATCGACGCCGGCAGCGTCGGCCCCTGCTTGCCCAGGTACTCCGTCTGCCAGTGCAGCACGTTACCGAGCAGCCGCGACGCCTCGTCATCCAGATTGTGGCCGGTGGCCAGGACGTGGTACCCCAGCTCTACTGCCGTCCGATTGAAGTGGTAGCGCTTGAGCGTCCCGCAGACGGAGCAGGTCGGGCGATGGACCAGATCGGCCAGCTCATTGATGCCGGCGCCTTCGTCTTCCTTCAGCTCGTGCACATGGAGCGCGACGCCCCGCGCCCCGGTGAAACTTTCCACCTTGGCCCTGGATTGCCGCGAGTACTCGCCTATCCCCAAGTCCACGTAGAACGCGTCGGCCTCGTACCCTAGCTTATGGAGAATATCTAGAAGACTCAGGCTGTCCTTGCCGCCCGAGACCGCCACCAGCACGCGGTCGGCCTTCGTGAACATCTTCTCTTCCGTGACGGCCCGTTCCGCCTGCGCGCAGACGAAGTCCGTGAGGCAGGCCTTGCAGAAGGCCGTATGGTGGCGGGGAATCTCCAGGACCGCCCGTTCTTTGCATTTGCGGCAGCGCATCGGATCATCCCCCCGACATGACGGGCCGGATTTCGATGCGGTCGTCGTCCCGGAGCAGATCGTCTTCGGTCACCAGATCATCCCCCCGCACGACGAGCACCGTCTCCGGCAACAGGTTCAACTCCTTCAGCAGTTCCCTCACGCGCCGGGGCCCCTTGACGTCCACTTCCCGGACCGGATGGTTCAGCAGGACTTTCATCAGCCTTAAATCTCCGCGTCGCGCAGGAACGCTGCGGCTTCTTCGGGCGGGATCGGATTGATGTAGAAGCCCGTCCCCCACTCGAAGCCGGCCACCTGCGCGAGCTTCGGCATCACCTCGATATGCCAGTGGTAAAACTCGCCGGTCCGCTCGTGCAGCGGCGAGGTGTGGAGGACGAAATTGAACGGAGGGGAGCCGAGCGCGCGGTCCAGCCGGCGCAGAGTGTCCGAAAAGATCTTCGACAGCGCCTCGAACTGGAATTTCTGGCTCTCCTCGAAATAGGACGCGTGCCGCTTGGGAAGGACCCAGACCTCGAACGGGAACCGCGGGGCGTAGGGGGCGACCGAGAGAAACTCGGCATTCTCCCCGACAACCCGGCTCCTGTCCGCGACTTCCTGCCGGACGATGTCGCAGTAGATGCAACGTTCCTTTTCCTTGTAATGCTCCTGGCAGCCCGCGATCTCGTTCAGCACGTTGGTCGGCACAATGGGCAGCGCGATGAGCTGCGAGTGCGTGTGCTCCAGCGTGGCCCCGGCGGCCGCGCCGTGGTTTTTGACGATCATAACATACCGCAGCCGGGAATCCTTCCGCAGATCCAGAATCCTGTCGCGGTAGGCCCAGAACACGTCTTCGAGATGTTTCTCGGACAGGCCGGCCAGCGACGCCTTGTGATCGGGGGACTCGATGATCACCTCGTGCGCGCCGATGCCGTTCATCCGATCGTACAGGCCGATCCCCTCGCGTCCGAGCTCGCCCTCGATCTGCAGGGCCGGAAACTTGTTGGGGACCACGCGGAGACTCCAGCCCGGGGTGTTGGACGCGTTTCCGCTCGCGCGATACGCGAGGATCTCCGGCGGCGTCTGCGCCTCGTTGCCGGGGCAGAGCGGGCAGAGCGGCTGGGTCGGCATCGGGGGCAGCACCTGCCGGAAGTCGGTCGGCCGATGGGCCCGCTCGGTCGAGATGATCACCCACCGGCCGACGATGGGATCGCGCCTCAGCTCAGGCATGGCGGGTTCCTCTACAGATCGGCGATCTCAAGACGCACCTCTATCCGCGCGGCGGCTCCCGGATTCAGCGTCAGCGGCCAAGGGGCCAACAGCGCGGAGCCTTGGTACGTACGCTCGGCCCCTTCTTCCGACTGCGATACCGTCTCGATGGGCATGTACCAGATATCCCCCGGCCGGTCAAGGCGCAGGGTCACGCGAAACCGGCTCCATTCATCCACCATCGAGAACCGATCGGCCCCCGAACGGCAGCCCCGCTCGCATAGCCGGACACGGCCGGTCCCCGGCACTTCATAATAGCGCTGCGGATCGTCGCCCGCCAGCAGCGTGAGGTTCAGCTCCACCCCGAACCGGACGGCAAGCGATTCGCGCGCATGACTCTCCACGGCATAGGCCACGGCGACCGCCGCGTCTCCCTCGCTCATCCGATAGATCTTGCGCACAGTGATCGGGTGCGTCCCATTCTCAAGACGCAGGGTTCCGCGGAAGGCCAGCGGGACGGCGAGCGTCCCGTTTTGCACCTGCGGGCTGGTCCCGTCAATCCGATAGGCGCCCTGCACGCAATCCCCCCGTTCTTCGTCATCGATCCGGTCGAAGGCCTCGAACGAGAGCCCCGGCAGCAGGAACCGGTCCAGGAAACTCAACCGCCGATGCCGATCATAGGAGAGCGCCTGGTGCAGGTCCTGCTCCTTCACCTTCATCCGATCATGAATGGAGACGGGCGCCCCGCCGGCCGCATCCGGGTGCAGAGACGCCTCGGCCAGCTTCCGGTGGTACGCCTCCTCGCGGCGGGCGAGGACGTCCGAGAGGTTGAACCGGCCGGCGCGATAGTCCAGTTCGAGCAGGCTGCCGCCGCAGGCCGGCGCCAGACAGGCGCCGAGCGTGCTGGTCGAGACGAGCAACTCCTCGTAGCCGTCCTTGTCGAGGTCCGTTGTTCGGAGTTCAATCCACCCGCGCCCCTTGTGCGCAGCCGCGTCCACATGATTTTCGGCTTCGATCAAATTCCGGTACGTCTCGTGCCGCAGGTAGTTGAGATAGAGTCCCCCGAAGAGCCCGTGCCAATAGGCGTCGTTCCCCTGCGCGCGCCAGACCAGCCGGGTGGCGTCGGGGATTTCGGCTCCGGCGGGGAACGCCCGCGCGACGCGCGCGCTCACGTCCAGCATCCGCTTGTGCATGTGGTTGGCTTCCGGATACTTGAGCAGGAAACCGTCCCAGAAGCCGCCGCGCAGAAACGGACGGAAGGCGGCCAGCCGGCCTTCCCGCTCCAGTTCGGCGCGCCGGTCTTCCAGTGCCTTCGCTGCGGCGGTCGGCAGGGCCCAGGCCATCAGCTCATCATAAGAAGACGACGGCAGGTACACCCGACCAGTCGGAGGATGCGCGTCCAGGTATTCGCCGAACGTCTGCAGCCGGAGCCATTCGGCATTCTGTTCGAGCAGGTCGAACAGCCGCTCCAGATAGCGCTCCTCGAATACCCATTTATAGGTGTCCGGCCAGAGCCCGAACTTCTCCCCGTCGTCGGCGTAGGTGACGGCCGCGCCCGGACCCCGCTCGCCGAGCCGCGCGAGGAAGGCGATCATTTCCTCCGGCATGCGAAACGGAATCAGATAGCGCAGGTCCTTGCTGATCGGAAAGATCGCCAGGGAACGGCCTTCTTTTTCCGTCAGGTAATAGCCCGTCAGCGCATCGGCGTCGAGCCCGGCGTGCACGAAGTGCGAGTCGTCGAGGATCGTGTAGCGGAGCCCCGTCGGCGCGAGCTTCTTGGGCAGCTCTCCGTCCCAGGCGCGCTCGGCCAGCCAGAGGCCGCGGGGGACCGCCCCGAGCCGGTCGTGCAGCCGCTGCGAAAGGAGCGCGACCTGCCCCGTCGCGTCGCGGTCCGGAATCACGGAGAGGATCGGCTCGTAGAATCCGCCTCCGAGCATCTCGACCTGATTGGAGACGACGAGCTTGGCGAGCCGGTCCAGAAAACCCGGCTCCTCCTTCTCGAACCAGTCCAGCAACGGGCCCGTGTAGTGCAGGGTCAGTCGAATACGCGGGTGCCGCTCCAGGAGATCAAGGAAGGGACGGTAGCAGCGGTCGTAGGCCTTGCGGAACACATGGCCGAAATTTCCCACGGGCTGATGGTTGTGAATACCGAGCAGCAGCGTCACCGGATGCATGTCAGACCTTCCACATCGCGCCTTCGAACATCTGGTCGGGAACGGTGAAGGCCAGCGGCCGGTGATGGGGCACGCGGTCGAGCTCGAGGTCGCCCCGCATGACCGTGACCACGAACTGGACCCGCATGCCGGCCTGCAGCTCTAGTTCCTTGAACGGCACCCCCAGCTCGATGACTTTCTTGCGCCGGATGGTGTCGAACGATCGCGCCGGCGTGACGGTTGTCCCGTCCGGACTCAGCCAGAGCGTGAACTGCGGCGGGTCCGGCAGATCGAGACGGAACACCAACTTGGCCGGCTTCGGCTCGAGGAAATGCACGTGCACGTCGGCGAGCCCGCCGTCGTCCGTCTCGTCGGATGGAAGCGGATCAAGCCGCAAATAAAACTGCTCCAGGCTAAACCCGAAATAGAGGCGGCTGAAGAACTCCCGTTGGGCGTGCATCGAGCTGAGCGGGGGGCGCCCATCCACATAGCCCGCGCCCTGCCATTCATAGAAATCCGTCACGATGCCGTCGAGAGCCGGCGCGATCAAGGCGCTGGGCTCGCGAATGTCCATCGTCGAAGCCTGCCGCAACACCGGGACCCGCAGGAATTCCGGGACCTCCGCCCCGACCAGCCGGTACACATTCGCCAGATGCAGCCGGAAGATCTGGTCGAAGAGTGCCTTATGGTCGGTGTCAAACTCATCCCCGTACCACCAGTACCAGTCGCTGCCCTCGGCCGCATAGAGCTCGTCCCAGGCCTCGCGCAGCGCTTCGGGAGGGACATCCCCCGTCTCTTCGCGCTGACGGAGAAAGCGGCGGGTCTTGCCCACCCGCTCCCACGCGTCGTTGTCTTCGACATGACCGAGCCAGATCTTCAGATCGGCGTTGATCCAGGAGCCGGTGTGCAGCCGTTCCAGCCGCGCGGCCGGAGGATTTTCTCCGAGATCGCGTCCCGGGATTACGGTCTGGAATCGCACCCCGTGCCACTCGTGCGACGTCAGCGCCGTATAGAGCCCGCGCAGAAAGCCCTCGCCCCCGTCGGGATAATGCTCCCAGGGATTTTCCCCGTCCAGGATGACCGGCGCCAGCGGACGCGCCTCGGGCGAGCGACCCGCGATGGCCTGCAGGCGGCCGCAAAAATCCGCGACCGACGCGTCCGGCAGATTCCTGGAATAGGTGAACCCCACGGCGTCCGACAGGTCGCGATCCCGGAAGATGAGCGCGACGTCGCCGCCGTCGATCGCAACCCGATAGGACCGATAGAGCATGGCCTCACGCCCCCAACGATCCACGGAAAGCGCCAGGACCCCTTCATCCCGTGCCGCCCAACGGACGCCCACCCTCCCCAGGAAACGGACCCGCCCCGGGCAAA
>JACXTT010008385.1_pt1 | contig 14338 bp, 11 predicted proteins | sample 9270951 | NCBI WGS metagenome assembly JACXTT01 (sample SAMN15532306, study PRJNA645909) | rock metagenome | isolation source: weathered quartz diorite | place: Puerto Rico | collected 2017-06-21 | reverse complement strand
CGGGCAAATGATGAACTCGAATTCCGCGTGCAGAGCAGAACCGCCGCACTGGCGCGGGCCAACGAGATTCTTCGAGCGGAAATTGCCGAGCGCAATAGGACGGAGGAAGCGCGCCGGCAACTCGAAACCCAAGTTCAGGGCGCTCATAAAATGGAAGCCGTCGGCCGGCTGGCGGGCGGCGTTGCACACGATTTCAACAACCTTTTGACGGTCATCATCGGCCGCTGCGAAGTGCTGCTCGGGCGCCTCAGCACCAACCATCCGATGCGGCCGGACTTGTTGCTGATCTATGAGGCAGCCCAAAGAGCGGCGTCGGTTACGCGGCAACTTCTGGCGTTCGGGCGGAAACAGGTTCTTCAACCGCGGATTCTGGATCTGAACGCCGTCATCGGAAACATGGAAACGATGCTCCGCTCTTTGACTAAAGACAACGTGATCTTGACGATGGATTTTATCGATGAACTATGGAGTATCGAAGCGGATCGCGGTCAGATCGAACAAGTCCTGATGAACCTCGTCGTGAATGCGCTCGATGCCATGCCCGATGGCGGCGCGCTTCGGATCGGCACCTGCAACGTCGATCTGGATGGTTCGCCGGAGGGCTTCGGTTTCGTTGTTAAGACCGGCCGCTACGTGATGTTCTCCGTTCAGGACACGGGCCGCGGAATGGATTCCCAAACTCTGCCTCACATATTTGAACCATTCTTCACAACGAAGGACAAAACGAGCGGGTCAGGCCTCGGGCTGCCGACTGTGTACGGCATCGTTAAACAGAGTGGCGGATACATCACGGCCGCAAGCCGTCCCGGCGAGGGATCCACGTTCAAAGTTTATCTGCCGGGTCTCCTTAGGGAACCCGAGCCGCTGGAAGATCAGGAGCGCGTGACCCTGGCGCCTGAAGGAAATGAGACCATTTTGGTGGCGGAAGACTCCGATCTCGTCCGACAGTTGACGCGAGAGATGCTCGAGGTACGTGGCTACAAAGTGCTGGAAGCACCCAATGGCAGCGAGGCTCTCAACATCTGCGAAACGTACGAAGGACCTATTCACCTAACGCTATCGGACGTCGTCATGCCCGGTATGACCGGTAGAGAATTGGCTGAGAAAGTCGTGCACATCCGGCCGACCATGAAAATACTGTTGATGTCCGGCTATACGGACGAAATCAGCAAGGCGGGCTTCTTGCATCCCGGCTTGCACTTTATCGAGAAACCCTTCACGTCAAACTCACTGGCGCTCAAGATTCGCGAAGTACTCGATCCCACCAAAGTGTGAACGCTTGAAATGCGCGTCCTCGTAACACCGGACTACCGGACGCTGAGCCAAACCTCCGCGGAGCTAGTAATTAAGGCAGTCCGCGCGAAACCTGACCTCACAATCGGGCTGCCGACCGGGCGCACGCCGATCGGGATGTATGAAGATCTCGTGAAGAGATATCGAAAGGAACATCTCGATTTTTCGCTGTTGCAGACATTTAACCTGGATGAGTACATCGGACTGCCGCAGCATCATCCGAAGAGTTACCGCACCTACATGCGGCGACATTTCTTCGATCATGTCAACGTCTTGCCTGCAAACATCCACATTCCTGATGGGAGCGATCCGCAGCAGTATGAAAGGGCCATTCAATCAGCAGGCGGGATTGACTTGCTCATCGTGGGTATTGGCGCCAACGCCCATATCGCCTTCAACGAGCCTGGATCGTCATTTGATTCGCGAACCCGGATCGTAGCCCTCGCGCCGGAGACCATTCACAACGCCCAGCAACATTTCGGAAACGAACCTGTGCCGATTAAAGCAGTCACTATGGGCATCGGCACGATACTCGAAGCTCGTCGAATTGTGCTTCTTGCGTCGGGTGCCGAGAAATCCGATGCGGTCGAACGTGCGCTCCGGGGTCCGGTGTCGGAATCGATTCCTGCGTCGGCGTTACAGCGGCATGCGAACATGATTGTGATCCTGGATGAGGCGGCGAAACTTTGAAGGAATCGACGGAACAAAAATGTCAAATGTCCCATGTCACGTGTCCAATGTACTTGTCAATTGACCAACTGACCAAATCCGATCAGTTGGTCAGTGGGTCGTTTGACAAGTACATTGGACATGTGACATGGGACATTTGACATTAGACATTTTTGGGTCAATCCGACTCCCTACCCGCCATCCCCCGGATCGTCATCCGAGCCGCACAATGGAGCGTCGTCTTCGAGATCATTTAAGTATCCCGCCGGCAGCGCGACTTTCTGCGTGCCGGTAGCCTTGCCTCTGACGACACGCATGGCGGATGGAGGAAAAGGCTGGGATCGATCAACATCACGGAAGAGATCCTCGAGCTGTATCAACGTTTCCACACGCATCAGACCGGTACGCACGTCAGAGCTCATACGAAAGCCTTTCGTATACCATGAGGCGTGGCGGCGAAAAGAATGCATTGCCAACCGTTCACCAAACCAGTCGGCGAGTTTTTGAGCATGCGCTAGCATGATGTCGAGCACCTCTCCGAAGAGCGGTGGATCGGCCGGCTCGCACCCGTTGAAGACATCGGCCAAATCACGAAACAGCCATGGCCGCCCCAAGCATCCTCTGCCGACAATCACTCCATCACAGCCGGTCTGGCGCATCATGCGAAGGGCGTCTTCCGCTTCCCAAATATCGCCGTTGCCGAGGACTGGAATACTCAGCGCATGTTTCAGTGCAGCGATCGCCCGCCAATCCGCATGACCGTGGTATAGCTGTGCTGCGGTTCGCGCGTGCAAACCGACCGCCATGCAGCCCTCCTCTTCAGCGACATGGCCGGCCGTTAGATATGTGAGGTGGTCCGCATTGATTCCCATGCGAAACTTGATCGTCACAGGCACATGCTGCGCATTGCCGACCGCCGCCCGAACAATGTTTCGCAGCAAATTCGGTTTTACTGGAATCGCCGCGCCGCCGCCCTTTCGCGTCACTTTGGGAACAGGACATCCGAAGTTCATATCGAGATGATCAATGCGGCCTTCGTTGACGAGACGTTTCACCGCCTCGGCAACGTAATAAGGATCCGTGCCGTAGAGTTGTAGACTTCTGGGCGATTCATCCGGACCAAAGTCGGCGAGCTTGAGCGTTTTGTCTCGGCCGTCGACGAGCGGCCGGGCATTGATCATCTCGCTCACATAAAGTCCTGCGCCGAATTTCCTACAAACCGATCGGAAAGGATAGTTGGTCACACCTGCCATGGGAGCAAGCACAACCGGCGGCCAGATTTTCATCTCACCGATTTTTACGGGCGCGAATTCACCGGGCTCGGCTAACTTGACCTCACGATTGATCGCGCTGCGGTAAATCGGATGCATATTTTCTCTTAGCGTCGGGCCTACCAGCTATAGTTGGTACACTACTTTGCGGCCTCCTTGGATGGCATTGGCCGGTCCCCCACGCCTTATCGTACCAATAAACCTGGAATCGCAATTGCCACGAAACACGTCCAGAGGTGTAAGAACATGGCTAGGCTGTATATCGGTAACCTGCCGCATCAGACTGCTGAACACGAACTTCAAGCCTGGATCGAATCGCATGGTTTCAAAGTGGAGTCCGTGCAGGTAATTAAGGATCTGGATACCGGGGCATCGCGCGGATTCGGCTTTGCCGAATTACCGGAGGTGCTGAATGCTCAGGAAGCCGTGAGTGCACTCCATGGTCAAAAGATGGAAGGCAACGACCTTCGAGTCAGTGAAGCAAGACCACTCCCCTTCAGATCTTCGGAGGGCCGCCAAGCCGGTGGCACTCGCACACCCAAGAAACGCGCATCTTAACGCCCGCGAGAATTGTCGATTTTCGAGTTACGTGGCTTGAAGGCGGCGAATACCGTCACGCAGAACGTTGTAACATTCGAGTGGCCAGTAGGCGCGCGAAGCTTCTGCATACATACGTTCTCGGCCTCATTCAACTGCCTCAACGCTTCCATAATGGATTTATGCAATCCCCTTTCCAAAATTGTGGTAGTGAGCGGCTATATTAGACACGTGTTGCAAGTGTTCCGTAGTCGAAAGATGGCTGCCGTATTACTGCTCGGCTTCTCGTCAGGCCTGCCGCTATACCTCACGAGCCGCACGCTTCAAGCATGGATGACAGTGGCAGGCGTGAACCTCACTGCCATCGGATTCTTCAGCCTCGTGTCATTGCCGTACTCGCTCAAGTTCTTGTGGTCCCCTATGATCGACCGTTTCGGTTTTCCATTTCTCGGGCGGCGCAAAGGATGGTTGTTCACGACCCAAGTTGCTCTCGCAGTCGCAATCGCCGCGATGATGTTCGCAAGGCCTTCCCAAGCGCTGCAATTCGTCGCCATCACTGCGTTCGCGATTGCGTTTCTCAGCGCCACGCAAGACATTGTCATCGACGCTTACGTCACGGACATTTCGGATACTTCTGAAGTCGGAGCTGCATCCGGCACCAAAGTTCTCGGTTATCGCATCGCGATGATTGCAACAGGCGCGGGCGCCCTCGCGATGGCGGACTATCTATCGTGGCAGACAACATATTTGCTGTTAGGTTTGCTCATGCTGTTGTTGGCCCTCGCCTGCAGCAGGCTTCAAGAACCCGTGTTACGGGATCGGGCACCTTCATCGCTCGGCGAAGCGGCACGCATGCCACTCGTTGATTTCTTTGACCGGATAGGCAAGACCCGCGGCGCGTGCATCCTTGTCTTCATTGTGCTGTACCGCTTGGGCGATTCGATGATCGGCAACATGACAACGTCTTTCCTTATCCAGACAGGCTTCAGCCAGACTGATATCGGTGTGGTACAAGGCGGCGTGGGGTTGGTCGCGACGATCGCCGGTGTGCTCGCTGGAGGTGCGGTCATGTCGCGAATCGGCATCAATCGATCGCTTTGGGTTTTTGGCGTTCTTCAAGCCGCCAGCAACTTTGCCTATCTTTTTCTAGCCTATGCCGGCCGACAGTATGTGGCGATGGTAGCGACGATCATTATTGAAAACGTTTGTTATGGCCTGGCCACAGCCGCTTTGGTTGGCTTTATTATGAGCCTTTGCAATCCTCAATTTTCGGCCACACAGTACGCGTTGCTGTCCAGTTTGATCGCTGTGGGAAGAGATGTACTTGCCGCGCCATCCGGCTCAATCGCAGAAATCACCGGCTGGCCTGCGTTCTTTTTGATTAGCGTGGCCGCCGCAGTTCCAGGGATGCTCCTTTTGCCACTGTTTGCGCCATGGAAACGGGGACGTTCATCAGTAGGGAACCTTATTCAGGATTCCCCAATAAACCCCTAATTCCGACACCGCATGAACGAAGTTACTGAAGTCTACTGGTTTCACGATGTAACTGTTTACGCCGAGGTTGTAAGTCTCCAGCACATCACGGTCTTCCTGCGACGATGTCAGCATCACGACGGGTGTGTGTTTCGTGCGTTCATCGCCTTTGACGCGTTTGAGAACCTCAATGCCATCGACTTTCGGCAGCTTCAAATCGAGCAGAATTACTTTGGGCAAGTTGTCGATTCTTCGCTGCCCGAACGCTCCGGTCGCGAAGATGAATTCGAGCGCCTCCGCGCCATCCCTAACGACGAACACCTTGCTCGCGAGGTTCTGTTTTTGCAGAGCCCTTAACGTCAGCTCAACGTCGTTGGGGTTGTCCTCTACCAGCAGGATTTCAACATCCTCTAGTGACACCATGTTCCACCCTAGCGTGTTTACAGCGGTAACTTGTTCAATACCAGCCAATACTGGGCAAGATCGCCAACAGCCCGGTAAAACTTGTCGAACTCGACGGGCTTCACAACATAGCTATTCACGCCGAGTTTGTAGCACTCATTGATGTCTCTCTCTTCTTGCGACGATGTCAGAACGACCACGGGAATACCTCGGACACGATCATCACCGCGAACGCGGCGCAGAACCTCAATGCCGTCGATCTTCGGCAGCTTCAAGTCGAGAAAGATGACTTTCGGCTTCGGCCGGTTGCCGAGCAGATATTCGAGCGCCTCTGCTCCATCCTTGGCAATCAAGAGCCGGGCGCCAATGTTCACCTTTTTGAGTGCCCGCTGGGTCAACTCGGCGTCGTTTGGATTGTCTTCGACAAGCAGTATGTCGATAGCTTCTGGGTCATTCATCGATCAAGCTTTTGGAAGCGAGAAATAGAACGTTGCGCCGTCGTTAACTTTTCCTTCCGCCCAAACTCTGCCGCCGTGGCGTAACACAATACGTTGCACCAACGCCAGACCGACACCTGCACCTTCGAACTCATCGACATTGTGCAAGCGTTGGAAAACACCAAAGAGTTTGGGACTGTACTGCATGTCGAAACCAACGCCATTGTCGCGAACGTAATACGTATGCTGATTTCCAGCCTCTTGAAATCCGATCTCGATCGATGAATTCTGCTTCGGCCGTGTAAACTTGAACGCGTTCGAGATCAGGTTGTACAGAACCTGGCGAACCATATTGCGATCGCCAAATGCAGGCGGTAGCGCTTGAACCTCAAGCAAAACACGGCGTTCTCTGTCGGCGGAGTGAACTTCCTCGAACGCGCCCCGTGCAATTTCTTCCATATCGATGTCGGTTTGCTCCAGCGGCTGACGGCCAAGTCGAGAGAAGGTCAATAACCCGTCGATAAGCTCGCTCAGACTTCGAGAATTGCTTCGAATGATGTTGAGCAATCGTCTGCCTTCCGCATCCACCTTTTCCGGATACCCTTCGGGCAAGCCGCGCGAAAACCCATCGATGGCGCGAAGCGGCCCTCGCATATCGTCGGAAATGGAGTAGGTAAACGCCTCCAGTTCCTTTACCATCATCTCGAGTTGCGCGGTGCGCTCTTTGACACGCTTCTCCAGTTCAGAATTCAGACGCTGGATTTCCTCCGTTTTCGCCTGAACTTCTTTCAACGCATTTTGGGCGTCGCTATACAAGCGGGCATTATCGATACCGAGAGCCGCGCGTCGCGCCAACTCTTCGGCAAAATTCAAATCGTTGTCGGTATACCGGCGCGCCGGATTTTCCGATGCAAAGGTGATTGCACCCAGCGTTCGGCCGCGTGCCATAAGCGGCACGACCATGGCGGATGCGAGTCCCAGTTCTTGCAGAATTTTGAAATGCTCGGCATCTTGCGCGAGTGCGATGAGCATCGAATCCGGAATGTCGGTGTAGATTTTTGCCTTGCCCGTCCGCATCACATGCGCAACGCCATGCGGTGCTGCCGTCTTGGTTGAAAACTTTTTCTGGAATTCGCGCGCCCAATCGGCGCGCTGCGGATCACGGTGTACGAGTGCGACACGATGAAATTCTTCGCCATCAGCAACGACGTCGACCGCACACCAATCGGCAAGCCGGTTGACCGCAAGCTTCGCGACCGTCATCAGGTTGGTGTGATAATCGAGGGATGATGCCAACACTGTACTTGCTTCGCCAAGAAACGCCAGCTTGTCGGCATTTGTTTCTGCCTCGGATCGAGCGACGCGTTCGTAAATCAGCAGCTTGTCTCGTTCTTCCTCGGCTCGCGTCCGTTTGATGAAATCGCCGACTTGTCGGCCCAACGCATCGAACATCTGCAGCATCTCGTCATCCGGCTGAACGACTTCGCGGTTGTAAAACGCCATCACACACTGCACATGATCGCCTGCGCGAATCGGAAAGGCGAAGGCGCCGTGTAGGCCGACGCGTTCGGCAATCGGAGCACGCGGAAAATTCTTGTCCTCGACGACATTGTCAACCCACACAGGCTGGCCACTTGCAAGAACTCTGCCTACGAGATCGATCCCCGGAAATAGAATTGTCTTTCGTCCCGCCTTTTCGAATTCTTCGACCTCGTATGTCGGTACATGCCAGCTGCCTTCCACATGAAGCGTGTTCGAGTCTGCATTCACAACCCACAACTCACCGAGTTCCCAACCAACGGCCTCGCAAACGTACTGCAACAACTTCGGAGTTGCTTCGGATAGACTCGAAGATTCTGCGAGAGCGCGCGTCACCGCAAACTGCGCGGCTAACCGGCGATCGGTATCTTTTCGGGATTCGATATCGCGAATGATGCCGGTGTAGATGTGTTTGTTGTTCTTGTTATATTCGCCCAGCGAGAGCTCGACCTGGACTGACTTTCCGCTCTTGTGGACGCCGGTTACCTCGACAACAGCCGTCTTTTTTCCTCTTTTTCGCGTTTGGTCGACATGCTGACTGTAGTCGGGAATGATGCTGTCCAACGGTTGGCCGACCATTTCTTTAACGCTATGACCGAAAATTCGCTCCGCCGCTCGGCTAATCGACAGTATTTTGCCCTGCTCATCGATAGTGACGATTGCATCGCTCGCCGCTTCTTCGATGATTTCGTATCGGTCCTTTAGCTCTTCCATTTCCCTACTTTCGGTGTGGAATCTGCGGAGTAACGGTTGTTCGTAGCAATGGGTTTACCAAAGAATGCAGATCCGACCGCGATAGGGAACTCTAAGAATTAGAACACCTTATTCCGCTCATGAGTGCGGTCCCGAGCTCCAGAGCGCCTATTCTTCGGTAAGCACGCCCCTTTGAAAGGGGAAAAATGTCCTGTATAAGAGAGCCGTGGTTGTTTTTTTTCGAAAGCTCTTCTCAAATCGAAATCTGCTGAAGAACCTTATTGTCCGCGACCTCAAGCATCGGTACGTGGGCTCGATCGGCGGTTTTCTTTGGTCGGTCATCCATCCGCTCGTGCTGCTCATCAGCTACACGTTCATATTCGGTGTGATCTTTCCTCAGCGCTTGGGGCCCGAGCTCGGAACAGACAGTTTTGCCATTTTCTTACTTTGCGGCCTTCTTCCCTGGATTCTCTTCAGCGACACGATCGTGAGGAACTGCAGCGTTATTTCGGACAACGCGCCCCTTATTACGAAGACCGTGATTCCGGCAGAGATCCTACCGATCTCCATCACCATCTCGAATTTGATTCACCACTTGACTGGCCTCGCAATCTTGCTTGCTGTTATGGCCATTTTCTACAGCGTGCACGTGTCGGCGTTGTGGATCATCCTATACATGGTGATGCTGTTGCTGTTGGCCCAAGGACTAGGCTGGATTGTCGCGGGACTTCACGTCTTCCTCCGAGACACGATTCAAGCGCTTCAGATCGTGCTGCTGCTTTGGTTTTACTTCACGCCGGTGTTGTATACGATGGATCGTCTTCCGGAGAAACTGCGGTTCTTTGCCAGACTGAATCCGATGGCATTGATCGTGACCGGCTATCGCAATTCACTGCTTCACCTGACACAACCAACCGCCCTTCAAGTTGCATCGGTATTCGCCGCGAGCCTCGTTGTGTTCGTTATCGGCGCATTGCTGTTTAGACAGGCGAAGCCGGCGTTTCCGGACGTGCTGTAGGAGAATGCGAAATCGCGACGTCTCTGTGCCTTTGTGTCTTGTGTCTTTAGTGTTGTTGCAATTCGTTCACAGCCTCTACAGTTATCGAACGGTGTTCGAGCAATCGGAGATACAGATTTTCGGTTTTGGAAAGCATCTGCTCTATCGAGAATTCATTGATCACTCGCTGACGCGCCGCTTCGCCGAAAGCACGCGCCATCGCGGGCTGGTCCAATAAGCGGCAAATGGCGTTTGCGATTTCATCCGCATTCTCCGCTGGAACTAGAAACCCTGTACGTCCATCCAGCACTAATTCGGGATTGCCACCGACTCTGGTCGCAACAACGGGGATGCCTGCAGCCATTGCTTCTAGGATAACGTTCGAAAGACCCTCAGTCAGGGATGGATGAACGACCAGGTCAACGTCGCGAAGAATTTCCGGCACGTCCTGACGTTGGCCGGTGAAGATAACCTGCCGTTCGATGTTCAGCTGCCGTGCAAGCACTTCCATATCCGACTTGTAACCCCGTTCAGACGAATTCGCGCCGACCATGAGAAAGCGGACATCGCGTCCGCGGTCTAGAAGAATGCGAGCCGCGCGCAAATAAAAATCGATTCCCTTTCCGGAGACCAAGCGGCCAACACAGGCACACACACGTGTTTCGGCCGGAATGCCGAACTCCTTCCGCACTGTGCCCGGATCTCTACTTTGTTCGGCGCGAGGCGCTATAACGATCCCATTGCGAATCACTTCTATCTTTCTGTCGTTGAAACCTTGCTCAATGAGCCAATTCCTACCCGCGTTGCTGTTCGCCACAACACAATCGGCGAGCCTGCAGGCGAACCTGAAGGCATGGATCTTTGCAGGCGTCATGTAAGCACCGGCGTCTCGAAGTGAAAGAATGATTGTGGGACGGATTGCCAGGCGCGATGCGGGAACAGCGAATACGTTCGGATACCAACCATAGGTATGGACGATGTCGAATCGCCGTTCGTGAACGTCTTTCATAAGACGGAATTGGCTGAGCAGGCTGCTCATTCGATAGAAGCTGCCCCCTGTCGGATACGTATGCACCGGCAAGTCCGGCTTCACGGTGTTTAGCAGCGGTCCACGGTGCTCGAAGCATGCAATTTCCACGGCGAATCGCGACCGATCCAATCCATTCGCAACGCGAACGAACTGACGTTCCGTACCACCAATAAGAAAATTGTTAATGAACTTGAGAATCCGAATGCGGGCCCTAATACCTTGGATCACGGACTCCACGCGCTGTCACCTTTCCTTCCGCGCCTCCCACACAAGCAACGATGCAAGAGCGCGGGCGAAGGCGGAGCGGCCGAACATCCAGGCATCCAGTTCGTGTGACTTCTTTATTGTCGAAAATGATTGCACGCCCATTCTTTCGACGGCGCGCGAAGTGAGTTCGAATTCCCGAAGCCGGCCGCTACGGCCAACCGCACGGCTGACGCGGTGTGCTCGCTCCATGGTCAGAGGGAAGTGGCGGTCGATCAGAGATTCCGGTCTGAGAGCATAACGACTCAGTGTCCCCAACCATCCTGATCCAATGATTGGCTGAATGAAAACACCAATACCACCTGGTTTGAGAATTCTCCGAATCTGACGGCCGAGGGGTATGCAATCCACGGAGTTCATCGGAGCGACACATAACACGCAATCGGCGTTCGAATCATCGATCGGAAGCCTAGCCGTGTTGTGATGAATAAGAGCCAGTCTGTCCTCCACTCCATGTGCCTTGGCTCGTTCGTCAGTCAGTTTCAAATTTTCATAAGAGCGATCTAAGGCTATAACGCGCGCACCAAATGATGCGAGAGCTAGCGGGTTCAGGCCATCGCCGCAACCAAGCGCAACAACCTGCTTACCACTGCAATCGCCAAGCAAGTGAAAGGCATATTCGAGTGGGAATGCGGTCTCCGCCGGTGGATTCTCAAAACGGCACAAATGCGGCACTGCTCGCATCGGTCGCTGCTGCTCGAATGGGAAAGGCTGGCAGATTTCTAAGACAAGCGGTTCCACAATCCCAGACTCAAGCATAACGTTGCTCATCCGTTGAACCTCTTTGCGGATATCAACGTTCTGAAGCAGGCACGCTGGGGGCCGAAGTCCATACTTTGATAGATCTGCAACATAGCTATTCGCCGTGAGAATGCGCGTTCTCCTGTTTCGAATGTCGATGCCTTACCACCATCTAAGCCGCGTGATCCGCCGCTTGGGAACGTGCCTTCGCCGCGCGCTCGCCTGGGAACTCCTCGAGCACGACGCCGTATTTACGGGCAAGATCTTTGACAGCAGGTTCCAAACGGATCTTGTCAGCAGGACGGAGGTATGCAGGAATGTATCGCCAGCACAGCGGAGCGATGTCCGTGGTCCAGGGGCGGCCTGTCCGGATCGACCACTCGCGAAGTGACCGGTTGAGCCGTTCTGCTGTCTTTGTGCAAGAGATGTTTTCGGTTGCCCACGCGCGTGGCGTGAACTTCTCGCTCTCCTCCAAGAATTTTTGAAGCTGGCGTGCGAGACCGCGCCGTCGAACGAGAGTACCTGTGCGCTCGTTGATGTATGCTTTCGAACCGATGTACGCCTCTTCCATCATGGCGACGGGAGAGCCGGCGAACAGACTCTCGGGAACAGCTACGCAGGAGCCTTCACGTTTCGTGAAGATCGTCGAGATGCGAGCGTTACACTGAAGTGCATAAACTTCGTCGATCTCTAGATTGGTGTGAAGCTCAATGTCTTGCCGGACACCGAAAGAGCGCGCTTCCTCGCGAATCTCGCGTTCGGTACGGCCGACTCCATTGCGGCCGACAAGTACCACTCGGAGATTCTTCGGCATGTCGCGCAGAGCCTCGAAGAGAAGCCAATGCCGCTTGAGGCTGGGCCATGCTGCTACCATGAGAATATCGATACTGCGGTCTCGATGCGGTCTAGGCGTAAAGTGCGCTGGATTGATCCAGTCGCCGGCCATGATGGGCAAGGGCTCGACTATCGGTCTTAGAATCCGGAGTGGTTCGAGATCGGCAAGATTGGAGACGCCGATGAACAACGGATCCGAGCTTACGCCGGCGAAGGCCGTCATGGCTGCATAGTCATTGCGCGCCCCCGAGGTCGCTCCAACCAGATAATAGTCGTTCAGAACAGCGGCTGCGTCATGGTGTGCAATGAGACGCATCCAGTTGTATTCGAATGAACAGTAGAGGACGCCCTTTTCTCCCTGCGGCCCCGGCGCTTTCAAGACGAGACTGGTCGTGAGTGCCTTCCTAGTACCAATACGGCCGAAGTCGCCATAATAACGATCCCAACCGACTCGCTCTTTACGTGATACTTCGTGATGAGAGCCCGTCAAGAAAGGCTTCAGTTGCATCCGCAGCCAAAGCCGAGAGACCGCGACTTTCGTCCAGCGGCAGGCCTTCAGTAGCGCATCGAGCCGAACCGCATGCGGCCGAAACGGCAAGCTCCCTAGGATGAGATGCAGATGCGCCCGCAGCTCAGTGACAAGGGCATTATCGGTCAGCCACTCTAACCAGCTCGATAACAACTGCCAGCAGACCTTTTTCAAGTCGCTCACCGTCACCAACCTCCAAGTATAGATTGGGCATGTCGCTGCAAGTTCAATACCGAGCACGATTGAGCGCACCTTCTATTCTTCTGAGCGCAGAACCGTTGTTCACACGACGGAATCGCCGGTGAATATCCGGCACCGCTGCAATTGAATTGAACAAAAAAAAGCGGCGGTCATATAGACCGCCGCCGAAAGAGTTCTAAGTTTTCTTATTGATAGTCGAAGGCGTCAACCCACACCCACGCACCGCGGGAAGCCGCGTCCTTTGTGCCGGTCGCCTCGACAACGATCGTGTGAGTGCCGTAAGTCAAGCCTGAGATCGAGTACGCTACCGCCTTTGCAGTGTTCGGCGAAGCATACGTATCGACGGTGGTCTGAAGGACTCCATCGATGTAAACATTAGCCAGTCCCGACCACTCATCGCGATAGGCGATCCATGCGATGGAGCAGCCGGTAAAGCTGAACGCCGCACGAGCACCGGCGGTGGTTGTCAAAGCTGCGCTGCCTCCGCTGTTGAACGCGCCCTTATTCACAGACCAGCCTGCGTTGTAAGTGACGGCCGGAAAGTTCTGTTCGACGCGAGTCACAGTCGAACCGGTCGGGCAAGACGTCGCTAGCGTTGAAGAAGTAGTGGGCGTTCCTGTTGAGGTTGAAGTCGATGTCGTTCCACCAGAAGTGACGTCGAACGCGTCTACCCACACCCAAGCACCGCCGGAGGCGGCACTCTTCGTTCCGGTGACTTCGATCGTAAGAGTGTGACTTCCCGACGCCAAACCGGAAACCGAGTAGGCGGTCGCTTGTGCCTTGTTTGGTGTTGCGTACGTATCGACCGTCCCTTTGAGCGCTCCGTCAACGTAGACGTTGGCAATACCGCTCCACTCATCGCGATAGGCAATCCAGCTCACACCGGTGCCGTTGAAAGCCAGCGTCGCCTTCGCGCCAGCAACACCCGACAGCGCAGAGCTGCCGCCGCTATTGAATGAGCCGCCGTTTGCGTTCCATGAGCCGGTGTATGTGACTCCGGCGCCATTTTGTTCAACGCGAGTCACCGTCGCCTGTGTGGTGATCGGTGGGGTCGGGGCAGCGGGGTCAGTGCTCGAGCCGGGAGTCGGTGCGCCGATAGGGTCATTCGTGGGAGATGTGGGAGCTGTTGTTCCACCGGATGTGACATCGAATGCGTCAACCCAAATCCAGGCACCGCGGGAGGCAGCGCTCTTCCTACCGGTGACTTCGATCGTCAGAGTATGGTCGCCGGATGTTAAACCAGAAACTGAGTACGCCGCCGTCTGCGCTTTGTTAGGCGTAGCGTAAGTATCGATGGTGCCGCTAGGCGTTCCATCGACGTAAACGTTCGTGATACCGGAACATTCCTCGCGATAACCGAACCGGCTGCAACCGGTGCCGTTGAAACCCAAGATTCCCCTCCGCCCTGCAACAGCCGAACACTCAGCC
>JACXTT010008384.1_pt1 | contig 14338 bp, 11 predicted proteins | sample 9270951 | NCBI WGS metagenome assembly JACXTT01 (sample SAMN15532306, study PRJNA645909) | rock metagenome | isolation source: weathered quartz diorite | place: Puerto Rico | collected 2017-06-21 | reverse complement strand
TGGGTGAGCGGTCGAACTTCGCGCTCCTGCCCGCCGCGACTCGCGCTATTCAGCAGCTGCAGGAATGGGGAGTGGATCAGATCTCCGAAACCGCGGGCGCGCTCAACCGGCAACTGGCTGCGGCTGCTGCCGATTTGGGATTTTCGTCTCCGCCGGAAGAGCTGCGTGCTCCCCACTACCTGTGCCTGAGAAGGAAAACCGGCATCCCATCGGAACTGCCCGATATTCTGGCCCGCCGGAAGGTCTTCGTCAGCGTGCGTGGAAGCTCTGTCCGGGTGACGCCGCATGTGTATAACTCGGCTGTGGATGCCGAGCGCCTGATCTCCTGTCTGAGACAGATCGCGGGCAACTAGACGAGACTGCGCGACTGAAGAAGTGGGAGAAGGTTCCTGAGGTTCGTATCAGGGTATCGCTTCAGCGATACCGCAGCCGGAGAGCTCTCTGACGGCCCCTTCAGGGGGCGCGATCGTCTACTTCAGTTTGTCGGCGCGCTGTTTCGCGAGCTGTGCCGCTTCGCTTCCCGGATTCTCTTTCTGGATCTGGTCGTAGATCCGTTTGGCTTCATCCGGCTTTTGGGCGCCCTCGTAAAGGCTGGCCAGCTCGAGCTGCACAGTAATCTTGTTGACCGTGGTGGTGGGCTTGTCGCTTAGCTGCTTGTAAACGTCGATGGCCTGCGCGTCTTTGTTCTCAGCCCGGTATACGGAGGCCAGCGCAAACTTGCCCAACGCGGCCAGATCTTTGTTCGAGGAGTTGGCCGCCTCTTGCAAATTGCGTTCGGCCGAGGCGTTGTCGCCCATTTGCGACGAAGTCAGTCCGACGAAATAGCGCGCCATGTCTCCCGTGCGGGTGTGCGGATATTTGTCCACAATGCCCTGGAACTGTTTACGGGCCTCGGTGGCGCGTTCCTGGCTGGAAGCGAAGCTCGGATACCCGGGCTGGGCGGGCACACCCGGGGGACGCACGGGCTGCTCCAGCACCCGGGTTGCGCTGCCCAGGTCGATGCTCGCTTTCTCGTCCTGCTGGTTCATGTAGTACCAGCCGCCAAACCCCACTAGCGCAGCCACCGCCACGACAATACCGGCGACGACGAGTTTGGACTGGTGCTCGACCGTCCAATGAACAGTCTGCTCCGCCGCGTGGAGCGTGGCCTTGCTGAAGCGGTCTTCTTTCATCTGATGCCGGGTCTCTGCGCGCACAAGCTTCCTTCTTCGCCTAAGAGTGGGGTGACAATCTTTTAGTTTAGCAGGGCGGTTTTGCGAGCGTCAAAAGCGGGCGTGCGGAGAGCGGATGCTTCGATCAATGAAGGAGAGCGGCCCCGCGGGCCGCCCTTGTGACTGCGTCGGCGCGCCCTGGTTCATTGCGGCGCGCTTTGGTCGGTGTTCGAAGTGCTGCCTTGGCTGGTGTGTGGGTGGTGCCGCCCGCCGGCCCCCGCTCCCCGACTCGGCAGTTTCTCTTTCTGTTCCGCAGTCAGGATGCCCTCGATCTGCGACCTGGATGACATGCGGATTTCCCGCATCTTTCTGTGTTTCTGTTGTTCGGTCAGGACGGTGTCGCTGTCCAGACTCGTCAGATGCTTCTCTTCATCCTGCAGGATGGGCCTGATCTTTTCTCTCTGGTCATCCGTGAGGTTCAGGTTCTTGCTGAGTCTCTTCAGTTTCTGCTCCACCCGGTCGCTGCGCATGTGACTGTGCCGGGGACTGGCGGGCTGCGGCGTTGTAGCCGGAGGTGTTTGTGCTGAATCCTGCGCGAACGCAGCGAAGCCGGTGAGCAACGCACCGGCCAGAAGCATTCCAAATCTCGACATCGTTCTTCTCCTCGGGAATCGATCTGCGTGGTCCCGCATCTGGCGGAACCGGGTAGCTGTTGCGAATGCTAACCCCCGTCGAAGAAAAAAGTTCCGCACCCGATTACAACGTAAAACGGGCATGAAGGGAGAGTCCTCATGCCCGTTTAGTTGCAATGTCAGTACGCTACTCCTTTTCTCCGGTGGATGGGTTCAGGAAGAGATGCCCGTTGTTGCGGATTTTGTTGAAGTTGAACATCTGCGCAATAGAATTGGCGATGCCGTCGAAAGAACCTTGGCCGATGCGTTGCCCACCCAGCCAGTTGTCTTCGATGAAACGGATAACGGAAGTCTGGTCGGTGACAGAATGGTCGACAAAATTCTGTCTCGCCCAGGGAGAGATGACGATAAAAGGCTGGCGTGGGCCGTATCCGCAGCGGCCGAGCGCGTGCTGATTGGCAGGATGCAGGCCAGGTAACGCGGTCGCGCCGCTGCCGCAGGCGCCGGGACCGGTGAGAGCGTCGGCGGTGCCGGTGGAGGTGTTAACGATGGGCGCGATCTGGTGGTCGTACCAGCCATCGGAGTCGTCATACATGATGATGACCGCGGTGCTGCTCCAAGTGGGCTGCGCTTGCAGAAAGTTGATCGTGTTCACGAGGAAAGTCTGCTCGTCGAGAGGATCGGAGTATCCAGCATGGCCGTCCTGGTAGGCGGGTGCCTTGATGAAGCTGACGGCAGGGAAGTTGCCAGCGGCGACCGCGGCGAAGAAATCGTTTGTGTCGTATTGGTGGTTGGCGGGGCCGTTGTGTCCGATTTCAGCGAGGCTGCCAGGACGCGTATGCGCTGGATTGGCGGTGGAGGTGTGGTAGTTGAAGAAGGCGTGGTGCGGAATGTAATCGCCAACCGTGCCGGCGAGACCGGTGGAGCTTCTCTTGCAACCCGTGGTGCCGTTGGGATTCACGATGGTCAGATCGAAGCCCCCCATGAATCCGCCCCAGCTGATCCCCGCGGCGCTCAAGAGATCTCCGATGTTCTTGCTGCCCATGGTGACTTGATTGCGGGATGGGTTGGAGCAGAGGTCGCCCAGGGGATCGGGATCGCCGATCACGGTCAGCGAACCGTCGCTGCCGCAGCTGGTTTCGTCGCCCGTGCCGTTTGCGGAAGCGATGACGCCGTTGGTCTGGCCGGAAACCAGATTGATCACGCCCGGTGTGGACGGACCGAAAGTCGTGCTGTAGGAGTTGTCGCTCATCGCGTAGAACTGTGCATAGTTCCAGAGGCCGGTCACAGTATTGCCGTCAAAGTAGCCCATTACCAAATTGCCGCCGGAGCTGGTGAATTCGGGAAACAAGTCCATCACGCCGGCGTCGAATGCCTGCTGCTCTGCGGTGTAGTCGTGGTCCTGATCGTCAGTGACGGCTTGCGATCGATCCAGCCGGAAGGGGTTCGACGCGCCCGCTCCGTTCGCCGGATTGAGGTTGGGATTGAAATTCAGAAGAGCATTGGTGTAGCCGTTGACGGATGGAGTGTTGGACGCGGCTTTGAATTTCGGCTCGCCCGGGGGATTGCTGGCGGAGGGGTATGTTCCAAAATAGTGATCGAATGAGACGTTTTCCTGGAAAATCACAACCAGGTGCTGGATCGGAGTCGCGACCGCGCCCTGTTTGACTCGTTTGGAAGCAGCGAACGCTGGAGTAATGCTCGGCCCGAGAGCGATGATCAGAGTTAGCAACGATGCGGTCATCTTCCGGGAGCGGGTTGAGGCATGAAGCGAATTGGACATCGTGAATGCTCCTTTTCCTGAAGTTCCTGAAATCGGGTTGCAGCACGCCCCCACGGCTGCGATCACCCGAATTGGAAGAAGAGTAGGTGGGAGATATATCGGAGATGTGACGACAGCGTTAACCGGAAATGAAAAATCGGTGATTGTGGTTAAGGATTGTCAAGTTATGTAATCGCCGGACCAAGTCAGCACACGCGATCCTCGTTCGGCAATACGTAGAAGGGCGCGTGGACTCAGGCGCCGCCTGGGACAGACCGTCCCCCGGACAAAAACGCAAACCGCCGAGCGCCGGTTCTATAACTCTGCAGAGGACACTGTGGCAAGACCTAATGCGTGGTTTCGAGCAGGCCTTTTTCCGCTTTTTCCTGACACTCGATGCAGTGGCGCGTCCAGGGCACGGCATCGAGGCGTTTGGCGTTGATTTCTTTTCCGCAGGACACGCATTCGCCGAAGCTGCCTTCGCGCAGGCGCGCGAGAGCGCCTTCCACCATCTGGAGCAACTGGCGATCGTTATTGCTCTGGCTGAAAAGAAATTCCTTGTTGTAGGAACTGGCGGCGCGATCGGCGATATCCTGGGTCGCTTCGTCGTCCGCGCTGCGGCCGTCCTGCTGGTTGCGGGTCACCATGTGACGCAGTTCTTTCTGCCGCGTTTCCAGCCTCTTTCGAAAGTACTCTAACTTCTTTTTATCCATGATTGCCGCTCGCAGAGCCCTTCGTTCTCATTAAGCCAAACGAATATGGTATGCGCGGGGGGAAGAAGGCGTCAACTGGAGGAAGTCAGCGATTGCAGAGGGCAGAAGTCAGATTGCAGAAGTGAAAAACTTATGGTGCAAGCGCCCCGTAGGTCCGTGAGATTTCACCTCTGCAGTCTGACCCCTAACCTCTGCCCTCATTTATCGTGGCAGCGGCTCCGGCATCGCCGCGAGCGCGTATCCCATGACGGCCATGGCGGCAGCGTTTTCGCGCAGCTCCTGCGGGTCGACTTTGTCCAGCGTGTCGGCAGCGGTGTGGTGATAGTCGAAATACTTGCGGCCATCCTGGATGATGCCGAGGCCGGGAACTCCGGCGTCCACCAGCGGCTCGATGTCGGATCCGGGGCTGTACTGGGTGGGACGCACGGCGCTGGAACCGACCGGTAGCAGGACGTCGAGGATCGGGCGCAGCGCAGCGAACGCGGCAGGTGACATCTTCGCGGAAAATCCCAGGGGATGGCCGGCGCCGGCATCGCTTTCGATGGCCACCACGTGGCTGGCCATCTCCCTGGCGTGAGACTTGGAATAGGCTGCGTGACCGCCGCCCCCGTTTTCCTCGTCCATCCAGGCGATGACGCGCAGTGTTCGGCGCGGCCGCAGATGCAGCCGTTGGATCAGTTCCGCCGCAGCCATGGAGATGACCACGCCAGCCCCGTCATCAATCGCGCCTCGACCCAGATCCCACGAATCCAAATGACCAGAGACGACGACGATCTGTTCAGGGTGTTCGCTGCCCTTGATGTCCGCCACAACGTTGTAGCCGGTCGTTTCAGGCAGATGCTGCGGCGTCAGTGTAAGGTGCATGCGCACTCGTCCCTGCGCCGCGAGATTTTCCACCAGATCGGCATCTTCGGCAACGAGAGCGGCGTCCGGGATCGGTGCGGGATAGCTGAATCCCGTGTGCGGCAGTCGATACTCCGCGCCGCCGACAGAACGGACGAGCGCAGCCGCTCCACCCAGGTCGGCTACGGCTTGGCCTCCTCGGCCACGATAGACCACCGCTTCTCCGTAGGCATCGAACGCAAATCCCGCCTGAGCTTTGCGTTGGTCGTAGCGCACGTTGAACAGAACGATCTTGCCGGCAACTTTGTCGCGTCCGAGCGCCGTGAGTTCGTCGAAGCTATGGACCACGACCACATCCGCCGTGATCCCCTCAGCTGGCGTCGCCGTGCCTCCGCTGAGAGCGGTAAGAATAATCTTCTGTGTGACCTGTGCCGGCCGGCCGGGAAATTCAACCAGCTCCGCCCTTTCCTCGCCGCGAAGCCAATGCGAAACCCGCGCTTCTTCGAGATGCACGTCGAGGCCCAGCTTCCGCATTTCCGCGGCAACATACTCCGACGCCGCCTGCGCCTGCAGCGATCCGGCGGGGCGAGGACCGATGTTCTCCGTCAGATGCGCGAGCTGACGCCACGCGTAGTCGCTGGTCAGAGCCGCATCGCGGACGGACTGCAGCTGTTCGAGCAGTTCCCGGGGAACGGGTGGCGGAGCCACGAGCGTAGTCGAGGGCCGGGCTTGCGGCCACGCCGCAAGGCTGAGGCCGGCAAACAAAGGGAGAATCAGGGATAGTCTTTTCATGTTGGGTTCATTCGAGGATACAGGATCATTCCGAGCCGCGCGTGAGCGGGGGCGGGGGATACACAGGAAGTTTCTGTTTGCTCGCTTCGGAACGTTTGACTTCGAGCTCGTTAAACAAGAGCGCTGGACTGGCGACGCTGAACGCGACCGGCTCGATCCGGTCATCGACCGCCAGCTCCGTTCCTGCCGCAATCAGATCGCTGCGCAGGGAGCGGAGATCGAGATCTCCAAACACTCCGCCGCGCACCAGTTCCTCGCGGCCGTCCTTGGTCCAGACGCGGTAGAGAAGGCGCGGAGTCAGCCGCGGTCCCATCGTCCCCACGTACAGGCAGTAGGGAAGGTCCCGCTGTTTGCAGAGCTCGAGCAATTTGTTTTTGAGCTCGGCGTCCGGCTTGGGATCGCTCGACTGCAGGATGAGATTTCCCGGCTGCGGCTCTGGAGTGGCTGCCGGGCCCCCGCGGCCGTGCCCATTCGAAGTGGGGAAGCCGCGAATCGGCTGGCGCCCCAACAGGTAGGAAACCAGCTGCCCCTTTTCAATCAGAGATACGCGCTGTGCTTTCACGCCTTCGTCATCGAGTGTGTAATCTCCGAACAGCGGATGGCCGGAGATGCTGGAAACGGTCGGGTCGTCGAACACACTAATGAACTCTGGCAGCACGCGGCTCTTCAGGCTGGTGGACCACTGGCCGGTGGTGCGCGCGTTTTGTCCCAGCCCGGGCTTTCTTCCAAGCAGATTCGGCTCCACAAGCTCGGCAACCAGGGTGTTCGCGGCGTCGTTTGCAAACAGCACCGGACCGCGATAGTCCTCGTCTACCACCGGAGCGTCGCGCAACTGTTTGAGCGTGTCGAACAGCTTCCCGGTGGTCGCCAGGAATTTTTCGCGGGTCGGCAATTCCTTCAGGTCATGTCCCAGATCGCCATGCGAGCGCTGCAGCAACATTCCGTCGGAGGCCTGGGTTGATCCGGCAACGTAGAGGAAATAGCGTGTGCTCCCGGTGCGCGCGACTGTCCCCTCGGAATTCAGGAAGTATCGATTTTCAGCTACGAAGCGCAAGCTTGACTCTGCGGATTCAAGTTGCGGGTCGCTTTGAAACCGGCTCGACGCTTCTTCGATCAGGCCCAACCAGGGAGCGAAATCTGTGCCCGCGAACCGGGCCAACGGCTCCACGACGTTCACCACCGTGCCTTGGGAAAAATCATCGACCGGCTCATCCACTTTGTATTGCTTGAGTGCGGCTTGCTTCGCGGAGAGCGCTTCGCCGGCAGCCTTGTACGCCCGATCGGTGGCCAGCCACAGGCTATGCCGAAGAGCGAAGAGGTCGTCATCCATCGAAACCAGCTCCATCACGCCTTCGCCCGCTCCGAAAAAGCTATCCTGCTTGTAGTCGCCGATCCGTACTACCACGCGCAGAATGCGTCCGTGTTTGCGCTGCTGATTGCGCAGCGCGCCAAATACGGCGCTCGCTTCCAATTCATCGAGTTCGGTAATCCGGTATTCGATGTAGTAGGGAGCCTGCACGCCCTCCATTTTGAGTTTGTCTTTGGAACGCTCCATTTCTTCCCGGAGAGCGCGCAGTACAACGTCGTCAGTGGCCGAGGCGGCGGAAACCGGCGTCAGCCCCAGTAGAAGGACGGCGGAGAGCCATGCCAGCATGATCCGACGGATCATCGCGTCCCTTCTTTCCCGGAAGTTGCGCCGGGCGGAGGCGGCAGAATGGGCGGCCGCGTGTCACCGTATTTTTTCTTCTGAACTTCAATCTCGGAAAACAGCATGGCTGGCGCCGCCGCGGAAACCGCCACGCTGCCAGACTCGGCCCCGCAAATGCCATTGAAGACACTGGTGACTTGGCTGGTGGCCACAATCTGGGTCAGCACCGTGAGCGGAGTCCCGACTATATCCACTCCGCGGACCAGTTCATCGGGGCGGCCGTCCGCATAAACGCGCCACACCATCACCGGCAAAACCTGGAACGCCTGCGGCAGCGCACGCGAGGTCAGCGTGAATCCGCCCTGGATATCTTCGAAATAAAGCCCATAAGGCTTTCCCTTTTTCTTGATCTCTTCGATGAAGCGAGCGCGCAGTTCCTTCTCGGAGACGCTGTTGCTGGAAGTCACGATCAGATTCCCCTGACGCCCCACCGGCATCAGCCCGGGCTGCGCGCGCCCGTGGCCGTTGGAATGGCTGAAGTTCTTTACTGGCAAACGTCCCATGAGAAAGTTCTTGAGAACACCGTCCTTCACCACTTCCACGCGCCCAGCGGGGATGCCCTCATTGTCATACCGATACCAGCCCGAGAGTTCGGTGCCGCCCAGCGTGTGCAAAGTGGGATCGTCGGTGACGCTGAGAAATTCAGGCAAGATCTTGTCGTTGATTTTCTTGGCGAACGTCTGACCTTCCTCGCGGCCGCGTTGGCGCTGTCCTTCCACGCGATGGCCAAGAACCTCATGGAAGAAGACGGCGGCGGCGCGGCCCGAGAGCATCGCCGGCCCGCTGTAGGGTTCGGCCAGCGGAGCCGCCCGCAGAGCTCGAAGATCTTCAGCTATTTTCTGGGCGCGGACTGCTACTTCGCTCTCCGTTGGCGCTTTTGCCGGATCGGAGAACTGAAAGGTCTCAACCCGCATCAGTTGCATACCGTCGTCGGCAAGCGTCTCCGCTTCGATCATGATTCGGAAAACAATTTCTTCGGTGACGACCCTTGTTCCTTCGGTGGAGACCAGGTAGTTGCGGGCCTTATGGGCGAAGATCAGCGCTCCCGATTGCTGCAGGTAAGCGTAGGGACGGAAGGCAGCAGAATAGCGCCGGGCGCGTTCTTCCCAAATTTTCTGCTCGAAACCGGGACCGGCCGGCCCTTCCTCGTAATACGACGACGCCTTTTCCTCGGAGAAATCGGGTGAATCGTCTTCATCTTTGGCTCGCACCGCCGTTTTGGTTTTCACGTTGGTGTAGGCCTGCTGCGCTTGCCGGTACTGCTCGTAGGTGAGCTTCCAGAGGACGCGGGCGATGGCATCGGGGTCATCGCGCACCGGCAGCTGCCCGGAACGAAGGCCCGAGCGGCGCTCCTGCTCATGAGTGTTGTCGAGAGCAGGCGTGCCGATACGCATGCTGACGTCAGCGGTGCGGCGACGCTCCCGAGCCGAGCTCAGTAGGCCGCCCTGCGCACTGAGGATGAAGAGCGACTCGTCGTCGGAAACCGCATAGCTGGTGAAGAACGGCACCGGATCCTGCTTGGCGAGTTCTGCCTGTCCCCGAGCCAACTCCCTCTCCAGCGTACGGAGCAGGACGTCGCTTTCAGCGCTGGTCGGTGGTTTCGCCTGGACTGGCTCTTGCCCCAGAAAACTTAACACCAGGAAGCATTGGACGGCGGCGACTCTTGCGGCTTTCATCGGAAATGGCGAGTTTACAGGACGGCCGCCCACAAAAAAAGCGGCCCCTTTTCGGGGCCACCCTTTTCAAAGAGGCAAAGTGGCAGGAAGTCAGAGATGACTGGGTTGACGCCGTTTGGGGGACGACCAGCAACGGCAACGAGAGATGTCGAGAACGTTGAAGAGAGTGACGTGGTTCAAACTTGGTTGCGGCCTCTTCGCTTGCATTGTGAATGTGCACTTGCCGAACCAAAACAGTAAGCCTGTCCCCGAGTCGCGTTCCATTTCGGGAACCTGTGCAAAATCAGTCCTTTAGGTTGAACACCTTAGACCCCAGGGGAGCCTGGCTCAACATCCCAGAACCTGGTCAAATGCACAATCCTGCACATTGGCTGCAGCTCACCTACTTCCCCAAAGGAGAAAGCCCCCAGTGCAGGGGGCTTTCGGGAACTGATTGAAAAAGTTAGCTGTTGCCGGCGACGGTCCGCAACTTTTCCGGCAAGAAGTGGTACGGCGGCCAAGGGCCGCTTACGACAATTTCACAGTTTTTCAGCTGTTTGGCGGCGGTGTTGTAGCGGTTCTGATACTTCTCGATCGATTTGGTGTCGATGAGGTGCGCGATATCGAGGAGCATGCCGTCCGCGTTCACTTTCTTGCAGCTGACTTCTTCTTCGAGCGGATTAAAGAGCTTGTGAACCTGGACTGACAGGGCGCGGGCTTTCGTCTGCCGCTCCCGGTCGCGGGAAGCCTTTTCGCGCAGTTTGGCGAGATACTCGCGGCCGACCGTATCGGGCAGCTCGATCTCTTCCATGGCTGCCCGCAATGAGCCGTCACGGACGACCAGCTTAATGCGCATCTCGGACTTGCCACGCAGCCGTGCGACACTCTCGCAGAAGGTACGCCGGTTGGAGCGGACCGCCTGACGAATGCCGTCTTCAGTGTCGAAAATCGTGCCGAACCGGAACGGCAAAACAGTGGCCGTGCGGAAGCTCATGCTGACCACGCGAGCATGCTCAAGGACGGATTTTTCGTCGAGTGTGGTGGTCGCGCGGTCGTATTCGCTGACAATTACCGCGAATTCCCCGCTGGGATAGCTCATCACCGGGGCACCACCGACTCCCTGGATTCCTTCTAGAACGAAAGGACGACGGGCGCGAACACCGTTGGCTAGGGTCTGGTGTTCCGTGAGGCAGTACGCGTACCACGCCATGCATTCTCTCCGAATCGCACCGGGGCCTGCTCCACCCCTTTAGATTTTTCAAGCTAGGGCTGCGTTTCCTACCTGGAAGAAAGTGATTGTTACGACGAGATGGACGCCCGAAGCAGCGTCCATTTACAAATCCTATTCCAGCGCGAGTGATTTTGCAACCTTTGTTGCGAGATTTGCATCGGGAAAAACGATTTTCGCCTGTCTCAGATTGCGAAGTCGACCGCAAGTCAGGATTCGCGATTTCGGGCCGCGGCGCCCTCCTGCAGGGCGATGGTCACAGCCCGCAGCATATCGTCGGCCGGCGCAGGTTTGCCCGTCCAGATTTCAAACTGTCGTGCCGCCTGATGGACGAACATCTCCACGCCGGGTATGACTGAGAGTCCCTTTGCCCGGGCCATCCGCAGGAGCGGTGTATCCACCGGATCGTACACCATGTCGAACACGATACGCGCCTGAATCTCATTGTCTTTCAATGGGCTATCGGCATTTCCCATGCCCACGGGCGTAGCGTTGATGATCACGTCGAACGCTATTTTTTTTAGGTCCGCCCGTTTGATGCTGCGCGCTTTCGCTTGCCGGGCCAGCTTTTGTGCGGGAGCCGCACTGCGGTTCAGGATCCACACCTCTGCCCCGCGTTCTCTGAGCCCAAAGACGGCGGCCCGAGCTGCTCCTCCTGCACCCAGCACCAGCACCTTGGCGCCCTCGATCGCAATGCGCTGCTCCAGGGGACGAACAACCCCGGCGGCATCAGTATTGAAACCGTAGAGCTTGCCATCCTGTCCGCGCACCACGGTATTGCAGGCGCCGATCTTGGTGGTGTGAGCGTCGGTGTTGTCGAGATACTGAAGGATCGCCTGCTTGTAGGGCATGGTGATGCTCAGGCCATGGATCGGGATCTCGCGCACACAATAGAGGAGATCCTTGAGCGTCTTGGCGTGCAATGCAAGGTAGACTCCGTTGACGTTCTCCCGCCGCAGAGCGGTGTTCATGATGACGGGCGAGAGCGAATGTCCGACAGGATCGCCGGCCACGCCATAGACACGCGTGGCGGCGTCGACCTGCTCGATGCGGTAGACGGTGCGTAGCTGCTGTGCACTGACCTGGCCGGGCGCGGTTCGCTGATCGGCGCTGACAGCGGCGAACGTAAACACGCTGCCCGCGCGTACCCCAAGCACACGGCTGATGATGCCTTGTTCCCCCATGCACAATCCGATGAGCGCGTGCTTGTCGCTCTGGGCCTGGAGGAATTTCATCATCGCGATGTTGTCCGAAAGCGTCGTCGCGGTCGTGACGATCTTGTAATAGTCGGCCGGGATCGCCAGCATTTTCTCCAGCGTTTTTTCCAGTCCACGAGTGGCGCGAAAATCGTGGAAGGAGAGAATCAGACCCGCGCGTGTGCGCAAACGGGCTACCGCTTCTGGTTTGCAGCGGATGCCGCTCTCCAGTTCCAGATCCAGCAGTTGGCATCCTGCGGCTGCCGCTTTGCCCAGGATTTCCAGCTGCGCCGCCATCGACCCCTTGAAGTTGCCACCATGGTCCGCCCGTCGGCAGGTCCCAATGACGTGGACGTGCTGATGGGTCTCGATAAAGCGGCGGATTTTGGGCAGGGCGGAGGCGGGCTGCTTCAGGTAATCCAGGCGAAACTCAAGGAAGGAATTGTTCTTCGCCATGGCCTCGGCGGTGGAGAGCATTTCATCGGCGTTGCTGCTCGCCAGCGCCAGGCAGACCCTGGGCAAGCGAAGCGGCAGGAAGCGCGGCAATATACTGTGTGAAAGCGCCAAGGGCATGAGTCTAAGAACGGCGCGATATTACAGGGGCCTAAGCACAGATGCAACAATGGATTAACAAGGCGCCACGAAACACTTTGGGAGCAGACCGCCTGACACCCTCGTAACCTTGACCCGCCTCCCCGCGCTTGTTACCTTCCGGCTGTAACCCTTGTCCTCAGAGAGAGATAGGCCGTGGGGCGCGAGTAATCTGGCGTTCTCGGTCCGGAGGTAACATGAAGAAAACAGGATTCTTATTGCTGTTGCTGGCCGCGTTCGCGGTAGCCCAGCAAGCTGCGCCGGCGGATGGCTCGGGCCCGGTGGCCACCTCAGGCAACATTCCGATGGCGCGTTATCAGACCCCCACCGCCGCCGACCTCTATTGCGCTGGCTTTATCAGCAAACAGAGGATTCCGGACGCTACCTTCGTCGATGGCGGCCTGCAGACTCCCAGCACGACGAAGTTCACCAATGGCGAAATCGTCTATCTGGCGGGCACCGGCTACCAGCAGGGGCAGCAATATACGATCGTGCGTGAGCTCCGCGATGTCAACGAGTACGAACTCTATGCCGGGCAGCGGAAACTTGTCTCGGCCACGGGACAGCCCTACGCGGAAATCGGACGGGTGAGGGTGCTCGATACCCGCGCCCACAGCGCCGTTGCCGAAGTCGAGTTCAGCTGCGATCCCATCAACCCCGGTGACATCGCCGTGCCCTTCGTGGAAAAGCAGCCCATCGCGTTCCACGCGCCCGTCCATTTCGACCTGTACACGCCGCCGAATAACAAGCTGAGCGGACGGATTGTACTAGGGAAAGATTTCGACGGGACGCTGGGTACTGGCGCCAAGGTTTACATGAACTTCGGGTCGAACCAGGGCGTAAAGGTGGGCGACTACTTCCGTGCGGTGCGGCCATACACGGCTGACTTGAGAGATCCGGTGGATTCGCTTTCTTTCAAGGCCTCGACTTCGGAAGACACCCAGAGGCGTCTGCCCAGCTTTGAAGCGAAGATGCTGACGCGCACCAATGGGCCGAAGATCCACGTCGCCGACGTACCGCGCCGGGCCTTGGGAGAACTCGTCATTCTCAGCGTTACGCCCACCACCTCGACGGGCATGATCGTGTTCGCCCTCGAAGATGTGCACGCGGGCGATTTTGTGGAACTGGACGAGCAACAGTAGGCTAGCGGAAATTCACATCCGGATGCGGGGAAGAGAAATCTTCCCCGCTTTCTTTTTGACGGCGTTGAATGAGTTCTGCACCACTTAGACCTCGCCGTCGCGAAAGACTTCAGCCGTAAACGCCTCGAGCGTCGCGCCCTTGCTCCAGGCATCGGTCGGCAGGCCCGCTTTACGGCAAGTCTGTTCGAGAAAGGTCTCGCGATCCCAGTCACATTCGACCGGAACCTGCGGCAGGAGCAGACCGCGATGAGAGCCGAGTGCGATGACCAGGCCGTGGCGGCCGACGTCCACCTCTTCGGCTCGAACCGGGAATAGCCGGGAGAGCACGCTCAGTGAGACTTCCAGTTCGCGGGCTTCGTCTGCAGTCACAGGCCAGAAGCGGGAGTCTTCGAACGCGGCCGCGCGTGCGGTTTCGGCCACCGCCTTGTATAGGGGTTCGACCGGCGCGGCATAGCCGACGCATCCCCGCAGGCCGCCATGAAGATAAAGCGTTGTGAATACGCCGCGAGCCTCGGAGAGGATGCGAGAAGTCGGCGCGTCCGGCAGTGCCCGATCGCCAAAGGCCGCGAGTATGGACTCGTGGGCAATGCGCAACAGAATCCGCCGGTCGTCGGAAGAAAATTCGGGGGTCACGGAGGCGCGTCCGCCGCGCTCGCGCGTCGTCAGATTTTCAGACAGCCTGGACATCGCGCTTCCTCCGCCGTGACAGGACGAAGGCCCGCCGCCGCCGCTTCTCCGACTTGCGGTCGATCTTCGACCAGAAGGCAATGAAGTAATCGACGGCTGAAACAAGCGAAAGCAGAACCATATACCAGACCGCGAGCACGGCAATCCAGTACACGGGCAGGATGTAGAAACTGAACAGGTGCCACTCGTGCCAACGGTGGGCCAGAATTACGGCAACCACCGAGATGATCTGCACCAG
>JACXTT010008383.1_pt1 | contig 14341 bp, 12 predicted proteins | sample 9270951 | NCBI WGS metagenome assembly JACXTT01 (sample SAMN15532306, study PRJNA645909) | rock metagenome | isolation source: weathered quartz diorite | place: Puerto Rico | collected 2017-06-21 | reverse complement strand
GGTATGTAAAGAATCCGATCGCGTGTCTCTCCAAACCCCGCTTGGACGGTAATTCCTCGCGGGAGCAGGGCTGCCCCTCGCATAGGCTCGCGCCGTGCTCTACGAGCGAGCGCAGTTCGAGCCGTTGACCGACGAGCCGTGGGATGCCGAGCGCATCATGGACGCGATCGCCGCGATCGTGCTCGTCCGTGCCAACGTCACCAACCCGACCGACGACGTCATGTGGGGCGCACCTGGCACGCTACTCGCCGCCTTGGCGATGGGCGAATGGACGGCCGAGCCACGTTGGGAGGAGGCGGCGCGCGAGACGGCCACAGCGCTGCGTGGCCGCCGGGGCGACGACGGGCTCTGGCGGCAGGACGACGACTACCGTGGCCTCGGCACCCTGCACGGCGCTGCCGGCAACACACTCGCGCTGCTCCGGGTGGAGCCAGACGGGGCACTTGCCGACGAGACGGCGGCCGTTCTCGCCAGGCATGCCGTCCGCGAGGACGGCCTCTCGGGCAACGGCTTCGCGCTCCTGAAGGCGTTCGCACGCACGGGCGACGAGCGCTGGCTCGGTCGCGCGCGGCGATTCGCCGTCCACGCACTCGGCCAGGCCGAGCGGCTCCGCGCTGCGAACGGTCGCGGCCGTTACTCGCTCTGGACCGGCGATGTCGGCACCGCCCTCTTCGCAGCCGCTTGCCTCGACGTCGACGTGCGCTATCCGATCCTCGACGTCGTCTAACGCGGACAGCGACTGTGGGTAGATGAGGGAGTGCCGGCCGAGAGCGTGCTCCGGCATTCCCTTGCCACTGCAGCGACCGCAGTGACACGCTTCGGCCATGTCGGAGTTGCCGAGCGGCGCGGTGACGTTCCTCTTCACGGACATCGAAGGATCGACGCGTCTTGTCAAGCAGCTTCGCGCGCGATACGGCGAGGTGCTCGCCGAGCATCAGGGCGTACTGCGAGCTGCGTTTGCGGCGCACGGCGGTCACGAGGTCGACACGCAGGGCGACTCGTTCTTCGTCGCGTTCGGAAATGCGCGCGAGGCGCTGCTGGCGGCGGTCGACGGCCAGCGCGCGCTCCTCTCCCACTCGTGGCCGGAGGGCGCTGAGATCAAGGTACGGATCGGCCTGCACACCGGGCAGGCCGTTGCAGCCGGAGGCCGGTACACCGGGCTCGCGGTGCACCGTGCGGCGCGAATCGGTGCGGCGGGGCACGGTGGTCAGATCCTCGTCTCGCAGGCGACGCAGACGCTGCTCGAGGACGAGGAAGAGGATCTGCACGTCTTCCTTCACGACCTCGGCGAGCAGCGGCTGAAGGATCTCGACCGTCCGGTCCGCCTCTATCAGGCTGCCGCGGACGGGCTCCCCCACGCCTTCCCACCGGTGCGAGGCCACGCTGGGCTCGCGCACGAACCCTTGGCGGTAGGTGAACGCCCGGTCTGGCGGAGCCCGACCGCGCTCGCGATGGCCGCGGTCTTGCTGGCCGCCGTGGTGGCTGCCGCCGGCTATCTCGCCACGCGGGGCTCCGGCGGCGGGCTGCATGGAATCCACGCGAACCACGTCGGCATCATCGATCCGAAGACGAACGAGATCGTGGACGAGCTGCCGACCGGCATCCGGCCCAGCCCGATCGCAGCCGGAGGCACCGCCGTCTGGGTCGGCAACCTGCAGGACAGGACGCTGACGAGGATCGAGGCGCGGCAGCGTACGGTGGCCGCCACGATCTCCCTCCAGAGCCGGACGCCGACGGGGATCGCCGTCGGTGAGGGGGCCGTCTGGGTCGCGCACGGCCTGCTCGGACAGCTGTCACGAGTCGATCCCCAGTTCAACCAGCCGGCGGCGCCCGTCGATGCGGCGGGCAGCTCATTCGGCTCGCAGAGCGGAGGAGTGGCGGTCGGGGCAGGCTCGGTCTGGGCGGTCTTCGGAGACTCGACGCTCGCCCGTGTACGGCCGGAGGACGGCCACGTGACCGGGTCTGTCCTCGTCGGCCCGAGTCCCACCGCGGTTGTCGTCGGCGGCGGCTCGGTCTGGGTGACGAACGCGGGTGACTCGACGGTGTACCGCTTCAATCCGGCCACCTTCGAAGCAGGCCCGACCCAGAAGATCAGCGTCAACCGCGGACCGGTTGGGATCGCATTTGGCGAGGGCGCCGTCTGGGTCGCCGACATGCTCGACGACACCGTGACGAGGATCGACCCGAGCACGGGGTCGACGAGCACCATCCCGGTCGGGGACGGTCCGGTCGCCGTTGCCGTCGGGGGCGGCTCCGTCTGGGTGGCGAGCGCGGCGGCACGGACGGTCTCTCGCGTCGATCCGGTCGCGAAGCGGGTAGTGCGCACGATCGCCGTTGGCAACGCCCCTGCCGGCATCGTGGTCGCCGACGGCGTGGTCTGGGTCACCGTGCAGGCGGAGTGACTACTTGAGACAGACGCCTGTGAGGTCGAGAGACGGCCGGAGCACCATGCAGCCGAGATGCTTCGACACGAAGGTCGACTCGCCGAGGAAGCCGATCGCCGCGAGTGGCGCAGCATCGCGCGCGATCTGCACGTCCAGCCGGCCGTACGCTCGATTGCGTTCCGCGCCCTGGAGCCCCGCGGCCTGCCGCATGAGCCTGTCGTACTTGCTCGACGCGAAGCGGGCCAGATTCGTGCTGCCGATGAACCTGTCGTCGAGGAGGACGTTGAGGTAGCCGTACGGATCGACGACGTCCGTCCAGAGGACGAGCGAGATGTCCCACGGCTCGCCGCGGTGGCCCAGCGTGCCCAGGTATCCCGACGACGTGATGTGGAAGGGGATCGGCTTGAACTCGACGTCGAGCCCGATCTCAGCCAGTTGCTGCTTGACGACCTGCGCCACCGCCAGAGGCGGCGGGAAGTTGGGAACGTAGAACACGGCCTTGCCGCCACGCAGATTGCCGCGCGCGAGGTCCCGTGCCCGTCCGAGGTCCGTGTGATCGAGCGGATAGATGTCGGCGTCCTGGAAACCCGGCAAGTCTGGCGGCAGATACTGATCCGTCAGCCGGTCCGTAACGACGGAGCTGACGGCGCTGACTATCGCCCGCCGGTTCAGGGCCAGGTTGATCGCGCGACGCAGCTTCGGGTTGTGACGGAAGAGTGGACGCGACGAGTTGAAGACGAGCAGCCGTAGCGTGTACCCCGGTTTGATGAAGAACTGCGACTTGTTGATCCCGTACTTCGTCACCAGCCCGCGGCCCGGCTCCAGGGCCACGGGCCCCAGGGCGTAGCCCCAATCGGCCTCGTCCCGCTCGATCCGGTCGAGCACCTCCTGCTGCGTGGTGGCCGACAGGTCGACGTCGAACCCGTCCACGTGGTGCGGCCGGTTGCCCGCGTAATAGGGATTGCGCCGGATGGCGATGCGCTCGCCGGGCCGATAGTCGGCGACGTAGTAGGGGCCGGCCGCCGGGAACGCGCCGATCCCCTCGGGGTCGGAAGGAAGCGATGGAGGCACGGCACAGAGGAACGGCATCGTCGTCCGCACGGCGAAGTCGGGGACGGGTCGTTTGAAGCGCACGACGAGCGTGTCTCCGTTCGCGGTCACACCGGACGCACTGGTGGTCTTGCCCGACTGCACGTCCTCGGCTCCGACGACGTCACGGGTGTACTGGGACGCCGGTGAGGTGATCCCGGGGGCGAGCGTGCGATTGATTGCCCGTGCAAACGCACTCGCCCGAACCGGGCTACCGTCGCTGAAGCGAAAGTCGGTGCGGACGGTGAACGTCCACGTCCTGGCGTCGTCGGAGACGCGCGGTGGGGCGGTCGCCACCTCTGGCTGGAGGCGCAACCCTGCCGGCGGCACCTTGTCGGGATAGGTCATCAGGCGGGCACACGTCGTGTCCAGCAGTGCCCATACCGGCACCGACACCGAGAGAGCCGGATCGATGTAGTCGAAGTCGAACTTCGCCAGCGCGACCCGGACGATGCCTCCCGTGCCGGCGCTCTCGGTCGCGCGCTGTGCTTTGGTGGCGGCAGCAGCTGTGCAGAGACCGCAACCTGTCAGCACCGCGACAGCCAGTCCCCAACGTGCCTTGTGGGTCACCTCGACCTCCTCTCGGCGCGTGCTGCTGGCGTGGATGCGCTTTTTGGTTGAGCTGTTTTGGCTCAACCAGGCGGTTCGATAACGACAGCTACGGCTTCGGCTTCGCCGACCGCTTCGGCTTCGCGGCCGGCTTCGGCTTCGCGGCCGGCTTCGGCTTCGCTGCCGACTTCTTCACGTCGCTCTTCTTCGGCGTGTAGGGCACTGGTCTCTCTCCTCGTCATGCCGCCTCGAACCATTTCGGGGGCGAGCACGGCGACGCTACTGGTCGGTCCGAGCTGCGTCAAGCGCAGACCAGCTCCGGCGAGAAACCCAGTAGTGTCGTCCGATCCGTGGCGGCCCGCCTCGGGGGCCGCGGTGCCCAGGGAGGGCGTATATGCATCTGCCGTTTCCCGAGAACGTTGCTCAGCGCAATCGGCTTGCCGAGCTCCTCGTCCTGGCCGCGCAGGTCGAGCACGACGTCCTCTGTCAGTACCTGTTCGCGGGCGCAACGCTCAAGCAGTACTACGACGAGGGTGGGGTGACGTACGGACAACTCGAACAGATGCGCCTCTGGAAGTCCACGATCATGGCGGTCGCGCGGCAGGAGATGGAGCACCTGGGCATCGTCACGAACCTCCTGACCGCGATCGGCGAAGCGCCGCGTTTCGACCGGCCGGAGTTCCCTGCTCCCGCGTCGATACTTCCGATCGACCAGGAGTCGCGGCTCGCCCGCTTCTCGGAACGAACGATCCTGCGTTTCGTGTGCTTCGAGATGCCGGCGAAGCTGCCGGACCAGCAGGACGTCACGTACCTTCGGAGCTGCATCCCGGGCTTCGACCCGAACACCTACGACGCGATCTACCGGCTCTACGCGGAGGTCAAGGAGCTTCTGGGGGAGATCGAGCCTCGCGATCTCTTCATCGGCCCTCCCTCGGCCCAGTTCGTCTCCGCCTGGCCGGCAGTCGCCGCGCGCGGCCGGACGCCGGGGAAGGGCACAGCGCCAGGCTCGATCTACGGCTTCTCGCTTCCGGAGATCACCGGCACGGAGACCGCGACCCGCGCCGTCGAACAGATCGTCGAGGAGGGGGAGGGAGCGGGTGAGCACAGCCCGACGAGCCATTTCGCACGCTTCCTCGCGATCCACCGGGAGCTCGTGGCGACGAGGGCGGCCGACCCGGGCTTCGAGCCGGCGCGGGCCGTCGTCGACGATCCACGGACGTCGGACCTGCCGGGTGCGACGACGATCACGAACCCTGCCACGATCCAGGTCTCCGACCTCTTCGACCTCGGGTACGCGGTCATGATGCAGCTCCTGATCCGGATGTTCGCCCACACCGACGAGTCCGAGGAGGAGGTCGCGGTACTCGAGAGCCTCGCGTTCTTCCCGCTGATGACGACGGTGATCAGGCCGCTCTCCGAGATCCTCACGCAACTGCCTGCGTTCGGCTCGGATCAGCCTGAGCGGGCCGGTCCCTCGTACACCTTCCCGAAGCGGATCGACCTGCTGCCGCACCGCAAGGCGGCGTGGCGAAATCTGGGTCTCCAGTTCGCCCTTCTCGAGCGCCGCGGTTTTGCGGTCGCGGACGATCTCGACAATCCAGAGCCGGTGCGACCCCGCCTGCGGCTGGTCGCGGAGCAACTGTCGCGCATCCGGTTCACGTTCGAGAACGCCATTGGCGTGGAGGTGACCTCGTGAGCGATGCCGACTACCCAGCGGCGCGGTTGATCCTGCAGTTCGAGGGCTGGTGCCAGATCCGGCAGGCGACCGATCCCGATCCGTCGGACGAGCCACGCGGGTCGAGCGGCTACACCTTTGCTTTCGGCGACGAGCCCGACCTCGACAGGATCATTCGCCTCCAGCCCTCCCCTGAGGTGCCCGTGCGCTTGCACGGGTGGCCGATCGGTGTTGCGGTCACCAGTGCCGTGCGCTACGAGGCTACGAAGCGGTCCAGCGTCGACGCGCTGATCGGCGCCAAGGTCGATCTCCTGGGCGGGCCGAAGCTCGAGAATCGCAACTTCACGCTGACGCCTGTCGGATACGAGCCGATCGTCCCCTTCGAGCTCGAGATCGGCTCGGCTGCTCTGACGATTCGGCGCAAGGCTCCGCTCAACGTGAAGGATCCGACTCTCCCGCTCTGGCTTCAGCCCGAAGACGTCCTGACGGCGCAGGGCGCGAACGGGATGAATTTCGAACCCGAGACGATCGGCAAGGCGACCGGCATCTGGGACTCCAGGCTGGTCGCGGAGGAACGTCGGGTGCACCTGCAGCGAGACCTCGACGCGGCGCGGCGCCGAGAGCCCGACGATGCCGAGATCGCGATCCTCACCGGGCGGATCGCAGAGCTGACCATCGGTATCGACGACCCTACTGATCGACGCGTCGCGAACAGGTACTGGGTAGAGCGTTTCGGGTTCGACATGCTCGGGGACGTCGAGGTCGAGGGAGACGAAAAGGGGGTGCTCGGTGGAACGCTCGTGCGCGGAAGCGACGATCAGGGCGCGTGGCATGTCCGCTTCTGGATGGGCGCGTGGGACCCGGATGTCCTGTCCGCGTATTTCGTCGGAGCGCTCGACGCTCCTTACGCCGAGTTCTAAGGCCGGTTCGAGAGCTCCGGACCCGGCGCCACGAGCAACCCGCTCGAGGGCATCGAGGCGCGTACCTCGCGGGCGGCTGACGCCGCCTGCGCGGCGCCTGATCCGTCGCCGGTGGCGGTGAGCGACCGCTCGACGCCCAGGAGCGCGAGCCATTGCTCCAGTGGGACCCCGAGCGTCGCGAACTGCTGCGCCGCCTCCGCGTAGGAGCTCGCCGCCGCCGCCGGATCGTCGTCGAGCTCCGCGAACACGCCCCGCGCTGCGGCCACCGATGCTCGGGCGTACGGCGAGGGGTGAATCGCCGAGTCGATCACGCGAGCGACGAGATCGACGTCGCCGCCGCCGGCGACGGCTCGAACGACTCCCGGGAGTCGGGGTGCAAAGAGATAGATCGTGCCGGCACGAGCTGCTACCAGCTCGGCTGTCAGCGCTTGCGCCGCCTCGGATTGGCCGATCGCGCCGCGGGCGATCGCGCAGGCCGAGAGTCCGACGATGAGATCCTCCGGCGCGCCGGTCTGCCGCGACGCGACCTCGACCCACTCGGCCGTCTCGTCCACCCGTGCGTGGTCGCCGAGGTGCGTCCAGGCGCGGAGGAGCGCAGATCGCGTGTACAGGAGCAGGTAGCTGCTCCCGGCCTCGGCCACCTGCGCCTCCAGTTCGCCGCCGAGAACGGTCAGCTCCTCGAGCCGCCCCAGGTCGAGCATCGGCTCGAGAGCCCACACGCGGGCGTTCGTGACCATCTCCCTGAGGCCGCGTCTGCGCGAGAACTCGAGCATGCGATCGTAGCCCTCGAGCGAGGCCCGCGGCCCGTGAACCAGGTGCTCCAGCAACCCCACATTCCAGTGCGCCACAGCGGCGTCCCTGCCGCCGCCCCGGGAGGCACCGAGCGAAGCCGCCTCCCGAACGTCCTCCATGCCGTCCATGTCCCCGAGGTAGAACCTCGCCAGCCCGCGGTACCCGAGAGCCGTCGTGGGCCGCTCCACGCCGAGCTCCTCCGCGACCGCGAACGCACGTTCCGCGCTGACGAGGCCACGCTGCGGATCACCGCCGACCGTCCGGCTCCCGCACTGCGACTCGAGCGCGTCGAGAAGCTCCGGACAGCTCGGGCCGTCCTCGATCAACGCCACCGCCTCGTCGACCACCTCGCGGAAGTCGCGGCCGAGATGCACGTAGACCCACGAGAGCGGAATCATCGTGCGTGCCGTCGCCCGGAGATCCCCCTGTTCCCGGAACCCCGCCACCGCCCGCTCGAGCAGATCGACCGCGACGTCCGACTTCCCCTCCTGCAACGCGATCTGGCCGGCCAGAGCAAGGAGCTTCGTGTGGCCCGGACCTTCTTTCTCAGAGAGAAGGAACGCCCGCTCGAGGTGGACGGCCGCCGCCCGTGTGTCGAGCGCGACGTTCCGCTCGGCGGCGAGGGTCGAATAACGGAGCGCGGTGGCACGAAGTGCCTCGCGGGGAGCCTCGCGGGTCGGCCAGTGGTCGAGTGCCGCGCAGGTGTGGTAGGCGAGGATGTCGGCGTGGTCCGCCGCGCGGTCGCCGGACGTCTGCTCGATCCACTGGGCGACGGCCTGGTGCTTGTCCGCGCGGTCTCGCCGGGTGAGCTGGGCATAAGCGCCGTCGCGAACGAGGGCGTGCGCGAATCTGAACTCGGTCTCGCGCCCAAGGCTCGACTCGGGGACGAAGTCGATCAGGCGACGACGACTGAGATGCTCGAGTGCGTCCAATACCTCCGGGACGAGGCGACTCCCCATCGCGGCGAGTGCACCCGCCCAGAACGTGTCGCCCACCACCGCGGCGTTGCCCAGGACGGTGCGCTGCGCAGGTGGAAGGATGTCCAGTCGGGCGGCGATCAGCGCCTGCGTCGACCGGGGCACGGCGACGGTCTCGCCGTCGACGATTCGCCAGACCCCGTCTTCCTGGATGATCGCGCCGCGGTCGAGGAGCAGCCGCACGAATTCGCCTGCGTAGAGGGCATTGCCGCCGGCACCGCGAAGGATCGTCTCTTCGACCTCCGGGGACAGCGTCGCGCCTTCGAGGAGGGAGGCGACGAGGCTGACGGTGTAGTCGTCCGAAAGAGGGGTGAAATGAACGACCCGGCGCCCGATCGCCTCCACGGAGGCTTCGCGCTGCTCGAGCAGCTCCGGCCTCGTCGTGGCGACGACGAGCAGGGGCACGACTCCGGGGCTGTTCGCGACCTGCGCGAGGAAGGTCAGGAGCGCGTCGTCTGCCCACTGGATGTCCTCGAAAACGACGACGGCGGGTCGATCGCGCGCGAGCAGCTCGATGAACCGCCGATAGGCGGCGAACGACTCCTCGCGGTCAGCGGCTGACGACGAGCCGAGCCCCAGGATCGGCAGCAAGCGCTGCGTCAGCCAGCTTCGATCCGGGTCGTCGGACAGCATGGCGTCGAGCTTCGCGCGTACTGTCGCGGCATCGTCCACTTCGAGAATCCCTGCGTGAGACTTGAGGATCTCAGCAAAAGCCCAGACTCCGACCCCGTCTCCGTATGGCACGGAGCGCCCGATACGCCAGACCGGCGAGGGGTCCATGGCCAGAACGCGCTCACGTAGGGCGTCGACAAGACGCGTCTTGCCCAGACCTGGCTCGCCGCTGACTGTCACAAGGGCGGCGCGTCCCGTGGTGACGACCTCGTCGTAGGCGGCTGTCAGAGCGCGCAGCTCCGCCTTCCGATCGACGAGCGGTACGAAGAGCTCGAGACGTACTCTGGCCTCGACGGGAACGAGCGGTGCGCGGGCGTGGAAGATCCTGAGAGGCTCGGTCTTCCCTTTCACCGTTGTGGGTTCCAGCTCCCTGTGCTCGAAGACTCCCTGCGTCAGGTTGAAGGTCTGCTCGTCGACCGCGACGCCGTCGATTGGAGCGAGGGCCTGCAAGCGGGCGGCCACGTTCGCTGCGGAACCGACGATGAATCCTTCACCGGATCTGTAGTCGACGCCGATCCGAACAAGCGTCTCACCCGTCGTCACGCCGCAGCGGACATGGAGCGTGTCCGTGCCGAGCCCGGGTAGCGCAGCGGCCGCGTCGCAGATCGCAATGGCAGCCCGAACGGCTCGTGCGGGATCGTCCTCGTGTACCAGCGGGACGCCGAAGACCGCGAACACCGCGTCCCCGATGAACTTCTCCACAACTCCGCCGAAGCCCTCGACGATCGACCGCGCACGGTGATTGAAGAGGCGAATGACCTCCGAGACCTCCTCGGGGTCAAGTCTCTCGCCGCTCCCGGTCGAGTCGACGAGGTCGCAGAAGAGCACGCTGACGACCTTCCGCGCCTCGGAGGAGTCGTCGTCACCGAGCGCCCCTCCGCAGCGCATGCAGAAAGCCGCCTCTGGCGGGTTCTCCTGTCCGCAGCGGGCACACCCTTTCGTGGCTGTCCCCTGTGCCACGGGCGCAGATTACCCTCGTCTCAAGGAAGCCTCGGTGAGTGAGGGGCGGCTAACCGTACGTGCGGGAGTGGAGCTGCCGTAGAGACAGCCGGCCCAGGCAGCGGGAGCATGGTCGGGTGGACGTCTCTCTGCTCGGCACCGGTGGCAAGGTCTCGGCGGTGAGGTCGGCAGTCGGTCGGCGCGCTGCACTCGAGGTACTCGCCGTCGTCGCCAGCTTCTACAACCCGTACGCGGCGGTGCCCAGCATGCACATCGGGTTCGCGCTGCTCGTCGGCATCACCGTGTGGCGCCTCGCACGCCGCAGGGTCGTGCGGGCAGCCGCCCTTGCCTATCCGGTCTTCGTCCTCTTCGTCATCGTCGCCACCGGGAACCACTTCCTCGATGCCGTCGCCGGCGCCGCGGTCGCTGTGGTGGCCGGAGTGCTGAGCGGCCTGCCAGCGTGTCGCCGGCGACGCGAGCCGGCGGAGATCCGCCCGCTGCCGCTTACGAGCGTCTCGGAGATCTGGCAGCGTCGCGCCGCCTGAACGAGCTCGTCCGGCCGAGGCGTTGCCGAGGCGTATCGTCACGTCGATGGCCGAGCCGCTCAACCCCACCCTGAAGGCGGTCAGCGACGCCGTGCTCGCCGTGGCTGCCGAGCTCTCCGTCGAGGACGTCCTGCAGCGGCTCGTGGACACCGCACGCGAGCTCGCCGGCGCCCGCTACGCCGCGCTCGGTCTGTCCGACGTCGAGGGAGGCTTCCGGCGCTTCCTGACGTCCGGCATGAGCGAGGAGCTGATCACCTCGCTCGGCGAGCTGCCTCGTCAGCACGGCGTGCTCGGGGCGATCCTCGAGTCGACCGAGTCGTACCGCACACATGACATGCACGACCACCCGCGCTTCCGCGGCTGGTGGCCGGAGGGCCATCCCGACATGCGCACGTTCCTCGGCGTTCCGATCACTTCTCCGGCGGGCGTGATCGGCGGCTTCTACCTGACGGAGAAGATCGACGAACCCGACTTCACCGATGAGGACGTCGCGCTGATCGAGCTCCTCGCCGCCCACGCGGCGATCGCGATCACCAACGCGCGGCTGTACGAGGAGAGTCGCGAGCTCTCGATCGTCGCGGAGCGGAACCGGCTCGCGCTCGACCTCCACGACTCTGTCAGCCAGAAGCTCTTCGGGTTGCTCCTCAGCGCGCAGGCGGCGGAGATGCTCCTCGAGCGCGACCCGGCCGAGGCGCACGTGCAGGTGTCCAAGCTTCCCGGTCTCGCGCGCGAGGCACTGGACGAGATGCGCGCGCTGATCTTCGAGCTGCGACCCCCGGATCTCGAGCGCGACGGACTCTGCGGCGCCTTGCGCAAGCACGTCGAGGTCGTGGGCCGCATTCGGCAGCACGAGATCGAGCTCGAGATCGACGACGAGCTTCAGGCGCACCCCGGCCGCGACCAGGACGTGCTGCGGATCGCACAGGAGGCGCTGCAGAACGTGATCAAGCATGCGGGCGCCGAGCACGTTCGGGTCGCGTTGCACGCCGAGGACGGCCGGCTCGTGCTGGAGGTGGAGGACGACGGCAGCGGGTTCGAGCCCGAGACAGCGGGCATTCGGTCCCGGCGGCTCGGTCTTACCTCGATGGAGGAGCGGGCGCGCCGGATCGGCGGCACGCTTCAGGTTCGTTCCGCGCCTGGGGCTGGAACGCGCGTCCGTCTCGAGGTCGGCGATGCCTGAGACGATCCGGATCCTCGTCGTAGACGACCACGCCGTCGTTCGTGAGGGGCTGAGGGCGTTCCTCGACCTGCAGGATGGATTCGAGGTCGTCGGCGAAGCGGGTGACGGGGACGAGGCCGTGAGTATTGCCGAGCGTCTGCGTCCGGACGTCGTTCTGATGGATCTGGTCATGCCCAGGCGAGACGGCGTCGCGGCGATGCGTGCGCTCCGCGACCGCGTCCCCGGTGCGCGGGTGATTGTGCTGACGAGCTTTCTCGACGAGGACAAGCTGCTGCCCGCGCTCCGCGCGGGGGCTGCGGGCTACCTCCTCAAGAACGCGCAGCCGGAGGAGCTCGAGCGGGCCGTGCGAGCGGCACATGCGGGCGAGGCGATGCTTGATCCCGTCGTCGCCGCGCGGCTCGTCGAGGCGCTCGCGGCCGGCGGGGATGAGGACCCGATCGACCGGCTCACCCCCAGGGAGCGCGAAGTGCTGCAGCTCATGGGGCGGGGCCTTCCGAACAAGCGGATCGCGCGCGAGCTGGAGCTGGCGGAGAAGACGGTCAAGACGCACGTGGGACACGTTCTCGCCAAGCTGGGTGTGACCGACCGCACGCAGGCGGCGGTGATCGCCGTCCGCGCGGGCCTCGTCGATCCCAGGGCGTAGGCCAGAACGCGGGAGTACGTGGTTTCCCCGCGCCCGGGTCCTAGGACCAATTGCCGCTGGTAGTTGGGACTGGCCCCGCCATACCGTGAGGGCATGCCAACCGCCATCGTCACAGGAGCCTCCCGAGGACTCGGTCTCGCCCTCACGCGCGCGCTGTCGCAGCGTGGGTGGCGTGTCGTCGTCGACGCCCGCGACGGCAACGCGCTCGACAGTGCCGTCGGCACGCTGAGCGGCGTCGTCGCGATTCCGGGAGACGTCTCGAGCGCCGGGCATCGCCGCGAGCTCGTCGAGGCGGCAGGCGAAACCATCGATCTGCTCGTCAACAACGCGAGCCTGCTCGGGCCGAGCCCGCAGCCGGCGCTCGCCGACTACCGGCTTGCGGACCTGACGCGGGTCTACGACGTCAACGTCTTCGCGCCGCTCTGCCTGACGCAGCTGGCGCTGCCGCGCCTCGCGCCCGGCGCCGCCGTCCTCAACATCACGTCGGATGCGGCGGTCGAGCCCTACGAGGGGTGGGGAGGCTACGGCTCCTCGAAGGCTGCGTTCGAGCAGCTGACCGCGATCTTCGCGGCCGAGCACTCAGAGCTTCGTGTCTGCGTAGTCGACCCGGGAGACATGCGCACGCAGATGCACCAGGAGGCGTTTCCTGGCGAGGACATCTCGGATCGCCCGCCGCCGGAGGAAAGTGTTCCCGGTCTGCTGGCGCTGATCGAGGGCTCGCTGCCGAGTGGGCGCTACCGCGCCAGGGATCTCGCCGAGTTGCCGGCGTGAGCGCTCTCCCTCTCGACGAGCGCCTGGAGGCGCACGAGCCCCCCGAGATCCGGGGCCGTGATCGCGCCGATGTGGCGATGCTCGTCGCGTCGAGCCGTGACGGCTCCCTCGTCCACTCCTCGTTCGGCGATGTCGCGACGTTTCTGGCGCCGGGTGACCTGCTCGTCGTCAACGCGTCGGCGACGCTGCCGGCAGCGGTCGACGCCCGGTTGGGCGAACGCGAGGTCGAGCTGCGGTTCTCCACTCCTGTGCCCGGACTCGTTGGCACGCACTGGGTCGTCGAGCTCAGGACCGCGGAGGGGCAACCGTTCCGGCGTCCCCCGATTCCCTCGGCGCTCGCGCTGGCGGACGGCGCGCGGGTTGAGCTGATCGCACCGTACGCGGGCAGCGATCGGCTGTCGGTCGCGAGGCTCGATCTCGTCACGCCGCTGTTCGACTTTCTGGCCGCACACGGCCGTCCGATCCGTTACGGCTACGTGCCCCGCGAGTGGCCGATCGAGGCCTACCAGACGGTGTTCGCGTGCGAGCCCGGGAGCGCGGAGATGCCGAGCGCCGGCCGGCCGTTCACGGCCGAGCTGGTGACGGAGCTCGTGTCACGCGGCATCCTCGTCGCGCCGATCACGCTCCACGCCGGCGTGTCGTCACCGGAGCTCGGCGAGCGCCCCTACCCGGAGCGCTACCGCGTCCCGGCCGCGACCGCTGACGTCGTCAACTCGATCCGCGCGGCGGGCGGTCGTGTGATCGCCGTAGGCACCACCGTTGTGCGGGCGCTCGAGTCCGTTGCCGATGAGGCCGGCGTCGTTCGTGCCGGCGAAGGCTGGACGAATCTCGTGGTGACGCCCGAGCGCGGCGTACGTGTCGTGGACGGGCTCCTGAGCGGATGGCACGAGCCCGAGGCGTCTCACCTGCAGATGCTCGAGGCGATCGCCGGCTCGGATCTGCTGGCGCGGTCGTACCGGGCGGCGCGCGAACGCGGCTATCTCTGGCACGAGTTCGGCGACGTGCATCTGATCGTGCCCTGACGGGCCCGATCTGCACCAACATGGCGCCAATGGCTCTACAGCTGGCGAAAGCGGCCATGTCCAGGGGACTGCTCAGAAAATCGCGTTTGGGTCAGGCTGCGAGCGGTTCGAGGGTGACTTGGTGGCCGAGCGCTTCGAGTTGTCTTGTGAGGCGGCGGATCTGGTGCTCGCTGCTTTGCAGGC
>JACXTT010008382.1_pt1 | contig 14343 bp, 15 predicted proteins | sample 9270951 | NCBI WGS metagenome assembly JACXTT01 (sample SAMN15532306, study PRJNA645909) | rock metagenome | isolation source: weathered quartz diorite | place: Puerto Rico | collected 2017-06-21 | reverse complement strand
TCGCGACCGGCGCCCTCGTGCAGGTGCTCGGCCGTCGGGCACGCCGGCTGCGCCGGCGCGCGCCCGACGCCTGGAAGGACGTCGAGCGGCGCGTGCTGCGGCACGATCTGCTCGGAAGCCGGGAGGCCCTTCCCCGGCCGGTCACCCGGCACCTCCACCTCGCGCGCGGATGATCCTCTACGTCCTTCGTCACGGGATCGCCGAGGAGCCTCGACCGGGGGGCGACGATCGCCGGCGCCGGCTCACCGCGATCGGCCGCACGCGCATGCACGACGCCGCGCTCGGGCTCGCGCGCCTCGATCTCGAGCTCGATACGATGCTGACCAGTCCCCTCCCCCGCGCAGCGGAAACCGCGGCGATCGCCGCCGAGGTGCTCGGTCCCGCGCACGGACCGCGCGAGCTTGCGGAGCTCGCCACGGGCGTGTCCGCGGTCGACACGTTGCAGGCGCTGAAGGTCGTCGCCAAGCGGCCGAGCGTGATGATCGTCGGGCACGAGCCGGGGCTCGGCGAGCTCACGGCGCTCCTGCTGACCGGCTCGATCGACGGCCTCCACCTCTCGCTGAAGAAGGGGGGCTGCGTCGCTCTCGAGGTTGCGCGGCTCGCGCCGCGCGGGGCGACCCTGCGCTGGATGCTGGTACCGCGCCAGCTCCGCGACCTGGGTCGTTAGGCGCTACTCGCCGGGCTCGCGTTCCGCTTCGGACTCGTCGGTCGCGTCGTCGGCGGCCTCGTCGGTCTCGGGGACCGTGCCGGGCGGGGGATCCATGCCCACGGCCTGGCTCCAGTCTATGTCGTCGTCCGGTCCCGCGGTGGCGGCGCTCTCCTGCCGGGCCTTCTTCCGGGCCTCCTTGGCCTCGTGCTTCGCCTTGCGCTGGAGCTCCTTTGACCGCTTGCTGGAGTGGAATCGCGCCATCAACACCTCCTGAGTGACCGGCCGGACGGCACGGTCCTACGGTGGGCGGCGATCGGACCGGGCGGTCGACCGCGGGACAGAGCGCTAGTCTGTACCATGGGGGTCTAGGCGCGTCCACGGGGACACGCGCATGCGACCCTGCGTGCGCCGCTACTGATGCGCTTCGAGCGAGGCGACGAGCGCGTCGAAGCCGGGCTTCGCCTGCGCCATCGTCTTCTCTGGGCCGACGGCCTTGAAGAACCACGGCCCCGCGTCCCCTTCGACGACCGCCGCCAGCATGCGCGACCCCGGCTTGGGCGGCGAGTCGCCACCCATCCCCGGCATGCCGACGTACGTGCCGGGAACATCGACGGCCGTCACCTTGAGCCCGTTGATGGTGCGGATGGTCACCACCGCGACGTCGCGGGTGGCCTTGCCGTCGGGTTGCGAGAGCTGACCGTACCAGCGGTCGAGGTTCTCCTGCGTCCCGCCCCCCTTCCCCTTCCCGAAGAAGAAGAGCACGAACTCGCCGTCCGCCGCGTCGCCCGCGGCGCGCGGAATCTGGTACTGCGCGGCGCGTACGTCGGACGGGGCCGGAACGCGCGTCCATTCCTTGGGGACGCTGAAGCGGAGGCCGGCGGCTTCCGTTCGCAGCGCCTGCGCGAAGGCGATCGTCGCCGTGAGCACGAGGAGCCCTGAGAGGATGCGGCGCATGCGCGTGCTTAGACCGCGGCCGGCCCGCGGGTCAACCTGCACGGGCTCACTTGCGGATCTGCTGGCCCAGGTAGAGCGCCTCGCCGAGCGTCTTGACGAGCCCGAGCTGGGCCTCGAGCCAGTCGACGTGCTCCTCCTCGCTCTCGAGCACGTCCTCGAGCAGCTCGCGCGACGCATTGTCGCCGTGCTCGACGCACAGCGCGATTGCCTTGTTGAGCCGCACCACCGCCTCCATCTCGAGCGCGAGATCCAGGCGGAGCTGCTCCGGGACGGTCTCCCCGACGCTCACCTTCCCGAGCTTCTGGAGGTTCGGCAGCCCGTCGAGGAACAGGATGCGCTCCACTATCTTCGAGGCGTGCTTCATCTCCTCGATCGACTCGTGGTGGATGTGCTCGGCGAGCCGCTCGTAGCCCCAGTTCTTGCACATCTTGCCGTGCAGGAAGTACTGGTTGATGCCGACGAGCTCGCCTGCGAGCACGTCGTTCAGCGCCTCGATGACCTTCTTGCTGCCCTTCATCGGCGCACGGTTAGCACAGCGGCTTCGGGCCGACCAGACGACGCGCGCGCCGAAGCGCCGTCACGCGTGCCGGACGTTGCCGCCGTGCAGGTGGCGCTCGAGGTGCGGGACGCACGAGCCGCAGTCGCGACCGGCGCCGTCGCAGCGCTGCGACAGCTCGTCGAGCGAGCACGCCCCGCGACGGATTTCCTCGGCGACGTCGCGATCGGAGATTCCCCGGCAGATGCAGACGATCATGGCGCCACCATACCGATTTTGAGAATCGTTTTCAAGACCACCCCCACGGCCGCAGTTGACAGGCGGGGACGCCCGTGGGACCCCGATCCGCCGTGGACCGGACCGAGCTGCTCGCGCTCATGGACCTCAACATGCGGGAGATGTACCGCGAGGACGCCCGTGCCACGCCCGGCGGCTGGATCGACGAGCGCGCGGGGCTGCTCATGCTGGGCTCGCCGCTCGGCACCGTCACGACCAACATGGCGATCGTGGTCGGGCGGCCCGACGCGGCGACCGTCCGCCGCGAGACCGACCGGACGTTCCGCCGGCTGGGTCTGCCGTTCTCGGTCTGGACGCGCGCGCACCTCGACGGCGCACTCGAGGCCGCGCTCCCGTCGGTGGGATTCACGCACATCGCCGGGGCGCCCGGAATGGCGCTTCTCGCGGGCGACGGCGAGCCCACGCCCCCGCCGCCGGGGCTCACGATCCGCGCCGTCGTCGACGACGCCGGCCGCGCCGACTTCCAGGGCATGTCGGCGCCGGCGTGGGCCGTCTACGGCAATCCCGAGGCGTCGACTGCATCGCACTTCGCCGTGCTCGCGAGCGTGTGCGCACCGACGACGCAGGCCTTCGTCGGGTACCGGGAGGACCGGCCGGTGGCCGGCGCCATCCTCTACCTGTCGCACGACGTCGGCGGCGTGGGCTGGGTGGGGACGTTGCCCGACCAGCAGCGCCGCGGCTACGGCGCCGCCGTGACCTGGGCGGTGGTGCGCGAGGGGCTCCGTCGCGGGGTCCGTTTCATGAACCTCCAGGCCTCGCCGCTGGGGGAGCCGGTCTATCGCCGCATGGGATTCCGCACGCCGACGGAGTACCGGTTCTTCGTGGCAGGCGACTGACGCAGGGCGCCACGGCCGGGGACGCCGCCCTTTTTCCGTTCCCCCGCTCGGTGGCGCCGTGGTATCCGGAGCGCCGGCGTCTTGTCGCCCTTGGGGGGGAACTCATGGTCGAACCTGCATTCGGCACCCGGGCCGCGCGTCTGCTCGTCGGTGCGATCGCGGCGCTCGCGGCACTCCGGGGCGTCGCCCACGCCGCCGGCTCGTTCGTGCTCTTCGAGAGCGGACAGGTCCGGCCTCTCGCCCTCTCCCCCGACGGCACCCGGCTGTTCGCCGTCAACACCCCCGACAACCGGCTGGAGATCTTCACCGTCGGCACCGGGAGCCTGACGCACACCGGCTCGGTCTCGGTCGGCCTCGAGCCGGTCGCGGTCGCGGCGCGGACCAACGGCGAGGTCTGGGTGGTCAACCACCTCTCCGACAGCGTGAGCATCGTCGACGTCGCGAGCGCACCGCCGCACGTCGTCCGCACGCTGCTGGTGGGAGACGAGCCGCGCGACATCGTGTTCGCAGGCCCGGGCGGCAACCGCGCCTTCATCACGACGGCGCAGCGCGGGCAGAACATCGGCTTCGATCCGAAGCTCACGACCCCCGGCCAGGGCCGCGCCGACGTCTGGGTCTTCGACGCGCTGGCGCTCGGCTCGACGCTCGGCGGCACGCCGCTCCAGGTGATCAAGCTGTTCGGCGACACGCCGCGGGCGCTCGCGGTCGCGCCCGGCGGCGGCACGGTCTACGCCGCGGTCTTCCACTCCGGCAACCAGACCGCGACCGTGCATGAGGGCGCGGTGTGCAACGGCGGCGCGAGTGCAGGTGCCTGCGTGGTGGGCGGCGTCACGATGCCCGGCGGACTCCCGGCGCCCAACACGAACTTCGAGGGCTTCGCGGGCCCGGAGACGTCGCTGATCGTCAAGTACAACCCGTCGACCAGCCACTGGGAGGATCGCCTCGGCCGCAACTGGACGCCCGCGATCAAGTTCACGCTGCCGGACAAGGACGTGTTCGCGATCAACGCGAGCACGCTCGCGCAGACCGGCTTCTACGCCGGCGTCGGCACGATCATCTACAACCTGGCCGTCAACCCGGTGTCCGGGAAGGTGTACGCCAGCAACACCGACGCACACAACGAGGTGCGCTTCGAGGGGCCGGGTGTGTTCGGCGGCAGCACCGTGCGCGGTCACCTCCACGAGGCCCGCATCAGCGTGCTGTCGGGCGCCAGCACCGTCACGCCGCGCCACCTGAACAAGCACATCGACTACGGCGTGGTGCCGAGCCTGGCGGGCGTGGCGGCGAAGAGCCTCTCGACGCCGGTCGGGATGGCCGTGACGAGCGACGGGGCGACGCTCTACGTCGCGGCGTTCGGCTCGGGAGCCGTCGGCATCTTCGACACCGCGCAGCTCGAGGCCGACACGTTCACGCCCAGCGCGTCCAGCCACATCGCGCTCTCGGGCGGCGGACCGAGCGGCGTCGTCCTGGACGAGGCGCGCAGCCAGCTCTACGTCCTCACCCGCTTCGACGACGCGATCTCGGTCGTGGACACCACGAGCAAGCTCGAGGTCGCTCACGTCCCGGTCTACAACCCCGAGCCGCCGAGCATCGTCGCCGGCCGGCCGTTCCTCTACGACGCGAGCTACACGTCGAGCAACGGCGAGGCGTCGTGCTCGTCGTGCCACGTGTTCGGCGACTTCGACAGCCTCGCCTGGGACCTCGGCAACCCGGACGGCACGATCCTGAACGACCCGAACCCCCGCCGCGTGTCGGACCCGATCGGGCTGTCGTACCCGAACTTCCACCCGCTGAAGGGCCCGATGGCGACCCAGAGCCTCCGCGGCATGGCGAACAACGGCCCGATGCACTGGCGCGGCGATCGCACCGCCGGCAACGACCCGGGCGGCGACCCGCTCGACGAGGACGGCGCGTTCAAGAAGTTCAACGTCGCCTTCGACGGCCTCCTCGGCCGCGGCAGCCAGCTCACCGCCGGCGAGATGCAGGCCTTCACCAACTTCATCCTGCAGGTCACCTATCCTCCCAACCCGAACCGCGCGCTCGACAACTCGCTCACGCCGGACCAGCAGGCGGGCCACGACAAGTTCACCAGCGGCCTCGCGTCCGACGTCTTCGAGCCCTGCGACGGCTGCCACGCGCTCGACCGGAGCCTCGGCCACTTCGGCACCGACGGCTTCAGCACGTTCGACTTCGAGACCCAGTTCCTCAAGATCCCGCACCTCCGGAACCTGTACCAGAAGGTCGGCATGTTCGGGATGACGTCGGTCCCGTTCTTCAACGCCGGCGACAACGGCAACAAGGGCGATCAGGTCCGCGGCTTCGGCTTCACCCACGACGGGAGCTGCGACACGCTGTTCCGCTTCCACAACTCGACGGTGTTCAACCAGACGAATCCCGCCGGCTTCCCGATCAGCAATCCGGGCGGGTTCCTAAACACGCCGACCCCGTCGGCCGGCGATCCCGAACGCCGGCAGATGGAGCAGTTCATGCTCGCGTTCGACAGCGACCTGTTCCCGATCGTCGGCCAGCAGGTGACGCTCACGGCGACCAACGCCGGCGCGGTGAGCGCGCGCATCGGTCTGATCCTCCAGCGCGCGAACGCCGGAGAGTGCGACGTGGTGGTGAAGGGACGGGTCGACGGCGAGCAGCGGGGCTGGGTGATGGTCGACACCGCCACCTTCCAGAGCGACCGCGGCGGTGAGCCGACCATCGGCGACACGGCGCTGCGCGCGCTCGCCTCGGTGCCGGGCCAGGAGCTGACCTACACCGCGGTGCCGCCCGGCTCGGGCGTCCGCATCGGAATCGATCGCGACGAGGACGGCTTCTATGACACCGATGAGACCGACCTGGGCTCCGATCCGGCGGATCCGCTGAGCGTCCCGTCCTCTCCGACCACCACCATTTTCGGCACGACGACTACCACCACGCTCCCGTCGAGCCCGGCGCTGATCGCCACCCGCTCGATGACGGTGAACGACGACGTGACGCCGCCCATCGAGACGCGCAAGAAGAAGATCACGTTCCGCTCCGAGGTCTCGCCGCTGATCACGACCCCGTCCCCGGGGAGCGGCGGCGATCCCCGCCTCGGCGGCGCCGTCCTGGAGGTCTTCCGCGCCGACCCGGTGTTCGGTCCCGAGCGCGTCACGATGACGCTGGCGCCCGCGAACTGGACGCTCGTCGGGAGAGCCAGCTCGTTCGGCTACCGCTACCGCGGCTCGGATCCCGAGGGGCCGATCAAGAGCCTCGTCGTCAGCCACAACAAGATCACGTTCCGGGGCGGCCGGGCGAACTGGGCCTACACCCTCGACGAGCCGTACCAGCTGAAGATGGGGATGCGGCTCACGCTTGGTGACACGGCGGGCTGGTGCACCAGCACCGTCCCAAAGATCTCGCGCGGCCACACGCTCGACTACCCGGGCCGCTTCGTGGGCCTGCGCCTGATCGCGCCGGCGACGTGCTTCTCCTCGCCGAGCGGCGCGTTCCTCGACGAGCTCCGCTGACGGGACGGGTCGCGCCCGGCTCGCCTTCGCGGGTCGGGCGCGACGTCTCGCACTCAGTCGGCGTACTTCACCGAGCAGCCGTACGGCGCCGTCGTCGCGACGCCCACCGGCTTCCCGGCCTTGGCCTCCGCAAACGCCGCCTCGACGTAGTTCTTCGCGCCCTTCACGTCCTCGGGGTCGGGCGTCGAGCGGTCGTCGATCGCGCCGGCATAGATGAGCACGCCCTTGGCATCGATCAGGAACATGTGGGGGGTGGTCTTCGCACCGTAGAGATGCCCGACGGAGCCGTCGGGATCCAGGAGCACGGCGGTCGGCGACGCCTGCTGCGCCTTCAGGTAGTCCGTCTCCTCGGCCGGCGACACGTAGCCCTGCTTGCCGGGCGCCGACGAGATGATCGTCAGCCACACCGCCCCCTGGTCGGTCAGCTCCTTCTGGAGGCGTTGCATGTTGCCGGTGCCGTAGTGCTTCTTCACGAACGGGCAGCCCTGGTTGTGCCACTCGAGCACCACCGACTTCCCCTTGAATTCGGAGAGACGACGCGGATGGCCGTCGATGTCGGTGGCGGTGAACTCCGGCGCCGGAGCGCCGACCTTCGGCGGGTCGGCGGCCATCGCCGTCACCCAGGGTGCGGTCGCGATCAACGCGGCCGCCGCGAGCTGCTTCCAACCGGTCATGCTCAACTCCTCGTCTCGAGCTGCTCGAGCTCGGTCAGCACGGCCTCGCTCGTCAGGATCTGCGGGAGGATCCGTGGGGGTTCCCTCTCTCTGCCGCTGTAGAGGACGTAGAGCGGCACGCCGTCGCGTCCGAACTCCTGGAGCGCGCGGCTGATGTCGGCATTGGGCCGCGTCCAGTCGGCCCGCACCGGAACGACGCCCAGCGCACGCATCTTCGCGGCGACCGCCGGCGTCGCGAGCGCGAGCCGCTCGTTCACCTGGCAGGTCACGCACCACGCCGCGGTGAAGTCGACGAACACCGGCTTGCCGACGCGCAGCAGCTCGCCCAGCCGCGCCGCGGAGTACGGCTCCCACGCGAGCGTCGTCGACGCCGGCGTGGACGACTCCGTGAGCGGCGCGATCCGACCCTCAAGCGCGAGGGCGGCCGCGACCACCACCGCCGCGACGACGCGTGCCCATCGCCCGGTCGCGCGCCGCGCGATCCACGCGGCGAACCCCAGCAAAAGCAGCGCCGTCAGCACGGCGAGCACGGCCGACGGCCCCGCCTGCAGGCTCACGACCCAGACCAGCCACACGACCGTCGCCAGCAGCGGGAACGCCAGCACCTGCTCGAGCGTCTCCAGCCACGGCCCGGGCCGCGGCAGACGGCCGGCGAGCGCCGGCACGAAGGTGATCGCGACGTACGGCAGCGCGAGCCCGAGGCCCAGGCTGGTGACCACGCCGAGCGCGACCGGTGCCGGCTGCACCAGCGCGTACCCGAGCGCCGTCCCCATGAACGGCGCCGTGCACGGCGTCGCGACCACCGTCGCCAGCACCCCCGTGAAGAACGACGCCTGGTACCCGCCGCTGACGGTGAGACGATTGCCGATGCCCATGAGCGAGCCGCCGATCGACGACACCCCGAGCAACGCGAGCGCCATCCAGAAGAACAGGCTGGCGAGCAACGCCACCATGACCGGGCTCTGGAGCTGGAAGCCCCAGCCGAGCTGCGCCCCGCCCGCGCGCACCCCGAGCAGCGCGCCCGCGAGCAGCCAGAACGATACGAGCACGCCGAGCCCGTAGGCGAGCCCGTGGAGCCGCATCCGCCGTCGCCCCTCGCGCGCGAGGCCGACCAGCGCCAGCGCCTTCAGGGCCAGCACCGGGAACACACACGGCATGAGATTCAGCAGCAGCCCGCCGGCGAACGCCAGCAGGAGCGGCTGGAACGCGATCGGTGCGCGCGTCGGCACCGCGACGGCGTAGGCGTGCTCGCCGACGGTGAGGAGCCCTGCCAACCCGGCCGGCGCCGTGGTCGCACCGCTCCACGGTGCGAGGACGAGCCGGAAGCCGTCGGCCTCGCGAACGACCCGCTGCGGCGCCGCATGCTCGATCACCTCCCGGCCGAAGGGGAAGAAGCGCGGCTCGGGCTCGGCAGCGGCGGCGACGCCGTGGACCGCGAGTGTGAGCGTGTCCGCGCCCGACGACGCGGAGAGCGTCCACCCGGGCGGCGGCGCCGTCGGGAGATGTGCGCGCGCCTCGGCGAACAGCCCCGCTGACGGCCCCGGCGCCGCAGCTCCGACGGGCAGCGAGGTCGAGAGCATCGCGCTGCCGGGGATGCACTCGTCGGCGTCGCACACCAGCCACCTGGCGTGCGCGCGCAGCTCGACCGGGGCGCCCACGTGCAGCTCGTGGGGCACGTGGATCGTCACCGGAAGCAGGACCGCGCCGTCGTAGCCGAAGTTCACGAGCGGTCCGACGACGATGCGCTCCGGCCGCGGCCATTCGATCTCGCCGGCGGCGAATCCCGGCGGCAGCGTCCACGCCAGGCTCGGAGCCTCGCCGGAGTCCCCCGGATTCCGCCAGTAGACGTGCCAGCCGCTCTCGAGGACGAACCGCACGCCGGCCGACAGGGCGTGGCCGGGTTCGATCGCCGTCGTCTCGGTCAGCAGCTCGACTCGCACGTGGGGCGCCATGACCGGCGCCGGCCACCCCGTTGCCGGCAGCAGTCCCAGCACGAGGGCAATGACACCGCGACGAATCATCGACACCATCCCACTACGCACCATCGACGTCGACCATAAGGAAGCAATTCACGGGTTCGGTCCATCCCCCCTGGCCAAGGCCGTGACGGGGTCAAGGCGTTGACGGGCCCGTCGCTCCACTCGGCGTGCCGACTGGACGTCGGACGCGGAACGCCGCTTGCAGCTCCGGCGGACGCATGGCGGGCGATCCGTGGGAAGGGCTGCGCGCGCTCCTCGACGCCGGCGCGAGTGCCGTCGTCGGGTGGGCGTCGTGGCTCTGGCCCGGTCCCTCGTCGGGCGACCGCGGGCTCGAGCTCGCCGTGCGCGGCGCCAACGACGGACTCTTCGTGATGGATCCAAAGACCCGCACGATCGACTGCTGGCCCCGGTACTACGAGCTGCTCGGATTCGCCGATCATCCCGAGGAATGCCCGCGGTCGCTCGACGCGCAGACGGAGCTCCTGCATCCCGACGACCGGGCGCGTGCGGTCGCCGCGATGGAGCACGCGCTCGCGACCGGCGAGCCCTTCGAGTGCGAGTACCGCGTGCGCCGGCGCGACGGCGCGTACCGCTGGTTCCACGGCCGCGGGAAGCGTCTCGTCGATGCGGCGGGGCGCGTCCGGTTTGCGGGCTGCCTCACCGACATCTCGGCCGCCAAGCGCCAGACGCAGCTCATGGAGCAGAGCAGCGCCGCTGCGCGCGTCGGCGGCTGGGAGATCGACCTGGTCACGCGCTCGCTCTACTGGACGCCGGAGACGTATCGCATCAACGAAACCTCGCCGGAGGAGTACGCCCCGACGCTCGAAACCGCCACGCGCTTCTTCAGCCCGGCCAGTCTGCAGATGATCGACGAAGCCGCGCGTCGAGCGGTAATCGAGGGCGTTCCGTGGGATGTCGAGCTCGAGGCGGTCACCGCCCGCGGACGTCGCGTCCCCGTGCGGTCGACCGGCGTCGCGGAACGCGAGGGACGTCGCACGATCCGGCTCTACGGCTCGATCCAGGACGTGAGCAGGCAGAAGGCGGCGTCGGATGCGCTGCGCGAGAGCGAGGAGAAGCTGCGCGCGATCCTCGAGCACGCGAGCGTCACGGTCTTCTCGGGCACGCCCGACGGCGTGTTCCGCTACATCTCGCCTCCCGTGCAGAAGATGACGGGATTCAAGCCCGAGGAGTACGTCGGAAAGAGCTACACCGCGTTCATGCACCCCGAGGACGTGGCCGCGAACCTGCCGACGGTGGGGCGCGTGCTGCGTGGCCTCCAGACCCAGGCGACGGTCGACTATCGCTCGCGCCACAAGGCCGGCGGCTGGCGCTGGCACACCGCCACCATCTCGCGTACCGGCGACGGCCGCGGGATCATCGGCGTCAGCAAGGATACGACCGCGCTCCGGGAAGCCGAGGCCGAGCGCGTGCAGCTCCTCGCGCGCGAGCAGGCGGCCCGCACCGAGGCCGAGGAGGCGAATCGTCTGAAGGACGAGTTCCTCGCGACGGTGTCGCACGAGCTCCGTACGCCGCTCGGACCGATCATCGCGTGGGCCGATCTCCTGAGCGAGGACGCGCTCGCCCCCGACGAGGTCCGCGAGGCGCTCGCCGCCATCCGCCGCAACGCCCGCGTCCAGGCCCGCCTGATCGAGGACCTCCTCGACGTCTCGCGGATCACGTCGGGCAACCTGCGCATGCAGGTGGCGGCGATCGACCTGCCCGCGGTCGTCGATGCGGCCCTCGAGGCGGTCCGCCTCGCGGCCGAAGCCAAGAACATCCGGCTGACGACGCGCTACGACGGGGCGACCGTGCCGATCTCGGGCGACGCGACCCGGCTCCAGCAGATCCTCTGGAACCTGCTGAGCAACGCGATCAAGTTCACGCCGCCGGGTGGTGAGGTGGAGGTCGCGGTACGTCCCGCCGGCACACGCGTCGTCATCGAGGTGCGGGACACCGGCGAAGGGATCGAGGCCCAGTTCCTGCCGCACGTCTTCGAGCGCTTCCGCCAGGGCGACGGCAGCGCGACCCGTGCGCGCGGTGGCCTCGGCCTCGGCCTCTCGATCGTCCGGCATCTGGTGGAGCTGCACGGCGGGCGCGTGCGCGCGGAGAGCCCCGGGCCCGCGCAGGGCTCCACGTTCGCCGTCGAGCTGCCGGTGGCGAGCGGCGGGTGCTAGTGCGACGCGCGCTGCGACCCGGACGCCATCGGTCGCCGTCGCTGCGGCTGCGTGACGTCCCTCGGATCGCGCGGCGATAGACGCCGCTCGACCGTGTCCCAGCAGACGTTCGAGAAGAAGGCCTCGATGTACTTCGTGCGCTCGGCGGGCTTGTAGTCGAGGAGGAACGCGTGCTCCCACACGTCCATCACCAGGAGCGGGGAGAAGCCGGCGACGTTGCCGATCTCGTGCAGCGAGACCCAGTGGTTGGAGAGCGTGCCGCGCTCGGGATCGAGGGCGCAGATCGCCCACCCCACGCCGCGCATCTTGCCGACGCTGAGGAAGTCGGCCTTCCAGACGTCGTAGCTGCTGAAGCTGGCGGCGGCGGCGCGTGCGAACGGGGAGTCGCGCGGCGGATCGGGGCTTCCCTGTCGGGTGAGGTTGCCGAAGTAGTACTCGTGGAGGACCATCCCGTTGTACTCGAACCCCATGCGGCGAGTGATCTCCGAGTAGGCCGGCGTCTCTTCCTGATCGACCTTGCCGTCGCGCAGGAACTCCGCGATCTTCTCGTTCAACCGATTGGTCTCGGCGACGTAGCCCTCGTAGAGCTTGAAGTGCATCTCGAGGGTGCGATCCGAGATGCCGTTGAGCCCGCTCAGATCGAACTTCTTCGCCGTGTGTTGATTGCCCGTCATGACGCTCCTTCACGATCGATGCCGGTGCTCGTCGACGACCTTGCCGAGGTACGACGCCAGCGACGGCGCCTCGCGCTGGATCGCGTTCCGGAGGAAGCCGATCGCGGTCATCCCCGCCGCCGTCGCGAGCAGGTCGAACTCTTCCGTGAGCCATGTGCCGAACCGCCCGTGCCCGTCGGCCTCGGGCACCGCCGGTGGCGCGCCGTTCCGCCGACGCTCGCTCCGTCCCAGCACGAAGCCCAGCGTCGCCGCCAGCGCGAGCGAGCTCCACGGTCGTCTGCGGACGTGATGCCGGACGTCGATTACCTGCTCGGCGCGGGCCGTGAACTGGTCGATGCGTTCCCCGAGCTCGGCGCGGGTTTCGGCTATCTCCTGCCTGAGCTCTTCGGTCGTCTCCGCCATGGCCGACTCCTCAGGGTGCTGACGCGACGAGAGAACAGCGTGAAGAGCATCAGCCCGACCACCGTCAGCCCGCCGCCGACGGCGGCCAACCCCTCCCACGTCGGCCACGCGAGCCAGCGAGCCAACGCGAGCGAGGCGCCGCACGCCGCCAGCATCAGGCCGAGCGCGACGCTCATCACGCCGACGGCGAGCCCCAGCACCGACGCCGCCGCGTCGTCCACCTCGTCGCGGATCTCGTGCGATGCGAGCGCGATCTCCTGCCGCATCAGCACCTCGAGGTCGGTGACGATCCCGCCGAGCAGCGCGCCCATCGACGCGCCTTCGCCCGGGTGGATCATCCCCCCGTTGTGCGCGGTCGCGGCCACGGTCAGCGCCTCAGGGTGCGCGCGAGCATGTATCCGGCGGTCAGGCTCAGGAACAGCGCCTGGAGCGGACGCGTGCGCACGAGCTCCTCGACGTCTGCGCGAAGCTGCCCGGCGCTCTGTTTCTCCAGATAGACCCCTGCCCGGTCCAGTTGATCGGCAACCGACTGCCGTGGGGCGAAGGTGCGCCCCTCGGCGCGCGGCTGGCGCAGCCGATTGGCCGCGCTGCGGAGCATCGTGCCGACCGACGTCCTGGCACTGGAGATGCGCTCGCCGGCCTCGTCGGCCAGGTCGCTGGCGCTCGCGGCCACCCGCTTCACGTGCTCGTGGGCGACGTCCACGGCCTCATGCGCGCGGTCGGCCAGCCGGTCGACGCCCGCCACATTCTTCTCACCTGAATCCTGTTGCATCCTCGTCTCCTCCATGGGGGCGCCGTTCCACGTCCGGGAGCGACGCCGGCGTTCTATTGTCGCACACCTGGTCTACTCGGATCTCAGCTCCCGTGATGCTGCGATTTGGTGTCGAGGCACCGGCGTGAGCAGGTGCAGGTTCTGCGCCAGCTCGCGTCGGCAGCGTCCTGGCGACGTCTCGCGCCCGCCGACGCAGGCGGCGACGCGATCCAGATTACAATCGTTGTACCTCTTACATGCCTGCGCGCGATTCGGCGCGACGAGAATGCCGTGGCCGCTCGTCGCGCTCCTGATCGGGCCGACGTGGCATGCGCGTTGCTCCCAGCGTCGCCGTCGCGCAGAGGTGAAACCCACCACCCCTGAGCGCGCTGGGAGATTCCATGCTGCACTGGGCTCTGGTCTTCTTCATCATCGCCCTGGTCGCCTCGGTGCTCGGCCTTCGCGGCGTCGCGGGGCTCTCCAAGGAGATCGGCTGGTTGTTCGCCGTACTCGCGGTCGTGGTGTTGGTCGTAGAGCTCCTGAGCGGCGGCTTCAGCGGTCGGCCGGTGGTCGTCGTGCCCTGACGCCCACCGCGTTCACCCAGGCGGGCGGGTCGCTCGCCGGGAAGGAGTCTTCGGATGCGATCTCCACGCAGTCGTCCGCCGGCGCCTCCGCGTCCTCCGAGGGAGACCGTCTCGCAGGAGCACGATCGTCCATGATGCGATCACCCATGCATGGCGTACGGCGCCGGAGGCGGGGCGCCACCCGAGAGCGGCAACTTCGAGGTGACGCCCGCGAGCGCGAGCTTGTTGAGCTCGCGGCGGATGGCCGCGACGTCGAGGCCGAGCGATGCGCAGACGTTCATGAACGAGAACGGGAACGTGGGGTCGTCGGCATCGACCCAGGCGCGGGCGGCGCGGAGGTCGCGGCGGGCGCGCGCGGCCCGCGGCCCGACGC
>JACXTT010008380.1_pt1 | contig 14348 bp, 12 predicted proteins | sample 9270951 | NCBI WGS metagenome assembly JACXTT01 (sample SAMN15532306, study PRJNA645909) | rock metagenome | isolation source: weathered quartz diorite | place: Puerto Rico | collected 2017-06-21 | reverse complement strand
TGAAAGGTGATTTCTGTGACAAACACATCGGGCGCGGCGATGGTGACAGGAACGATGTCAGAACAAGGACTGCAACCCGATACGGTGTAGGTGACTTTGACGGTTGCTGTACCTAGGCTTGCTGGGTTAACGGTTGCAGAATTTCCGGCCGCCGAAACACTGGCGATTCCCGTGTCGCTGCTGCTCCATGAGAAGGACCCGCCGGCCGGAGTTGCCGTAGCCGTAAGAGTTGCAGTCTGCCCGGTGCCACAGATCGAGACTGGCTTGGGACTGATGGTTACCGTACAGGAGCAGGCCGGAGATCCGCCGTCGGCGGGGGATCCGCCATCTCCTGAACTTGGGGGGGTCGTCTTCTTGTCGTCGCTCACGTCCGCGATCCTCGCTTGTTTCTCGCGACTACGTGTTCGAGCCACGTAACCGCTTTCTTCTCGAGTCGCGCGGCTCTGGCTGCGGGGTAGATGATCCGGTTATCCTTCAGCGTTCGTGCAATCCACGGGTAGAGTGGATCGTCGGTGCAGCCGTGCCCAAATGCAAATTTCAACACTACCAGCAGGGCCCTCTGCCTCTCCGTCTCAAAGCCGTACTGACGAGCCTCACCAACGCCCTCGTAGATGAGTGCCCTCAAACCAGCCTCGCCGACGTACACCGCCTTCTGCGGAAAAATGCGGTGCATTGCCTGAAGCATGTCAGCTACCAAGTCCTTCGAAAACATTATAGGCATTCGAGCGTAGGTCAACAGATCACTCAGCGCCTTGTGCACGTTCGCGGCGCCAGGGCCAGCCACCTTTCCAAGATTATCGAGGCATAGTTCGTGGATCTGCTGCGCCCGCTGCATCTGGTCGCCGGAAGCACGCAAGACGGTGCCCACCGCCGGATACTGCGGGTCTGTATCAAACGCGCTGCCGCAAAGAAACATCATCTCGATGAACAGGCGAAGGGGACCTCGATAGGTGAATCCATATTGCCCGGCTCGCGTCATCGCGGAGCGAAGTGCCAACCGAAGTTGGTCATCGCCGATCACTTCGCAAAGTGGTGGCGAAAAATCCTTGCTATGGGCCACCATTTCGTCTTCGAACTTCTGCAGATGGTACTGCCTAAAGGCCTCGACTTGGTCCTGGCGAATCGTCAGCATGGTTCTTCCTACTTGGCCTCGTCGGCTAGAGGATTCTCAAGCAAAGTCTCGGTGTCGGGTTCTGGTGTTCCTGCTTCTTCAATCTTTACGTTGGGATCAATAGCGATGATCGCCTTTTCGCTGCCTTGGCCCCGACTGAAAAATCGCACCAGCTTACCTGGGTTCTGACCTTCGACCAAATAGCTCTGGATCGGTCCGAAGAACTGCGTGGTGTCTTCCGGCGTACAGGTGGGAAGGAAGACGCGCAGCACCCGTGGATCGTAAAAACGAAAATACACCTGCTTCCCATCGGGGAGTTGGACTTCGAGAAAGTGGCGGAGATGCCGCCTCAAATCCTGAAAAGGGCTCGTGCAGGTGAGGTAAACTCCCCAACTCTTGCCCCATCCTTCTTTGACGAGAGCTTCCAGCAACAGCGACTCCTTCTGCAAACGGACCAAGTAGGGGGCAACCTGCGCTAGTCTTGCGCCTTGCTCGCCCTCGTATAACGATTGACATTCTTCTTTGTGATGCAACAGCAGCGCGAGGATGCGGATGTCGCGGGCGGTGTCGAGGATCGCGAAGAGTGGCTGGAAGTCTCCGCGCAGCAGGTCCAGCAAGCGCTCTTGCGGGGTTGCGCCGGGAGAAGTTGTGACAGCGGTCGAGCCGACCTCTTCGCCGGCCTCGATTGTTACTACAAATCTTGTCTCTCCGGCAATTACGGTATCGCCGTTGGCGAGAACCGTCGTGCTGATTCGCTGTCCGTTGAGCCAGGAACCGTTGCTGCTGTTGAGGTCCGTGAAGCGGCACCCATTTTCGACACACTCGACAGTGAAGTGAATGCCAGACATGTGTGAATCGTCTGCAAATGAAATATCCGCTCTCGGGGTGCGTCCGATCCGCAGGGGTTGGCCGGGGTTCAGCGGGATCTTGCGGCCGGTTTGCGATCCTGAGCGAACTTCGAGAAAGACGGGCATGGCGTTCGGGCAGGGCCGTAGTTTGAAGGCTCGCGGCCAAATGCAGATCCCTCACTTCGTTCCGGATGACAAAAACATTAAGATCCCTTGACTACTTGCTGTGGGCCTCGACCGAGGCCTAGGTTTGGTCCTTTCAATGTTCACAGAAGGGCGCACCAGTCCCGGCTGCGGTCTGCAATACGCTGCCTTGGCCGGGGATACCAATCATCACTGTCATCTCTCCCATGATGATCGGATTCGCTGGGCCCATCGCCAGGCCGGGTTTTTCAATGACGATGTCGCCGACGCGGCAGGACATCTGGTTGTTGATGAGCACCGTCGGGCTGCCCATCATGACCGAACCCACGCCGTCGGCGCCGCTGATGCTCACGGCGGGGCAGGCGTGCTGGTCGATCATCGTGCGCCAGGCGGGCATGTTGCCGATGAGCACGTCCGTGCTACCGGGGCCCGGAGAAAGTGGCGCTCCATGGGCGGTTGGATCGGCTACGCGCGCTGCTGGAGGCATTCGTTGCTCCTTACAGTTTGGTGAACTTACTGCCGTCGTCGGCTTTGTCGGGATCCTTCGGATCCTTCGGATCTTTCGGGCTGGCGCCACTGCCGCTGCCGGCTGAGCCCCCGCTGTTGATCAGAACCATCGTTCCCTGGATGGTGACGCCGCTCATGCCGATGTCGACAAAGCCCCCGGGGCCTTTGAGCGAAAGCTGCACACCGGCTTCGATGATGACTTTCATGCCGGCTTTCAGGTGAATCTCCTGGCCGGCATCTATTGCATGCTTGTTACTTACTTTTTCGTCGACGGATCCGCCAACCTGCAACGAGTAGCCGCCACCTATTTTTTCATTTTGGTCAGAAGTGACTTGGAGCGACATGTTGCCGTCGATCTTTTCCAGATGATCACCTTTGACATGGCCGTGCTTGGTTCCTTCCACCAGTTCCTGCTGATCTTTCTTCACGATCAGGTGGCGGTTTGCGCCGATGTACTCGCGGGAGTCGTTTTCGACCCGGTGATCCATGTCTTTCTCGGCGTTGATGAAGATCTGCTCGCTGTCTTTCTTGTCTTCGAAGCGAATCTCGTTAAAGTTGGCGTTGTTGCCGCCCTTGGAGCTGCGTGATAGGAACGTGCTGACGGTCTGATGCTCCGGTAATTTGTAGGGCACATCCTGTTCGGCGTTGTACACGCGTCCGGTAATGATAGGGCGGTCCGGGTCGCCTTCCAGAAAGCTGACGATGACTTCTTGGCCGATACGGGGAATCCACATGCTGCCCCAGTTCTTCCCTGCCCACGGTTGGGAAACGCGAATCCAGCACGAGCTGTCTTCGTTCTTCTTTCCTACTCGATCCCAATAGAACTGGACCTTGATTCGCCCGTATTTGTCGACCCAAATTTCTTCACCGCTCTTGCCGACGACCAGGGCTGTCTGAGGCCCCTGGACAAAGGGCTTGGGCGTAATGCGAGCGGGCCGGAACGGCACCTTGGCTTGGGTGCAGGTGAAGTGGTTGGAATAGCTCTCGCCTGAGCCGCCGCTGTCCAGACTGTAAGTCGTGCCGACTGATGCTACATGCTGCACTTCGGTTAGGAGATAATTGTCGTTCATGTCGCTACGGTAATGATCTTCCAGCTCGAAGGTGTATCCGCAAGTGAAAGCGCGGCACAGGCCAGATCCGCTCACTACCAGGTGACTGGCTTCTTCTTCTTGCATGCGAGTTTTGGCCAGCGCTGAACCCTGGGATTGGTTTAAGTATTCACCGGGGTAATCGTAAATCTCATACGCGGTATTCCCTCCTACGCTGACGACCGTCGGTTCGCCCGACAGCAGGCTTGTACTCGGAGTTTCGAAATTGTAGTCGGTCAACGAGTACTTGCCGGTGCGAAGTTCCTGCTCCATGTGCCAGCCGTTGATGACATCGGATGTATCCAGGGCGCTGGTGGCGAGATCAAAGCGGACTTTACTCTGGTCAGGGCAGGCTTGGAAGACGCTGGGCGAATCTCCCAATACGAGCGTGTGTTTGCTCTTCTCATGTTGGAAGAAATAGAAGATGCCGTACTGCTCCATGAGCCGTGAAATGAAGTTGAAATCAGTTTCGCGATACTGGACGCAATACTCACGAGGCTCGTAGGTAGCAGTAAGTGAGCTCTTGAAATCCTGAAATCCGCGATCTTTGAAGACCTTCTGGATGATGTCCGGAATTGTCATGTTCTGGAAGATTTTGCAGTCGGCGTTGCGCGTCAGAAACCAGAGCCAGGGCACGACTTCCATCTGATAGTGAGTGAAGCGTAAATCCGAACCGCTCTGGGCAAAGCGGCTGACATGACCGTGGAAGTAACGCTCACTGCCGTCAAAAAGGGTGACGCGGATTGTGACCTTCTGGCCGATGAGATCCTGGAAGGAGATGGAGTTCTTCTGGGAGAGGAGATCGAGTTGAAAGCTGAACAGGCGGGAAACTGCCTCGTGACCGCTGAAGCCCTGTAGGAGCAGAACATCCTCCCCCAGGGGCGTATCAATCGCGATCAGCCGGTTTTCCTGCTTGTAGGACATAATTCCTAACCTGCTTCGGATCCGCGTCGTACGCCCTTCGACAAGGAGCGCGCGGTCTGCGGTTCGTTCAGATGTGGAAGGTCATGCAATGTCAGGAATACACAAACGCCGAATCTTCCCCAATACCTACGTGGATGGAACTTAGCTTCTCCCCCTCCGCCATTCTTCCCAATATCTGTCGCGAGATGTCTGGCAGCAGCGAATTGGTCAGGATGTTATCCACGTTGCGTGCACCACTTTCGACTTCCGTACAGCGCTTTGCCACCTCATCGATCATCTGCGAGTCGTAGTTCAGCACAATCTTATGGTTCTCCTGAATGCGGCGCTGAATTTTTCCCAGCTTGAGGCGGATGATCTTCTTCAAAGCTTCGTCCCGAACTGGATAGTACGGCACGACCACCATCCTGCCCAGGAATGCCGGCTTGAAGATTTTGTTCAATTCGGGCTTCAACGCCTGAACCAGGGCCGACGCGCTAGGCGCAGTTTCCGGATCTGCGCAGAGCTTCATCATCTGGTCTGTGCATGCGTTGCTCGTCAGGATGATGATGTTGTTTTTGAAATCGATTTGTCGGCCTTCGCCGTCTTCCATCATGCCCTTGTCGAAGACCTGATAGAAAAGTTCGAGCACATCGGGATGAGCCTTCTCGACTTCGTCCAGCAGGACGACCGAGTAGGGCCGCCGCCGCACTGCTTCGGTCAGGACGCCGCCTTCGCCGTAGCCTACATATCCCGGCGGTGATCCTTTTAGGGTTGAGACGGTGTGCGATTCCTGAAACTCGGACATGTTAATGGTGATCAGGTTATGTTCGCCACCGTAGAGTAGGTCCGACAACGCCAGCGCGGTCTCGGTTTTCCCGACGCCGCTTGGGCCTACCAGCATGAACACGCCGACTGGCTTATTGGGATCGTCGAGGCTTGCCCGTGATGTCTGGATGCGCTGGCTGATGACTTCCAGGGCATAGTCCTGACCGATGACCCGGTTGGCAAGGTGTTTCTGCAGCGACAGGACGGTCGTGATCTCGTCCTTCATCATCTTGCCGACGGGAATACCCGTCCATGCAGAGATCACTTCGCCGACGATCTGGGAGTCGACACAGACGCGAATCAACCCCGTCTCTCCTTGCAGTCCGGAGAGCTCTGACTCGAGTTTGGAAAGCTGGCCACGCAGTTCCGAGATGTTGACAGTTGTCTGAACCGGTGTAGCCACCGCAACCGCCGCATCAGGCGCAACTCCTCCAGTAGCGGAGGCTGCTTGCGGCTGTTGGCCATTCGTCGGACCGGCGGCGCCCGGCGAACCGTTGCCGGCGGCGTGCTCCTCCAACTTCGTGCGGATATCCCGAATCTGGCTGACAAGATCCCGCTCCTTGTTCCAGCGTTCCTGCAGCGCGGTAAGCTGTGTCTGGATATCGGAGCCTTGCTTCTGGAGTTGCTGCAATCGCTCGGAGTGATCGACGCCGACGACTGCTTCGCGTTCGAGGATTCGTTTCTGCACTTCAACGTCGTCAAGCTGGCGAGTAGCATCTTCGATCGCGGGTGGGGTCGTATTCTGGCCGAGCGAAAGCCGGGCGCAGGCGGTATCCAGAACGCTGACGGCTTTGTCGGGGAGCTGGCGTCCAGCGAGATAGCGATGCGACAGGCGGACGCCACCGGCGACCGCTTCATCCAGAATGCGTACCTTATGATGCTTCTCCAGGGAGCTCACGATCCCGCGCATCATCACCATGCACTGGGTTTCCGTCGGCTCCTCGACTTTTACGACCTGAAAGCGTCTAGCCAGAGCGGCGTCCTTCTCGAAAAATTTCTTGTATTCGGACCAGGTGGTGGCTGCGATCGTCCGCAATTCGCCGCGCGCCAACGCCGGCTTGAGAAGATTGGCAGCATCATTCTGACCGGCTTGACCGCCAGCACCGATCATCGTGTGCGCTTCATCGATGAAAAGCACAATGGGTATCGGGGAGGCCTTTACTTCTTCGATCAGACCTTTCAGACGATTCTCGAATTCCCCTTTGACTCCCGCGCCGGCTTGCAACAACGCCAGATCGAGCGTCCGTAAAGTGACGTTCTTCAGTGATGGGGGAACATCGCCTTGGGCGATGCGTAACGCGAAACCTTCGACCACGGCCGTTTTACCGACGCCCGCCTCACCGGTGAGGATCGGGTTGTTCTGGCGCCGGCGAGTCAGGATGTCGATGACCTGTCGGATCTCGAAATCGCGCCCCAATACCGGATCGATCTTGCCCTTCTTGGCATTTTCGGTGAGGTTGACTGTGTATTGATCAAGGTTCGGCGTTTTCCCGCCGGCCCGTCGAGCAGGTTCGCCGGGCGCGGGCGCCGCCATAGAGGCGGTGGACGTCTCCTCCTGCGAAGCCGCCACGATGGTGGTGAAATCCTTGCGTAGCGACTCGGCTTGGATTTTTTGAAATTCGTGGCTTACTTCGCGGGTCAAGCGGACCAACTCATCTTCAGTTGCCAACGCCAGAATCGTGAAACCTGTGCGTATTTGCATTGCGTCGAAATCAATCGAACCGATAGTCCATGCGCTCGTCAGCATTTTCAGCACCGTCGGACTAATCGCAGGAGTCCGCGCATTGCCTGACTTCAACTTGTCCAGACTACGATTCAGTTCCGTTGTGAGCCTGGACTTGTCGATACCGAAATGCTGCGCAATCTGGGCGAAGTCGCTGTCGTTCGAATCCAGCAGCTTCAGGAGGTAGTGTTCGACCTCGATGTCGTAATGAGTGCGAGAGAGACAGAGCCCGGCGGCGCCTTCCAGCGCCGAGCGCGCGGTGTCGTTAAGCTTGCCGATCAGCGATTTCAGATTCAGACCCATGCTCCCTCCAATCACAGACTAAGGACTGTGTCTCCCGGATCCGATCCCATAGGCACCGACTTCAGCCACGTAACCCAACCGAGGCGCGGTCCCTGGTCGGACACTGAGCCTACTTCGCACGAGGGGACTTCCTCGCGCTTCAAAATGAGTTGGACTTCAAAATCTAATTCCTCGTTGGCGAAAAACTTCGTGATCGACCGCAAAGGTTCAAAAGCACTCCCACCGGGGAGAAATTCCAAGTAATTCTGTAGTTCAAGCGGTCCTAACTTGATACGTACCCGCGATTGCTGGTCCCATATCTCATCTCCGACTACCGCACCCCCTCCCAACTGTTCGGGGATAGTCTGGCCTTCTCGCAGACAGCTTTGCGTCGAGGAGTCCAGACGGTACCACGCTCCGGCGAACTGCTCAACTTCCACCGGAACCTCGAAATAGTCGGCGATAATCTGCTCCAAAGCGACGGGCGAACGCGATTGCATCGCCAGAATGCCCACATAGTGCAGAAGAGCTTCGTCTGGAACGGCTTGACGCCGTTGCAGGCCGGGTGTGCCCAGGCCAATCAGATCAAACAGGTGATGGGTGAACGTGTCCGCTTCACCCAGGGAGTAGGTCACCGGAAATCGATACCTTTCCCACGCCCGGTAGAAAAACGAAATCATCCGGTGATTAAAGATGTCCAGGAACTGTGCCAGCGTGTCGTCTTTCTCTCGTTCACGCTCCAAAATCAGCTCGGAGTAACAATAGGGCAGGACACCCATGGGTCCAGTTAGCCCCATGAAGTTCACGAGCATCTGGTAGGGCTCGTCATCCTTGCCTTCGAGGTTCTGAATCTGACTGGCCGGAAACCCCAAATGATTGTTGACATGAAAATGAACGGCTTCGTCCTGCGGATCGGAGAAGCGGCCGACAGGCTCGCGGCCCTCCATTCGATGGAGCAGAGTCACCGCTTGGAAGAACTCGAAAGAAGGAGCGTCCTCGCGCAACGCCGCTTCGAGCGGAGAACCTTTTAAACCAGAATTTTCCGTCCCGCCCTCGGTTGCCATTCGTGCAACGGTTCCTTTCTCTGCGGTGTGGTCACAGTCAACTGAGTAAAGCTGTTGAGTGAAGCGCTGATTCCCAAAAAATTCTCCAGGACGCTCGCAAACAGAAATGCGCCTCCGCCCACGAACCTCTCTTCGTCCAGTTCGAGATGGACTCGAATGCCACGCGCGAAGCTGATGCCGTCGTCGGAAGCAATCCCTGCGAAATGGCGGCGGCTTTGCACCCGCAGGATACTTTCGACAACGCCCTGCGAATACGTGGACCGTCCATAGTCGTAGAGCCGGAGAATCTGCTGTAGCGCCTCTTTACCTTCTTCCACCAGCGACAAGTGATTAAGCGAAAGATGAGAGATCAAACGCCACAACGCGCTCCTACCTCCCGGAGGCCTGACCGTAGCCGTGGGCTTGCGCAACGCCACAATCCGTTTCAGGGGTGCGCCCCCCTCCATCTCGAAATCGCCCGACTCGGCCCCGAATGGCAACCGCGCCGGGAGGTCGCGATTCGTGCACGTCGTGGTTGCCGACAGGACATTGCCGTCCGGTTGAACCGTTCGCATGGAAAGATCGACGAGCGAGACGAAAATGTCGGTTCCGGAATCGTTGGCTCGGGGCGACGGACGCCTGCGCGCAAGCCAAAAGCAAGACTCTTTGACGCTCTTCGCGGAGTGCCGGAGTGAGTAGAAGGGTTCGAATGTTGTCGTCTGCTGGTTGGCTGTATTGATGCAAGCGACCGAATCAACTGAGAACACTTCGGTGGCAAAAGGGCGACGGACGTCAGGAACGACGGGATACTCGTACTTCAACTGCGTGAGTTGAATCGGTTCGGCGACCTGGGGGAAGAGATTCACTACCGGGCTGCATCCCAAGCGGAACGTCTGTTTAGACAACTCCGACTCCAGCCGCTGATGTCGCTCATCGGGAAGGTCGGAAATCAAGAAGACCAGCTCCACAGCGTCCTTGAAGCCGGCTGCCCATAGTGATTCAAGGCCTGAGATCTCCAAAAATAGAAACTTCTCCGGGAACGTGAAGTACTCCAACAGCAAGCGATGTCCGAGGAACGCTCGCCGGTTAAAGGGCACCATGCCTTCCTCGGCTTCAAACCCGACCGGTTGGAGCGCCGAGGCCGGCAGAGCCACTGGCAAGGTCTTGGATTTTGGATTCGGGTCTCGAACCAGGATTCTCGCGCATCGGCTAAGCAGGAGCTCATAAAGCGTGTTGATGAAACCGCTCTCACCGTCCAGAAAGAACCGTAGTTGATCGACCTGCAACTGCGGCAGCGCGGCGTCCGGGAAGCACTGAAGCTGCAACCGGATTGCGTAACTCGCATCGTTGCTTCGGACCGCCGGCTGCAGCCGGCCCGGCGTCGTCCATTCGGCAGCCGTAACCGACACTGGCCAAAGCACGGTGTCATAACACGTCCGAAATGTGCACGGAATACCGTTCACTGGACGAGAATAGAGAACCGAGTCGCGTTTGATTGGGAGGCCCGTCGCTAGCTTGCCCTTCTCCGGATCGAGCTGAAACTGCACGATCGACATCGCGGGCACAGGACGAACCAGTTGGGGATAGATCACCGTCAGTAGAGCTTCGGTGATTTCAGGAAACTCGTCATCGACCTTCAGATGGACCCGAGCGGCCAGAAATGCAAAGGCTTCTAGTAGCCGCTCGACATGAGGGTCTTCGCACTTCGCGGGCTCGAGCACCAGCCGGGACGCGACCTTGGGATTCTTTTCCGCGAACTGAACCGCCATTTTGCGGAGGTAATCCAGTTCCCGTTCGTAGTACAGCAACAGGTCATCGCGCATGCGCGCTCCCTGAGAAACGGCAGAGACCGCTCTTTAGTTCAATCACCGTATCGAACGAAATCGGCTCTGGCGAAGGATCCATCAGGAGCAGACCCTCAATCCGAATGCGAAATTCCTGCATCCCGCTGGCGTCCTGATCCAGCGGGATGATGCGCACGTTCGCGAGCCGCGGTTCAAAGAGTTTGAGATCCGCCTGGATCTGACGGATGAGCTTGGACTGGTCGCTAGGGATATTGATGTTGTAGGTCGACAAATCGGGGAGCCCGTACATATAAACCGAACGGTTTACTTCGCGAAGCGACTCGTTCGGTTCGTCCGAGATGCGCCGGGTATTCAGGAGCATTTCCAGGTCCCGGCGGACAGCCGCCCTCATCTGCCGAATCGATAAGGATCGGGTCATGGGCGCCTCGGTCTGGCTCTTTGGCTCGCGGTCGATAAGCCGGTCCAGAACTGACAAGGTCACGGTGACATCGCCCTGGCTTTTTCCCACCATGTTGCATTACCCAACCGATCCCAGAGCGCGAACTGGATCCAGCCGGCAAATGCGCTCAAACAATTTCTGCTTCTCGCTGGCGCTAGCCTGCACTTTCTTACTGACCGACAGAACCGTCGTGAGCGCAGCGGCGATCATCTCCCGGTCTTCCCAGTCGTCGAGCTTGTGAGCTTCGATGGCGGCAGCGAGGTCGTCCACTAGAGGTTGAGCGATTGCATCTTTGCCGGCGGATACGCACAATTGCACTAGCTGCAGCGTTCGTTCGAACTTGCGCCGTCCGCTGGATTGGCGGGATATCTCCTGCTGCATGATCTCAAAAGCCTTCTCGGGCCGGCCGGCTTTGAGTGCGTCTTGAGCGAGTTCGTAGACGTCCGGGAGCCGGGCTGGCCAGGATGGAGGTGCGACCGGCGCCGCCGAACTTCCATCAGGCGCAGGCTCGGCGCCTTCCACAGGCGGCGGGGCGGCAGCACTCGTACTAGCCGCGGGCTTTTCGCCAAGCTTGCGCAGCCAGGCTCTGGTCTCGCTGTTGGCGGCTGGAGTGTCATCGAGCAAATTCGCATCCCACAGTTGGGGCAGATCCTCGAGCAGACATTTCAACTCCGAATGAATTGCCGTTTCGATAGTTGCGTACTCGGTGCCCAGAGCGTTGCATGCCTGGCAGACGAGGCGCTGCAGATCAAGCCACGCGCGGCTACATGGCAGCGCCATGGCATTTTCCGCCGTCTCCAGCAACTCCTCCCACCTTTTTGCAAGCGCCAGGCGCTTCACCTGCTGCCGGAGTTCGGTGGGGGGTGCCTCCAGCAAGGTTGCATCGGACAAGTTTGAGGCTGTGCGCAACTCGCCCCAACGCAAACCTCGCAACATCAGGTAAGGGGCCGGGCTGTAAGGCTCTTTTTTCCGAAGGAATGCTGCTGCTTTGACTGCAAGCGCGATCGCCTGCCGTCTGTCGGTTAGTTCGACCACGGCCCCCGTAGTACCTGTGCCCGACTGATCTTCCGATCCCACGGGCTGCTCTGGCGGGATCTCTTCAACCGGGTCGGGCTCGGTTTCTCTTTTCTTTTCGAGGAGTGCGTGCACGCAGTACCGAATTTCTGTGAGTGGTACTTTCAGTCTGCTGATTGAAGGCGCCACGTCCCCGAATTTTTCGTCACAGAGCTTGGAGAGTTGATCCACTGTTTGCAGGCAGGCGTCCAGCTCCTTCTCCGTGGACGCGTAGAAAACCTTGGGGGTCTCAACGAAGGCCTTATCAAACAATTCTGGAGACAATTTGCCTTCCTGGATTTTCTTGGCGCGGGCTTTCTTGTCTTTGTCGTTCGTCGCCGCGTTCTCATATCCCACCAGCTTCGTATCTTTGTACTTCAGGAAGTTGTAGCCGGCATTGACCAGCGGAACGGATTTGAGAGGTATGTCGAGTACCGCGACGAGCCACTCCAGCGGTCCGCCGCGCAGTTCCAGATCGCCGTCTTCGATAGGTGGATAGAGCGTGTCCCAGAAGTTCTGAATGAGCCCGTGACAGAGAGTCAACCCCTGGCGAAGTCCTGCAAAACCTTGGGCGTGGACTAAGGCTTCTGTTAACCATGCAGCGAGTTGCAGATCTTTGCTGCGGCTGGCAAGACCTTCTTCGGTAAGCTTGACAACCAGTTTGTGATCGGCGACCTTGCGCTCATGCTGCCAGTCACCTTGCGCGAGATCGTCATCCTGGCGGCGCGCTTCTTTGATTTTGTCGAAGAGCAGCAGGTTGTTGTCGTAGCGAAGATCGACTCCACTGGGATTCTCGCCTGCAATCGGGTTCAGAAGATCTTCACGAAGGGCCATGGCTCGAGTTCAGATCAACGGGCAATAATTCAACTGGGCTCAGTTTGGACGAACTCCAGGGATCTGACTTCAAGAAACGGGACTTCCCTGTCGTCCACCAGCCAAACCCTCTGTCCGGAAGGGTATTCCTTTCCTTCCTCATCCGCCGCCCATTGCGTCGTTCGTCCCAGCCACGCTGATTCGTCGGAATGCTTCCACGAAAACGGATAGACCGCCGGAATCAGGACCTCGCCTAGCTCGCGTCCTTTGAATGCTGGACCAGTGCGCACTAGGGCAGTGCCCCATAGTGTGTCTCGCAACCGGGTTGGGGCACCCATTTCAACCGACGCGATGTGCTCGAACGGAATCCACAAGTAGGCGCCCGCCGCAAATACTTCAAGGCGGGCGCCTAAGTCCGGATCCGCGTCTTTGACGGAGCGAAAATCTTCTCCATTCAACTTGCCTGGCGACGACGCAGGTTGATCCTTGGAGAACTCCTGGTTCTCAAATACGCGATGACGGGTTCTTTCTCCATGCAGAGCGGAACGATAGAGAATCGCACCCATTTCCGTCTTAGGATCGTCGTTCGTTAGAGCTGCAAGCTGCTTTTCGGCGCGGTCGTAGTCTCCCGAAAAGCAAAGGAGCTCGAACAGGAAGGTCCGCTCCGCGACTTCCGAAGGATGCTCACGGAGGAATGCCGTCAACTCATTTTGTGCTTCGCGAACCTTCCCCTGCTCGAAAAATTGCCGAGCTCTCAGTGCGCCCGTCATCAAGTGGCTTCTTCTGTCGACCCCATCTACCAGGGCTTCAACTTCAGCACATCCCAGCCCTTGTCGACAAAACCCTTTAACTTACCGTCCTCTTCCGGGTTGTAGCTGACCTTGATCTTCGCGAAGGCAAAGGAAACCGACTCGGTCGGATTTTCATTCGATCCCGAAAGCTGGACCGCAGTGATCATGGCGTTCTCCATGTGGATCTTGAAGTAATCTTCCTGGGAGTCGCCCACCGGCTTGTCATAGATGACATCGACTGTCTTGTAAATGTTTCCGGTTACGCAGTCATCAAACAGCAGAGGACTGAGTTTGTCAGTGACTTTCATGATGCTGACATTGTTAACATCGGCGCGTCCTGAGCGAGCTTCACCGCCAGAGGAGCCTGGCCCCATGACGGCGGTTTGCGATGCTCCGAAGCTGAATGACAAAATATCTACGGCGTCCTGTTTGCTGGTGCTCGGCCCAGGACGCCCGTCAATGATCAAGTATGCATTTACTGCCATCTGACCTTCTCCTTCTCTGCTGAGGTTGTTTTGCGGGCCCTTGTTGAAACCCCAGCCCTCACAGCGGCTGGTGCTGCCTGATTTATCCAGTTCCCACGAATTACTTAGCTGGCGCTGGAAGCTCCGCAACCAGACGGAGCGAAACGGTTAGTTCATCCAATTGGAAGTGCGGCCGCAAAAACGCCACGGCCCGATAGACGCCTGGCTTGCCCGCAACCTCAGACACGTCGATGCGAGCTTCACGCAGAGGCCGCTCAGCCTTGCTGGCCGGCGAGGCCGTATCGTCCGGAGTCACGTACTTGGTGATCCAGCGATTCAGGAATATCTCCGCCTCTTCCCTTGACATGAAACTGCCGATTTTGTCGCGCATCATCGCTTTCAGATAGTGCGCGAAGCGCTACCCCCCAATGATGTATGGCAAGTGCGCGGACACTCCGGGATTGTCGTTTGCGGGACTGTTTTCATAAATTTTTTGGTTCTTGTCATCC
>JACXTT010008379.1_pt1 | contig 14352 bp, 7 predicted proteins | sample 9270951 | NCBI WGS metagenome assembly JACXTT01 (sample SAMN15532306, study PRJNA645909) | rock metagenome | isolation source: weathered quartz diorite | place: Puerto Rico | collected 2017-06-21 | reverse complement strand
CACGCCAACCGCGATAGCCGCGTTCGACCATGATCGAGCCCGGGCCGACGGACCGCTCATAACCTCTATCCGGTCTAACGCTTCCCGTCTTTCATGGAACATTTCTGCCGATGCGCTTTGTCAATTCAGCAAGCGCCTCGTCTCGACTTCCGTGGCCATCGAGATACGGCTTCCAAATTTCCTCGAGCGGCGCCTTGAACGAAGCGAATCCCCTATTCCACACACCAAAGTTTTCCGCGTAAGGAATATGGTCAGCGAATACTCGGCGAACCGCTTCACCAGCGGTAAAGAAAATCATGGCATGAGACAACGCGTCGGGCGTTAGTTTGTTCCGTTTTCGGGCTTGCTCGCGCAGAGCCTCAGAGATTTGGTTGTCCCACTGATGCATGCCTTCGTGGAATACGGTCTCTAGGCCGTAGACGCCTTTTATGTCCTCCGCCAAGCTCGATAAGACCAGCAGTTCGCCAGTGGTGGAATAGGCGCCGGCCCAATTCGCATAGGCCGAGAGATGCACATCAAAACCATTCGCAGCCCACTTCATTTGATAAGCCTTGCTAATGAAGTCGAGGATCACCGCGCCATGTTCGTCCGCCAGTCTCTGAACTATCCGGCGCCATTCGACATTTGCGGCGTGATGTTGCGGCCACCATGCTTTGCGATAGATTGGCGCAGCACGTTCCAGAACTGCTTTGGTCGCCGGATCGATATTGGCTGCCGTTAAGGATGACGCATCACTTGCCTGCGCAAGAGCTTTCGTCATAGTTGGCAGCGGCTCATCGAAGATCGCGTCCTTAGTGCTTAGACCCCTCGCATAAGAAGACACTGCTTCGCGCCAAATCGCTTGTTCCGCGGAAGTCAGTTTCGCGAGACCTTGTTCCTGATCTTTGGGTGCGTTTACAACGGCATCGCGCGACGAGTCTCGCGTCTTGTTCTCAGCACGGCCCAAAACATAGAGGAAATGATGCAGGTTCAACCAAAACTCGTTACTATGGAAATTGAATATCTTGAGTGCTTCGCGTCGCTGCAGCGTCCCAGCATTATCGGCATCGGCTGAGTTTGAGTTCTGAGGCGCCGCTCGTAGCTGTTTGTACGTCTCGGCTAGCGAATCGATCTGCGCTTCATACTCGTGCAAGTTGATCTTACCTGCAAAGGCGCCTTCGACTTTGTCATCCAGCATCGCGAGCCCGGCGATCCAGTTCCTCCAGGACGGTCGGTTGTGCAACTCACCATCATATAGCCGGTCGAATTCATCCACTAAGTAATGCTGCGTACGGCTGATGGTGAACTTGCCATCTTCATCGGCGGCAAAGACGGCGAACGGAACGATCATGTCTTCGGTAATCGGATTGAGAGTTGAACGTTTGCCAAACCACACTCTTCCTTTCAGCCATTCTTCTACGCCGACGAGGCCACTCGAAGGATCGGCCGGAAACCATTCGTTGGCCGCCGAATCGAACAGCTCGAGCCACACATGATCGTTGTGATGCCGGCCAAAGACTGAATATGTGTTTCCCTTTTCCTTCACCATTGCCTGAGCTGTTTCACCTCGGCGCGGCGTGTTGGTGTAGATGTTGACTTCATGTACGCGACGCAAGGTGATTCCCAGTTCTTTCATCGCGGCAAGCGCGACCATCGCCAGCTCGTTGCAGTTACCGCCGCGCCGCTCGATGATCTCCGGCACCGTGCGCTTTTGATAATCGGTTGCCGTCCACTCAAAGTTCTTTGCCAGCCAACGAACGATGGCTTGAGCGCGGACCAGTTCGGATGTTGCGTCTTTGGAAACTTGCTGCGCGAAAGCTTTAAGATCAGTCCGAGCGAGCGTGTACAGCTCTCGATCCTGTGGTGCTGAGCCGGGAGCGCGCTGCGCCACGATAACGCTACAGGTTATTAAGAAAACAATCAGAGATTGTGTAATTGCTCTCAAGCTCATCACTCCTCCACTATTGTGCGCCAGAAGCTATACTATCGCTACAACGCACAGTAATTAACTATGAAGCCGAATCGGATCTTTAGCAGCGAGGCCCAAGTACGCCCGACGGTTGCATTGGTCCTCGCCGCCGTCATTTCCTGACCATCAGCTTACCGATTTCTTCCATCAGTTTCGGCGTTACTTTTCTTTGCTCCCACTCGCTATTGTTCGTGAAGAGAACAAGCGTCGCATCGTCGTCAATCCATTTCACAATAACCGAGCTGAAGATGTTGTTGGCTCCGGAGGCGCTGAGATAACGAGTGCCGCGCGGAGTCAGGTGGCTAGTGTTCTCAACGTAAACTTTTTTGAGCGGTTCCGGCAGGATCTTGTTTTGCATTAGTGCGGAGAACAAATCTGATAGTTCGGTAACTGTTGAGATCATCCCGCCGTTTGCCATCAAATGCCATGATGGGCCATCTTTCCCGTAGTAGTCCTTAACTGTTCCATAGGGCCTTCCCTGTTTCATGCCGCAGGCTAAATGCTCCTTAACCCAATCCGTTAGAATGTACCCCGTCCGTGTGAGCCCAGCCGGTTTCAGGACGTGTTCTTTGACATATGTCTCGTATGATTGCCCCGACGCCTTCTCGATAATCGCTCCGAGGAGACTGTAGCCGGAGTTTGAATAGTTGTCCTTCTCGCCGGGTTTGGAAATCAGCGTTGAGCCGAGAGCTTTCTTTACCAACCAATCTTTCGATACATAATCCTCGTCCATCCCGAAGGAATCCTGTAACCCTGAGGTATGTTTTAGTAGTTGGACGATCGTAATTTCCGATTTATCAGGAGGCACGCCGTTGAGGAAACGTCTGATCGGATCGTTGATATCCAGCTCCCCTTCGGCCATCAGTTTGAGAATCGAGATGGCAGTAATGGTCTTGGTGATTGAACCCATATCAAAAGCCATATCTGCTGTAACTTTGCGTTTCCTCTTATCACAATCTGCGAAGCCATAACCCTTGCGGAGAAGCACAGTATCGCCCTTTACCAAAAGTATGGCGCCGGCAAAGCCTTGCTTTTCTATTCCCATCAAGTAGTCGTCCATTTGATGTGCGACTTCGCCGTTGACAACTTCTGAGGATTGCCTTGGCCCTTGTGCGGAAACCGGCCTAAGAACAAGAAAGCTGAGCGCAAGTACTACGTTGATCTTGATGACTATTTTCATTCTCAGATTGGCGACGATTTGGCGCTCGGCCTCAGTCGCAGCTTTAGGCGGGTTTGTCGAATGTGGGGAAGTCTTAATCGACTTCGCGACACGGATGGGCGGGCGCATTTTTTGCTTAAGTCCTCGGCTTATCAGTCAGGTTCAATTCGGGCCTAATCTGACCGCGATGACACGTCGTACAGTTAACGGTTGGCGACGTGCTCTTCAGGTTCTGGATCTTCTTCAGTAGCTCGCTATTAATGGTATTTACCATCGCCATCATATCGCGAGCGACCTGTTTCGTAGGCTTGTCTTCTTTCGCCCACTCTCCGGGCGTATGGCAATGCGTGCAGTTGACTCCAAGGGATCTGGCGTAACCCAATTCCATGACTTTCAGGAGCCTTCCCGCCGGCATCCCTTTTAGAATCTGAATATTCTTGAAGACCTCAGCCGCTGGTTTGGTTTCCTGGCCCTCGATTTTCTTTCTCAGATCAGCGAGCGCCTGTTCCTGATCGAAAGGCTTATCGCCCTGAAAACCGCTACCCTCCTCAAAGTGCCCTGCGGAATTACCCGAGTTAGAGAGGGCTACGCTGTGTTGAGCGAGCGCCATCGAGATAATACTCAGCGGAACTGCTAAAGCTGCTCCGATCCCAATAGTCGCTAATTTCGTTTGCATGTTTGTCTCCTTTTCGCCACTCGATCACACAAGTTACATTAGTTTGTTCGACCTGTGCTGGTAAACCACAAGGGGAAGCCGCTGAAGCGACGCCGCTATCCTGTCGTCAGTCAGTTTCAAGAGTCTCTTTCGGACCGACCCTACAAAACGAGGCTGCAAAAGCGTGTTGGTTAACCTGCTAAGTCTATTGAAACCCGAATTGAGAGTTGTCAGAAGTAGGCTGGTCAATTGCAAAATAATGCCAAAAATGTCAATAAGTCATTAAACTACAGCTTCCTCGAACTGCACACGAAGCGGCCAAGCAAAAAGGGCAGCCATAACGGTTGCCCTTCTTGTCTGGTTCTCAGAGTTGAGAGACATCAGACTTTACTCGTTGCGCAGCGCGACCATTGGATCCACCCTCGACGCGCGCCGCGCTGGGATCCAGCACGCCAATAGCGCCACTCCAGCCAGCAAGACTGAGATCGCAACGAAGGTGATCGGATCGGTAGCGCTTACTGCGAACAACAGGCTCGACATCAGCCGCGTCAAGGCCGCCGACGCGATGACTCCTATCGCGATGCCGGCGCCTGCATGCAGCATCGCCTGTCCAACTATTAGGCTGAGCACGTGTGATCTTTCTGCCCCGAGCGCTATGCGAATTCCGATCTCGTGAGTGCGCTGCGTGACGGAATACGAGATGACGCCATAGATTCCGACAGCCGCTAGCGTCAGGGCTACCGCCGCGAATATTCCCAACAGCAACATGTTGAAGCGGCGCTGTGACATCATCTCCGAGAGCGTCTGCTGCATCGTCTTGACGTCGTAAACGGATTGGTCTTTGTCAATCGCCCAGACCTCATTGCGCAAATTGCCTGCCAGGCTCGCTGGATCTGTCGCGGTGCGGGCCACTATCGTCAGCGCGTTGTCGCCGGCTTGAGCCTCTGGCAGAAAAGTTTCCGGACGCACCGGCCTGTCAAATCCGGTGCGGCGCATATCGCCGACGATGCCTACGATCGTAATCCAAGGGTTGTTCGGGCCCGCCAGTCCGCCATAAGCGAAGCGCTTTCCGATCGGGTCTTCGCCCGGGAAAAAGCGGAGCGCGAAAGTCTGGTTGATAATAACGACCGGCGTTGCGCCAGCGATGTCGCGTTCATCGAACTCGCGGCCGCTGAGCAGCGGAATACCCATCACCCGGAAGTAGCTCGGCGACACCGCGTCAAAAGGAACTTCTATCTGCTCTGCTCCAACCGGCGCGGGCCGCCCCTCGATTGCGAAGTTTGTAGAACTTGCCGTGTCGGTCAGGAACATGTCCGCAATCGCGCCTACCGACTGCACGCCGGGCACGCTTTCCATTCGCTCGAGTAGTTGCGTGTAAAAGCTCGCAATCTGTTTCTCCTCGCGATACTTCGACCGGGGCAATTGTATGCGCATTGTTATCAGTTTGTCGGCGTTGAATCCAAGGTTGAACTCTTGAAGGCGCATGAAACTCCTGATCAGGAGTCCGGCGCCTATGAGCAGAACCAGTGAAAGCGCGATCTCGGAAACCACCAGGAGGTTCCGAACTCGCGCGCCGCGAATCCCACCTGTTGATCCTCTGCCGCCCTCTTTGAGCGAATCGTTCAGGTCAGGATTTGAGGCCTGCAAAGCGGGCACGAGTCCGAAAATGAATCCAGTGAGCAGTGAGACCGCAAACGTGAACCCCAGCACCTTGCCATCAATACCGATCTGATCGAGACGAGGGATATCCGCCGGACTGAGTGCGACCAAAGCGTCCAGCCCCCAGATAGCCAGGAGCAGTCCAACTGCCCCGCCGAATAGAGCAAGCAAAGCGCTTTCAGTGAGCAGCTGTCTAATGATTCGCGAGCGGCCTGCCCCAAGCGCAAGCCGAATGGAGATCTCTTTCTCTCTCATCGCCGCGCGCGCAAGAAGCAGGTTCGCAACGTTCGTGCAGGCGATAAGCAGAACGAAGGCGACAGCTCCCAATAAGACCAGCAGCGCGGGTTTTACCTTGCGAGTGTCTTGATCGCGCAACCGAACCAGGTTGATGCCGTACCCCGATTGAAAATACTGATCGTCAATCCGTTTCGCGATGGCGCCCATATCGGCTTGCGCCTGTTCCATCGTGACACCCGGCTTCAGCCGCCCAACGGCTTTGTAGCCAATCGCGTAGCGCTCGTGCCTTCTTTGAGGCGAGACTGGAATAGGTATCCAAAACTCAGTCTTCTTCTCAGGAAATCCAAAGCTCGCCGGCATGACGCCGAGGACCATTCGATTGATCCCGTTCAGGCTGATGGACTGGCCGACAATTCCGGTATCGCCGCCGAAACGCCTTTTCCACAGACCGTTGCTCAAGACTACGACAAGATCTTTGCCGGGCTCTTCTTCTTCCTGCGTAAAGGTACGGCCCAGTGCTGCCTCTGCACCGAGGACCGGAAAGAGGCTTGCCGTGGACCACGCTCCCATAACCCGCACTGGGTCGCCCGTGCCAGTGAGATTGAAACTGCGATCGTTGAACGCGGCCATGTCTTCAAAGACCTGGTTCTGCTCTTTGAAATCCACATAGTTGGGATATGAGTGCCAGTCTTCAGCCACGCCCAGCTTTGGATTGTCCATCCAGATCATGTAAATGCGGTCGAAGTTCTTGTATGGGAGAGGTCTTAGCAGAATAGCGTTGACCACACTGAAGATTGCGGTGTTCGCTCCGATACCCATAGCCAGCGCCAGTAATACTATCGCGGTGAACGACGGCTTCTTGCCCAACATCCGGACCGCGTAGTTAAGATCTTGAATGAGTTTCTCCATCGTTGTTCCCCTTTTGATCGGCAATCGAAAATAAGCGACCGAGCGAAGTGATACGACAACCTCCTCGCAGAACAAAAACACTTCGCCGCGAGGACGAACGGAGATCAACACTGCTAGACCAACTTCCGTGCCATACTCAAAGGAGTCTAAGCTCTGTCATTAGTGTAGTTTGATGAGGCGCGCACCTGACGATTGTCTACGCCGTGTGCGGCTTTGGGAAGGCGAGTCTCAGAATCAGGAAATCCCATCTGAGCTTATGTCCTATTTCGCATTCGCGTATGCGTCTTGACGAATCCCAGTCACTTGCCAGGAGACTTCCATACCCCCAGTGCCTCCGGCAATCTTGAATAGACTGTTAGCAACCTTTGCGGCGATGTGAAGGTAGGGACCAGGAGCGCCGATAGGTGTGAGTTGGTAACGGAAATCCGTGTTAAGAGCCTCGAACCACTCTGGCAACTTCACCACAGCTTCTCCGCGTGAATCGAGGACGACAACGCCGTCATAAATATCCTTCATATCCGGCGATTCCACGAACGAAGGGTAGAGATACTTGTAGACACGTTTCTTCAAGCTCTCAATCTGTTTTCGCTGTTGTTCGATTTGCGCCTGCTGCTCTATGACGGCGTTGACGAGAACGACGCCCAGTCGGTCGTACTTTACGCCTTCGGGTTCGCCTTTGCTGTTCGTCAAGGTGAGCGACGGAGCGAGGCGAGCTACGTCTTCAGCGCCCAGCCCGATGTCGGGTTGTCCGCCTTCTTTCCAGTTGAAGCTAATGGGCCTGAGCCGCCGCACAATGTCCAACCCGCCGAGGAACGGCTGCACGTTTGTCTTCCAGCGCAGACTCGAAGCACCACATTGCAGCAGATCGCCTGCCTGATTGAAACAGACCGATCCGAAAGACGCCTCCAGCGGAATGGAGCCAACCCGCGCCCTGCCGTTGACATGTAGCAGGCGCTGTGGCGCAGGTGTGCCGATGCCGACATTGCCAGAGGTGGCGATCGTCATGGTCGGGCTGCCGTCATTGACGAAAAAACTGAGCGGATGATTGGACTTGGTGCCGTACCAGCCGCCACCAGTGCTGCCCCCGACAAATGAGCCAACGGTAACCGTGCCGTCAGTGTGAATGAAACCGTACATGCTAGTCGCGGTTTTGACGGTCAACTTTTCCGCCGGCCCAGTCGTGCCGATACCGACTTTGGTATCGAAGGGTGCGCTGTTGATGCCGTTGACCGAACCAAGGACCAAACAATTGCTGCAATCTACACGGGCTCTCCAGCCGATGGCGGTGGCGTTCGACAAATTGTTGGCCCCGAAATCGGCGACAAATCCCAGTGCGGTGTTACCCTGCCCAGTCGTTATGGTTGGACCTGCGGCCCTACCGAAGAAGGAGTTCTCAAAGCCAGTGGTGTTGTTTTGGCCCGCGTTCGTGCCGAAGAAGGAGTTGTCGCCGCCGGCTGTGTTAGAAAAGCCGGCGCTCATGCCGAAGAAGGAGTTGTTGGGGCCGGTGGCGCTATTCTGGCCCGCGCTCCTGCCGAAGAAGGAGTTTGCGAGCCCGGTGTTGTTTTGGCCCGCGAGTGTGCCGAAAAAAGAGTTGTCGCTGCCAATGGTGTTGTTCTGGCCCGCGTTATCGCCGAAAAACGAGTTTGAGCCGCCAGTTGTGTTGGAAGTCCCGGCGTTCGCGCCGAAGAAGGAGTTGTTGTTGCCGGTCAGGTTCGCATTGCCCGCAAAATCGCCGAAGAAGGAGTTTTGGGCGCCAGTGGTGTTAGAGAATCCGGCGGTGTTCCCGAAGAATGAGTTTTCAGAGGCTGTCGTGTTGCTCTGGCCTGCGCTCCTGCCGAAGAAGGAATTGTTGAAGCCAGTGGTGTTCGAAAATCCGGCGTAGGCGCCGAAGAATGAGTTGTCAGTGCCATTGCTGTTGCTCTGACCCGCGCTCCTGCCGAAGAAGGAGTTTAGGCTGCCGGTTGTGTTGGAAAATCCGGCGTTCGTTCCGAAGATGGAGTTGTCGAGGCCTATGTTGGAGAATCCGGCGTTTCGGCCGAAGAAGGCATTGTCGGTGCCTGTGTTGGCCGCTCCCGCCCCCACTCCGACGAACAGATTGTTGGAGCCGAGATTGCCTGGATTGCTGAGTATTCTCGCCCCGTTAAGGTTGTACTGCGATACGGCGTTTAATGTCGTAGCTGTGCCTGTGCCGCTTATGTTGAAGTTGGACGAGTCCTGCGGCGCCGCGTTCTGATTCTGGATGTAATTCGTGCTCCCCGCTGGGATGCTGGCCACCGGAATCGCGCCACTCACCGCGCTCCCCAAAACGCTTTGAATCTGACTGCTCGTTATGCAACTCACGCAGGCTATCGAAAGCCCATCAGCAGTCGCAGCCTTCAAGCTGCGAATTGAGTATGGAGTTGACGTGAGTGGCTGGCGCGGTCCAAGCGTCGTGTAGGTGGTGGCGCTCGTCTGCTTGACGGCAATCTCAATAAAGCGATTTGCTCCGGTGAAGACACCCGCGCCGAAATCCAACTGCACCACGAAGACGCCGCCCGTGACTGTTACATTCGACACGATCACTGTAGTGCCTTGCTGCGTGCCCGTGCCGACCGTATTCGTGTCAAAGAGCGCGAACTGAAAATCGTAGTTGCCGTTAACAACGGTGCCGCCATCCGTGAGTCGTCCTTGGTAGGTGAAGGTGGTGGTCTGGGCCACAGCAGCGCCTGACGTGGCAAACAAAAGCAGAATTGGCAAAAGGATGTGGCGCAAAATGTTGAGTCGGGTCTTGAGCTGTCGGAGAGGGAGTCCGAGCATGCGCAGCTTCGAGTAAGATCTGTTTCGGCTCATCCAAACCTGTTGTGCGCGCGGAGTGTCGTCATTCCTCACGAGTAAGGCGTCAATTAACTGGGTCAACTCAGACGATCGAGCGTCATCAACGGATACGATCAAGGCCCCGGCCAAATCTGTCTCAATGAACTGGCTCAAGCGGTGGACGGACGAGTTCTTGACATCGACTTGACTTGACCGTTGATTGCTGAATCCGGCATCAGGCTCAGCGGCGGAGGCGGTGGTCGTCCAGCGAAAGGCTGTGATCTCAACTCGTCGCGTTCTCTTCAAATTTGTCTCCTCAGGCGGATATGGACATCGAATCGGTAATGCCTAGGAATCAGATCGACTCGGTTCGGTCTTACCGCCTTCAGCGACAGGCAAAGTACACCACGCAGCGAAGCAAGTAGTGAAAGATTGAGGAAAAACCCCGGAAAGATTGGTGAAAAAATCCTGGTTAGACGGAAGGCGGTGATCTTCATGTTGAATACATCGGGCCCGAATTGATGCTAATATTGACGACTAAGTGTTTGAGGCCGACTGCGGGAGCAGAATAGTGAAATCGCTGTAGGAGTTTCTAGCCGATTCTTCCTGACACTGAGAGGCGTATAAGAGCGACGTTTACAGAGTGTTTGTGTCAGCTCGACCTAACTGGAGCCAGGGTGGAGAAAGCTCACCATATCTATGCATTTGAAGACTTCGCCCTCGACCTGACCGCCGGCTCACTTAGACGCAGCGGCCAGGAGGTCAAGCTGCGACCAAAGTCATTCGAGGCACTCCGATACCTTGTGGAGAACAGCGGGCGGCTTGTCAGTAAGGATGAGCTGATGCAGAGGTTATGGTCTGACTCATTCGTAACCGAAAACTCCCTGGTAAAGTGCATGATGGATGTGCGGCTGGCGTTGGGAGATGACACCCAGCGATACATTAAGACCGTCCCGAGGCGCGGATACATCTTCACCGCGCCGGTTAGCGACAACAACTCACTAAGACCCGACGCGGGTTATAGACAGCAGGTCGAGGGCATCAGGGTAGTCATAGAAGATGACGAACAGAAATACGAGGCGCTCAACAAGGCAGGCACGGGGTTTTCGCATCCGGCAGTTTCGATGCCCAGCCGTGACCCGCGCCAAGTCAGGCGATCGGTCCTGGTAGTTATTGGATTAGCCGTATTCGCAGCCGTCGTTCTTTACTTCCTGGTTCGGAGCGGATCAAATCACATCGCACCAGTGAAAACGAAGTCAATCGCGGTGCTGCCATTCAAGCCGCTGGTGGTGCAAAGCAGAGACGAGTCCCTCGAGATGGGGATGGCGGATACCCTCATAACCAGACTCAGCAATCTGAGGCAAATAATCGTTCGGCCGATCAGCGCGGTGCGTAACTACGATCGCCTTGATCAGGATCCAGTTGCAGCGGGAAGAGAACAAAGAGTCGATGCGGTGCTCGAGGGAAACCTGCAAATGGCAGGCGATAAAATACGAGTGACAGTTCGGCTGCTGAGCGTGCCGGACGGTACTCAGTTATGGGCAGACAAGTTTGATGAGAAGCTCGCCAACATTTTTATCGTCCAGGATTCTATTTCTGAGAAGGTCGCAGCCGCATTGGCCATCACCCTGAGCGATCAGGACCAGAACCGGCTGACAAAACGTTATACTGAAAACATTGAGGCCTACCAGCTCTACCTCAAAGGCCGCTACTTCTGGGACCAGAGAACAGAAGAAGGGATGAAGAAGGCAGTTGTGTTCTTCGAGCAGGCTATCCAGATAGACCAGAATTATGCGCTGGCGTATGCGGGCATAGGGCATACATACACCGCGCTGGGTGCGCTCGGTTTTATTCGGCCCGCGGAAGCTTCGGAAAGAATGAGATTTGTGGCTGCCAAAGCGCTGGAACTAGATGACACCCTGGCCGAAGCTCACACAGTAATGGCGACCTATGAGAAAGCTGAGTTCAATTGGCAAGAGGCCGAAAGAGAATTCAAACGGGCCATCGAGTTAAACCCGAACTACGCGTTTGCTCATGCATGGTACGGCTATCTTTTGGAGGGCCTGGGACGAGAGGATGAGAATCTGGCAGAGAGAACACGAGCACACGAGCTTGATCCATTGAACCTCGCAATAAACGCCGGTCTGGGCGATGCGTTGTTCCACGTCGGACTCTATGATAAGGCCATCGAACAGCAACTGAACACTCTGGAATTGAACCCGAACTTTAGCGAGGCGCATGACTGGTTGGGGGACGTTTATTTGGCCAAAGGAATGTATGAGAAGGCCGTTTCGGAGTATCAACAGGCGGGTAATAAAGCGTCTCTCGGGTATACTTATGCGGTGATGGGAAAAAAAGCAGACGCGAAGAGAATACTCGCCGAACTTTACGAAAGGTCAAGGCAGCGTTACGTCACGCCTCTCGACAAAGCGATCATTTGCATCGGCCTCGGTGAAAAGGATCAGGGATTTGAGTGGCTGGAAAAATCGTATGCGGAACGGGTGCCTGCTCTCCTTTTCCTAAAGGTTGACCAACGATTTTCCAACGTGCGCTCTGATCCGAGATTCCGGGATCTGTTGCGGCGGCTCGGACTCGCCCCCACAGGGCTCTGTTGATTTCAACGAATCCCTTCCCGCCGACGACCGCAGGTCTGGTTCGGCATCCCCGTCCTAAATGGGGCTCCTCCTCCAAAAGTGTAATCAACTTTCGGCGGGCAGCGGAGCTGAGAAGCGCGACTCAAAGGACGAGAAGCCATCTCCGCGACGTTGACTAGGGCAGCGCCTTCGTGGAGGGCACACAGAGCATTTGCGTGGTGGTCAAAGTGAACAAGTCGGTCTCCAACTGATTCTTGATATTCACCTGCCTCGATGTAGTCGACTGCGACAGCCTGATGTTGTAGCACAACAGGTGCGCCGCAGCGTTTTGGACGCGCGTCGTGTTGTTTCCAATCGTTTTTTGCACAGGGTTGCAAAACAGAACGGGCTGTTCCACGATGACGTCCTTAGTTTGAAACTGGTCAGTCAGCGAGACCGGTTGTGCGAGCGACGGCGCAGTAACCGGATAGCACAAGAAATGGTCGAGCCTCCTCGGGAGTCGCAAGTCCTCCTTTTGCGTAGGGACCATGAGGGTCGTCGCCCTATCGACTGTCAGCTGCTGCGCGCCGAATTGATTGGTGGCGGTCAGCGTCTGGGATGTTGGTAGCGGAGCTGGGCTCAGCAGGTTGTACATTGTGAGATGGTCGTTCAGGTCCACAATGGGTGTCACGACCGAGCCAATGGTCTTTTGCGCTGGGTTGAGGAACTGCAGGGGCGAGCCCACTGAGACCGAAACTGTTTGAAATTGGTCCTTGAGGGTCGCCGCTACTGCCGGTTGCTGAGTTTCCTCCCTGCTGACGATGTAGCTCCAGAAGTGGTCCAGCTTCAGATTTGGCGTCCGGCGCGCGGCGCTGTTGTCCACGGATTGGGCGTGGGCGGAGGCCGCCACCACGAGCGTAAGCACCGCCTGGATCACCAGGCGCGGCATGCGATATGAGCGTCGTTTCATGTGCTCACTCCTTCCAACAAGATAAGCACAAGCGCCGCTAATCGCTAATGACCGTAGTACGTGTGGGTCAGTCTTGTCAAGATACAGCTGTTCGTAGATGTCAGCAAGCTTGACAACTAGAGAGTGGATCGCGTAGTTGATCGTTCATGGTTGCCTCTCCGATTTGCAAACCTCTGCCTGTGGGTGATCGAGGCAGATCAGCTTCTTCAATCTGTATATCATTGTCTGCTGTTTCCTAAGCTCGTCCTGCGGCAAGGCCGCCTGTCGCGCGCGCGCTTCGAGCTGCTGCTGTTGTTGCTCAATCTGCTGACGGAATGAATCATTCTCCTCTTTCAACTCTTTTATCGCTTCAAGCAGCAACAGCGGCAGCTTGTTATAGCGCACTACCTTGTACCCTTGTTCATCTTCTGTCACTAACTCAGGCAGCACCTTCTCGACGTCCTGCGCCACCAACCCGAAAGATTGCGCTTTCCCGAAATGCCTTTCGGGAAAGGCCTCCGTCCGCCAGTAGAAATGCACCGGCTGGAGCTTAGCCAGCTTCTCCAGCAGCCTCGGGAAGGGCGTGACGTCACGCTTCAGTCTCGCGTCTGAGCCACAGGTTCCGGCGATAACGCTGCCAAGCCGATCTCTGACACACCCGTGAGCCACGCCGACGCGGATGTCGCCGAAGACATCGAGGCGGTCGAGCGGAGAGGTGTTGATCCCGACGTTGCCATTGCTCCCATCGATGTACAAACGATAGGCGTCGGCGGTTTCATCGTAAATGCCGAAGTTGCTGGTCGTTCCGCCGGCGCCTGCATAAAGCCACCAGGAGTGGCCGCCCGAGTCGACGTTCTGGAGCTTGATGATGGGCCAGTCGTTGTTGGTGTGCCCGGCAATATGGAGCTTGTAGTCCGGCGCGGTTGTGCCGATGCCGACGTTGATGCTGGCCGTCGCGCTGTTGACACCGTTGATTGAGCCGAGCACCAATGAATTGCTTTGTGCGACCAGCGCCCTCGCGCCAATCGCTGTGGAGTTGTTGAGATTACCGGCGACCATATTCGCCAAATCACCCATCGCTGTATTTTTTTCTCCCGTCGAGTTCATGCGGCCAGCGTCAGCACCCACAAAGGTATTAAAGCTAGCCAGGTTATTCGTATCGTTAAGTCCGTTGCCCTCTCCCGCCCCGCGGCCGATGAAGGTATTGTATCCCTGAGTCGTGTTACTAAAACCGGCAGCGGCTCCGAAGAAGGCATTCAAGCTGCCTGATGTGTTCACTTGGCCTGCCCCACTTCCAAAGAAGGAATTGGCGGCGCCCACCGTGTTGCTTTGGCCCGATAGACTGCCGACGAACGTGTTGAAGTTGGCGAGCGAGCCCGTTTCGTTCGTCCCGTTGTTAACCCCTTCGCTGGCGCCAATAAACGTATTGTCGTGCCCGGTATTATTTTTGAACCCTGCACCGGCCCCGAA